>Ga0105106_10000251_pt1 | contig 38228 bp, 35 predicted proteins | sample PPLLaktember2015_5_FD_79109 | JGI IMG/M metagenome (GOLD analysis project Ga0105106, IMG submission 79109) | Freshwater sediment microbial communities from Prairie Pothole Lake near Jamestown, North Dakota, USA - PPLs Lake P8 Core (1) Depth... | ecosystem: Environmental > Aquatic > Freshwater >... | reverse complement strand
CCGCTATGCTGCGCGCCGATGCCTCGGCTCTCCTACGTCCTGGTCGACGTCTTCACGCGTCGCCGCTTCGGCGGCAATCCCCTCGCGGTCTTTCCCGAAGCCCACGGCTACGACGAGACCCTGCTGCAGCCGATCGCGCGCGAGCTGAACCTCTCGGAGACCACCTTCGTGCAGCAGCCGACGCGCAGCGACTGCGACTTCCGCGTGCGGATCCTCACCCCGAAGGCCGAGATTCCGATGGCCGGCCATCCGACGGTCGGCACGGCGTTCGTGCTCGACGCCGGCGAGCGCGTGGTCTTCGAGGAGGGCATCGGACCGATTCCCGTCGAGCGCGCGAAGACGCCCGAGGGGGCACCGATGTGGGTCATGACCCAGCCGCCGCCGCGCTTCGGCGGGCGGCTCCAGGATCGGACGGCCGTGGCCGCGGCCGTCGGCATCCGGCCCCAGGAGCTCTCGACGACGCTCCCGATCGAGATCGTCGCCACGGGGCTCCCGTTCGTGATGGTGCCCGTGAAGGCTCTCGACAGCCTCGGCCGCGCCCGCCAGCGCGCCGATCTCTGGGAGGTGCTCGTCGCCGACGCCCCGGGTCTCTGCCCCTATCTCTTCGTGCAGACCGGCGCCTCGACGGTGCGGACGCGGATGTTCGGCGCCGGCCACGGCATCGTGGAGGATCCCGCGACCGGCTCGGCGGCCGGCCCCCTCGCGGCGTACCTGGTGGACCACGGCGTGATCCCGCCGAGCGGCGGCCGCACGCCGGTGCGTGTCGAGCAGGGCTTCGAGATGGGCCGCCCGAGCGTGATCCACGCCGAGGTCGTCGGCGGGCCGGGCGCGATCTCGGGCGTGCGCGTCGGTGGCGAGTGCGTCACGGTGGGTGGCGGCTACTTTGACGTCTGAGCGCGCGTCCGCGCCGCCATCGAGACTCCATGCCGGTCCTGCCGAACGAGCAGCGCGCGATCCTCCTCTTCGACGGAGTCTGCAATCTCTGTCACGGCGCGGTGCGCTTCATCGCCGAGCGCGACGACGCCGGCCGCTTCGCCTTCGCACCGCTCCAGAGCGAGCTTGGCCGGCGGCTCCTGCGCGAGAACGGCCTTCCAGAGGACACCCTCGACACCGTGGTGCTGTTGGAGCAGGGACGCGCCCATCTGCGGAGCGACGCCATGCTGCGCGTGATGCGCGGCCTGCGCGCGCCCTGGCCCCTGGCGTCGGCCGCCCTCGTGCTGCCGCGCTTCCTGCGCGACGCGGTCTACCGCTTCATCGCGCGCAACCGCTATCGCTGGTTCGGTCGCAAGGACTCCTGTCCGGTCCCGACGCCCGAGCAGCGCGCCCGCTTCCTCGCCTGAACCCCGCGCTCGCGCGCACAGGAGCATCCATGGCCACGGTGATCCAGAACTGGAAGGAAGTGCTGACGACCCAGAATCTCGCGCCGGAGCGCGCCATGGACGTCGTCTCGAAATGGCTCCTGATCGTACGCGCGAGCGTGTTCCCGATGACGCTCACCTCGGGGCTGATCGGCGGGCTCCTCGCCGTCTCGGGGCCGACGCCGGCCGAGGCGAACTGGGGCTTCTTCGCGCTCGCGCTGCTCGGCCTCGTGCTCGCCCACGCCGCGAACAACATGATCAACGACTGGTTCGACCTCGCGGGCGGCGTCGACAGCGCGGAGTACGTGCGCGGCCAGTACGCGCCGCATCCGATCCTCTCGGGCCTGATCTCGAAGGGCGGGCTCGTCGCGGCGATCGCGCTCGTGAACCTCGCGGATCTCGCGATCCTGCTCTACCTGGCGAGGGAGCGCGGCTGGCCGATCGTCGCGTTCGCGCTCGCGGGGCTCTTCATCAGCGTCTTCTACGTGGCGCCGCCCTTGAAGCTCAAGCACCACGGGCTCGGCGAGCCGGGCGTGGCGATCGTCTGGGGCCCGCTCATGATCGCGGGCACCTACTTCGTGACGACGGGCCAGCTTCCGTCGTGGGTGTGGGTCGCGAGCCTGCCCTACGCGATCCTCGTCACGACCGTGCTGATCGGAAAGCACGTCGACAAGCTCGACGCCGATTCGGCGAAGGGCATCCACACGCTGCCCGTGATCCTCGGCCGCGAGCGCTCGCTGTTCCTGAACCAGGTGCTCGTGGTGTCGTTCTTCGTGCTCGTGGCGTGCCTCGTCCTGACCGGCACTCTCGGCGTCTTCACGCTGCTCTCGTTCCTCGCGCTGCCGAAGGCGTGGCAGGTGATGCGCGTGTTCTCGACGCCGAGGCCGGCGGAGAAGCCGAAGGGGTACCCGCTCTGGCCGCTCTGGTACGTGGCCTTCGCGTTCCTGGTCACGCGACAGGCAGGGCTCTTCTTCGTGCTGGGGCTCGTCGCGAACGCGATCTACCCGGTCTTCGTGCGGTAGGGAGAGAAGGGTAGGGAGAGAAGGCCAGGGAAAGAAAGGGAAGGGAGGGGGAAGCCGAGGCCTGCACTCACTCTCGGGCTGAACCGGAGTCGTGACTCGGGCGATGGATGGCCTCTCGAGTCTGCCACGCCGGCGCCGCCTGATGCGGCTTCGCAGCGGCTGCCAAGGCGCGGCCGACGTCAACGGACCTCCCGGACCCCGAAATCCCTCCTCCCTTCCATCGCCAGGAATAGCACTCCGCAGGCAGCCCTGGGCGATTTTCTGCATCTCGCTCCGGGGAAGCTCCAGGGCTGGGGACGGGCGCGCCGGGGCGGCGCAACAGCGCAGCGCTCCGGGCTATCGTGGACGCGAATCGCGTGTCCGCGCCGCCGAGACGGCGCCCGGAGGATCCTCGCGACCGATGCCGCCGCCGCGCCGCCTTTCCGCCGCCGAGGCGGCCGCCCTGGTTCGTCCCGTCGACTCGATGGCGATTCCGCTCGGGCCTGGCCAGCCCCAGGAGCTCCTCCAAGCGCTCGGCGAGCGCGACGACTTCGAGGAGCTCCGCGTCGGCGCGTCGCTGCTCACGGGGCCGTACAAGCTGTTCGCGCGCCGCGGGGTGCAGCTGCTCTCGGGCTTCCACGGCCCGATCGAGCGCGCGCTCCGCGCCCAGGGCCACGACGTGCGCTTCATCCCCGGCGACTTCCGCCGCTTCGGGCCGATTCTTCGCCGGATGCGGCCGCGCATCATGACCACCAACGCGGCTCCGCCCGACGAGAGCGGCCGCCTCTCGCTCTCGCTCCACGCGGGCGGGACCGTGGCCGAGTGCATCGCCGCCGGGCGTGACCCGGAGCGGCTCCTGATCGTCGAGGTGAACGCGAAGCTGCCGCGCACGCGCGGCCTGCCGCCGGAGCACCCGCACTCCCTCCCGCTCGACGTCGTGGACGTGATCGTCGAGACCGACCGCGCGCCCCTCGCGCTGCCCGAGAGCGAGCCGAGCCCCGTCGAGCGCGCGATCGCCGAGCACGCGATGCGATTCGTGCCGGAGGGCGCGACGCTCCAGACCGGCATCGGCGGCGTGCCGAGCGAGATCGTGAAGATCCTCGCGGCCGGCCCGCTGGGCGACTTCGGCGTGCACTCGGAGATGTTCACGGACGGCCTGATGGCGCTGCACCGCGCGGGCAAGGTCACGAACCGGAAGGGCCTCGGGACCGCGTACGACGGACTCTCGATCTGCACCTTCGCCATGGGCACGTCGTCGCTCTACGCCTGGCTCGACGGCAACGACGAGGTCCGCTTCCTGCCGGTCGAGCACGTGAACGACCCGGGCCTGATCGCGCGGAACCGGCGCATGGTCTCGATCAACGGCGCGCTCACGGTCGACCTCGAGGGGCAGGTCGCCGCCGACACCCTGAACGGTCGGCAGTGGTCGGGCATCGGCGGCCACGAGGACTTCGTGTCCGGCGGCGCGATGGCCGAGGGCGGCCACTCGCTGGTCTGCCTGCCCTCGACCTCGACCGTGAACGGCGAGGTCGTCTCGCGCATCGTGGCGCGCTTCGTGGCCGGCGCCTGCATCACCACGCCGCGCCACCAGGTGGACGTGATCGTGACCGAGCACGGCGCCGCGGAGCTCGCGGGTCGGACGCTCGAGGAGCGGGCGGACGCGCTGATCGCGATCGCGCACCCCGCGTTCCGGGACCGCCTGCGCGAGGAGGCGCGGGATCGCCTCGTCTGGCGGATGGCGTAGCCTCGGGCCGCCGGCCGAGTCTCAGACCGAAGGAGAGCACCCGTGTACGATCAGCCCCGATTCCCCCGCATCGCGCTGGTGCCCCTCGCCGCGGGCCTGCTCTGGTTCGCCTACACCGCGGCGGCGGGGCTTCGCTTCGGCGACGTGTTCCGGCTGATCCCGGGCGCGCTCCTGTTCTCCGCCGGCACGGCGCAGCTGCTCTGGCCCGGCGACAACCGGATCGCGCAGTTCATGGCGCTCGCCGGCGTGCTCGGCACGCTGATCTCGAGCGTGGGCCTCTTCTTCTGGGGCTTCGGCGAGGCGCTGCTGCTCGGGCTCTCGTCGGCCGCGTCCTTCGTCGCTGCGGGCGCGATCTCGGTGCGCCAGGAGCCGCACCTCGAAGACGTTCCCGTGCCCGAGCCGTCGCTCCGGCTCGACGCCGAGGTCGCCTGCGACGAGGCGCTGCTCGCGACCATGACCGCCACGATCCCGATCGTCGTGGGCGACGAGCCGGCGCGGGTGCGCGACGAGCTGATCGAGGCGAAAGCGCTGTTCGAGGCGCAGGGCTGGCACGAGAAGCCCCTCGCCTACCACGTGACGCCGCCGTCCCTCGAGAGTCCGCGGATCCGCGGCGCGCGCGTGCACGGCACCGACTACGACCATCTCTCCTTCGAGAGCGAGTACGAGCCGCATGCGGACGAGCCCGGCCGCGCGCGCTGGCTCTCGTACCAGGCGAACCGCACCGCCCACGCCTGGGTCGTGCGACATGCGGATCCGTCGCGCCCCTGGCTCGTCTGCATCCACGGCTACCAGATGGGCTCGCCGATCATCGACCTCGCCGCGTTCCGCCCGAGATACCTGGTCGAGAAGCTCGGCATGAACATCGTGCTGCCGGTGCTGCCGCTCCACGGCAAGCGAAAGATGGGCCGGCGCAGCGGCGACGGCTTCCTCTCGGGCCGCGTCATGGACATGGTCCACGCCGAGGCCCAGGCGATGTGGGACATCCGTCGCCTGATCTCGTGGGTGCGCGCCCAGGGCGCGACCCGGGTCGGCGCCTACGGCCTCTCGCTCGGCGGCTACACCACGGCGCTGCTCGCGAGCGTGGCGGACGATCTCGCCTGCGCGATCCCGGGCATCCCGGCGACGGACTTCACGCGCCTGGTCTGGCGCCACGGGCCGCCGCTCCACGTGGCGCGCTTCGAGCACATCGGCCTGCGGCGCGAGGCCGTGACGGAGGTGCTGCGCGTGGTGTCGCCCCTCGCGCTCGCGCCCAAGGTGCCGAAGCAGCACCGCGCGATCTTCGGCGGGAGCCTCGATCGGCTCGTGCCGCCGGACCAGGTGCGCGACCTCTGGCGCCACTGGGACCGGCCGAAGATCGTCTGGTACCCGGGCGCGCACATCACCTTCGGCCTGCACGCATCGGTGCGGCACCTGATCGAGGACACGCTGCGCGACGCGGGCATGACGACGGCGTAGCGCGACGAGCCCTCAGGCCGCGCAGACGAAGTCGCGTCCCTCGACGAAGTCCAGTGCTGCGAGCGCCGCGCGGATCTCGGCCCGGGGGCCCGCGCCCGCGACCGACACCACGAGCGGACGGCCGCGCAGCCCCGGGAGCGCCGCGGGCGGGAGCACCGGCGCGCCGTCGATGCGCTGGCCGAGCTTGCGCGGATCCACCTCGACCACGTGGGAGGCCCGGCGTCCCTCGGCGCCGAGCGCGCGACGCAGCGCGCGGCCGGTCCCGCCGTGGCCCCAGAGCACGTACTCCGGCGCCTCGCGCAGGAAGCCCGCGGCGAGGTGATGCGCCTTGCACGCCACGAAGCGATCGATCGCGTAGGCGGCGTGGCTGCGCGAGAGGCGCCCGGGATGGTCGCGCCAGGCGACGAGGCGCCGCGCCACCATGCCGAGGCGGTGCCCGGCGGCGAGGAGGCGCAGCACGAGGTCGTAGTCCTCGGGCCAGCCCGCGTCGCGATAGGCGAAGGCGGTGAGGATCTCCCGGCGGATGCACAGGGTCGGGTGCGCGATCGGGCACTCGACGAAGGCTTCGCGCGCGACGTCGTCGGCGCTCGAGATCGAGTTCAGCCAGCGCTCGTAGGAGCGCCGGCCGTCGCTCATCCCCGCGCGCGGAAAGAGCCGCACGTGGCAGCCGACGCCAGAGAGCGTCGGGTCGGCCGCCAGCGCCGCGGCCTGCCGGGCGAGGCGATCGTGCGCCATGACGTCGTCGGCGTCCATGCGCGCGACCAGCGGGGCGCGGCAGGCGGCGAGGCCGTCGTTCAGGGCGGAGACCAGGCCGCGATGCGCGCTCTCGAGTACGCGGAAGCGCGGGTCTTCCGTCGCGCAGCGCTCCGCGAGCGCGCGCGTGGCGTCGCCGGAGCCGTCGTCCACGACCACGCACTCGAGCGCCACGCCGCGCTGCCGGCGCACGCTCTCGAGCGCCGCCGCGAGCGTCGCCTCCGCGTTCCAGGCCGGAAGCAGGACCGAGACCGAGGGCTTCACCGCGCGCAGCATACCCGGGGCGCTCTTGTACCGGCCGTGGCCCAGGGCGATCCTCGCATCATGTCGGAGGAAGAGGACGACGCGCCCCGCCGACCGGGCTCGCGATACATCACGCCGGAGGGCTACCGGCGGCTCCAGGAGGAGGTCGAGCGACTCTGGAAGGTCGAGCGTCCGCGGGTCACGCGCGAGGTCAGCGCTGCTGCCGCCCAGGGCGACCGCTCCGAGAACGCCGAGTATCAGTACGGCAAGAAGAAGCTGCGCGAGATCGATCGCCGCGTGCACTACCTGAAGAAGCGGCTCGAGGAGCTCGTGGTCGTGCGCGAGGCGCCGGGCGAGGCGAGCCGCGTCTTCTTCGGCGCCTTCGTCGAACTCGAGAGCGACGCGGGTGAGAGCCTCTCCTTCCGCATCGTCGGCCCCGACGAGTTCGACCCCGAGGTCCGCCACATCAGCATCGAGTCACCGATGGCGCGCGCCGTCCTCGGCAAGGAGGAGGGCGACGAGGTGGACGTGGTGCGGCCGAAGGGGCGCACGCGCTTCACGATCCTCCGGGTGCGGTACGAGGAGACCGTGGTCGGCTAGCAGGGTGCCGAGGAACGCCGATCCACGTGGCTTGGGAGGGGCCGGAGGCGGGTCATGGCCCCGCTCCTCCGCGTTCGTCGCGAGGGTCCCGGTCACTTCGAGCGGCGTGCGGGGCGCGCCTCACAGTCGTCGCGTGACCATGACCCGCCTCCGGCCGCGGCGTGCCGGGCTCGGCGCTCACCCTCCGGCGTGATGCCGAGTGCGCGGCAGCGCTGCACGAAGTCGTCGGTGTCGCAGCCTTGTCGGCGCCGACCGTGCTTCGCGGCAACACGCCTTCGAGCATCACGAGCGCCGCCTCGCGCTCGGGGTAGCCAGTGGCCTGCGTCAGCAGGGCGTCGACCACGAGCCCGTGGCGGTTCTCCATGAGCACGTGGCCCTGGTAGGCGAGCTTCGCCTCCTTGCCCTTGCTCCGGGCCAGCCGGGCATCGGGATCCGTCGTGCCAGCCACAAGAGCTTCCGCTCGAAGGATCCAGACCGCGGCGACGACGACGGGGACCCGGGCAACCCGACGGTGAGCTTCCGCGGCGAGAAGCGCAGCAACGAGACGCATGCGTCGGCTAGCCGGCGCTCGCGCTCGCCGGCGCGTCAGCCCGCGATCCGCATCAGCGCGGCGCCCGCGGCGACGACGCTCGCGGCGATGAGGCGCGGGCGGCCAAAAGGCTCGCCGAGCCAGCGCGCGCCGATCGCAGCGGCGGCGATCACGCTGGTCTCGCGCAGCGCCACGACGTGCGCGATCGGGATCTGGCGCATCGCCCAGAGCACGATGCCGTAAGCCACCGCCGACATCGCGCCCCCCGCGAGCCCCGCGCGCCAGCCCGGCGAGAGCGCGGCGGCGAGGCGCCCGCGCCGGCGCACGAGCAGCACGAGGCCGAGCGGCACGGCGTCGATCATCGCGATCCACGCCACGTAGCTCATGACCTTCGGCGTGCGCCGCGCGCCCATGCCGTCCACCACCGAGTAGGTGCCGACGAAGGCGGCCACCACGAGCGCCATCAGCACGGGCCTCGCGCTTCCGCTGCGCGCGGGCGGCGAGAGCAGCGTGAGGCTCATGATGCCGGCCGAGACGACGAGCACGCCGGCGATGCCGAGAGGCGGCAGCGTCTCGCCGGCGGCGAGCCAGGCGCCGCCGGCGACCAGGGCCGGCGCTGCGCCGCGGGCGATCGGATAGACCTGCGAGAGATCGCCGGCCTGGTACGCCGCCACCAGGAAGAGCCCGTAGCCCGCGTGCAGCACGGACGAGAGCGCGAGATACGGCCAGGTGGCGCGGTCGGGGAAGGGCACGGCCAGCGCGACGGGCAGCATGGCGAGGGCGCCGCCGCAGGCGACGAGCGTCTGCATCGCGAGCTTGTCGCCACCGGACTTCACGACGGCGTTCCAGGTGGCGTGCATCAGCGCCGCCACGAGGACCAGCGCTACGACGCCGAGCTGGGTGTCCATGGGCGGCGCAGGGTAGCCGCCTGCGATCGCGCCGGCTGGGCACGGGCTCGGCGGGGGTGGGGCTTCCAGGTGGCGGGCGCGCGCTCGCCCGAACCCTCACCACGCCTTGCGCAGCCGCTCCTCCACCTCGGCCCAGTCGACGAGGTGGTCGAAGAAGGTCTCGACGTACGCCGCGCGGTCGGACCGGTGGTCGAGGTAGTAGGCGTGCTCCCAGAGATCGACGACGAGAAGCGGATGATGCGCGTGCGCGAAGGGCGTATCGGCATCCTGCGTCGTCTCGCAGCGCAGGCGACCGCTCCCCGACTCGAGATAGAGCCAGAGCCAGCCCGACCCGAAGTGCATGGCGGCGCGCCAGCGCGCCTGCTCGCGGAAGGCGCCGAAGGAGCCGTACTCGCGCGCCACGAGGCGCGTGAGCGCCGTCTCGAGCGGCCGACCGCCGCCGCCCGGCTTCATCGAGCGCCAGAAGAAGTCGTGGTTCCACGCCTCCGCGGCGTTCTCGAAGACCGCGCCGTCGCTGGTGCGCACGAGGTCGTCGAGGCCGCGCTCTTCGGCCGGCGTTCCCGAGAGCAGCGTCGTGAGCTTGTCGAGGTGGGCCCGGTGATGCGTGCCGTGATGGAGCGCGAGCGTCTCGCGGCCCATCTGGGGCTCGAGGGCGTCGAGGGCGTAGGGAAGGGGCGGGAGCGCAAGGCGCATGGGTCACCTCCTCGTCCTGATCGAGTTGGACGCCGGAGGAGCACGATTCGTGCCGCGTTCGCAGCTCGGCTGAAAGCGATCGAGCGCGCGTTTCGCTCGCAGGACACGCACGTCCGTCGCGCAAATTCTGCAAAGAGAGCGCGCGGTCGCGCTGGCGCGCCGTACCGTCCAGTCCGTCGGCGCGTCAGGCGTGCGCCGCGACCTCGCCCGCGAGCGAGCGCTCGTAGAGGCCGCGCAGCGACGCCATGTCGAGGGGCACCGGATTGCCCGGCGCGGTCGGATCCACCGCCGCCATCTCCGCGAAGCGCGCGACGTGATCCTTCGTCATGCCGAGCGCCGCCGGCGTGTGGGGGATGCCGATGTCTTCGCGCAGCCGGAGCGTGTAGGCCAGGAAGCCGTCGAAGTCCGGGCGCGCGAGGCCGAGGAAGCGCGCCAGCCCGGCGATGCGCTCCTCGATCGCCGGGCGGTTGAAGGCGAGCACGTAGGGAAGGAACACGCCGTTGGTCTCGCCGTGATGGGCGTCGAGCATCGCGCCCACCGGATGGGAGAGCGCGTGGATCGCGCCGAGCCCCTTCTGGAACGCGGCGGCGCCCATGCTCGCGGCCGCCATCACGTGCGCGCGCGCCGCGAGGTTCGCGCCCTCGGCCACGGCGGCGGGCAGCCAGTCGTGGAGCAGCTTGAGCCCGTTCAGCGCGATCCCGTCGGCGATCGGATGGAAGCCGACGGCGCAGTACGCCTCGAGGCAGTGGGCGAAGGCGTCCATGCCGGTCGCGGCCGTGATTCGCCGCGGTAGCCCGAGCGTCAGCGCGGGATCCGCCAGGACGATCGCCGGCAGCATGCGCGGATGGAAGATCACCTTCTTCACGTGGGCGCTCTCGTCCGTGATCACCGCGGCGCGCCCGACCTCGCTGCCCGTGCCCGCGGTGGTCGGGATCGCGATCACCTTCGCGATGCCGTCGGCGTTCGCCCGCTTCCACCAGTCGCCGACGTCCTCGAAGTCCCAGATCGGGCGTGTCTGGCCGGCCATGAAGGCGATCGCCTTGCCGGCGTCGAGGGCGCTGCCGCCGCCGAACGCGATCACGCCGTCGTGTCGGCCCTTGCGGTAGACGGCGACGCCAGCCTCGACGTTCGCGAGCACGGGGTTCGCCTTCACGTCGTGGAAGACCTCGACCTCGATGCCACCGGCCGTGAGCGCGGCGGCGGCGTCGCGCACCATGGCGAGCTTCGCGAGGCCCGGATCCGTGACGAGGAGCGGGCGGCGCAGGCCGAGCTCGCGGCAGGCGTCGGGCAGCTCTGCGATGCGGCCCGCGCCGAAGCGCACGGTCGTCGGATAGCTCCAGTTTCCACGCAGGGTCGCCGGATCGATCGCCATGGGCTCCTCGGCTCAGGTCGTGAGACGCAGATGGAAGGATTTCGGGCGGGTCAGCGCCTCGTAACCGAGGCGCGAGAGCGAGCAGCCGCGGCCCGAGTCCTTGACGCCGGTCCAGGCGAGGAAGGGGTCGAGGTAGTCGCAGCGATTCAGGAACACGGTGCCGGTCTCGAGCCGTGCGCCGAGCGCCTCGGCGGCCGCGGCGTCGCGCGACCAGATCGCGGCGGTGAGGCCGTAGCGGCTGTCGTTCATGAGCTCTATGGCCTCGTCGTCGTCGCGCACGGGCATCACGCCCACGACGGGGCCGAAGCTCTCCTCGCTCATCACGCGCATGCGGTGGCTTACGCCGACCAGGATCTGCGGCGCGAGATACGCCGTGCCCGGGCAATCGGCGGGGAAGCCGCGCGGGTCGAGCAGCGGCTTCGCCCCGGCGGCCACGGCCTCGTCGATCTGGCCGCGCACGAAGGCCGCGGCCTCGGCGCGCACGAGCGGGCCGAGCGTCGTCTCGGGATCGAGCGGGTCGCCGAGCACGTAGCTGCGCGCGAGCGCGACCGCGCCCTCGACGAAGGCCTCGAAGCGACGCTCGTGCACGTAGATCCGCTCGATGCCGCAGCACGACTGGCCCGAGTTGAACATCGCGCCGTCCACCAGGTTCTCGATCGCGTGGGCGAGGTCCGCGTCGTCCCGCACGTAGGCGGGGTCCTTGCCGCCGAGCTCGAGATTCGTGCCGAGGAAGCGCTCGCCCGCCGCCCGCGCGACGGCGCGCCCGCCCTCGACGGAGCCCGTGAAGGCGACGAAGTCGGGGCCGCCGGGCGCCCGGATCGCGCGGTCGGTCTCCTCGTGGGTGAGGTGCAGGGCCTGGAACACGCCCACCGGGAGCCCCGCCTCGGCGAAGGCCTCGGCGAAGCGCTCGGCCACGAGGGGCGTCTGCGTCGCGTGCTTCAGCACCACCGCGTTGCCCGCGAGGAGCGCGGGGACGACGCCGTTCACCGCCGTGAGCCACGGGTAGTTCCAGGGCGCGAGCACCAGCACCACGCCGAGGGGCTCCCGGCGCACGAAGCGGCGGAAGCCCTCGAGAGGCGGCGGGACGACGTCGGCGAGGGCGTCGGGGGCGAGGCTCGCCATGGCGCGCGCGCGCTCGACGCAGCGCTCGATCTCGAAGGGCGCGTAGCGGATCGGGCGCCCCATCTGGAGCGTGAGCTCGCGTGCGAGGGCGTCCCGACGCGCGAGCAGCGCGGACGAGGCGCGCTCGACGACGGCGATGCGCTCGGCAAGCGGCGCGCGGCGCCAGGCGGCCTGGGCCCGGCGGGCCGTCGCAAAGGCCTCGTCCACGAGGGGGCCCTCGACGAAGGGACGCTCGGCGACGAGGCGCCCGTCGATCGGGGAGCGGCAGGCGAAGCGGGACGGCATGACCGGCAACGTAGCGGCAGAACCGGCGCCGCCGGACCCCGGCTGCCTCCGGCGCGCGACTCCGCTAAACAAAAGGTTCACCCCGCCCGCAGCCCCGGGCGGTGCCGCGGACCCCGCGGCGGAGCGAGGATCGTCATGTCTGGGTTCCACGTTGCCGTGCTCGGCGCGACCGGAGTGGTCGGCCACGAGATGCTCTCGATCCTGGAGGAGCGCCGCTTCCCCGTGAAGACGCTGCGCCCCCTGGCCTCGTCCCGCTCGGTCGGCAAGACGCTCCGCTTCAAGGGCGAAGACGTCCCGGTGCAGCTCGCGGACGCGCCGGACGCCTTCCGCGGCATCGACATCGTCCTGGCCTCCGCCGGCGCGACCGCGACGAAGAAGCTCGCGCCCGCCATGAAGGCGGCCGGCGCGATCCTGATCGACAACTCGAGCGCGTTCCGCATGCTGCCCGAGGTTCCGCTGGTGGTGCCCGAGGTGAACGGCGACGAGGTCCGCAAGCACCAGGGCGTGATCGCGAACCCGAACTGCGTCGCGATCATCCTCTGCGTCGCGGTGGCGCCGCTGCACCGCGTGAGCCCGATCGAGCGCATCGTGGTGTCGACCTACCAGTCCGCGAGCGGCGCGGGCCTGGCGGCGATGCAGGAGCTCGAGAGCCAGAGCCGCGCCGTGCTGTCGGGCGGGAAGGCGGAGCCCAAGGCGCTGCCGCATCCGATCGCCTTCAACGTCTTCTCCCACAACGCCGCGATCGGCGCCGACGGCTACAACGGCGAGGAGTCGAAGGTGATCGCCGAGACCCAGAAGATCCTCGGCGCTCCGGGGCTGCGCGTCACCGCGACCTGCGTGCGTGTCCCCGTTCTGCGCGCCCACACCGAGTCGATCAACCTCCAGTTCGGCGCCGCCTTCCCCGAGGAGCGCGCGCGCGACGTGCTGAAGGGCGCGCCCGGCGTCGAGATCATCGACGACCGCGAGCGCAACACGTTCCCGATGCCCCTCACCGCCACGGGCAAGGACGCCGTCTTCGTGGGCCGCATCCGCCAGGACGTGTCGTTGCCGGACCAGCGCGGCCTCGAGCTCTTCGTCTCGGGCGACCAGCTCCGGAAGGGCGCCGCGCTGAACGCCATCCAGATCGCCGAGCGGCTGGTCTAGGCCCGGCCACCGATCCGATGGAGCTGCTCCAGCAGGCGCTCGACGTCTTCCTGCATCTCGACCAGTACCTGAACCAGTGGGCCGGCTGGATGGGCCCCTGGCTCTACCTGCTGCTCTTCGTGGTCGTGTTCTGCGAGACGGGCCTGGTGGTGACGCCGTTCCTTCCCGGCGACTCGCTGATGTTCGCCGTGGGCGCCCTCGCGGCGACGCCCGGCTCGCCGCTCTCGCTGCCCCTCGTGATGGCCGTGCTGATCGCCGCGGCGATCCTCGGCGACGCCTCCAACTACTCGATCGGGCGCTACGTCGGCCCACAGGTCTTCTCGAGCGAGCGCTCGCGCATCTTCAACCCGAAGCACATCGAGCGCACCCACGAGTTCTACGAGAAGTACGGCGGCAAGACGATCTTCCTGGCCCGCTTCGTCCCGATCGTCCGCACCTTCGCCCCCTTCGTCGCCGGCGTCGGCCGCATGACCTACTCCCACTTCGCCTGGTGGAACGTGACCGGGGCCTTCGTCTGGGTCATCTCCCTGACCCTCGCCGGCTACTGGTTCGGCCGCATCCCGATCGTCCAGCGCAACTTCGAGACCGTGATCCTCGGCATCATCGTCCTCTCGATCCTGCCGATGGTCGTGGAGTTCGTGCGGGAGCGGATGCGCGCGTCCTCGAGCGCCTGAGCGCGCACGGGCCTTCGTGCCGACTTGCCCGCCGGGTCCGCTTGGCTTTACACCAGGGTTGACTCCGTAACGCGACTCAACCATTCTCGGCCGCGATGTCACCGGCGCCGCACCCGCCTTCCCCGCGCTCGTCGTCCCCGGGCTCACGAGCTGGCCGCGAGCCCGCGCGCCCGCGCCTCGCCTGGGCCGGCCAGCCACCGCACCGCGCGGCGGCGCGCGAGCGACTGCTCGACGCGGCGGCGCGTTGCATCGCGCGCGACGGGCTCACGGCGACCGGGATCGTGTCGGTGGCGGACGAGGCCGGTGTGAGCCGGCCGACGGTGTACCGCTACTTCGAAGATCGCGACGCATTGATCGAAGCGGCGCTGCATCGGGCTGGAGCGGGGCAGCTCGCCGCGATGAAGGCGCATCTCGCGCGGTTTCCGCGACCCGACGAGAAGGCCGTCGAGGCCGTGCTCTTCGCGCTGCACGAGATCCCCGCGCACCCGGTGCTGCGCCAGGTGTGGAATTCGCCGCTCGTCGAGGCGGCGATCGTGAAGCGCTTCTCGGGACCGCTCGCGCTCTCGCTCTGCAGCGAGGCCCTCGAAGACCTTTCCGCATCGGCCGGGTGGAGTGCCGCCGAGGCGCGCGAGGCGATCGAGACGATGCTGCGGTTCGCGCTCTCGCTGCTCCTCGCGCCCGAGCCCCATCGGGGCGAGCGCGCGCTGCGCGGCTTCCTCCGACGCCGGCTGGTACCGGCGCTCGGTCTCGAAAGGACCTGACGCCATGGCCACGCACCCCGCGACCCCCGACGTCGTCACGAACGGCTTCGAGCTGATCGACCCGGGCCCCTACGGCCAGGCCGGCGCCCCGCACGCGACGTTCACGGCGCTGCGCAGAAGTTCACCGCTCCACTACTGCGAGCCTCCAGGCTATGCGCCGTTCTGGGCGGTGACGAAGCACGCGGACATCTGCGAGATCTCAAAGCGCCCCGACGTGTTCCTGAGCGCCCCCGGCATTTCACACCCCCGGAAGGAGCTCGAGGCCCTCCGCGGTGAGATCGAGCTCGGCGCGATGCGCACCATCATCGAGATGGATCCGCCCGAGCATCGGAGCTTCCGCAAGCTCGCGAGCCCGTGGTTCACGCCGCGTGCGCTGGCGCGCGTGGACGCGGTGGTGGACGAGAGCGCGCGCGACCTCGTGGACGCGCTCGCCGCCCGCGGTCGCGAGGGCGAGTGCGACTTCGCGACCGAGATCGCGACGGCGCATCCGCTGCGGATCCTCTCCTCCATCCTCGGCGTCTCGCGCGAGGACGAGCCGCGCATCCTGCGCCTCACGAACCAGCTCTTCGCGGCCGACGACCCGGAGCTGCAGCGTGCGGGCGCGAGCCGGGAGCAGGCGCTCATGGAGCTCGGCATGGAGCTCTTCCAGGTCTTCAACGCCATCATCACCGACCGCCGCGCGAATCCCCGCGACGACCTCGCGAGCCTGCTCGCGAACGGCCTGGTGGACGGCAAGCCGATGGGGCCGATGGAGACCTTCGGCTACTACCTGATCACTTTCACCGCCGGTCACGACACCACGAAGAACGCGCTCGCGAGCGGGATGCGCGCCTTCGCGGAGAATCCGGAGCAGCTCACGGCGCTGCAGCGTCGGCCCGAGCTGGTGTCGAGCGCCGTCGAGGAGGTCGTGCGCTGGGCCACGCCCGTGAACTACATGCGGCGCACGGCGGCGTGCGACACCGAGCTCCGCGGCCAGACGATCCGGAAGGGAGACCACCTCATCCTCTTCTACGCCTCGGCCAACCGGGACGAGGAGATGTTCGAGGATCCCTTCCGCTTCCGCATCGACCGCGAGCCCAACCAGCACCTGGGCTTCGGCATCGGCGAGCACTTCTGCCTCGGCTCGCACCTGGCGCGGCGCTCGCAGCGCGCGCTCTTCGCGGAGCTCGCGCGGCGGCTCGAGTCGGTGGAGCTGGCCGGCGAGCCGCAGTGGATCCAGGCGAGCTTCGTCGTGGGGCTCAAGCACCTGCCGATCCGCTACCGGCTGCGCGCAGACGCCTAGACCGATCGGGCGTCAGTGCTCCCGCAGCTCGAGCTTGCCGAGCTGGTTGCGGTGCACCTCGTCGGGCCCGTCGGCGAAGCGCAACGTGCGCGAGTCCGCGTAGAACGCCGCCAGCGGAAAATCCTGCGACAGCCCGCCGGCCCCGAACGCCTGGATCGCGCGGTCGAGTACGCGCAGCGCCATCGCCGGCGCCGCGACCTTGATCATCGCGATCTCCTTGCGCGCCGCCTTGTTCCCCGCCTGGTCCATCATCCACGCCGCCTTCAGCACGAGCAGCCGCGCCTGCTCGATGTCGATGCGCGACTCCGCGATCCGCTCGAGCGTCACGGTCTGCTCCGCGATCGTCTTGCCGAAGGCGACGCGCTCCTTCACGCGCTTGCACATCAGGTCGAGGGCGCGCTCGGCCTTGCCGACCACGCGCATGCAGTGGTGGATGCGGCCGGGCCCGAGGCGGCCCTGGGCGATCTCGAAGCCGCGGCCCTCGCCGAGGATCAGGTTCGAAGCCGGCACGCGCACGTTCTCGAACGACATCTCGGCGTGTCCGTGGGGCGCGTCGTCGTAGCCGAACACGGTGAGGGGCCGCGTGATCTCGAGGCCCGGCGTGTCGCGCGGCACCAGGATCATCGACTGCTGCTCGTGGCGCGGTGCGTCCGGATCGGTCTTGCCCATCACGATGAAGAGCTTGCAGCGGCCGTGGGGCGCGCCCGTGATCCACCATTTGCGGCCGTTCAGGACGTACGAGTCGCCGTCGCGGCGGATCTCGCAGCGGATGTTCGTGGCGTCGCTCGATGCGACGTCGGGCTCGGTCATGGCGAAGGCCGAGCGGATCTCGCCCGCGAGCAGCGGCGTGAGCCAGCGCTCCTTCTGCTCCGCCGACCCGTACTTGTGCAGGAGCTCCATGTTGCCCGTGTCGGGCGCCGAGCAGTTGAAGACCTCCGGCGCCCAGAGCGAGCGGCCCATGATCTCGCAGAGCGGCGCGTACTCGAGGTTCGTGAGGCCGGCGCCGTGGTCGGGATCGGGGAGGAAGAGGTTCCAGAGCCCCTTCGCGCGGGCCTTCTGCTTCAGCTCGTCGAGGAAGGGCGGCGGCTCGGCGAAGCGGTCGGCCTGCCCCGCGACCCAGGCCTCGTACTCGGCCTCGCGCGGGTGGACGTGCTCGTCCATGAACGCGCGCAGCGTCCGCTCGAGATGCTTCACCTTGTCCGAGTACTCGAAGTGCATGCGTCCGCTCCTCTCGCGTGGGGAAACCGGCGACGGCCAGCTTCGCGGCGCGCGGAGCGGGAATCAAGCGGCGTGGGCGAGGCGCGAGGTCCTTCGGCGCGCAAGAGCGTGCGCGAGCGCGTGGGCGGGCGGCATCGCGGCGAGCATGCCGGCGTTCATGCCCGCCCACTCGAAGACGCGGGTGCCGCCGGCCGGGAGCGCGAGCGGGCCGCCGAGCGCACGGGCGACGACGCAGCCGGCGATCATCCCCGCGAGCATCGCGGGAGCGGAGAGCGCGAGAAGCCCGCCACCGGTCCAGCTCCGCCACGCGAAGCCCTCCCCACGCCGGAGCGCGACGGCCATCGCGGGCAGGCCGAGGACGAGCATGCCGGCGTTCATCCACGAGCCGAGGCGGAGGACGCTTCCGAGCGATCCATCCGACGCCGCCGCGTGGCAGGGCGCCAAGGCGGCCGCGCCGGCGCCCGGGCAGCCGAGGTCGACCCACCAGCCGAGGGTCATGCCGAGCCCGCCCAGCGAGAGCATCGCGACGCCCATCTCGTGGCAGGGGGCGAGGCGCCGCGAGAAGACCGGCGCCGTGGTGGCGAGGGCGCAGAAGGCCGCCACGGTCAGCGCGGCCGCCTCGCCGGTGAGGCCCGCGATGCCGCAGAGCGCGAGCGCCTGGCCGAGGAACCCGGCGGAAAGGGCAGCGACGAGGACGAGATCAGCCATCGCCCACCGGATTTGCAAGCGCCACGCCTGCCCCCGGCCCGCGCACGAAGGTCGCGGGGAAGGGAGCGCGGCGCGCCGCCCCAGGCGCATGAGGCGCCGCGTCCCGATCGCGCCCTAGATGATCTCGAAGTAGCGGGCGAGCTCCCAGTCCGTGACGTGCTTCCGGAGCTCGCGCTCCTCCCATTCCCTCGTCTTCGCGAAGTGATCGACGAAGGCGTCGCCGAAGAGGTCGCGGCCGGCGTCCGAGGCACGCAGGCGCTGGGCCGCGTCCCAGAGCGTCGCGGGCAGGGCGCTCGAAGCCGGGAGCGATGCTGCGTAGGCGTTGCCCTCGACCGGCGGGCCGAGCTCGAGCCCCTGCTCGACGCCCCAGAGGCCCGAGCCGATCGCCGCGGCGAGGGCGAGGTAGGGGTTCCCGTCCGCCGCCGCGATCCGGTACTCGACGCGCTGCGACTTCGGCGAGCCCGGGATCACGCGCAGCGCGCAGGTGCGGTTCTCGACGCCCCAGGCCGCATGGGTCGGCGCCCAGAAGCCGGGGATCAGGCGGCGGTACGAGTTCACCGTCGGCGCCACCATCGCGAGCAGCTCCGGCAGCAGCGCCTGCTGGCCGGCGACGAAGCTTCGCAGCGTCGGGCTCATGCCGTGGGGCGCGGCGGGGTCGTGGAAGACGGGCGTTCCGTCGCGATCGGTGAGCGACACGTGAACGTGTCCGCTCTGGCCCGGCCAGTCGCGCGACCACTTCGCCATGAACGTCGCCATCCAGCCGCGGCGCTGGGCGAGCACCTTCGTCCAGGTCTTGAACAGCGCGGCCTTGTCCGCGGCGGCGAGCGCGCCGTCGACGGCGATCGCGGCCTCGAGCACGCCCGGGCCGGTCTCGGTGTGCAGGCCCTCGAGCGACATGTCCATGCGCTCGCAGCAATCGAGGATCTCGCGGTGGAAGTCCGCGAGCACGGCACTCCGCAGCATCGAGTACCCGAAATAGCCCGGGGTCAGGGGCTTCAGGTCGCGGTAGCCCTTCGCGCGCACCGAGTCGGGCGTCTCGTCGAACAGGAAGAACTCGTACTCGAGAGCGGCCTTCGCGACGAAGCCCCGGGCGGCGGCGCGCTCGAGCACGCGGCGCAGCACACCGCGGGGGCAGATCGCATCGGCGGGCGGTGCGAACTCCGCGAGGAACAGGAGCATGCCGCCGGGCTCCGTCGCGACCTCGCGGCAGGTCTCGGGCAGCACGCGCACCGGCGCGTCGGGGTAGCCCGTGTGCCAGCCCGTGAACGTCACGTCGTCGTAGAGCTGATCGGCGCTGTCCCAGCCGAGCACCACGTCGCAGAACCCCATGCCGGCGTCGAGCACCGAGAACAGCTTCTGGCGCGAGAGGAATTTGCCGCGCATCACGCCGTCCACGTCGAACAGGCCGACGCGCACATGCGTCAGGCCGCGCTCCTCGACCAGCCTCTTCGCGGCTTCGGCGTCGTGGATGCGTCCGGCGAGCGTCGTCTGCGTCACGGGTCCTCCGGTGCGTCTCGGGTGCGCCGCAGGATCGCCCGGCGAGGCGCCCGCCGTCCAGCGTCGATTGCGAGGGCCCGGGGCGCTCTCTACGCTGGCCTCGACCCCGATCCGGTCCCGCCGGAGACCGCATGTCGAACGTCGAGACCCGGGTCGACGCGCTCCAGCGCCGCGTGGTGGCGGTGGAGCAGAGAGCCGAGCGCATGGAAGGGTCGTTCTCACCCACCGGCCACTACGGGCTCCTGATCACGCGCCACGACAAGATGCTCTACGTGTACTCGTCGCTCGCGACGGTCGCCGTGATGCTCGCGGCCGGGTCGATGGGTTGGCTCTTCTCCGCGGTCTACGAGCTGAAGGGCGACGTCGCCGCGGTCCGCACCAGCATCACGACCCTCGAGCGCGGCGTCGGGCGACTCGAGACGCGGATGGACGGGCTCGAGACGCGGATGGACGGGGTCGAGACGCGAATGGACGGGCTCGAAACGCGGATGGACGGCCTCGAGACGCGGATGGGCGGGCTCGAAACGAGAATGGACGGCCTCGAGGTGCAGATGGGAGAGCTCGCCGCCGAGATCAAGAACCTCTCGACCGGGCTCCGGGCCGAGCTCGCCGCGCTGCGGGCCGACGTCCGCAAGAGCGCCGACGCGCGACGGCGCTGAGCCTCAGCCCGCGGCGAAGCCCTTCCGGATCCGGGTCACCGCTTCGTCCACGTTCTCGCGGGAGTTGAAGGCGGAGAGGCGCAGGTAGCCCTCGCCGTTCGGGCCGAAGCCCGCGCCGGGCGTGCCGACGACGTTCGCCTCCGACAGCAGCCGGTCGAAGAACTCCCACGAGCCGAGACCCTTCGGCGTCCGCATCCAGACGTAGGGCGCATTCACGCCGCCGAAGACCGTGAAACCCGCTGCCGACAGGCCCTCGCGCACGCGGCGGGCGTTCTCCATGTAGTACGCGATCTGCTCCGCCGTCTGGGCGAGACCCTCCGGCGTGTAGACCGCCGCGGCGGCGCGCTGCACGGGGTAGGACACGCCGTTGAACTTGGTGCTCTGGCGCCGCGCCCAGAGCGCATTCAGCGCCACGCGCTCGCCGGACGCCGTGCTGCCCGTGAGCGCCTTCGGCACCACGGTGTAGGCGCAGCGCACGCCGGTGAAGCCCGCGCGCTTCGAGAAGCTCCGCATCTCGATCGCGCACTCCGTGGCTCCCTCGATCTCGTAGATCGAGCGGGGCAGGGCGGGATCCGTGACGTAGGCCTCGTAGGCCGCGTCGAAGACGATCACGGCGTCGTTCGCGCGCGCCCAGGCCACCCACGCGGCGAGCTGCGCGCGCGTCGCGACCGCGCCCGTCGGGTTGTTCGGCGAGCACAGGTAGACGAGGTCGACCCGCGCCGGCGGCGGGCCCGGCATGAAGCCGTTCGCCTCGGTCGCGGGCAGGTAGACGATGCCCGCGAAGCGGCCGTCGTCGCCGGCGGCGCCGGTGCGGCCGGCCATCACGTTCGCGTCGACGTAGACGGGATAGACGGGGTCCGACACGGCGAAGGAGCAGTCGAGGCCGAAGATCTCCTGCAGGTTTCCGCTGTCGCACTTGGCGCCGTCGGAGACGAAGATCTCGTCGGGCTCGAGAGAGACGCCGCGGGCCTCGAAGTCGCCCTTGCGGATCGCGTCGATCAGGAATTCGTAGCCCTGGTCGGGCGGGTAGCCGCGGAAGCCTTCGGGCGTCGCCATCTCGCGGGCGGCCCGGGCGAAGGCCTCGGCCACCGTCGGCGCGAGCGGGAGCGTCACGTCGCCGATGCCCATGCGGATGATCTTGGCGTGGGGGTGTGCCTCCTGGAAGGCGCGCACGCGGCGCCCGATCTCGGGAAAGAGGTAGCCCGCGCGGAGCTTGCGGAAGTTCTCGTTGATCCTCGCCATGGGCGCCAGCATAGCGACGCGACGCGCGGGGCCGCGAGCGCCGCGTGCGCGCCGGCGCGCCGCCGGGCATGCTCGGCCGTCGAGGAGGATCCCGTGGCCCGAAAGCTCTCGGTGATGGTGATGTGGCAGTTCGAGATGAAGCGCGAGGACGCCGTCACCCTCGCGCGCCTCGCCGACGACGCCGGGGTCGACTCGTTCTGGGTGCCCGAGGGCTGGGGGCGCGACGCCTTCTCGCTGCTCACCCAGCTCGCCGTCGAGACGCGGCGCATCCGCCTCGCGACCGGCATCGTGAACGTCTACTCGCGCACGCCGGGCGCCCTGGCCCAGCACTTCGCGACGCTCGACGAGCTCTCGGGCGGCCGGGCGATCATCGGGCTCGGCGCCTCCAGCGCGAACGTGATCGAGCAGTTCCACGGCATCCCGTTCCAGCCCGCGCTGGCGCGCATACGCGAGACGGTGTCGATCGTGCGCATGCTGCTGCGCGGCGAGCGGCTCGTGCACCACGGGAAGTGGTTCGACATGGACCGGGGCTTCACCCTGCGCATGACGCCCCTGCGGCCGGCGATCCCGATCTTCCTCGCGACGCTGAACCCGAAGAGCGTGAAGATGACCGCGGAGATCGCCGACGGCTGGATCCCGGCGATGATCCCGACCAGCCGCCTCAAGGCCGCGATCGACGAGCTCAAGGCCTGGGCCCTCGCCGCGGGCCGCGACCCGGGCGCGATCTCGGTCAAGGCCGGCAACGTGACCGTGAGCGACGATCCGGCGGCGCGCGACCGCGGGCGCCCGATCACCGCGTTTTACATCGCGCGCATGGGCACCTTCTACTACCAGCAGCTCGTCCGCTACGGCTACGAGGCCGAGGCCGCGCTGGTGAAGAAGACCTTCGAGGAGCACGGCTCCCAGGCCGCCGCCGCGGCGATCCCGCAGCACCTGGTGGACGACCTCGGCTTCGCCGGGCCCGCAGAGGCGTGCCGTGAGAAGCTGATCGAGCTCGAGGAGGCGGGCGTGGACGTGCCGTCGATCACGATCGAGACGCGCGATCCCGCGAAGTTCCGCCAGGCGGTCGAGGCGCTGCTGCGCTGAGAGGCCGCGCGTCGGCTCAGGCGTCGATCAGCACGCCGGGGTTCAGCACGCCGCGCGGGTCGAGCTCGCGCTTCGCCGCGCGCAGGACGCGCGCGAAGGCGTCGGGCCGCTCGCGGTCGTAGCCGGGGCGGTGGTCCCGGCCGACCGCGTGGTGGTGGGTGATCGTGCCGCCCGCCGCGAGCAGCGCCTCGCTAGCCGCCGCCTTGATCTCGTCCCACTGCGCGAGCTCTCCGCCACGCCGCGCCGGCGCGATCACGCTGTAGTACGGCGCGGGCCCGTCGGGGTAGACGTGGGTGAAGCGGCAGGCCACGACGCCGGCGCCGCAGACCCTCGCAACGGCGTCGTGGGCCGCCGCCATCACCGCGCCGTGGAAGCTCTCGAAGCGGTCCCAGGTGATCGCGGTCTCGAAGGTCTCGGTCAGCACGCCGAGGCCGACGAGTGCGTCGCGCAGGTAGGGCGCGTTCAGGAACGCATTGCGCCACGCGCCCGCGGCGCCCTCGCGCGACGCGGCCTCGTCGCTGCGCGTGCGCTCCGCGCCGGGCGGCGCCTCGCCGCCGTGGTCGCGCACGAGCTCGAGGGCGCGCGCCATCCAGGCATCGAGGGCGTGGTCGGCCGACTCGAAGCCGAGCACCAGCACCGCGTGCGTGCCGTCACCGGCGCCGGAGTTCGCCGCCTCGGTCGCGTCGAGCAGTCGGCAGTTCGTCGGGAAGAGTCCCGACTGGCCCAGGGCGCGCACGGCGCGGGCGCCGCGCAGGAAGCCGTCGTCGCCGGCGAAGCGCACGGACGCCGAGGCGCGCAGGCGCGGCCGGTCCTGCAGGCGCATCCAGGCCTCGGTGATCACGCCCAGGATGCCCTCGCTCCCCGCGAACAACCGGTTCGGGTCGGGCCCGGCGCCCGAGCCCGGGAGGCGGCGCGTCTCGACGACGCCGGACGGCGTCACGACGCGCAGCGACTCGACGAACTCCTCGACGTGGGTGTAGAGCGTCGCGTAGTGGCCGCCGGAGCGCGTCGCGATCCAGCCGCCGAGGCTCGAGAACTCGAAGCTCTGCGGGTAGTGGCGCAGGGTCAGGCCGTGGGGCCGAAGCTGGTCCTCGAGGGCGGGGCCGAGCACGCCGCCCTGGATCCGCGCGGCGCGCGACGCGCGGTCGATCTCGAGCACGCGGTCGAGCCGCCCGAGATCGAGCGACACCACGCCCGGGTGGTGGTCGCGCAGCGCGCGCGCCTCGACGCCGCCGACCACGCTCGAGCCGCCGCCGTATGGGATTGCCGCGAAGCCCGCGCCCGCGCACCAGTCGAGGACCGCTGCGACCTCGCTCTCGTCACGGGGAAACGCGACGAGATCGGGCGCGCAGGCGAAGTTGCGCGCATAGCCGCGCACGACGTCGCGGTAGCTCTTGCCGTAGGTGTGTCCTGCGCGGTCGAAGGGCTCGGCGGAGCAGATCGGCGCGAGCGCGGCGGGCGGCGCGACGCGCGGGGCCGGCAGCGCGATCTCGTCGATCTGCGGCGGCGCCAGCGGCACGAAGGCGTGTCCCGGGAAGCGCGCGGCGAGCGTCTTCCCGATGCCTTCGCTCTGCGCCGCGCTCGGGCCGGCGCCTTCGACGCCCCAGCCCCAGAACTTCCGCCGCGGCGTCGCGGTCGACGCGCTGCTCACTTGCCCGGCGCCAGCGCCTCGAGGATCCGCAGGTCCGGCCCCGGCACGCCGTCGGCGCGGAAGGGCTGGATGCAGACGTGGTTCGCGCCGGCGTCGAAGTGCGCCTGGATGCGCGACGCGATCGCCTTCTCGTCGCCCCAGGCCACGATCGCGTCCACCAGCCGGTCGCTGCCGCCGTTCGCGAAGTCGGCGTCGGTGTAGCCGAGCCACTTCAGGTTGTTCTGGTAGTTCGGGAGCCCGACGTAGACCTTCATGTTGGCGCGGGCGATCGCGCGCGCCTTCGCGGCGTCGGTCTCGAGCAGGATCATCTGCTCCGGCGCGAGCCAGGCGCTCTTTCCGAGCACCTCGCGCGCGCGCGCCGTGTGCTCCGGCGGCACGAAGTAGGGATGCGCTCCCTGGGTCATCTCGGCCGCGAGGGCCAGCATCTTCGGTCGCAGCGCGGCGAGCACGATCGGCGGCTCCGAGGGCGGCGCCGGCGCCATGTACGGCTTGCCCTTCATGCCCTCGAGATAGGCGCGCATGGTCGTGACCGGCTTCCCGTAGTCGTGCTTGCGCACGCCGGCGACGAGATGCGCGTGCGAGACGCCGATGCCGAGGATGAAGCGGCCACCCGAGAGCTCGCCGACCGTCTTGCGCAGCGTGTCCATCGTCATCGCGTCGCGCGCGTAGATGTTCGCGATGCCGGTCGCGAAGCGGAGCGTCCTCGTGTGCGTGGAGAGGAACGTCGCGAGCGCGAAGGGATCGCGTCCGACGGCCTCGGGGATCCACAGGGCCGAGTAGCCGAGGCGCTCGATCGTCTGCGCGAACTCCGCGGCCTGGCTCGGGGACAGCATGTCGAGCCAGCTCCACACGCCGAGACGACCCACCTTCGAGAGATCCATCGCTCGCTCCTTCCGGCTTCGAGGGGATGCCCGGCTCGCGCCGGACCGAGGCAGAGTAACCTAGAGGCGATGGCGGTCGAGAAGCGGCGAGGGGGATCGTGGACGCGGCTCGCGCTCGCCGCGGTCTGCGCCGCGGTCGTCCTGGGGCCGACTGGCTGGGTGGTCTCCGACCGTCTCGAGCAGCGCAACGACTTCTGCAACGCCTGCCATCTCCCGGACGGGACGCCCCTCCACCAGCAGCTCCGCCGCGATTTCGACGCCGCGGCCCCGGTGAGCCTCGCCTCGGTGCACGGGGCGGCCCGCATCGACGAGCGTACCGGCGACGACGCCGCGTTCCGCTGCTTCGACTGCCACGCGGGCAGCGGGCTCCGCGGGCGCACGCGCGTGAAGCTCCTCGCCGCGTGGGACGGCCTCGTGTACCTGACCGGCCGCTTCGAGGAGCCGACCCACATGGCGTTCCCGCTCGAGGACGCCGACTGCACGAAATGCCACGCGGGCTACCCGGAGAGCGAGGCGCGCGCCGCGGGGACCGAAGGCTGGAGTCGGCCGTTCCACGCCGTCGCCGTCCACAACACGGGGCTCGATGTGACGTGCGTCGCATGTCATCTCGTGCACGAGCGCGGCGGCAGCCCCGAGGCGTACTTCCTGCGACCCGACGTCGTGCGCGACGGCTGCGCGCGCTGCCACAGCGAGTTCGCGGCGCCCTGAGCGCCGGCGCCGTCAGCCGCCGCGCGTGTGCATCTCGAGGTGGGGATCGCGCCGCAGCTCGGCGGCGGGAGCGAGTGGCGCGCGGTCGACGAGGCGCAGCCGCTCCTCGGCGCCGCGATCGCGCCGCGCCGCCCACGCCGGCGCGATCAACGCCGCGATCTCCTCGGGCGACGCGCCCGCGCGGAGCGGGCCGCGCAGGTCGAGGCCGGTGCGCCCGTAGAGGCAGAAGAAGAGGCGGCCGTCGGCGGTGAGCCGCGCGCGGTCGCAGCGCGCGCAGAAGGGCTCGGTCGTGCTCGACACGATGCCGAAGACCTGGCCGTCCGGGAGCCGGAAGCGCGCGGCCGGCGCCGAGCCCTCGGCAGGCAGCGCCTCGATCGGGCCCAGGCGCGCCGCGAGGCGCTCGAGCATCTCGGCCCGCGGCACCACGCGCTCGGGGCTCCACTGCGTCGCGCCGCCGACGTCCATGTACTCGATGAAGCGGAGCTCGGCGCCGACGCCGCGCGCGTAGGCGAGCAGGTCGAACATCTCGTCGTCGTTCACGCCGCGCAGGACGACGCTGTCGAGCTTCAGGCCGCGGCGGCTGCGGGCGGCGCCGGCGCGCGCGGCAGCGGCGATGCCCGCGAGCACGGTGTCGAGCTCGTCGCGACGCGCGAGCTCGCGGAAGCGGTCGCGGCGCAGGGTGTCGAGGCTCACCGTGATCCGGTGGAGGCCGGCGTCGAAGAGCGGCTCGACGAAGCGTTCCAGGAGCACGCCGTTCGTCGTCAGCGCGATGTCGCGCAGCGCGGGCTGGCCGGCGATCAGGCCGACGAGCACCGGCAGGTCGCGCCGCACCAGCGGCTCGCCGCCCGTGAGCCGCACCTTGTCGACCCCGAGCGTCACGAACACGTCGAGGAGCGCGCGGATCTCCTCGAAGCGCAGGGCCTGATCGTGCGGCAGCCAGACGTAGTCCTGCTCGGGCATGCAGTAGGAGCAGCGCAGGTTGCAGCGGTCGGTGACCGAGATGCGCAGGTTCCGGAGCGGCCGGCCGTAGGTGTCGGACAGGGCAGGCATCATGGGCGAGGCTAGCAGGGCGACGCCGGCCGCGGTGCCCAACGCGCCGCGTCAGCAGGTGCGCGACGCCCCGAGGCGCGAGAAGTGTTACAACCGACGACACGAGCATTTGCGAGGGGGAACGATGCGCGCACGCGGTCCGGTCGCAGGGCGGGGCGCCGGCACGAGCCGGCCGATCGACGGACGCTTCGAGGCGCGGCGAGCGCTGGCGCGCGCCGCGCGCGCCGGGGCCGCGACGCTCAGCCTCGTGCTCGTCGCGGGCGGAGCGGCCGCCTACCCGGGCGGTACGCCCGACTATCAGACCGACGTCGCGCCCTTCTGCGCGAGCTGTCATTCGTCGCGCAGCGAGGCCGCCCTGACGGGCGCTCCCGCCGACCGGGCGCAGAAGGAGCTGGCTGCGAACAAGCAGCTCGCGTTGATCCGCAGCGGGCAGAAGGGGGTCGGGGCTCCGGGCTACGACGGTCTGTCCGAGGCCGATCGCGCCACCCTCGCGAAGCAGATCGAGGCAATCGACGCAGCCTCGACCGCGAAGCTCGAGGCGCCCGCCACGGTCCCGGCCGGCGGCACCTTCGAGGTCACGGTCACGGTGACGGGCGGCGGCGGCCCCGTCGTCGGTGTGGGCCTGGTCGATGCGGCCCACCGCTGGTACGCGCGACCCGCGTCGGCCGTGGGCTGGCAGGTCGTCGCGGAGCCCGCGATCACGGGCCCGGACGGCGCCGCGCAGACCGCGTGGCTCGCGAAGCGGCCGGAGCGCACCGGCCGCAACCTGAGCTTCGTGAATGTCACGGGCGTGGCATCGGATCCGGAGAAGGGCAGCTACGCGAAGTCGCAGGTGCGCTTCACCTTGCGGGCGCCGGCGAGCGCCGGGACCTATCCGCTCGCCGCTGTGTTCTTCTACGGCACCGAGAAGGCGACGCCGCTCGGCTACGTGGTCGATCCCAAGGATCCGCTCCAGCGCAAGCAGGTGCGCGGCGGGTTCGGCGGCGGCTCCGGCCGCATCGCCTTCTCCGACGTGGCCCAGATCGTCGTGCAGGCGCCCGCACCCGCGGCGCCCGCTCCGGGCGCCTCGGCGCCGACGCCTCCCACGCAGCCCTGAGGCCGCGTCGTCCCTCCCATTCCACCGCCCACGCGGGCCTCGGGCCCGAGGAGCATTCGATGATCGTCCGCGCCTCCGTCGCACTGGCCGTGCTCGCCGCCGTCGCGCTCTCGTGTCGCTCGGGCGCGGGCGGCCCGAAGCCCCTCGACCCGAACGCCGACCGCGCCTCCCTCGAGCAGCGCGCGCGCGAGGCCACCGCCGCCATCACCGACGCGCGCCTCACCGCCGCCGCGAGCGACCCGGCCGATTGGATCACCCACGGCGGAAGCTACGCCGAGACGCGCTACAGCGAGCTTGCGAAGATCGACGCCGGCAACGCCGGCCAGCTCGGCCTCGCCTGGTTCTACGACACCAACACCAACCGCGGTCTCGAGGCGACGCCGATCGTGATCGACGGGATCCTGTACGCGACGGCCTCCTGGAGCACGGTGTTCGCGATCGACGCCAGGACGGGACGTCAGATCTGGCACTACGACCCGCAGGTCCCGCGCGAGAAGGGCTCGGACGCCTGCTGCGACGTGGTGAACCGCGGTGTCGCGGTGTACGAGGGCCGCGTCTACGTCGGCACCATCGACGGACGCCTGATCGCGCTCGACGCCGCCAATGGACGGCCGGTCTGGGAGGTGCAGACGACCGACACCACGCGCCCCTACACCATCACCGGTGCGCCGCGCGTGGTGAAGGGCAAGGTCATCATCGGCAACGGTGGCGCCGAGCTCGGGGTGCGCGGCTACGTCTCGGCGTACGACGCGAAGACCGGCGCGCTCGACTGGCGCTTCTACACCGTGCCCGGCGATCCGGCGCAGCCCCAGGAGTCGGCGGCGCTCGAGAAGGCGCTCCCGACCTGGTCGAAGAGCGTCGGCAAGGGCCCCGCCTGGTGGACCGTCGGCGGCGGCGGGACGGTCTGGGACTCGATGGCGTACGACCCGGCCCTCGATCTGCTCTACGTCGGCACCGGGAACGGCTCGCCCTGGAGCCGCTACGCCCGCAGCCCGGGCGGCGGCGACAACCTCTATCTCTCGTCGATCCTCGCCCTGCGCCCCGAGACCGGCGAGCTCGTCTGGCATTACCAGGAGACGCCCGGCGACAACTGGGACTACACCGCGACGCAGCACATCCTGCTCACCACGCTGCAGATCGACGGGAAGCCCCGCGAGGTGCTGCTCCATGCGCCGAAGAACGGCTTCTTCTACGTGCTCGACCGCGCCACCGGCGCGCTGCTCTCGGCCGAGAACTACGTCGAGGTGACCTGGGCGAAGGGGATCGACAAGAAGACCGGTCGGCCGATCGAGGCGAAGGGCACCGACTACCGCGCGAAGACGGTGGTGGTGAAGCCCTCTCCCTACGGCGGCCACAATTGGCAGCCGATGTCGTTCAACCCGAGCACCGGGCTCGTCTACATCCCCGCGCAGGAGATCCCGACCGCGTTCCTGCTGGACAAGCGCTTCGAGTACAGGCCCGGGCGCTGGAACACCGGCATCGACTTCAAGCTGATCACCGAGGCGCCGCGCGAGCTGGTGAAGGGACATCTGCTGGCCTGGGATCCCGTCGCCCAGAAGGAGGTCTGGCGCGTCGATCACAAGACCGCCTGGAACGGCGGCACGCTCACGACGGCGGGCAATCTCGTGTTCCAGGGCACGGCGGACGGCCGCTTCGTCGCCTACCGCGCCGACACGGGCGCGAAGCTCTGGGAGGCGCCGGCGCAGACCGGTGTGATCGCGGCGCCCGTCACCTACGAGATCGACGGCGAGCAGTACGTGTCGGTGATGGCGGGCTGGGGCGGCGCCTTCGCGTTGACCGGCGGCGACGCGGCGGCCGCGGCCGGGGTGCGCAACGTGGGGCGGCTCCTCACCTTCAAACTCGGCGCGACGGCGCAGCTCCCGCCTCTGGAGCCCGTGGAGCGCAAGCTCGCGGCCTGGCCGGCGGGCGAGAAGCCGGCGACGGCCGCCACGGTCAAGCAGGGTGAGGGCCTCTTCGCCGTGAGCTGCTCGATCTGCCACGGCGCTGGCGGCGTCTCGGGCGGCGTGTTGCCCGACCTCCGCTACTCGCCGGTGACGCCGGATCGCGCGGCCTTCGAGCAGGTCGTGCGGGGCGGCGTGCGCACGGCGAACGGGATGCCGAGCTTCGCGAAGGATCTCTCGGAGAAGGACGTGGCGGACATCCGCTCCTACCTGCTCGCGAAGGCGAGCGAGGAGGCGGCGAAGCTCGCCGGGGCCGGTGGAGCTGGCGGGGCGCCCGCCGCCGGGAACCCCTAGACGGAAAAAAATAGAACAGGTTATATTTTCGTCGCCGAGCGCCGGGGCCGCTGAGGCCCCGGCACCGGCCTCGCCAAGGAGGTCCGCGCCATGCGACGAATCCCGCTTCCGCCCTACCCGAACGGCTGGTTCGCGATCGCCCACGGCCACGAGCTCGCCGCCGGCGAGGTGCGCACGATCGCCGCGCTCGGCCGCGAGATCGTGCTCTACCGCGGCGAGGACGGCGCCGCGCGGGCGGTCGATCCCTACTGTCCCCACCTCGGTGCGCACCTCGGCAACGGCGGCACGGTGGTGGGCGACACCATCCGCTGTCCGTTCCACTCCTGGCGCTTCGACGGCTGCAGCGGGCGCTGCGTGGAGATCCCGTACACGAAGCGGATCCCGCCGAAGGCGGAGCTCGCGACCTGGCGCGTGCTCGAGCGCAACGGCCTCGTCTTCGTCTGGCACCACGCGCAGGGCCTCGTCCCGAGCTGGGAGCCCGAGCTGATTCCCGAGATCGGCGATCCCGCGTTCCACCTGCACGGCACGCTCGAGTGGACGATCGCGAGCCACCCGCAGGAGATCATGGAGAACGGCGTCGACTTCGCGCACTTCTCGACCCTCCACGGCTGGAAGACCGCGCGCTGCCAGTGGGAGCCCGACGGGCCGTTCTACCGGCTGAAGATCGACGTCGACCAGTCGGCGGAAGAGCAGGCGGCGACGGCGGCGAACGCGACGGACGTCGACAGCTTCAACTCGGGCCCGGGCTTCCTCTACACCCGCGTGCGCGGACCGATGCACGGCATCGCAGTGAACGCCCTCACCCCGATCGCGCCCGAGAAGCTGCGCATCGTCCACGCCTACTACGCCCACGAGAGCGTCGATCCCACGATCGTGAAGGCGTTCTTCGAGGCCTACGCGGCGGACTGGAAGCTCGACCTGCCGATCTGGGACCACAAGATCTACCGGCCGCGCCCGGCGCTCACGGAGGGCGAGGCCGACTTCGCGCGCTTCCGGAAGTGGTACGCGCAGTTCTACTCGGAGCCGACCCCCGACGCGTGAGGCGCTGACGCCGGCGTCGACCTGTCCCATGCTCGCGACATGAAGCGTGCGGTCGCGCTGGCGTGGATCGCGTGGCTCGGCATCGCCATGCCGGCAGCCGCGCGGGATCCGGGCGCCGACGGCGAGTTCGACCGCCGGCGCTCCCGCCACTTCGAGCTCCACCAGGACGTCGACATCGATCAGCGCGCCGGACGCAGCGGCTCGCGCGCCTTCGAGCGCGAGGTGCTCGCGGTGCTCGAGGATGCCTACGACCGCGTGGCGGATGCGATCGACGTCGCGCCGCGCCGGCCCGTCTCGGTCTGGATCTACGACCCCGCGGTATTCGATGCAGGCGTCGCGGGAGCCGTCCGCTTCCCGCTGGCCGGCTTCTACCACGGCGTGATCCGCGTGCGCGGCGACCAGCGCGTCACGCGCGACCTCGCCCGCGTGCTCGCCCACGAGTACGTGCACGCCGCCTTCGACGCCACCGCGCCGTCCCTCGTCCTGCCCGCCGTGTTCAACGAGGGCATGGCGGAGTGGCTCTCGCGCGGGGGCCTCGACGCGAGCGAGCTGGCGATCCTGCGTCGCACGGCCGCGGCCGGCGCGCTGCCGACGCCGGACGCGATGTTCGCGCCGAGCTTCGGGGCGCTCGACGCCTCGGGAGCGCCGCTCGCCTACCTCTACGCCACCGCGTTCGTCGAGCGGCTCGCACGGGACCATGGCGAGAAGGGCCTGCGCGAGCTGGTGCGGATCCTGCTGCGCACCGACAGCCTCGACCAGGCGCTCGAGCGCGTCTACGACGCCGATCTCGGGGCGCTCGACGCCGCGCTCCGCGCCGAGCTCGCACGCTGACCGCTGGCGGGGCCTGCGTTTCGCGTAGAGTGGCGCTCTGAACCGAGGAGAGTCCCCATGGCACTGCGCCTCTTCGAGCATCCGCTCTCACCCTACGCGCGCAAGGTGAAGATCGTCGTCTACGAGAAGGGCCTGCCCCTCGAGCGTGTGTTCGTGAACCCGCTTGGGCCGCTCGACGATCCGTCGGCCCGCGCCTTCGTCGACGCGAGCCCGCGCCTCGAGGTGCCGTGCCTCGTCGACGAGCGGCCCGAGGGCACGGTCCGCCTCTTCGACTCGACCGTCATGCTCGAGTACCTCGAGGAGCAGTACCCCGATCCGCCGCTGCAGCCCGCGGCGCCCGCCGAGCGCGCGCGCGTGCGCATGCTCGAGGAGATCTGCGACACGGAGCTCGAGGCCGTGAACTGGGGCGCGATGGAGATCCGCGTGTTCAAGCGCGCCGAGGGCAGCTACGCGGCCGAGATGCTCGACACCGTCGGGCGTCAGCTCGAGCGGCTCTGGGGCCGCCTCGAGCGCGAGCTCGACGGCCGCGACTGGATGAACGGCGAGCGCTTCGGCCGCGGCGACGCCGCGGTCTACCCGCACATCACGGGCTCCGCCTTCTTCGGCTTCCCGCTCCCCGCCCGCTTCGCCCGGCTCACGGAGTGGGCCGCCCGCTGCGCCGCGAAGCCCTCCGTCGTGCACGACGCCGCGGATCTCGCCGCCTGGGTGAAGGACAACATGGGCTCGGGCTCGAGCCTCGCCGGCATGCCGGTGGTGCGCCAATACCGCGACTACCGGCTCGAATGGATGATGAAGTCCGGCGGGCACGAGATCGTGCTCCGGGGAATCGAGGACGGCACGATCAAGTTCGCGGCCGAGCACGGCTAGGCGGACCGCGGGGGGGGGCGCCGGGGCTCGACGGCCTCCGAACTGAGGCTACCGTCAGCCACTGACATGGACGTCAGTTCACCCAGCCGAGCCCTGACCGCTCCCGAGCGCAGCCGCCGCGAGACCCGCGAGCGCCTGGTCGAGGCCGGCACGCGGCTCTTCGCCGAGCACGGGCTCCACGGCGTCACGTCCCACGAGATCGCCCGCGCCGCGGGCGTCGCCGCCGGCACCTTCTACCTGCACTTCAAGGACAAGGCCGCGCTCTTCCGCGAAGTGGTGTCGGAAGCGGTGCTCCACCTGCGCGCCCGCTTCGAGCGCGTGCGGGCGACGGCGCGCACGCCGGAGCAGGGCGCGCGCCAGCGGGCCGCCGAGCTGCTGGCCTTCGCCGAGGAGCAGCGCGGCCTCGTGCGCATCCTCTTCGGCCGCGACAGCGAGGCCGCGAGCGTCGCCGCCGACCTGCTCGAGGACTTCGCGGCCGGCACGGCCGCCGCCCTCGCCGACCGGATCGCCGCGGGCGAGGCGCCGTCGGCGATCCATCCCGAGGTCGCGGCCGAGGCCCTGGTCGGGATGCGCGCGCGCGTCGCGGCGTGGTGGGCCGAGCGTCCCGGCCGTGCGCCGCGCGAGGCCGTGATCGAGACGCTCGTGCACCTCGAGCTCTCCAGCGTCTGGCGCACGCCCGCAGACGCCGCACCGAAGACCGGTTCCCCGCGCCGGCGCGCTCCACGCGCGCAGAAACCCCGCAGCTCCGAGGACCCCCGCCGATGAGCCAGACGCAGAGCTACGACCCGATCTACGAGACCGTCCGTTCCGACGACTTCCCCGCGCTGCTCGACGTCGATCGCTTCGGCACGCGCACGAACGCCTTCGACGAGATCATCTCGGCCACCCACGACCACTTCTGGGACCCGAACGACACCCGCTACCTCGACTTCGCGCAGCCCTTCGACCTGAAGCACGACACCGTGATGCCGCGGGACTTCGTGGTGGAGCTGAACTGCGCCGTCGCCGAACGGCTCGACGAGCGGCAGCAGATCGACCTCGCGAACGCGAGCTCGCGCTGGATGATCTCGGCGCTGCTGCACGGCGAGCAGGGCGCGCTCTCGCTCTCGGCCAGCCTCTGCCACGTGCTGCGCGACCCGGGCGCACAGGAGTACGCCGCGAACCAGACCCGCGAGGAGGCGCGCCACGTCACCGCCTTCGCGCGCTACGTGAAGACGCGCTTCGGCACGCCGTACCCGTGCGGGCCGACGCTCGCGAACCTGCTCCACGAGCTGGTGTCGTCCGAGGAGGTCTACAAGAAGCTGATCGGAATGCAGATGCTGGTCGAGGGGCTCGCCATGGGCGCCTTCGCGACCCTGCACTCGCGGACCAACGACCCGCTGCTCCAGCGCATGGTGCAGATGGTCATGACCGACGAGGCCTTCCACCACAAGTTCGGGAAGATCTGGGCCGATCGCACCGTGCCGAAGCTGACCGAGGAGGAGCACGAGAAGGCGGAGCTCTGGGCCGCGAAGTGCTTCCAGACGCTGCTCTTCAACCTCGTGAACAGCGAGCAGAAGCAGGTGATCTACGAGCCCTTCGGCCTCGACTGGCAGTGGGTGCGCGGCGCCGTGCTCGAGGCCTTCAGCGACGCGGATCGTCGCAAGGCCATGACGGAGAGCACGAACATCTTCCGCGTGCTGATCAAGACGCTGCTCAAGGCGGGGATCATCACCGAGCGGACGAGGCCGATCTACGCCGGATGGGTCGACATGGAGGAGCTCCACCGCGAGAGCGACGAGGTCGCCGGCCAGGACATCGCCGACGCCGGGATCGCGGAGCTGCGCGAGCTCAACCAGGGTCGGCGGCAGATCGGGCGCGCGTTCAAGCGGCAGGCCTAGGCGGGTCGGTCGCTCGGGCCCCGGGGCAAGAACGGTGCCCCGGGGCCCTTTCGTCTGTACGCTCGGCCCCTGGCCGATCCACACCACACAGCACGAGGAGAGTCGCCCCCCATGCGTGAAGCCGTCATCGTCGCGAGCGCCCGCACGCCGCTCGCCAAGTCACACCGCGGATCCTTCAACATGACGAGGCCCGACGATCTCGCCGCGCACGCCATCAAGTCGGTGCTGGCGAAGGTGTCGAAGCTCGACCCGGCCGAGGTCGACGACGTGATCATCGGCTGCGGCCTCCCGGAGGGCCCCTCGGGCAGCAACGTTGCCCGCGTGGCGGTCCTCGGCGCGGGCCTGCCGGCCTCGGTCGCGGGCACCACCGTGAACCGCTTCTGCTCCTCGGGCCTGCAGGCGATCGCGATGGCCGCCCATCGCGTGCTCGTCGACGGCGTCGACGTCGCGATCGGCGGCGGCACCGAGTCGATCACCCTGGTCCAGAACGACAAGATGCGCGTCGCCGACATGGTGAACCCGCGCATCGCCAAGGAGTGGCCCGGGATCTACATGGGAATGGGCCAGACCGCGGAGATCGTGGCCGACCGCTACAAGATCTCGCGCGAGGACCAGGATCACTACGCCCTGCTCTCCCAGCAGCGCACCGCGAAGGCACAGCAGAACGGCTGGCTGGACGACATCGTCCCGATCACGGTCGAGAAGCGGGCGGTGAAGCAGAAGGACGGCACCACGACGATCGAGGAGAACGTCACGGTGTCGAAGGACGAGTGCAATCGGCCCGACACCACGCTCGAGGGACTCCAGAAGCTGCCGCCGGCGTTCAAGCAGGGCGGCTCGGTCACGGCGGGCAACGCCTCGCAGCTCTCCGACGGCGCGTCCGCCACGCTCGTGATGTCGGCGGAGCGCGCGAAGCAGCTCGGCCTCGAGCCCCTCGGCTACTTCCGCGGGCTCGCGGTGGCGGGCTGCAACCCCGAGGAGATGGGCATCGGCCCCGTGTTCGCAGTGCCGAAGCTGCTGAAGCAGGCCGGCCTCACGATGAACGACATCGACATCGTCGAGCTCAACGAGGCCTTCGCCTCGCAGCTCCTCTACTGCCAGCGCGAGCTCGACATCCCGCTCGAGAAGCTGAACCCGCTCGGCGGCGCGATCTCGATCGGCCACCCGTACGGAATGACGGGCTCGCGCATGACGGCGCAGATCCTGAACCACCTGGGCCGAATCAAGGGTCGCTACGGCGTCGTCACGATGTGCGTCGGCGGCGGCATGGGCGCGGCCGGCTTGTTCGAGCGGGCCTGAGTCGCCCGGATCGCCCCGGAGCCGGCACACCGCGCGCGGTGTGCCGGCTCCGGGGCCCTGGCGCCCCGACGATCCACCGGTAGGCTGCCGCCCTCGTGAGCTCTCACGGCCCATCGTCCGGCCCGTCGGTCCCGGCCCAGCTGCGAAGCCTCGGCCCGCTCCTCTGCTGGGCCATCGTCTACGCCGACATCGGCACGAGCATCTACTACGTGCCGGGCATCCTGTACCGGGACGTCGGCACCAGCGCCGCGACCTTCGTGCTCGCGACCAGCCTCGCCTTCGTCCTCCTGGCCGAGAAGTACTCGGAGATCGCCGCGCGCTATCCCGGCGGCGGCGGCGTGGTCTCGGTGGCGGACGAAGCCTTCGGCCCGCGCGTCGGCGCCCTCGGCGGCATGCTGATCCTGGTCGACTACTTCCTGACGGCCGCCATCTCGGCGGTGTCGGGCTTCACGTACCTCGCCTCGTTGCTCCCCGTGCTCCACGGCTTCGAGCCGTTTCTCGCCGCGGGCGGCCTGCTGCTGCTCGGCGTGTTGAACTGGGTCGGGATCCGCGAGTCGGCGCAGGTCAGCGCCCTGATCGGCACCGCGGCCTTCGTGAGCCTCCTCCTCCTGATCGCCGCCACCGTCGGCCACGTCGACACCGAGCACTGGCAGCGCATCGCGGGCTCCGTGTCGGCGGCGGGCTCGATCCCGCTCTCGGGGGCGGTCGTCGGCTACGCCGCGGCGTGGCTCGCCTTCAGCGGGCTCGAATCGCTGGCGCAGATCTCCCCCGCGATGCGGCCCCCGCGCCGCCGCACCGGCGGCATCGCGATGCTGCTGGTCGTGATCGCCGTGCTCGCGACCTCGCCGCTCCTGACCGCGTTCGCGACCAACGTGCTCGATGCGAGCAGCGTCAACCCCGACGCGTTCCAGGGCGAGCTCGCCGGAGCGGTCGGCGGCGAGGGGCTGAAGCTCCTGGTCGTGATCACGGCTTCCGCGCTCCTGCTCTTCGCCGCGAACACCGCGATCGTCGGCTCGTACCACGTCTTCGGCGCGCTCGCGGACGGCGAGTTCCTGCCGCGCGCGCTGCTCGCGCGCCATCGCCGCTTCGGCACGCCGTGGATCGCGATCGTCGCCTCGGTCGTCGTGCCCCTCGGTGTGATCGCCGCCACCCGCGGCGACATCGGCATGCTGGGCGACCTCTACGCCTTCGGCCTGCTCGGCGCCTTCGTGCTCTCGTCCACGGCGCTCGACCGCGTTCGCATCCAGGAGGGACGCACCGGGATGCTGTTCGCCGTCGGCGTCGCGACCTCGCTGCTCGTGATCCTGGCCTTCGTCACGAACCTGTTCGAGAAGCCCCACGCGACGCTCTTCGGCGGCACGCTCACGCTCGTGATGCTCGCCTACGGCCTCGTCCACCGCGGCGAGATCTCGCTCGGCCGCAAGCAGCGCGGGCCGGCCGTCACGACCGAGGAGGCCGAGCGCATCGCCGCCGAGGCGCCGGCCGCCGCCCGCATCCTGACCCTGAAGGAGGCCTTCGAGCTCAAGCCCACCTACGCGCCCCACACGCTCGTCTGTCTGCGCGGCCCGAACCAGCGCCTGCTGGAAGAGGTCGAGACGCGGCTGCGCGGCGCGAAGCAGACCGACGTCGCGGTGCTGTTCGTGGAGGAAGTCCCGGGCCTGTTCGTGCCGCGCGAGACCGTGCCCTCGCGCGAGGCGGTGGAGGTGCTCGAGGAGGCCGTGACCTGGCTCGAGGACCGGGGCTTCACCGCCGTCCCGATCTGGCGCCTCGCCCAGGACACCGGCGAGGCCATCGCCTACGTCGCGAAGACGCTCGGCTGCGACGCGATCGTCGTGGGCACGAGCCAGCGCGGCGCGCTCTGGCACATCCTGCGCGGAAACGTGCTGTCGCGCCTGATCGCGACGGCACCGCGGGAGACGCGGATCCTGATCGTCGGATGACGCGCGGTGCGGCCCGTCGTGCCGCGACGGGGGCCGTCCTCTATCCTGCCCCCATGGGCAAACGGGGTGCGTCCGTCCACAAGCGCGAGCGCGAGCTCAAGAAGGCCGAGAAGGCCCTCAAGAAGCAGCAGCGCCCGCGCGAGACCGGGCCCGTCGGCAAGGGCGGGCCCGCCGTCGCCTCGAGCGACGATCTGCGCGGCTATTACGGTCCGCCCCCCGAGCCGCCGCCCCGCAAGGGCGCCTGACCTTCCCTCCAGCCAGAGACGAGACCCCCGATGTCGCAGCCCGCGTCCGACGCGAAGACCCTCTCCGAGCACGCGAGCAAGGAGCTGCTCGCGCGCTACGGCGTGCCCTGCGCCCGCGAGGCGCTGGCCGACGACGCCGCCGGCGCCGCGG
>Ga0105106_10000250_pt1 | contig 38237 bp, 48 predicted proteins | sample PPLLaktember2015_5_FD_79109 | JGI IMG/M metagenome (GOLD analysis project Ga0105106, IMG submission 79109) | Freshwater sediment microbial communities from Prairie Pothole Lake near Jamestown, North Dakota, USA - PPLs Lake P8 Core (1) Depth... | ecosystem: Environmental > Aquatic > Freshwater >... | reverse complement strand
GGCTTTTTCAATGTCGCCGCCGGGGAGAGCCATTCGGTCATCGACGTGGTTGCCAGACTGGGGGGCCTCTACCCTGAGTGGCATGGTCTGGAACCGGAGTTCTTTGAGAAGCAGGGAGCGGAGCACGAGTCGGCGTTCCTCTCTCTGAACTCGCTCGCCTTCCGGGAAGCGACCGGCTGGAACCCAACGACAGACTTTTCCATTGCCTTGAAGATGACCGCAGACTGGTATCGGGAGTATTTCAGTGGCCCCAACGTCTGACCTCTTCATTCAGGGCGTCACCTTCGAGCCGAAGCCTATCTTCGCCGACGCGCGGGGCGATGTCCGCCAGTTTGTGACCGCGGGAGCCAACGGCAGGATTGGCGAGGTCTACTTCTCGACGGTCTGGCCCGGAGTTATCAAGGGCTACCACCTGCACAAGCGGATGACCCTGCACTACACCTGTGTTGTGGGCGTGGTGCTGGTGGGTCTGGCTGATGCCCGGCCCGACAGCCCGACGTTCGGCCGCACGATGGTCTGGCGGCTGGCCGAGGGCGGAGAATCGCATGGGGTCCTGACTATCCCGCCCGGAATCTGGAACGCCTTTCGGATAGCGAAAGGCTGGCGGCGTGGCTATGCCCTCGTCTGCAACGCCGCCAGTCACAAGCACTCCAAGGCGGAAATCCTCCGGGCAACCGTGGCCGACATTGGCGCTGAAATCCTCGGGCCGGACTTCAATCTCTCGGGCTAGGGAGGGACGATGCTTCTCATCATTCGTCAGGCGACGGCCGAGAAGTCGAGGGGGCTTATCGGCTTCCTGATGTCCACGAACCGGCGCATCGAAGGGGTCTGCGTTCTCGGAGACGAGGACCGCGAGTACGGGTTTGGTGTCCCGACCGTTGTGCGCTCCCTCAGCCGGGACGTTCCGGGAGAATCTTGGCCGGTTATCTCCCTGTGTGAAGAATTGATGAAGGACGTTGGCGTTACGCCGGACAACACAATTCTGGTTTCGGAAAACAACGATGCCCGGATGCTCATGGCGAGCATCATGCTGGATTGCCATTACGCCAGCATCGAGGAAGTGACGACGCTCTATGGCTGACAAACACCTGCCGCCGAGCGGAAAAGTCGTTGGTGGGCCAGAGAAGTTGATGGTCTGGCGAGCCGTGGAGGACTTGTGGTTCACCGAAGGCCGCTTCACGGACGAGTTCGAGAAGCGGCTGGCGGCGTTTATCGGGGCGCGCCACGCGTCCTTTTGCAACTCCGGGTCTTCGGCCAATCTCCTCGCGGTGCTCGCCATGAAGGAGATGTATGCCATCGGCGACCGGGACGAGGTAGTGACCGCCGCTTGTGGATTTCCAACCACGCTGAACCCAATCCTGCAAGCCGGGCTGAAGCCCGTGTTCGTGGACATCGAACTCGGAACCTACGTTCCCACGCTGGAAGCCGTGCAGGAGGCCGTGACGCCCCGGACGGCGTTCGTGGTGCTGGCGCACACCTTGGGCAACCCGGCTCCCGTCGCCGAACTCGTTGACTGGAGCGACCGCTACAGCATAGGGCTGGTGGAGGACAACTGCGACGCTCTTGGCTCCGTCCTCCGGGGCAAGCGCACCGGGTCATTCGGCCACCTCGCCACCCAGAGTTTCTACCCGGCGCATCACATCACCACGGGCGAGGGCGGGGCGGTGATTATCAATCTCGGCCAGCGCACCAAGCACATCGTCGAGTCCTACCGGGACTGGGGCCGGGACTGCTGGTGTCCTCCCGGTAAGGACAACACCTGCAACCAGAGATTCGGGTGGGAGTTCGATGGCCTGCCGCCGGGATACGACCACAAGTACGTCTACACGCGCATCGGCTACAACCTGAAGGCGACCGACATGCAGGCGGCTTTGGGCTTGGCCCAGATGGACAGGCTCGAAGGGTTCATCGAGGCGCGCCGGGCCAACTTCGACCTCCTGCTGAACGCCCTACAGGACCATAGCGAACAACTCATCCTCCCGCAAGCCACCGAGGGTAGCGAGCCTTCGTGGTTCGGATTTCCAATCACCATCCGTGACCCACGGCTCGACTGCCGGGCCTTCGTCCAGCACCTTGAGGACTTGGGCATTGGAACCCGGCCGCTGTTTGGTGGGTCTCTGGTCCGACAGCCCGCCTATCGCCACGTCTTCGGGAGCGACCTGCATTTCCCGAACTCCGACCGCACGACCAGCGGAACGTTCTGGGTCGGCGTCTGGCCGGGCCTGACCTCACAGGACATGGAACGCATCGCGGCGGGCATCCGGTCGGCTTGCGCCAACCCCTCGCGCTGAGTATATTGGAGCAGGAGTGCGATGATGAAGATAGCGTTGGTCTGCAACGACGGAAGCCCAATCGGGGTGACTCCCCCGGACATCTATGAGCGGGGCGTCGGCGGGGCCGAACTCGCTATGATGTCCCTCATGGAGACGCTTGCCCGGCGGGGCCACGAGGTCACTGTCTACAACGACAACCGCTTTACCAAGGACTTCGGCGGCGTGACCTACGGCCATCGCAACAACTTCAACCCGATGGAGCCGCGTGACGCCATCATCATCTATCGGTCGCCTAACCCCTTGGTCGGCACGCGACATGGAGCCAAGCGTGTCGTCTGGTGGTCCTGCGACCAATACACCATCGGCTCGTTTGCGGCGCTGGCAGGGAGAGTCGATGCCATCGTCTGCATCTCGGACTTCCACCGTAACTACTTTGAGACCATCTACGGCATCGCCAAGGAGCGGGTGACGGTCATTGACCTCGGCGTGCGCAAGCAGGACTACCCGGCGAAGCCGCCGGAGCGGATTCTCAATCGCCTCATCTTCATGTCTATCCCCGACCGGGGCCTCAAGGAACTCAAGCCCATCTACGACCTGATGCGGGCCGAGATACCCGACCTCTCGCTCACCATCACTTCCGACTACAGGCTGTGGGGCGTCAACGCCAACAACATGCAACACCGCCTGTTCTGGGCGGGCACGCCCGGCGTCGAGTTCCTCGGAGCGGTTCCCCGCAGAGAACTCTGCCGCCTACAGATGCAGGCGGATATGATGGTCTACCCCTGCACCTACGAGGAACTGTTCTGCCTGTCGGTGGCCGAGGCGCAGGTGGCTGGCGCATTTCCAATCACGCCGAACGTCGCCGCCCTGAGCACGACGAACGAATGGGGCATCCAGATACCGGGCGTTCCTTCGGCCCCGGATTTCGCCACGCAGGTCGCCAGCCGAGCCATTGACCTTCTGACTACCGAGCGCAACTTTCTCGACCAGAGCCGGGAAAAGATGATGGTGCTCGCCGCCAAGCGATTCGATTGGGACAGGATTGCCGCGCAGTGGGAAGCCGTCCTGTCCGGGGAGAAGCCCACATGATTGTCCTGATTTCAGACCTCGACATGCAAGGCTCCGGGTACATGAACATCGCCATTGGCCTTGCCAAGCAGTTGACCGAGCGCGGTCGCAACGTGACCATCTTGGGCTTCGGCTACAAGGGCGACGAGCACGACTGGCCTTTCCGCCTGATTCCCGTGGTCACGCACGAGGCGTGGAACATCACGCCCGCCATGATGCAGAACCTCTTGGTTCTGGGGGCCACAGGCCAGACCGAGCCAATAGATGCCGTGGTCATGGCTCTGGACATCCCACACCACGTCCGGGGCCTGCGCTTGCCGAGGAAGGTCGAGGGTCGGCCACCTGTTCCCTACGTCGGCATCTTCCCTGTCGAGAGCGGGCCACTCTCGAACTCTTGGGCGTCCATCATTCAGCCGATGGATTCGGCGCTCGTCATTTCCAATTATGGCCTACGGATGATGCGGGACGCCAAACTGACGAACGGCGTGTATCTGCCGGTTGGCATGGATGCCGACGCTTGGCGGTCGGTGACGACGGAAGAACGGGCGGAACTCCGCAGAAACCTCGGGCTGTCGCCCGACGACTTCGTGGTGCTGACCGTGGCCGACAATCAGGAGCGCAAGAACCTGTCTGCCGCCGCCAAGGGCGTTTCCATTGCCCGGTCGAAGGGCGTGCCCGCCAAGTGGTTGCTTGTGACACGCGTGGGGTCGCACGTCGGCTGGAACATCCCGGACCTAGCCGACAAGTACGGCTTGGGTGACGCCATCCAGCCATTCGAGCGAGGTCTGCCACACGGCAAACTCTGGATTCTGCACGCGGTTGCCGACGCCTTCCTGCTCACGTCAAAGGCCGAAGGGCTTTGTATGCCCATCCTCGAAGCCATGAGCGTCGGAACTCCGGTCGTCGCCACCTACTGCACGGCCATCATAGAGCACCTGTACGAGGACCCGGAGAAGAAGAAGGGCCAGCGCGGATTTCCAATCGAGGTCGAGTACGTCCACTGCGACCCGTGGGGAAACTCCGACAGGTCGTATGCCAGCGGGGAGTCCGTTGCCAAGAACCTTCTGTTCCTGTACAAAGAGCAGAAGGACGGCATCTACAGCCGCCGGGTTTGCGAAATCACCGACCGGGCGAAGGCATACGCTCGCGCCCGGACATGGGATACCTGCGGAGCGGTCTTGGACAGCGAACTGCGGAGGGTCATCGCCAAGTCCAAAACAACTGTCTCGCCCGGAGATGTCTCCGGGGTCATCCAGCCGCCGACCATTCCACAGCACGTCCCGATTCTCATTCGGCCCGAAATGGCGGGCACAGCAGGAGGCTCAGATGAGCAGACGCCGGGGTAAGTTGAAGCCCGCAATGGAGGCCGCACCAGCGGCGGAAGGCGAGGCCGTGAAGCCCACAAAGCCGACGCATCTCACGCCTTGGCTTGTGGACATCATCGTGCCCGTCTACGGGGAGTGGGCGATGGCAGAGAAGGCCATCGACTCCATCGCCGGAGGATGCGAGGGCCTGAGCGAGCCGTACCGGGTCATTGTGGTGGACAACGCCACTCCTGTCTGGCACGACGGGCAGGGGAACGCCCTGAAGCCCGAGGAGCAGGCGGAGGGCGTCAAGAACCGTCTGCGCAAGGAGGACCTGTTCTTCCGCCTCGACCTGAACATGGGGTATCCCGGCGCTCTCAACCACGGTGTAGCCCGCGGGTCTTCGCCGCTCATCGTCGTCCTGACCGCCGATGTCGTTCTGGACAAGGGCGCGATTACCAATGCGGTCAAGGCAATGGACGACCCGGCAATCGGGGTCGTCGGTGCGCTTCTGCGCTTCCCCACGGACGAAAGCCCGCACGGGCCACCCGGCAAGGTCCAGCACGCGGGTCTCGCCTTCAACATCAAGGGAGACCCCTACCATATATTCATTGGCTGGTCGCCGACCAACCGCCGCGTGAACTTCCAGCGCAAGATGCAGGCCGTCACCGGGGCGCTGTTTGGCACGCACCGAGAGTTGTGGGTGAAGGTCGGCGGCATGGACGCGGCGTATGGGGCTGGAACCTTCGAGGACGTGGACTACTGCTTCAAGGTGAGGACGAACTTCCAGAAGGAAGTCCTGTTCGTGCCGGGATTCAGTGGAACGCACTACGTCGGGGGTTCCATCAAGAAGGGGGCTGGCCGACAGGGGTTCAATCTGGCGCTCAACCAGACTGTGTTCCGGGGGCGGTGGGCGCGCCAGTTGCAGTGGGACGAGTGGCGCTGGCTGTAGCCCGCTAGGACCTTGGTACTATATACGACGGCCTCCGCCTGTGCGAGCATATTGGCGGAGGCCGTCATGGAATACTGCCCAAACTGCTCAACGACATTTCCAAGCATCGAGTCCTTCGACGCCCACCTGCACTCGTGCAACGCCGAGAACGAGTTGACCGATGAGGTCAACTGCCCTGTCTGCGGCGGGCCGGGCGTGGAACTTGGCACGCTAGGCAACCGCCGGTACTTCCGCTGTCGAAACTGCGGCATGGACTTCAGCCGCCAGATGTAAAGAGGAGGACACCGATGGCCGAGAAAAGCGATTATCAACTGATGCGAGAGCAGAAGGAAAAAGAGGCGTGGAAACTGGCGAGGGAGGTACGGGACGCTCTGGCCGACTTCGCCAGCACGCTCCCCTACGTTGCCAGTGTCAGCAAGAACCATTGGTCTTCCTACCGCGAGGAGTTCACCGCCTACGACAAGAACATGGACGTGCTCTGCAAGGGGTCGGTCAAGGTCTCGCAGGACTGGCGCAAGAGCGATTTGTCCTTCGCGGTCTACGCCAGCGTCGCTGGTGGATGGGCTGGCCGCAGTCACTCGGGCACCCGCAGTCAGACCTACAGGGTGACATCCCCTGAGAAGTTGGACGGTCCGAAGGCGAAACTGGCAAAGGCCGCTGACGCAACTTGGCGCTACGACAGGGACTCGAAAGCCGCGGACCGGGAGCGCAAGTCGGTCGGCCGGGAGAACGCCCGGATTTTCAAGGCCGCTGGCTACAAGGTGGCGACCGCCTCGGGCTACGACATCGAGGACGACGCCGAGGACGACCGCGACTGGATGTATGCCACGGAAATCGTGGGCGAGAAGGATGGCCTGCGCATCGGGCTGAAAGCCAACGGAGAGTTGCTGGTCAGGCTCCCGGCGACCATGACCTTCGAGGACTTCCTGAAGAAACTCGGCTGAGGAGGAGCCTCGGCCCCAGACAGCCCGGCGGCGACCCCGCCGGGCTTCATTTTCATCCCCTGCGCATGGTGCATTTGTCCTTCCCATAGCCCTCCGATTCGCCTACGATGGTCGTGCGGGACGGTGAAGCCGGAGGCTTTGCCATGTCAAACGAAGGTCAGCAGGCCCCCCCTCCGCCTGACCCGAACTACAAGCCAGCCGACACGGATTCTCGGCTTGGCATCCGATTTTTGGGGAATACGGCGCAGGTGGCCGATGCCAGCCTCTTCCGGATTGACCCCTTCCAGTTGTTCGCCGTGGCGAAGTGGCTGGAAATGCAGGGCGAGAGGATGCTGGCGATGTCCGAGAACAGACAGGCAGGCATGGGCCTGCAAGTAGCGCGGGACATACCGCCGCAGGGTTTCAAGCGGCCACCCGGATAGCGGGCAGGCGAGGCGACAGATGCTTGAGTATTACCATCTCGCTCCGGTTGTTCTGACCGACGCCTTGTTCTTCGAGTACGCTCCGACTTGCTCGCAGACAGGCACGGCGACACAGCGCCATGCGGCCTTCACTATCGCCGAGCAACAGATGATTCAGCACCTCGGCACGTTCCTTCTGCCGACGACCGTGACGGGAACCTTTGTGTTCCCCGCTCCGATGGAGCCGCTGGTCCTGCCCTACAGCCACCTGATTTCCATTGACCGGGTGGTGGCGAAGTCCTTGGATGGATGCGACGACTGCGACCTCACGGACCACAGCGGTTGCGGCATCATCCGCGACAGCGTAGGGTACATCGACATCCGGGTTGTGTCTCAGGCGGCGAAGTCCCTTTGCGGGAGTTGCGCGGGCGTCTACTATCAGTTGGAGGTAACGGCAACGGCTGGACTGCCGACCGGAGTTGCGGCCAACGACCACGGCTTGCACATGGCCCTTGCGAAACTGGCGGAGGTCACGCTGGCGGAGATGGTTGACCCCGGAGCCAACGAGGGCGGACCGGGAGACCCCGGCCTCTCCGCATGGTCATCGCAGGGGTACTCCGAGACAAGGATGCCGCTGAAGACAACGGCGATGGGTTCGGGGCCGATGGCGAACTACATTGCGAGGCTGGTGCGCCATCTGCGCAAGTATCGGGCGCTGAGGTTCCGCTGATGCCTCCCGCAACGATGTTCAACACCCTGTTCCAAGTCCACACAATCACGCAGGGTGCTGACGACGATGTGGGGGGCGCGGTCCTGACAGGGACCGTAAGCGCCTTCTGCGTCTGGGGAAGTTTCGTGGAGAACACGCCGTCGATGCTCCTGCTCGAACAGGGCATCGAGGTCAAGAACACGGCGACCATTATCATTCGGGAGTTCTCGCAGGGGCCGACGCCCAGAGCGGTCTACGAGCGGGACGAGATTGAGGTTGTCGGCCCGACCGGGCACGAGTATATGGGGCGGAGGTTCAAGGTGGAGGCCGTCGTTCACATGCCGACGCACCCCAGAGACCGCCGCAGGATTATCAAACTGGTCGTGAGCCGTCACGATACAGGCCGGGTCGAACAGTGGATTTGAGCGATGTCAAGGCCGCTGGACGTGGACATGAAGACCGGGTGGAGCCACAGCAAGACTCGGGTGCTTGCGGCGATTGCGCGCGGCCAGTACAAGGGCATCGACGCCGTTGGCAACCTGTTCATCCAGCAGGCCAAGCGGAAGGCCCCGGTGGACAAGGGCGACCTAGCGCGGAGCATCATGTACGAAGGCCCGTACAACGACGGCCCGTGGGTCATGTACGTTGTGGCGGGGCCAACCGTGGAGTATGGGGCGGCGCAGGAGTTCGGGAGCGGCCTGCATCATCGAGACCCGGCCAAGCGCGCCAAGTACCCCATCCTGCCGGGAGCAGTCACGGGAAAATCAAGCGCGAAGGCGCTGGCCTTCAAGTGGCCGGGTGGACCGAAGCCCCACCCCGCCTACAACGCCGAACTCGATATGTACTTCTTCGCCAAGGTCATGCACCCCGGCGTGAGGCCACAGCCCTACCTGCGCCCGGCCCTAGAGGAGTTGCGGCCCAAGATTGCGAACCTTGTGCTCTCGGCCATGATTGGTGAGTTGAGGCGACTCTGATGGCGCTCATTTCCAACGAGGTGATTCAGGCGGACTTCATCGCGGTGCTCAAGGCGTACGCGACCTTGACGGCTCTCCTGTCGAGCGGGGCGAGCGGAGTGAAGGAGGACCAGTACCAAGGCAAGAACATCGGGTTCCCCGCAGTCCGGTACAACCTGATTGACCAGCGGCCGTACAACGAGCGGGAGCAATGCACGCACTCGATTCTCGGCTTCTCAATTCGATGCTACGCGGAAGGAGCATCGAGCAAGATGGCCGACCAAGTGGCGGGCGTGGTGGTGGGGTTTTTGCACCGCCGCAACATTCAGGGGACCGGATGGTACGGCTTCGTCCGAGCCATCAACACGAACGGGGCCGTGCATATCACGGAAGACCTGTGGATGACTGAGGCATATTTCCAAGCCAATGTCTATCCCGCCGACCGAGGAGCAGACTATGGATGAGCCTAGAAGCAGGGGATACCGCCGGGGGGCAAGGGTAAGCGACGACCCGAAGCCCGATGGCGAGTTGTTCCAAACGGCACAGGGCGAGGGCGTCGTGGAGGCGCGTGCGACCGCGCAGGCCACGGTGAAGCCAGCGACGGGCGGAGTTACCCTGATTCGCTCGCGCTATCCCGGCCGCATCATTTTCACTGCCCCCTCTGGCAAACGCTATGAGTGGGGCCGAGCCGGAGACGCTGTTGCCGTTTCCGACGAGGACGTTGCTTTCATTCTCGGCCGCAATAAGCCCGGACCACTGCGCTGTTGCGGCGGGGGACAACGCATCGTCTTCGAGACAGACTAAGGAGGCTACAATATGACTCTCGCAACGGGAGCACCCATTGGCAACATCGTTGCGCAGGACGAAATCTACGTCGAAGGCGCTCCGTGGATTTACTATCAGGCGTATGAGGCAGACGAACGCTTCAACCCTGACGCGGATGGCTTCTACTGGAGCCTCAGCGGAACGACCGCTTACCCGGTCTACTCGCTGGCGTGCTACGAGGATGTCGCTCTTGCCGACGATTTGACCGTCAATGCCATTCGGTGCGACGCGGTTGGCGATAAGGGTGTGATTCAGAAGCGGAATCACATTGCCCTGACGTTGACGCTTTCCGGCCTGTTCCCGCTCACCACGACTTCCCCCATCATCCGCGGCTCTACGGTCACGTCGGTCGGCGGAGACTGGGAGAAGATGGGCCTTGGCACAATCAACAACAACCAGTATTACCACGTCTACCTCCCCAAGGTATATGACGAGACTGCGTTGGACTATGTTGCCATCACCATGCACAAGGCCCAGTTCGTTGACGCGTGGACGATTGCTATGGTATCCGGCAATCTTTGGGCGCTCGGCGGCATTGCTATCTGGGGATTTGCCGACGACACCAAGCCCGCAGGTCAGGAGTTCGCCACCGTCATTCGCTACGACCCGTCGGCCATCACCTGATGTTGACGGCATGACCAATGAGGTCAATGTCTCCGTGGGTGGGCAGGCGTTCACAGTGACGCCTGCTCCCCTCGGAGGGTTCATCGCCCTGCAAAGGGCGACGCGGCACTTGGACGAGGCCGTTCGGTCCGGTGGCGACAACGGAGCCATCACCGACTGTCTCTATGAGTATCTGAGCGCCGCCATCCCCGCTCTTGGGCGCGGAGAGTTCAACGAAGCGCCCTTCTTCGAGACGTTCGGGGCTTTCCGGAGCATCCGGCGTCTCAACCGCATCCCCCAAGCGGAACAGTTTTCCATTCTGCGCGGCAACTTGCGCGACGAGAGCGCAAAGGAGCCGTGGGAGTACGACGACCGGAGCGACTACCTTTGGGTGCATGTCATCGCCGGGGCCTATCACTGGGAACTGGACACCATCCTGAACCTGCCCGTCAAAGACGCCGTGGCCTATGTCACGGAAATCTTGGCGACGAGGCAGGGGGAGCACGAGTTCATCTACGCGCTCTCCGAGGTGGCCTACCCCTACGACAAGGCGACCAAGCGGCAGATTTTCAAGCCGCTTCACCGTCCGGCATGGATGGTCGCGCTCCAAAAGGACAGGAAGCCGAAGAACTGGGGCAAGATACTGAAGTCAGTGCTTCCGGTCGGGCGGATTGAGCAGAGAGGCGGAGATGGCGGGCCGAATTATGAACACGGCGGCGGCAGTGGAGGCGGTCAAGATACTGGCCCCGGTCCTGCCGCGTCTGGTTGACGCCAAGGACATCGTTGCTCTCACCCAGAGAGTGACCGAGCACTTTGCGGCGGAAAACCCATCGGGGTTCATCCGTCTCATCGCGCTCATGTGGCGCGCCACTCCCGAAGAAGTGAAGGCCCAGATAACCCGCGATGGCCTAGAACGTGAAGGCCGGGAAGCGATTTCCATGTTCTTCGAGGGGCTGAAGGCCAACCCCATCCTTGAACTGGTGATGGCGGGAGCGGACCTCGGCATGATGAGCCGGGAAGAGGTGAGCCAATGGCTGAGTCAGGCCAAGACTCCGAACTGACGCTTGAAGCGCGTATCGTCACGAACGCCGAGCAGGTCGCCAAAGAGATTGGCGACATGATGGATTCTGCCGCCAAGTCCGGGCAGAAGGCGGCGCGCTCCATCAAGCAGGAGTTTGCGAACATCACCCCCGGAAAGACTTTCTTGGACGCCGGGCGGCAGATTATCAAGATGGCCGAGCAGATGGGCCAGTCCATCGAGAAGACCGTGGACACCATCAAGGAGCAGAACCGGGGTCTGGAAAAGACGAAGGAAGAACTGCTGTTCGCCGCCCGCGCCGCCAAGGAGTTCGAGGAGAATATCAAGCGCATCGGCATCGACGACCTTGCCTCCCGAAACGTCGCCGGGGCAATGCTCCAAAACGCGGGCATCGGCCCCTCCACGATAGACCCGGCGCTCTACGAGCAACAACTGACCCAGATGCAGGAGCGCCTAGAACTGATGGCGCAGGAAAGCGAGACCGTTGAGGAATTGACAGATAAAGTCGATGCCTACAACGCCCAGTTGCAAAACTCGGTTGCTGTTTCCAACATGGTCTCGCAGGTCATCGAGGACGTGGATGCCGCGTGGACCGAGATGGGCGTGGTGATGCCCAAGGAGCAGACGCAGGAGTTCGTCGCCGCGCTCGGAGAAGTTGTCACCGCTCTCGAAGAACAGAAGATTACGGCAGAGGAAGCGGCGCAGGCTCTAGCCCAGATGCGGGCCGAATACATCCAGATGGGTCAGGCGCAGGCGGCGCAAGAGCAATCAAAGGACAAGGGCGGCGGTGGGATTCTCGAAAGCATAACGGGCGGGAAAAGCAAGGGTCTGGGCCAGATGCTTTTGGGCGGCGCGACCAAGTTGCTGACAGGAGCGGTCGCCGCTTTTGGGATTGCCAAAATCGCTGGCGAGGTCCAGAAGGTGATGAAGGAGAGCGTCGCCCTCGGCAATCGGGCCGAAGTCGCGCAGGTGAACCTGACCATTGCCGTGAGGGAGCATCAGCGGGCGGTTGGCGAGTTGTCGCCTACCATCGCCGAGGCAAACAAGTGGACACAGGAACTCAGCGACAAGTACCTGATGACTCAGAACGAGGCTGAGGGCCTTGTTTCCCAAACCCTGCTCCTCACGAAGGACTTGCACCTGAGCGCCGAAGAAACGAAGAACGTGGCGGAGCAGGCGGCTGTTCTTGGGCAGGTCTTTGGGCGTGACGTGGGTTCGACGCTCCGAACCCTGACCGAGGCCCTGAACACAGGGCGGACGGAAGGGCTTGACGCCTATGGCATCGCGTTGGACAGCACAACGCTCAAGACTGAGGCTGTCCGCCGGGGTCTGATGTCGGCGGGAGACGAACTCGACATCTACACTAAGCGGCAGGTCATCGCCGCGGTTCTTGAGGAGAAGGTGGCGGGACTACGGGAAGACAGCGCCGCCCAACTCGAAACGACAGCGGCCAAACTCGCCGCCTCACAAGAGGCCGTGGACGAGACGAAGGAAAAACTCGGGCTGTTGCTAAAGCCATTCCAAGAGTTCTATGAACTGACGAAGGATAAGGCGCTGACGGCGGCGCTCCAACTTCTGATTCTCGCGATGATAGGGTTCGGCAATGCCGTGGCGACGGTCGCGGGACAGATGCAGGGCTTCATGGACACCTTCATGGAGTTTCAGGAGATGGCCGGAGGCGGCGCGAAGGGATTTCTGTCTGCCGTTGCCGCCATACCATCGGCCGGTTTTCAGGCTCAGAAGGAAGGGAATCAACAGGAGCGCATCGACGAGAACCTTGAGGCCATGCGAAGCGCGATGGAAGACCTCCTGAATCCGGGAGCGGACTTGGGGGATATTGGGGCCGACGCCTTGGGGCAGGCCGTTCAGAGCGCGTTCGACGAAACCATAGCCATCACCGAAGACGGCATGAAGCAGTTGACCGACCGGACGCGCGAACTCTACGACGAATACAACCAGACCATCATGGACATCATGGCGGACTTCGCCAAGCGCCGGGCCGAGTTGGATGCGTCCTACCGGCAGGACGTGGCGGACGCCGAAGCAGATTACCAACGCCGGAAGCAGGAGGCGCAGGTCCAGTTCAATCGGGCGGAGAGGCGAGAGGCCGAAGACCACAAGATTGAGATGCGGCGGCTCGAAGAAGACTACCTGATGGAACTGGACGACTTGGTGCGCGAGCGCGACGCCAAGGGCGTGCTGATGGCACAGCGCCGCTACAACGTCGAGAAGCGCCGGAAGGAAGAGGACTTCGACCTCGGCAAGAAGCGCCGGGCGGAGGATTTCCAATACGAGCAGAAGCAGGCGGAGTACCAGCGCGCCTTGCGCTTGCAACAGATGAAGCAGGAGTACGAGGAGCGGCGGGCGGCATTGGCCGAGCAGGAGCGGGATGCGCTTCAGCGGGCGAGCGAGGCCTTCCAGCGCCAGATTGAACTTGAGCGGAAGGCCGCTGAGGAAAGCCTGCGGACGATTCTGGAAGCCGCCAAGGCGCGGCTGAACCTCAGCCAGCAGGAATTGAGGGCGCTGTACGACATGCTGGTTGCCGCACAGCCAGCCTTTCGCGACCTGTGGGCAGGCATCTACGGGTCTGGCGCTACGCCGTCCACCGGGGGCGTCATCGGCCACGAGCAGGTGGAGGGAAGTCGGCTTGGGGGCTACGCCCGCGGCGGCTCGTTCTTTGCCGTGGGTCCGACCGCCGCCGTGTTTGGGGAGGGCGGGCCGGAGCGCGTGGATGTCACGCCGCTCTCCGCGTCCACGGGTCAGGCCCGGCCGGGCTTCGGTGGCGGCGGGGGCAACGGCCGGATGCAGATTGAACTCGACGTGAAGGCGGACCCCCTGTTCCTAGTCGAGGTCTCTGAGAAAACGATGTCGGACGTGGCGGATGTCGTTGTCCGGCTGACGAAGGCCGAGACAGGAGGGCTTCGCTGATGGCAACTGGAAGCGTCTGGGAAATCAACGGGATTTCCATTCCCTGCCCGAGCGAGTATGCGTGGCAGGCGCGTCGTCCGCTCGACGTGCAGGGCGACAACCGCCCCATCTACCCCGGCATCCGGGCGATGGAGTTGCGCTACGAACTCATGTCCTACGAGGACTGGGAAGTGTTGCAGGTGCTCTACGCCGCCATCCAGTACACGGGGACGGCCACGGTCCGCATTCCGGGGTTCCCGACGGCGACGGGCGTGCCATTCGCCTTCCACGAGTATTCGGGGGTCACGCTGGCCGAGCCAGCCATCTCCTCGATTTTCAATCAGCAGTACCCGACCCGAGCCGTGCTTCTCATCGCCAACATTGTGACGGATTGAACTATGACCATCCCGACCGCCGCCCAACTCAGCAGGCTCCGCACCCGGCCCCACCGGACCAAGGCTTACCTCTCGATTTTCAAGCCTCGGGTCATCCTGTCTGCCCAGTTGAACATGCCAGCCGTCGCCAAGGGCGACCGGGCGCTCACGGTGACGGCCATCTCCGGCACAATGGCCGACGTGCGCCCCGGAATGACGGTCTACATGGGCACTACGGCAGGGGGACGGCAGAAGGGTCGGCTTCGCGTCAAAAACGGCGCAGGAGCCGTCCTGACGGTCGCTGAGAACAGCGTGGCGTGGGTCAACGGCTGGTATCTCACAGTGGTCGAGTTCTTCGAGCCTTGGGCCGTATATCCGAGAATTGTTGTCCAGAATAAGCAACCCGTCTTCTATAAGGACTACGACCTGACCTACACGAGCGAGGGCCGGTACATGAAGCCCGTCGTTCACATGGGGCCGCACTACGCCACGTTCCTTGACCCGCTGACACGGGCGGCGGAGGTCTGGTTCACGTCCACCGGGAGTTTTGACCCGACCGACGGGCTGGCCCCCACGGGCACGCTCTGGGACTTCGGGGAAGGCGCAATCACCCCGACCGGGAGCGCCGAACCCTACCCCGGCTACGTCACGTTCTCCGGGGCCGGGCACTACACGGTGCAGTTGGAGGAGTGGACGGGCTACGGCGTGACGGGTTCCGGCTACCGCCACATTTCCATTTACGACCGCCCGGAGAACGGGCCGAACCGCCCGATTGTCGAGTGGGGCTTTGATGGCCTGCGGGGGAGCCGGGACGATGGCGGGTACGAGGTTGACATCTGGTTGCGCGAGCAGGCGTTCTTCCCGGACGTGGTGGAAGGGGCGCTCGTCATCATCTTCACCGAGTCGTGGGAAGGCGGCGTTGCGGGCAAGGTCGGGGGCAACGCCGAGAACCGCTCCGAAATCCTGTTCACCGGGTACATCGAGGATGGCACGGTCGGCCTCGACCCGATTACCAATCGGCTAGAGTTCACCGCCAAGAGCGTCACGGGCATCATGGAGCGCCTAGCCGCCTTCTCCGACAGTTACCAGAGCCGGAACACGGCGAACAAGTGGTACAAAATCTACAACATGACGGTCGATAAGGCCATCATCCAGACGCTCCACTGGCAATCGACCATCCTCTCCACCTGCGATTTCTTCCCCACCCGTGACACGAAGGGCGTCGAGTACATCGACTTCGAGCGCACCGACCTGTTCTCGGCGGCGCAGGGCATTCTGGAAAGCACGCTCGGCGCTCGCATGGTCGCCGACCGCCAAGGCTCCATCTACTGCGAGGTCGAAGCCAACCTCGTGCCAACGGGTTCCAGCCGGGCATTTCCAATCGCTCTGGACATCACGCGGCAGGACTGGGCGGGCAAGGTGGACATCGACTTCAGGATGCGGGAGGATGTTTCGTATATCGAGATGGGCGGCATTGCCTACACCGGGCCGCAGACCGGGACGAACAGCGCCTTCCTCAGCGGCGCGCCGGGCACAGCCCCCCACTACGCGGGAACCACCGAGAGCATCAGCGGGCTGGTCATCCTCTCGCAGGACCAGTTGAACGAGTTGTCGGGCAATGGCCTAGCGAGAGCCAACGCCGAGTTTCCAAACGTGGACTTGGACTTGGCGGGAGACTACCGCCTGTTGGACATCGCCCCCGTCGAGCGAGTCACGATGGACCTCGCTCCGCGCGAGAACTTCCGGGGCTTCGAGTGGGTGGATAAGCCGTTCTTCGTGAAGGAAGTCTCCTATGACTACGAGGCGGAGAACCAGTGGCTCAGGAACTCCGTGACCCTTGAAGAGGAGACCAGCGGGCCACCCGGCGAGACGATTACCATTCCGACGGAAGCGCCCTATCAGGACTGGAAACTGCCTTCGTGGGACATCGAGTTCCCGCCGCTCATCCCACTGCCCGGCCTCCTTCCAGAAATCATCCCGCCGACAGGCATCGGGGATTACGTCTACGCCTTGGTCAATGGCTACTACATCAAGACCGCCGATTTCTGGTCGCACACCGGGTCGGGGCCGACTTGGAGCCAAGTGAACGTTCCGTCATCCGTGACGGGAAGCGTGAGTTCCGGCAACCTCATGTTCTGGCTCTCGCCGACCGACCCTGCCAACCTCGTGTATATCGGGAACAGAGACCCCGGCCCCGCGGACTTCACCGGGCGGGTCATCACTGCCTTTGACAGCCCGAACCCCGGAGCGCAAGAGTGGTGGAGCAACGCAGACTGCGTGGCACACCTCGGGGCAAACACTCAACGCACCATAGGTGTAGTTCGGCACATGACGGCGCTTGGCGGCTACATGATGGGCATTGCGGCAAAGGCTTTTGCCGGAGACGAACCCGTATGGGTCAAGGGGGCGACCGCTGGCGGCTGGTCTTCGGCTGGCATGGGAGGAGGCGGCTATCCCCAATGCGGAAACCCAACGGATTATTGGACCTATTGCGGGGGCACGATTTTGGTTTGCCACGATGCCGCCGCCTTTCTCCGTAGAAGCACAAATCTAGGCAACTCTTGGACCAACGTTTTCAACATAGGGGTATCGTGTGACCTTTTCTACTACGACCATCACCCGAACCTCATCTATTTTGTGGCCCCATCTGGAACAAACAAGTTCTTCTTCCACCCGAACGCCCTTATTGGGGCAACATCCCTCTCAAACTGTCTGGACATCACGCTGACGAATGGAGGGTCAACGTATACTCCGAAATCCGCCACGAATGTCGGGAACGGTACTATATGCCGCGCGTTCATCTTCCGGCCCGACGGTAGCGGAATAGGGCTTCTGTCCCGGCAGAGCGGGGGTTCGGCGGTCACTATCGAAGCCCTGAAGCCGGGGCCTTACGACGACTGGCAGATTATCCGAACCAACCCCTTCGACTACTATGCGCTCGACTATTACAAACCCGACCCACAGAAGTTGGTCTGCTACAAGAGCGCCGCGACGCAAGGCATCTACGGGTCGGCGGATGGCGGCGTGACGTGGGTTGATAAGACGGGCAACGCCAAGAGTGTCGCGCCCGGAACGTGGGGCGCTACTTCGTGCCGCGGCCTGAAATACGTCTGGACAAGGTGAGGTCATGGGAGCCGGAAAGAAGAAACTCGAACGCGCCCTGAGCGCCTTTTCCAATACCAAGGTCACGAAGCCGGAACTCGTGCCCGGAATGCTCGGTGGCTACATCGACGGCTACCAGCAGATTGTCGTCGGGTACAGGCCGGACTTCGTGTACGTCCGCCTGCGCACGTCGGACAGCGAGACCATTCAGGCGTTCAACGACAAGGTTGGCATCCACTGGGACTTGCCGGTGCTTGTCTACCGCGACCCGCAATCGCCCGGCGTCTGGCGCATCTACGGTCGGGACATCCGGCAGTATGCTGAGTGGGAGGGAGCGGCCTACAACAACCCGCACGCCGATTCCCATTCCTTTGCGGGAGCCGCGCGCACGGGGGCCGATGTCGTCTGGACTTTCAAGCGCCAGTACATGCCGCTCCTCATGCACCCCAATCCCACTGGAACCTTGGGCGTGTACATCGAGCCGGATTTCTACCTGTACGGCGGGGACGTTCGCTGGTGGCCCGGTTCGGGAACAGCCAGCCTTGCCGCCTACAAGCCTACGGGGTCTTTCACGGCCCGGTTCGTCACTGTCTACTTGAACAGCGCGGGCAACCCCGACTTCTTGGCTGGCGATGAGTTCTCTGCACTGGACGTGCCAAGCGACCCATCGACCTACATTGAAATCCCGACGTACACCCAAGGCGTGCCTCTGGGGGCTGTGCTCCTGCTCTCGGGAACCGAGTACATCGGATGGGGCGAACTCTACGACCTGCGACTCCCCAACCAAGCCGTATTTCCAATGTCGGATGTTTCCGGCTCACTGATGTTCTACGATGAGGCGACCCTTCAGGGGTCTGCTCCGCGTCTCAACGTCACTGGCGAGCGCCTGAGCCTGACGGTATCCGGCTCCTACGCCACGCTCCGCTCATCGCCAGACCCGGTTGAGCAGATTGGGGTATTCAACGTCGATTACCCGCCGGGGAGTGCTGTTGGCACAGGCACGACGATTGAATGGGGCGACAACCTCACTGTCAGTCTCTCGGGAACCACGCTTCACGTTGACGCGCAGGGCGGTGGCGGCGGTATAGCCCACATCTTCCCCGGCGGCGCTCTGACGGTTGCCGACGTATTTCCAATCTCCTTCACTTGGACGGGTTCGGCCAGCGACGCTCACACCGTCAACGCGACTTGGGAAGACATCCAAGGTCTGTCGGGGTCCTTCGTCCTGAATCATCCGTCGGACGTGCTTCTCAACCTTCTCGTTGGTGTTCAATACAACTCCGCCAACTGGGAAGGCTCTTATCTTCGAGTTGTCATTGACGGCAGTAACATCGAGCCTGAGTTCTACGAGTTCAAGGGGACCAACCCATCCACCGGGGAAATCCGAGAATATTCCTACATCGGCTATGCCCCAAACGTAGCGTCCGGCTCGCACTCTATTGAGGGGCAATGGAGAGCGAGTACAGACATCAACGTGAACCTGCTCAACCGCAGGCTGACGGCGCTGGCCCCGCGCGGCGACTTCATCATGCGCTCGGGAACGGCGGCAATCGGCGTGCTGGACGATGGCCTGTACCTCGGCTCCTTCAACATTGTGGACTTTGGTGACAACCTGACGCTCGCTCTCTCTGGCTCAAGCCTCCGGGTGGATGCCGCCGCTGGCGGGGGAAGTGCCACGGGAAGCATGGTCATCTACGACGAGGACACCTTCCTCGGCCTATTCGAGGAGATGCGGTTTATCGGGGCCGGGGTGGACGCCTACAACTCAGGCTCCTACGCCGCCATTTCCATTCCGGGAGGGGGAGGCGGAGGCGGGGTTTCTAGCGTCGGGGTAATGGCGTGGGATGAGGGCGTGGCTCTGGGAACGGGCACAGTCTTCAACTTCCGGGGGCCGAATGTTGAGGCCACAATCTCCGGGACGGTCATAGATGTCTACATCAGCGGGTCATCCGGCGGAGGCGGCGACGAAGGCGGAACCTACCAGTTGACGGCGGAACCCGTCGCCCTCGACACGCAGACGGGCGGCTACTGGGGCACGCCAGTCTACCCCTACGCTACCGGAACGCTCTCCCTGTTCGTGAACGGCATCGCACAGCGGCCGGGCGTGGATTACCAAGAACAGTTCCCGGAGAGCGGGACGTTCGTGATTCTGGCGTCGGGCCTGCCCACAGGGTCGGCGCTCGTCGCCATCTTCGGCGTGCCTGCCGAAGCCGGGCTGGTCGGAGCGCAGGGTCCAAGCGGTAGCCCCGGCTCGCAGGGTCCGACCGGGCCGCAGGGTCCGGCGGGGCCTGAAGGCGCGACCGGGAGCGTCGGTCCGCAGGGTCCGACTGGGCCTGAAGGCCCGACAGGGAGCATCGGCCCGCAGGGTCCGCAGGGCGACCCCGGCCCGACCGGGCCTCCCGGAACGATGGGCGTCTTCGTGCTGGAGGACGGAACGCCCATTGGCACTGGGACTTGGTTCGATTTCCAAGGCTCAGGCGTCGATGTCAGCATCTCTGGAACGACCGTGCTTTTGGACATCTCTGGTGGCTCGGTCGGGGGCATCGCCGGGGTAATGAACACGGACGACGGCGTTCCGGTCGGGACAGGCTCGTGGTTCGACTGGGGCGACAACCTGACGGCGACCATCAGCGGGTCGGTGGTGCGCGTGGACTTGGATACGCCAGCGATGTCGGCGGAATCCGGCTCGGTCTTGGCAAGGGTTCTTCTCGTCGAAACGGTGGTAGCAGGACGGACCCCAGATATATACCTCAACGTGACGGGAATCCCATCGCAAGGCTACGACAGGCTCTATGTCGATATGGACCTAGCGATGGCCGGAACGGGGTCGGCCACTTATAACGGCAACATCGGGCGACCGGACTTTTTCTTCAACAATGACACCGGGACAAACTACGACTACAACATGGCTCGTATTCGGACAGACTCGAACAACCTTACTTTCGTGAGCGACTCGCAAAGCGCGCGCGTTGTTCCCACAGTGCCCGTCTGGACTTGGGAAGGTGGAACCGCCTCGTCTGGGACATACATGCACGCGGTTCTTCGCATCTGGAATGCCGACAACGATGGCCTGCCTGTCCGGGATGTGGCCTTCTCAATGACGGATATGAGAACTCCGAGTTATGCGCTTGGCTGGACTTACGGGCACTGGCGAGCATCCGGGTCTGTTCCCATCCATACCCTGACGCTCGTTCTCGAAGATAACTCAGGCAATCCAGCAAACACGATTGGGTTCAGAACTTGGTATTCTGGAACGCACGTCACTGTCTACGGCGAGAAAGAAATCTGGGTTCCAACCGAACTCTCGGCGTTCATCGGGCCTCAAGGCCCTCAGGGGCCAGAAGGCGCTACCGGCTCTATCGGGCCACAGGGTCCGCAGGGAGACCCCGGACCTCAGGGACCCGAGGGCGCGACTGGCTCCATCGGCCCACAGGGGCCACAGGGCGACCCCGGACCGCAGGGACCGGAGGGCGCGACGGGAAGCGTTGGACCTCAAGGCCCGGCAGGGGACGAAGGAGCGACCGGCTCGACCGGCCCACAAGGGCCGCAAGGCGACCCCGGACCCACGGGGCCTCCCGGAACGATGGGGGTTTATGTCCTTGACGAAGGCGCTCCCGTCGGTACTGGCACTTGGTTCAACTTCCGCGGGGAGAACGTCGAGGCCACAATCTCCGGGACCGTGGTGGATGTCTTCATCACCGGGTCATCGGGCGGCGGGGGCCACGAGACCGGCACTGTCGTCATCTACAATGAGGACACCTTCCTCGGCGTCTTCGAGGAGATGCGATTCAAGGGGGCTGGCGTTGACGCCTACAACTCAGGGTCCTACGCCGCCATTTCCATTCCGGGCGGGGGAGGAGCCACGCAGGGCACTGGTTCGATGCCTTTGTCGCTCGGGGCCACGCTCCTGCCAGACGAATCCAATACTAGCAACGACAGCGCCGTGCTCTCGGTCTACACTTCGGCCACGGGAGCCACGAAGCCCCGATGGATGGAACTGCTGTTCGGGCACGGCGACCAAGCCTTCTGGCATTTCCAAGTTCCAGCCAAGTACATTGGCGGCTCTCCCTATGGCATGTATCTCCGCTTGAACTACCGGGCGACCACGGGTTCGTCCGGCTACGCCGTGTGGTCAACAGCCGCCCTGCCGATGTCGCCGGGTGACGGCCTAGCGGGATACGGGGCTTTCGAGACGCCGACCATCGTAACAGGTAGCGTTCCCGGAACCCTCGGTCTCATCGGGACGATTTCCATTCCCGTTCAAGCGCCCATCACGAGCATCGAGCCGGGCGACGACTTCCTTTTGGCCCTTCGGATGGTTTCGGGAACCGTCGCTGGCGCTCCACCCATCGCCGTTCGGTCAGCGGCCTTGCTCTACGGGCAAGGCATTGGAGACGCGTGACGATGGGCCTGCGCAACAACGGGGATGGTGACTGCGAGCGGGTGGATGCCGCACTCCGCATTACAGGCGACCTCACAGTGGCCTTCGAAATCTCCATTCCCGACTCCAGCCTCTCAGCGTGGCCTGCAAACACCTTTATCTGTTGCGCAGGAACCACCGAAGATTCGGCCGAGAACAACCTATACTACTTGAGCGCGCTAAACGGAGATGCGGGGTTCTGGAACCTCCGCTATCATCACGAGAACGGAGCGGGGGTCAACAACAACGAAGATTTCACAGACATAGACATTCCAAAGAGCGAGCGTCGGAGAATGGTGCTAACGAGACAGGTATCAAACAACACGGTCATCCTCTACCTAGCCAACCCGGTCACGGGTCTGGTGCAACAGGAAACAGAAACATACGCCAACGACCCTAGCGGAGGAGCCAACACTGATTTCCACCTGTTCGCCACCGACCAGACGCAGTACATGGAGAACTTCACGGTACTGGCGGAAGTCCACGTTGCCAACCTGTTGTGGAACGCGCCAGAAATCCGCCAGTATCTCTGGGGCTATCACGGTCCGATGCGCGGGGATGTCGGCTACTGGCCCTTGGATACCGTTCTGGGCAAAGTCGGCGGCGGTGAGGACATGCCTCTGGCCGCGTCTAATCTCATCATCGACCGCTCGGGAAACAACCGACATCTTACCCCGAACACCGCCATGAACTTCTTTTCCCAACTGCCCATCAGCGGCGGCGGCGGCTACTCGTAGGAGGCTTGCAGTGTATCGCGTACCCGACACAGGAGCCGCACCACCCTTTACCGGAACGATGGTCGTTGCCGAAGGCGGGTCTGTCGTCGGCTCTGCCCCCATCATGGACTTCATGGGCGGCGGGGTGGATGTCAGCGTCTCCGGGGCGTTCGCCACGATTTCCATTGACCCGCAGAAGACGTTTGCCCTAAACTTCATCGCGGGTTCCGGGCAGGCGGCTCTCCCGACGGGTTCAGTCGGGGCCGTTGAATTGGGCGTCAGCGGAACAATCGACTACCTGCGGATGTACGGCGACCAGACGGGAACCGCGCTCATTGAACTGCGCATCGGGCCTTGGGATAACCTGCCGCTCTCCGACACCTTCAACCGCTTCGGCGGCTCTATGCAGAACCTCAGGAAGAAGGAGTTTTCCAATCAGGCGGAGTGGTCCGGTTCGCACTTCGGGCGCGGCGATTGGCTTGAGGTCATCATCCCGACTGGCACGGTGTTCCAGTTGACCGCCGCACTGGGCGGGAGGCTCGACTGATGGCTCTGCAAGCCAAGGTGGGTTCTTTCCTGTCAGGAACCAGTGCCAGCGGCACAGTAACCGCGTTCATCTCTGGTCTGGCCTTCACGCCTCAGGTTGTTCTCCTATTCGGGGGAACTCTCAGAACGTCAGACGCGAGCGGGGGTGGCGAAGGCGACTGCGAAATGTGGCATGGCGCAATCGACGCCAATGGCAACCAGTTCTGCTTCGCAAACGCTATGGATGACGCAAACGCCGAGGCCTATTCTCTCTGTTCGGACGGAAACTGTGTCATGTTCATCGACGCGGATGACGGGTCGCTGGACGGGGCGCTGACCTTCGACAGCATCGCCACGGGGACCGTCAACCTCCGGGTGACGCGGCAGTTCACAGGCAATCGAGTCACTTTCTACCTCGCCATTGGCGGACTGCCCGAGGGCGGCGACTTCAAGGTTGGGACGTTCGACGCGGCACCCAGTGGAACCCAGACCGTGACCGGCCCCGGATTCCAGCCGCAATCGCTCTGCCTGATGGCGAGTTGGGAGTCTGCCTTCGACACACTGGACACCGAACGCATGAGCGTTTCCATTGGCTTCGTGGAGAGCGACGGGTCGCAGGGTTGCTCCGGGATTGCCAGAAGCGCGACTAACGACAGTGTGATGACGGCATTGCAGACAGATGCCTGCGTAAACATCCAAACGGGCATAACGGCAAACGTCCGGGTGGCGACCTTCGCGGGATTCGCGCCGGAGGGCTTCACCCTCAACTGGGCACACGGCGGGGGTGGCGCTAACACCATGAAGGTCGGATACGTCGCCCTGTCTGGCGCGGACTTCGAGGTTGTGGAGTACACCAGCCCGACCAACACCAGCACCACGAGCGTAGCGGTAAAGGCAACGCCCGTGGGCATGGCCGGATTTTCCAACTACGACTCCACTCAAGATGCGGACACGCGCGCCTTCTCCGCAGGGTTTTCGGACATCACCGACGACCGTGCTCATGGGTTCCGCTCGAACGGCGGGGAGACCCAAGAGTATTACCGGGTGGACGCCTTTGTGGCCTATGCCCGCACGCCGGGCGGGACGTATGACGTGAGATTCACTGCGGAGGTCGATGCGTGGGATGCCGACAGCGCAGACATCGACGTTCTCGTGAATGACGACGGGACGGCGTTTCCGGCCCTCCTGTTCTTCCTGTCGGAGGCCGTGCCCCCAACCCCGTCGGTGGCAGGCCAGAACTTCCGGTACATCCCGGTTATGGCGGGGATGGGCTAGGCGTGAGGCATGGTGCATTTGGACTGGACACGCCGCCCGTAAGCGGTCATAATCAAAGGTTGGAAGGGGTATTGCGGTGGTACAGCAGACGGACTTGACGCCTATCCAGTGGATAACGCTATCGGTCTATCTTCTTGTCGTTGTCATCGTGCTCTTGTATGAGGCGAAACGCAAGACCAACTTCAGCGCCGTGCCCTTTCTCATCGTCGGCCTTCATGGTGCGTTCTATTATCTCTGCCTGCATCTCAAGATGTCTACCGGGCTTGTTCCTCCGTGGCATGAAGTGATGAACTTCACCGTCTGGTCGTCTGTTCTGCGTATGCACGGCGCTATGACCATTGCCGCCGTCTTTGCGTTTGAGACGCACGAGCAGATAAGGTTGCGAAAACTGGCCGGACAGGTGAAGCGTCGTCATGCCTTGGAATGATTTTCTTGACATCATGGTTCCCGTTGCCGTCGCCATTGTGGCGACGATTCCGGGATTTCTTGCCTACTGGTCGAGCCGGAGGAAGGCCCCGGCGGATGCCGCTGAGGTCATCACGGAGGCGGCAGTGCATATTGTCGAGAAGTTCGAGAAGCAGGTTGCCGGGCTTGAGGCCAAAGTAGACGCGCTGAACACAGAGTTGGATGCAACGAAATCGGATATGCGCCGGAGCCATGTGGAAATGCTACAGGCGCAGGGGCAAATCCGGCTTATGGAGAAGGAAATCACAATCCTGCGCGGCGAGAACGTGAGATTGACAGACTTCGCCGCCGCCTGTAAAGCGACGATTGAGAACCTATCCACGCTCCTGAGAGAGAACGGTTTTGGGGGCGACGCGGGCGGAGACGTTCCGCCCACCTAGACTGAGGAGGATTGAAATGGAACTGAATGTTGGGCAACTCTACCTCGTAGGCTTGGTCGCCAGCCTGCTCGCGCAGATTATCAAGATTGTCGGCGCGCGCTTCGACTGGTTCCCGAGCCGGAGGGTCATCACCATTGTCGCCTTCGTCGTGTCAGTGGTGCTCGCCTTCATCTTCTGGCGTCCGGTCATCCCTGCGGAGACCGACCCGATGACGTTGGCCGGGCTAATTCTGAGCGCGGCGACTATGGTGTTGGGCGCGGCAGTTGGCATCTACAACGTGGTGCTGGAGTCGCTGTTGAAATCGCTCGGCGAACGTATCGGGCGGTCCCTCACTCCCTGACCCAGATGCCGTTGTCGGCAACCCTTGAGAGGCCCCAGACCCGGCGCAACCCGCCGGGTCTTGCTTTTCATTCCTCGTCGATGTAGGGATACTGCATGGGGACGGCCCACGGGATGCCCGCAGGCTCGATGATGCTCCATACCAGAGCGCGGGCGACAGCCGCCGCCCGGTTGCGAGCCGACAACTTCTGGCAGATGCCCTCGACATGACGCCTGACGGTATGCTTTGACAGGGACATCCGTTCGGCTATTTCCGGCGTCACGAAGCCCCCGGCCATCAGGCGGAGCACGGCTACCTGCTGGTCGCTCAGGGGTTCCATGACCTCGACGCTTCCGACCCTACAGCGCATGGCGTTGCGGATGGTCTCGACCATCTCGAAGGGATTTCCAATCACGTCGTTGTGGCCGAATCGGAGCAAGAGCCACCCCTGACAGGCGGCGGCGTTGTACTTCTCCATGTCCGGCCCGAACCGCCCGCCTGCGCCATGCCAGCCCGGAACCCGGATGGGCTTGCCTACGCCGCCATCCTTCCGCCGAGAAAGGACGGTCTGGCCGCAGTTGTGGCACTGGACGGTGAAGCCAAACTCTCCACCCTCCAATTCCACGGCAACCTTGGCGAGCGGCCACGCCCGGTCGAACTCCCACTTGCGGCCGGGGCAGAAGCGATGGCCCTTCTGTGGATTTCCAAGGTCGGAACCCAAGCGGGCGAGTTGCGTATCGAACGCCCGCTCCAACTCCGAGCCTTCGCCGCCGTCAGTCTTCTTGGCTGTCATCGTCGTTCACCGTGGCATCTTGCAGGTAGCCCTGTCTCGTAAACTCTACGCATGTTTGGCACGGAGAAATCTTCCGGTCATCTCCCGCCCGACCGCAATCCGGGCAGGTTCCCTCCTGTAGCGGCTCCCCGGATTGCAGGAGCCGAACCAGAAGCCCTGCTCCCGGTTTCTTCTTGTTGGCTTGCCACGCCCGGATATGGGATATGACGAACCGGAATGGCTCGTCCTGTGACGCCACTACAGCCTCAGCCAGTTTCAGCGCCACGTTCTCATAGACGCCAACCCCTATCAGCGCGCCAGCAACCAACCATACTTCGTGACGATTTTCACTGGTGTTGTCAGAATCGACACTCAGAGTCTTTATCTTTTGAACTTGAGGGAGTCCTATATTGAAAGAAAGAGAGGAAAGACTCTGGGTGTAGTTTTTGGCTACAGTCCCGCCAAGGATGGGGGCTTGAGCCTCGGCGTCCGCCACGCCTTCCGATAAAACTATTCCGCATCTGTCGTTTTTGGCTACACTCGTGACGGATGCCACAATCAGCGCCCCGGATGCAATCGGGGTAAACTCCGCCAGCCCAAGGTGCTCCAATTCGGTCGTGGCCTCGTAAAAGGTGACTCTGTGTACGCCACACTTGGCGGCAAGGCTCATGCGGGACATCGGCTCGGTCGGAACGAACCGCAGACCGTCCCAACAAAGAGCGCAGAGACTCAGGTAGGCTTTGCGGGCCTTTGGTGACAGGTCGGCCCGGATAGCGGCGGCGGAAACAGGGATGTACTCCGAGAGCGGCGTCATCAGTTGAGGCCCGGCAGGACGGCCTGCATTGACATCGCCCTCAGCCTTTGATAGCCATATCCAATGGCGGAGAAGGCGTCAACGATGTCCGGTATATCGGCCACTGCCGTTTCGAGCAGACGCCAGCCGTCGTAGCGGTGGCCCTGCGCGTCGCGAAACGTTACCGTCGGCGATGTCTCGTGCGGGACGAGAGCGAGAAGCGCGGTATTGATGGCCGTCGCGAGAATTGCCGGGCGACCATCGGCCTCCCAACCGACCGCCGCTTCTTGCAGAAGCAGGTAGGCTGTTTCCTTGTCGGACTTATCGACGCCCAGATAGATGTTGCCGCTGACGTTGACGAGGTGAACACTTCCCGGTTGCCCAGATGCCATCAGTCTCTCCCTTCGGATGGAGCATGACCGCCGCAGGGCGACGGGGACGCCGGACCCCTTTCAGAGTCCGGCGTGCGGAAGGCCCCGTCGGGCGCGACCAGTGGTATCCAGCCCGTGAGCGGGACGGGAAGGCTTGGATTGCCATTCTGGTAGCGGCCCTGCGGCGGTCATGCTTGTTACGGGTTCTCGTATTGGAGAAGGTCGCTGACCTCGGCATCGAACTCCCGGCAAAGCAGGGCGAGCGTGTCGAGGTGAATGCTGTCGAAATCTCCGGTGCGCAACTTGCGGATGGTCTGACGCGAGAGACCTGTGCGCCGGGCGATTTCGTTGCCCGTGTGTCCGCTGGCCGACATTACCAATCCGATGCGGGAAACGACTTCGCCGAGCGGCCTGCTGGCTCTCTCGGACTTCTTGGCTTTGGGCATGGAGCGCCTCCGTCCCGGCCATAATAGCACCTTTGAGCGACGGTGGCAAGCGCGGTGTCAAACAGGCAACCGCACTTGACAGGGATACTGCGATATGCTACAATGGCCGTGAAGGGAGGATATGCTATGGACAACAATGGGCACGAAGCGAAGCAGGGCGTTTGCGATTTCTGCTCCAAGAAGTTCGACCTTCCGGGGAAGTATGTCTACCCCGTCCCCTCGCAGGGACCGAAGATGGACAACCGGGTAGGCAAGGTCGCCTGCCCAGACTGCTTCCCGCAACTCCGCCAAGCACAGATTGACGAAGGGCTGGTTGTACCGCCCGGAGTGTCGCCCCTGAACCTCCACGCATGGAAGGAGACCTCTGCATGAACCCCGAAGTCGTTTCCAAGTTGCAAGCCCCGACTCCGCTGGACGCCATCTCGTACAAGCCGCAGGGCAAGCCCATCGCCTCGAAGCACGGGCCGGGCTATGTCTGCAAGGCTCTGCCCTATGTCGATGCCCGCTTTGTCATGCAGAGGCTCGATGAGGCGGTCGGTCCGGCGAACTGGGCGACCGACGTGAAGAACGTTGGGGGCCTCGTGGCCGTCGGCATCGGCATCTACGACGACGAAGCAAGGCACTGGGTCTGGAAGTGGGATACGGGCATGGAGGCCAATCCCTTCCGCGAGTCTGAGGCCCCGGCTCCCGGTGGCGGTCGGCCCAAGACGGACAAGCGGGACGACATCGCCTTCAAGGGCCTCATTTCCAATGGCCTGAAGCGGGCGGCAAACCAGTGGGGCATCGGGCGTGACACCTACAACCTGCGCGTCGGCTGGCGAGCCTGTGATGTCGATAGCCAGAACCCGGAGAAGTGGCGGGCGTGGCTTGCTGATGGCAAGCCCTCGCAGGCGACCGAATCCGCCAAGCGCAACGGTCCGGGTTCCTTCGAGCACGCGGCGCACGTTCAGGACGCCCAGACCAAGATTCTCAAGGTTCTGGTGGATGCAGGCGTGCCGTCCAACGACGCAGTGGAGTGGACGCGAGCGGCTGTAGCCAAGACCGACGGCTCGCTGGACGCCTACCGCGAGGTCTACAGGCTGGCACAGGCCCACGCCGCCAAGGTCAAGGAGGGCTAACATGCACCCGGCAGTCCAAGTGCGGGACGAAGGCCCAAGGGGGTGCGGGTTTCGGAAACTTGGCGGACTCTACCTCGTTTCGGACGCCATAACGTCTCCCTGCGGCCGTCTGCCAATCCCGCTCAACCGCTGTCCGTGCTGTGGGGCGGGAATCGCCCCGTCCCGAGGCTGGACGTGGGTTTCCCCTGTGCTCATCGCTCAGGCCGCTCCGCCCTGCAAGTATGGCGACGCCGACGGGCGGTGCTCTCTGTGCATTGTCAATCGGCTCATCAAGGAAAGCACCCACCCGGACTATGCGATGGTCGAGCACTTGTGCGGCCTACTCTGGGTAGGGGAGCAGTTCTACGAGAAGCCCAAAGACTTCGTGGAGGAAGCGCAGGACCTCGGCATTTCCCGCCGCATCCATACAGTCCCCCGCGGCTTCCGGGTGGGCGAGACCCCAGTGATGCTGGCGCATCGCAAGGGAATGGTGGTCTGGGAGACCGACGAGGTGACGGGCGCGCCAAAGCCCGTCGAGGTTCCCGCCGTATTTTCAATCTTCGTCCCGTCTGCCATCGAGGTCATTGTCACTGGCGACGAAAGCGATGACGAGATTGAAGACCTGCTCAAGCGAGGCCTGACCCCCGTGAAAGTGAACGCCATCCGCCCGCCGAGCGGCGAGCAACTGCGGATGGAAGAACCGAAACTTGCCCAAGGAGGCAACCGTGGCTGACGACCTGCTCCGTTCTCTGGTAGACCTGCGCGACAAGACCATCCAGAAGTCCCGCATCGCCTTTTCCAATCGGACCTCGGCCATCGAGCGCGGTTCGGACGAAGCCGACGAGAACGTGGCGCGGGTGGTGTCAGACTGGCAAAACCGTTTCGAGGTTCTGGAAACCGACCTTGATGCCGACATCCGCACGCTGGCCAGTTCCTACCCCATCATCAAGGACATGGCCTGTGTGAAGGGCATCGGCCTGATGCTGGCGGCGAAGATGGTCGCTCTCATCGACATCGAGAAGGCGGATACCGTCTCGGCGCTCTGGCGCTACTGCGGCTACGCCACGATGGATGGGAAGGCGGAGCGCCGGGTGAAGGGCGAGAAACTGCACTATAACGCCCGCCTCAAGACTGTCTGCTACATCGTGGCAACGTCGATGCTCCGGGCGAACAGCCCCTACCGGGCCATCTACGATTCCAGCCGCGTCTACTATGATGCCAACCGCCCGGACTGGACGAAGGCGCATCAGCATTTGGCGTCGATGCGGCGCATGGTCAAGGTGTTCCTCGCGCATCTCTGGGAGCACTGGCGGCTGATGGAGGGCCTGTCGGTTCGGGAACCCTACGTCATTTCCCGCCTCGGCCACACCGGGATTATGAGCCGGTTTGACTTCGGCTGGCCCAACCCTGACGCCCCGGTGAAAGCCAAGCGCGTTCGCAAGGCCAAGGCTACAGCCTAACCTCAGGAGATTTCCAAACCGAGCGAAGCGAGCCGACCTACCGGAGTTTCCCGCGGTGCTTGGAGCGAGCCATGATGTGAGAGAAGCCCGAGGGACTGAAGCGAGCCGTTTGAGACGAGTTGCCCAAGGAAGTATAAGCGAGCCGGAGAATCTGAGAGACCCACTACAAGAGAGCGAGCCAAACCTGATGAGAGACCCTGCGCCGAAATAGCGAGCCGTGGCAAAGTGATGTGACCGCTACACAAGAGCGAGCCAGACTACGTTAGATACCCATGACAAGAAAGCGAGCCGGTGGACCTGAGACAGCCATAGTGCTTGAGCGAGCCGCGACCAAGTGAGATGCCCTGTAGCCGAAAGCGAGCCAAGAGTCGGGATGGAACCGATAGCATAGAGCGAGCCGAATCATGCGCAGATGCCCGTGGTCTGATAGCGAGCCGCTATACAATGAGTGACCCGTCAGTTGGAGAGCGAGCCTTGGACGTGGTGACGCCCGATGTACCAGAGCGAGCCGGTAAAACAGAGAGGCCCTATGCCGTGCAAGCGAGCCAATGCTATAAGAGACGCCCGATGCCGATAAAGCGAGCCGATGAAGAGGAGTGGCCCTTCGATTGCGAAGCGCCCCGGAAGCCGTCGAAAGACGGCTTCCGGGATGGTGCATTTGGTCTTGATAACCCGGCTATCCTTGCGCATAATATAGCAGTGCCTAGAGCACGGGAGGTCATCGATGCGCGTTGACTGGACACCAGAAGAAGACGCGGAACTCATCCGCCTGAACCTTGAGACCGACCTGAACCAAGACGAAATCGCCCTAGCCATCGGGCGACCCACAAGAGGCACCGCCGTCCGTTGGCACAAATTGAGGAACCAGCGCGGCCTGCCAACCCGATTGAAGTACCTACGGGGCGAGGGCCGAGACAAGGCCCAAGCCTCAATCTCCCCCCAAGCCAAGCCCATCCCCGCCGAAGACCTATTCCGCTATCTGAAGGACCAGCCGCACACCGTCGAGGAGTTGTGCCGGAAGTTTGACTGCTCGCCGGACCGCATTACCGAGCGCCTGCATTCGGTGGAGGTTGCGGGGTGGCACGTCAAGCGACTGGGCGACAAGGTTGTTATCCCAACGGGCGAACGGCCGACCGCCGACGTTTCCATTCCCGGAACGCTTGCTGACAAGCACGGCATGGTCGTTCCCTTGGGCATCGCCAGCGACCTGCACGCCGGTTCCATCTGGAGTCAGCCGACTGCTCTCCGCAGGTTCACGGACATCGCCACCAACGAGTATGGCGTGCGGGAGATGTTCAACCCCGGCGACTGCACAATGGGCATCTACGGCTTCCGGGGCATCGAGTCCGAGTTGGTCCCCACTGCCGTTCCCATTTCCCGCCAGCGGAGCCGGGACGCGTCTGTGGTTCAGGCAGAACTCTACAACCTCTACACCCCGCAGATTGACGGCCTGACGCACTTCGAGTTAGGCGGCAACCATGACTTCTGGCACGTCGGGGCCAACGGCTTCGACCCTGTGCGCTATATCTGCAACCAGCGGCCAGACATGGTGTACTTGGGCTACACCCTTGCGGACATCCCCCTGACCGACAACGTGACTATCCGGCTCTGGCATCCGGCATCGGGAATCCCCTACGCCAAGTCCTACCGCTTGCAGAAGGGGATGGAGGCGCAGGCATACGCCGACCTCAAGGAGGCGGTGGAGGCTGACGCCAGCCCCAATGTCAGCGTGGTCATCGGGGGCCACCTGCACATTACCATTTGCGTCCCGGCGCTTCCCCTGATAGGCGTCCACCCCGGATGCTTTGAGGGCCGGACGAAGTTCTTGCAGGCCAAGGGTCTGACGCCGGACCTCGGGGGAACCATCCTGCGCTTCCTGTTGACGGACTCGGGCCGCATCCAGCGGCTCGAATACACCTTTGTCCCCTTCGACGAGATACGGGACGACTGGAAGAACTACGGGGTTCCCGACCAGAGTCCCGAGTACGACGAAATGAGGGTCACGATGGATGCGCTCTACCAGTTCGAGCCGAAGCCCGATGGCGAGCCATTCCCCGTGACCCTGAACTCCGGGAAGCCAGATTTCCAAGAGGGCAGGCCAGCCTGAGGGCCTTGCGCCCCGCCCCAAAAACCTCTATACTGGGGGGGAGCAGGGTCGTGCCCACGGCCCTACCTCCCTTCGGATGAAGGTCCGCCAGATTGGCGGGCCTTCGCCGTTCTACAGCCGGGGGTCGCCTTCCAGCCGGAAGTTGAGTTCCATCGCCTGTCTCGCGGCCATCGCCGCCGAGATTGGCAGGAACGTCCAGTTCATCCGGGAATCCTGCTGGATGCGGATAAACCCTTCGAGACCAGAGAGCAGGACGGTCGTGGCACACCGGATGCACGTCCACTCGTCGGGCAGGATGAGCAGGCTGGGAATCTCGTCGTTCGTAAGCCCGACGACCGCCACCCATCCATTGTGCTCGGGGAGCGCCGGGGATGTCCGCGCCCCGTGGACCGTGTTCCAGATTGCGTTCTCCTCGCTGTGCAGGCAGGACCCGACGTAGGGCCTACTGCGGCTAGGCAGGCGCTCCCGGATGCAGGAGCCGAGGCACAGGTCGGATAGGGCTTCGCACCGGCTGTTGATGCCCCACCCCCACACCTTCACGCGGGTATTGCCATCAAATTGAGCGGTGCGCAGGTCGTCGAGTTCCACGACGGCCGAGGCGAAGCGCAATTTAGCACAATCGCTAAGTAACGCGGTTTCCGTCAACTGTATGGCTACCCTCAAAAGGCTCGTTCTTTGACCAACGCTAAACATCGGTTTCTCCCTTCACAGGCGAAGGACGTGCGGGCATCCCGCAGTCTTCAGCATGAACCGGGTTCCGGCGGCAACAAGTCGCTCGGCGGCTTCCCGTCCGTACTCCCGGACAATCGAGGGGTGCGGGTCTTCGCCGCGACAGACCATCTTGCACTCCTCGCAGACGACCTCGAAGTACCGCTCCTCGGTTTCTTCGTCGAACAGCCAGTTCTCGCTGACCACCGACGTTTCTTCACTCATCGCCATCATCGTCTCCAACGAACAGTAGGGGTACGGGCTGTGCGAGCACCCGCCCATTTCCATTCTCCCATCGGCTGTAGCGGCATCGAAAGCGGGTGTTGTTCTGGCGCAGGAGCAGGCATTCTTCTTCGGACAGGATTTCCAAGCCTTGCGGCGGCAACTCGCTCCCGTTGCGGCGCTCCGGCGCGCTGGCTATCTGCACGACGCGGGCCACCTTCATGTCCTTGGTGTTGAGCCACAGGCTATCGAGCGGCATATTTCCAAGCGACAGGCTGTTGCGGAGTTCGCCGCCGAACATCATGCTGTCGTCAAACATCAGTCCTTCATCGAGGATGCAGTAGAAGTCCCGACGTTGGGCGCTTCCGGTTTCTGCCATGAGCATCCCTCCCTTCGGGGTTGGGCTACTTTCTCTCCAAGAACTCCACAACGAACCTCAGAACCATCAGGACCCGCTTTCTGTGGTCATCCGGCAGTGAGGCGATGGTCGCGATGAGGTCAACGACCTCCGGGGTCTCAGCAACGACTTTCCCCTGTTGGTCGATGGCCGTGGTCCAAGCGTCCAGCAACTCTCCGAGGGTCTGGCCGGATATGGGCCGCGGCTTCTGCCCGTGCCTACTCTTTGCCGTGGCTCTCTTTCGCAGGCGGTCCATCGTGCTCTCCTCCGGCGACGGTCGGCGTAGGGCCGTCCGTGCCATTCTGGATGCTCTGGATGGTGATGCGGGACGTGACTCTCAGGATGTCCAAGGTTTCTCCGGGCTTCGGCCGTCCCGGACGCCGCTTGATTGCGGCGAAGGCGTAGAAGGCATCCTTGTGGACGAGGTAGCCCTTGCCCTTCTTGAAGGCAGTCAGGCGTCCGGCCCTTATCAGTTCCCGCACCCGGCGCTCGCTGATTTTCGGATGCAACTTGGCGGCTACTTCGGCGGTGGTCAGGTATGAGGTCATGGCCTCCGCGGGTAGCACGCCTCCGAATATGCGAGGCGGCGGGCGCTTGATGTTCGGCGGCTTCCAAGGCCGCGGCCGCTTCTTCTTCCCCATGCTCCATATTATACCGCATGGGGAACAGTTTTCCAAACCCACCTGACCCCGGAGCCGTGGCACTCCCCGCATCTGCCCCCGCGGGTGATGGCGCTACCCCGGCCGGGCGGCAGGTGGCCCGTTCCGTAGCAGGACGGGCATGGGGTGAGGGTCCTGCCGCAGACCGAGCAGGTGATTGGGGCCGGGTGGCCCTCCCACTCGAAGGAATGTCCTTCATCACAGGTCAGGGTTATCGTCATAGACAGGCTCGCGCTCGTCGTCCCCATGCTCCCAGAACCCGAACAGCGCACCGTCGCCCTCGGTCGAGCCGAACGCGCAGTCATCAGGGCAAACGTGGTCCGCTAGAGCCTCTTCCAAGTCGTCCTGCAAGGCGTAGAGGGCTTCCGAGTGGTCGGCGTCCACGCCCGGCAGAAGGGCGTCTCGCTCCTCGTAGATTTCGAGCGCACGAGTGTCGCAGACCAAGAGGTAGGGGTCTTCCCGCGGTTCGTCGCCCCCATCCAGAGCGAAGCGCGTGAGCACCGAGCACAGGATGTCCGGGCGGTATTCGCCGAGCACCCCGGCCATCGCCTCGATGAGGTCTACCGTGCGCAGTGTCCCTTCAGAGACCTGCGTGTTTGGCGGGGCCTGCCGCTGTCCAATGACCCGGCAACCGGCGAGCAACGCCTGTGCGGTTGCCGCGTGCCGGACGAACACCGCGTCGTTCACCGAGCAGTATCCCCGGCGGAGCATCCGTCGCCTGAGACACCGGACAAGGAACTCCACGCAGTCCTTGGTGTCGAGAACGGTGTAGCCTCTCCGCACCTTGGGCAGTGCCGTGATGGTCTGCCCCGTCCGCACGTCATAGGCGCTGGCCTCGATGACATCGAGGCCGACCCTGACCAGAGCGAAGGCGATTTCCATGCGGCCGTCGTAGCGCACGGAGAGCAGGGCTTCCTTCACGTCTTGCGAGAGCGGCGGATAGAACTCATCGGTGCTGTTCCCGTTCATCGTTTCCTCCTTGAGGTGGGCTTGGACTGGCAACCGCACTTGCTTCGGATAGCCACTTAGGTACGTCACCTCGGTCCAAGCCCACCCGAACGTTGTTGGGTCACTCCGCTTACCCTACTGAAGCACGAAAAGCGACATCAGGCCATCGGCATCGGGAATCACGTTGACAACGACATCTCCGCAGAACGAGAACCCGGTCTGGCTGACGCCATCGGTCACGCAGTCCATCGTGGAGTCCGACATCCCAAGGTCGAGTATCAGGATTTCCACTGACGCGCTCACTATGTTGTCGATATATGAGTCGTCGTAGACGTAGGTTCCGAAGCCCGTCAGGTACCCGTCCGTGACATACAGCCCCATGAAGGCTCCGTCCGACTGGCCGAAGAAGATGCAGGCATCTTCTTCGCACCCGTTCTCTCCGAAGGAGTCTTCTCGCCAGAAGGACAGGCCATTGCGCTCGGCGGTGGAGATGGCGCGGTCCGCGACCGAGGATTTGCCGACGGACGGCGGCGGCAGGAGCGGAGCCTTCGCCTCGACCACCGCGGGAGTCGCCGTCACGACAATCGTGACGGGCGTGGCGGCAGGCGAGCCGCCGCAGGCGACGAGCAGGAGTGCGATAGCGCCCAGAACCAGTGTGTGCTTTTTCATTTCGTTTCTCCCTTCAGGGTAGTGCTCTCGGATTGAGCACTCCGATTGGGGCGGGAGCCGTCCCAACTCCCGCTCCTGCCGGAGGGTTCAGGCCGTTGCCATTTCCACGACGACTTCCGCCTCGGTCTCCACGACCTCGGCCTTGGCCTCTCGGCCAGCCTTCAGGATTTTGTCGGCGGCGGAGAAGATGCGCCGGGCCGACTTCTCGGGGATGCCATCAGAGGTCTGACCCATCCACCGCTGGATGTAGCCACGGCTGTATTCCTGCCCGTCCAGCCCCAGAGCGTCGCACACGAGCAGGGCCACGGACTCGGCTTCGACTTCCCGCTCGGAGTACGTCAGGTCCTTGCCGTCCACGATGACATCGACCGCCTCATCCTTGCCGAAGTGCATGATGACGTGGGCGGCTTCGTGAACAGCGGTCTTGATGGGGGAGAAGGCCAAGGGGCTGACTGCAATCGTGCGGTTCCGCTTGGCGTATCCCATGCAGTTCCCGTCCACTTCGTCGAAGGTCTCGGTCTGGATTTCCAAGGCCGAGAGCATCCGGGCCATCGACCAATCGCCCACGGTCTCGGGCACCGGCTGGAAGTCGCCCTCGGTCTGGCTGATGACGAACCAGCGGCTCGGGGTCACGAAGACCATCTTGCTGTGCTCGACCTCGTTGCCGTCCTTGTCCACTTCCTTGTCCTTGACGACAATCGGCATCCACATTGCCATTGCCTTCTCGCCGCCCTTGACCTGCCGCCCCAACTCCTGCCACCGCTTGTAGGTAGCGACCGGCCCCGGCTCAATCCCCCGCTCCATGCACTGCCAGACGATGAGCAGGGCGTTTCCCAGTGAGTAGTTGTGGAAACGCTGGTAGGACTGGTGGAGCAGTCCGGGCTGGCTGACGGCTTCGTTCAGGAGTTCGGCCCACTTGACGTTCACTTTGCTCGCCATTTGTCTGCCTCCATTCGGTTCGTTGCATCCAGTATGGGGCATGGCTCGAAGTCCGCCAATAGTACGCTGGTACTACTCGTCGTCCCTGAGCGGGGCGTAGTCCAGCGGGTAGTAGGCCACGATTTCCAACCCCCGGCTGTCGGCCTGTTCCATGACCTCGGCCAGCGTCTCCCACGGCCAAAGCCCGCCGCCTTCCTCGCGCCACACGGCACTGGCCCCGATGACGCCGTTGACTTCGATGTACTCCCAGAGCATGTAGTGTATGTGGCCCACGTTGTTCGGGTCACGCTTGGCTTGGGCGATGGCCTGCCCAACCCGGATGTCTCGCACGAGAGCGTCAAACTCCGGGCTTCCGAGAGGTGGGGCCAGCGGGAGCCTTGGCAGGCTACGAGCGCCAGTTGTCTGATACGGGGGCATCGGTTCCTCCCTGTCGCATGGCTTCGTATGCGTTGATGGCGCTTTCGCCGAACAGCACTAGGGTCTGCGGGTCATCGCAGTCGGCCAGATATTCAATCCGCAAGCGGGCTGACTTCCGGTAGGGGCAGGTCCAGTGGAACTCGACCGACAGGATGTTCAGGTCGTCGATTTCCGGGCCTTCGGGGTCGTTGTCGCCGTAGCGCAACTCAGAGTAGTGGTTCATGCCACGAGCATAGTCCAGATGCCCTGAGATTGGCAATAGTACCGATGTCCTACGCGTCGAGCCACCAAGGGTCGCGTTCTGGGGAGCGGGGGGCTTCGTCGAGCGCCGCAGTGTCGCGGTCGTCTATCGGCATTTCCATTGGGAAGTCCGGGGGTTCCGGCTCGAACGGGAGCGCCGACTGCTCCGGCTGGCTCCGGGATTCTCCGGCTGGCTCCGGGATTTCCGGGAGCGGGTCGGAATGGGCCAAAAAGGGGGCGGATACCCTTTCCGGGATTTCCAACGGCCGCTTGGCGGTCGGCGGCTCGTCCGGCTCGAAGATGAAACACCGCGAACAGCGGGTGCAGGCCCCGCCGTCCCGATGCTCACGATACTGGTGGCCGCACAGACAGGGGGGCATCCCTGTACCTCTCAATCCGCTTCATGGCCTTCGCAATCTCCTCCTGCCGCCAGCGGGG
>Ga0105106_10000248_pt1 | contig 38281 bp, 31 predicted proteins | sample PPLLaktember2015_5_FD_79109 | JGI IMG/M metagenome (GOLD analysis project Ga0105106, IMG submission 79109) | Freshwater sediment microbial communities from Prairie Pothole Lake near Jamestown, North Dakota, USA - PPLs Lake P8 Core (1) Depth... | ecosystem: Environmental > Aquatic > Freshwater >... | reverse complement strand
TTCGATCAGGCTCTCATGGAGCACGCCAGGAATAATTTTTTACGTATTCTGGCTTTCTGCCTGTTAGAGATCAAAGATTTTCCTGCCAACGTGCTGCGCCAGCATTGGCAGGGGATATGGAACAAGGGAGGCAAAATGTCCACGATTTCTGAGCCCATTCACAATCTCGGCACGCCTTCTCAAAAGGTAGTTCACCAATCCGGAGATTGGCGAAGCGCCTTTTTGGCAGGATTGCCGCATTTTTTGGTCGGGCTGATAGGTGCTATCGGCAAGATCTATGGGTCAGGCGCCTATCCCCTCTATACACCCATTGCTACAGCCATCGCCATCGCTTTGATGCTGCTGGTGGTGGGCCTGTTGCTCTACGCCTGGCGTACCCACTGGCCTCTGTGGAGCGCAAGCTGGTACATGCACGGCGCGTGGATCGTTATCGTTATCCTCAGTCTCGGCATCGAACGGCTGAACCTTGAAGAGAGCTGGCGGTACACCAATCTGCTCCTTCCAATCTGGATCGGGGCGTGCGTGGTGGGCTATTTCCTCATCTTGAGTCGTGACCGCCTGAAAGGATTGCTGGCGATTGCTTTCGTGTTCCCCTTTATCGGCCTGGGTTCGCTGGAGTTTATCCCCAACCCATTCGAGGCCTGGTTAGCGATTGTCGTGAGCGCTCTTGTCGCCCTGGCAGCGGCGGCGGTGGTGCGTTTGGGTGGATTTCACACCGCCCTTGTGACCGTGCTTGGCGCCAATGCGCCGCCGGGCTTATGCTGGCTTACACAAGCGAGTACCAGCTCAAAGATTTGCCCTCCGGCGCCCCAGCCCACATCCCCCCAGTTTTCTGGCTTCCTCGCTCTCCTGGGGCTCTACTTACTGATTGGCGTAGGGGTGGTCAGCCTGCCATTCCTGGTACAAGGGCTGTGGCGCTTCGGTAAACGCGGTTTCACCTCTTAATCCCGCTAGCGACTCAACCCCCCGCGCCCCGCAACGCGCGCAGCGCCGCGAAGGCCATGCGTTGCACCCCGAAAATGTGCTCGTAGGGGATAGGCGGCGCGCCTCCCGCAAGGATCGCTTGGGTAAAGGCTTGCCACTCGCCCAGGTGGCCCTTATCCTGGCGCAGGCGCGAGCGCAGCGCCTGACGCTGCCCGTTGTGCACCAGCTCCAGGAAACGGAAATCGTCCAGGACCGCCACGCGCCCGCCGACAAACACCTCCACTCGCTCTTTGGGGAAGGCTTTGTCGCCGTTTGCCAGGTAGCTCAGCGTGCCCAACGAGCCATCTGGAAAGGTAAAAGTGAACACCGCGTTATCTTCATGATAGCGCCCGCCATCGGGTAAAGCCTGGGCCGTGACCGACACTGGAGCCGCACCCACCAGGAAGGTCAAAAAGTCGATAAAGTGACAGGCCTCGCCCAGAATGCGCCCGCCTCCTTGGGCGGGATCGTGCACCCAATGGTTAGGCGGGATAAAGCCGGCGTTTACCCGGTAGTGGGCTGCCAGGGGCTCCTGGCGCAAAGCGATGAAGGCCTGCATTTTCACTGCCAACGGGGCAAAGCGCCGGTTGAAACCCACCATCAAAAGTGGCGTCCGCTCACCTGACAAGGCCTGCTCCACCTCATCCAACTCGCTCTCCGATAGCGCCAGGGGCTTTTCACAAAATACATGCTTTCCAGCCGATAAGGCTGCCACCGCCTGGCGCGCGTGCAGATGATGGCGAGTGAGAATGGCAACCGTATTGATTTGAGCGTCATTCAAAACCTGCGCTTCATCGCTGGTAGCATATTGAAAGCCGAATTTCTGCGCTGCGTGTTGGGCGCTGAGTCCCGAGGCCGAAGCCACCCCCACCAGCTCCACACCAGGCAGCTTTTTCAACGCTGGCAGCAGCACCGCCCCGGCAAAATTCCCCGCCCCCAGCACACCCAATTTCACGAGGGATCCAGTGTTTGGTTGCCCCGTTTCACGTGACACTGGAACACCCAACACCGTTGACACCGGAACACTTTCATCGTACTTCAACATCACCCCCAGGAACGGTTCCGCCCGTTTGCCCGTGATCAACGCATAAGCCTCGCTCGCCTCTTCGATGGGAAAACGATGGCTGATCAATGGCTTGACAGCCATACGCCCCTGGGCCAACAAATCCACAAAAGCCTGCAAATTGCGACCCTCTGTCCAGCGCACGTAGCCAATCGGGTAATCACGCCCGCCTTCCTCGTAAGCCGGGTCGTAGCGACCTGGGCCATAGGAGCGCGAATTGATAAAGGATAATTCTTTCTCGTAATACACCTTGCGCGGCAGTCGCAGCCCCACAGCCCCCACTGCCACAACTCGGGCTCGGTCTCGGGCGATGCTCCCCGCCAGTTCCACCGGATCAGCTGAGGCGGTATCCGCGCAGATCAGCACAGCATCACAGCCGCGCCCTTTCGAAAAACTGAGCCCGGCCTCCTCAGCCTGGCCTCGCAGCACCGCCTGGACCCCCATCTGGGAGGCAATCGCCACCCGGCGCGCGTTCACATCGATACCCAGCACAGTGCAGCCCGCAGCTCGGGCAATCCCGGCTGCCAGCAAACCCAGCAAACCCAGGCCAATCACAGCCACACTTTCGCCCACCTGCACCTGCGCCAGGCGAAATCCGTGCATGGCAATCGCCCCCAGCGTGGCAAACGCCGCGCTCTCGAAATCCACCGCATCAGGCAGCAGCGCCAGCAAATTGACTGGCACCACCCCGTACTCTGCGTGCACGGCATATCCTCCGCCTGCGCAGGCCACGCGTTGCCCCACCCGCACACCTTCCACACCTTCTCCCAGAGCTGCCACGGTACCGCTGGAGGAGTACCCCAATACCATCGGCTGTTCCAGGCGGTTGAAAGCTGCCTCGATCGTCGTCAGCAGCCCCTCTCTCCGGGCCTTATCCAGCACCTGGCGCACCAGGTCAGGCCGCGCCCGCGCTTTCCCCAGCAGGGATTTTTCGGCAAACTCAACCACCATGCGCTCGGTCCCCGCCGAGACCAGGGAGACCGCTGTGCGCACCAGCACACAGCCCGGGCGCGCAGACGGGATGGGCACTTCGACCACCGCTGTCTCGCCGCTTTTGAGATTCTGCAAGACCTGTTTCATGGATTGAGGGGATCCTATTAGAACTTGCACAATTGTAGGCTATGGTTCGATTGACGAACCCGCCAGCTTCAAGATGGCGGCATAGTTCAGCAGCGCTTTAGGCACGAATGAGCTTGCCAGCACGTACTCCTGCTCCTTGCTGCTGTCCGCCGAGCGTTCGGAGCAATGTGCATTTTCGCCGGCAGGCCCCAGCCCATCCAGGGTGGGATGGTGCATCCACAACAGATTCCCGTCGCTCAAGCCCCCGCGCTGTTCGCGGATCACGCGCATGCCCAGGGTTGCGCCAGTCTCTGCCCAAAGGTTGAACAGGATTTCACTTTGAGGGTTTGGCGGCCAGGGCGCGGTGCTCTCACCCATCTCAACGCTCACCTTGCAATGGTAACCATCCTTGCTGCGTACTTTTCCGTCCCCATTGAGCCCCAGCATACCCGCCACGCCCTCCTCGAACACCTGCGGAGAAAAGGCGCGCATTTCTACCCGCGCTTCAGCCCGGTGAGGCACGCGGTTGACTACGCTGCCGCCCAGCACCTTACCCACATTAAAAGTCAGTTGTCGTTTGTAGTCGGTCAATGCCGCAATTTCATGGATGGTGTGCGCCAGTTGTACGATGGCGTTGGCGCCCTGTGAATGGTTATTGCCAGCATGTGCGGCTTTGCCCTCCACTTTTACATGGTAGGTGGTGCGTCCCTTGCGCGCGGTGACGACCGGAATTGCACCCGGGTCGATCGTGCCGCCTTCGAAGATCAGGCACGCCGCGGTATCCTTAGGAAAGCGCTGCAAGCACAACGCTCCGAAATCGACGGAGAGCGCTTCCTCGCTGGCATCCAGGCACACGATCCAGCGCGTCTCTTCGAACACCTGCGGGGCAAAGCTGCGCAACGCATCCAACAGCATGAAGATCATTACCGTTCCGCCCTTGATATCTACCGTCCCGGGGCCGTAGATGCGTTCGCCCTCTACCCGCCAGGTGAAATGGTTGGCGACCTCCTCTTCTGGGGGAAAAACCGTATCCAGGTGCGAGACCATTGCGATCGATCGTACCGTAGTTTTACCAGCCCGGCTGAGGAAGATGTGCTTTCCATAGCGCGGATTCACCGATTGGACTGCCTCTGCCTGAAAACCAAGTTGAGTAAAAGCTTGCGTAGTGAAAGCCCCCAGCTTATTCACGCTTTCGGGGTTGGCAGTGAAACTGTTGATCTCTACCATCTGCCGTAGCATATGGAGATTTTCACTTAAGTGGTTTTCCAGGTATTCCTGGACATCGTGGTATGGATGCATATCTGCAGGTTTTACTCCTGACACAAAGATTTGATGTGTAGCACTCAGGATCGCGCCAACTTGTTGCTGCGTCTCTCAATACTCTAACGAGCCAATTATATACTGATTAGGACAGTGGGTCATTGGGAGTCGCCGTGGTGGCGGGAAGATGTGGGGGTTGTTGGCGGGCGAAGCCCGCCAACAACCCCCACATATAACTCTCTACCCCGGAAAATCCCAAAGAACCAGGACAGTTGCGCCTTGACCGCATGTTATAATCCGATTTGCCGCCTGGGCTGCTTGAGTTTTCTGTAACTCATCTCAAATATGGTAATTTGGGGTAGCTGGATGTCAATCAAGTGGGATTCCCAAAGCCGTTGCTAAGTGTTCTGCAAAGGGCATGGAAGGCTGGCGTTCGACCCTTAAAATCTTGGGAATCAGAACAAGCGGAGCAACCCACCGTTCAACCTTGATTTCGGAAACGAAACTATGCAATTTTCCAATAAACCACTGGTACGGATCGGATTGGTGATCGTGCTCGCTTATTTCTTTTCCGCTTGTCGGTTCACACCCCCGCTGGCAACCCCATCTGCAACTGGCATCAGCGTGGGGATTACGGATGATACTTGCCCCAGTATCGAAATACAACTTGGTCAGCAGGTGACTTGGACGAATCAGGGCATTCATGAACACATTGTTCGCCACAAACTTATGGAAGGAAACAGCCAATTCGACTCGGGAAAATTGCAATCGGGAGATAGTTATGTATTCACCTATCTTCAATCCGGCAGCTACTATTATGATTGTTCAGAAGATGGCTCCATGACTGGAATCATTACCGTCTTACCTTAAACCCCCACCTTTCCAAAGATGCGACTTTCTTGACCACCTTACGCGAGTCTAGAAGCTATCATAAAAATAGGCGGGGAATGGGATACGAACCAGCTGCTCCCCATTCTCTGAAGATCTGCACTGGAGGATTCCCCTTTGTCTGACCTACGCTTGGAAAAATTTGCCCAGATCGTTGTCGATTATTCCACCTGCGTTCAACCGGGCGACCGCGTGGCGATCACCGCTACCACGACCGCCGAGCCGCTGGTGCGCGCTCTATACGAACAGGTATTAGAGCGCGGCGGGTATCCGCATGTATTGCTCGATCTGTCCGGCGAGGATGAATCCTTCTTCGCCCATGCCGCAGACAGCCAGCTCGATTACGTCTCCGTCTTAAAGCAAATGGCCTACGAGCAGTTTGATGTGCTGGTCAAGATCCGCTCGGAGGTCAACACGCGTGCGTTAAGCAATGTCCCCGCCGAGCGTCTGGCGCGCCGCCAGAAAGCTCAGGCGCGCCTGACCGAGGCCCAAATGCGACGCGGTGCACAGGGTGCCCTGCGCTGGTTGAGCACGCTCTACCCCACCAGCGCTTATGCCATGGAAGCCGAGATGGGCGTGCAAGAATACCAGAACTTCTTTTTTCGCGCCTGCCATGCGGATGAAGGCACCCCCGACCCGGTCGCTTATTGGCAGGCTATCGAAAGCGAGCAGGCTCGCATCGTGCAGCGCTTCGAAGGTCACGACTGTGTGCAGCTACGCGGCCCCAATGTCGACCTGGCTCTCTCCATTCAGGGGCGCACTTTCGTAAATGCCAGCGGCAAGTACAACCTGCCAGATGGCGAGATTTACACCGGCCCGGTGGAAGAATCGCTGCAAGGCTGGGTGCGTTATACATATCCCGCCATCTATCAAGGGCGCGTGGTGGAAGGCATCGAATTGACCTTCGACAAAGGCTGCGTTGTCAGAGCCAGCGCGCGCAAAAACGAAGATTTGCTCCTGCGCATGCTCGAGTCGGATCCCGGCGCGCGCTACGTAGGCGAATTTGCCATTGGCACCAATTTCGAGATTGACCGCTTTACCCATACCATCCTGCTGGATGAGAAAATTGGCGGCTCATTCCATATGGCGCTGGGCGCCGGGTACCCGGAGACTGGCAGCCGCAACAAGAGCGTCATCCACTGGGATATGATCTGCGACATGCGCCAAGACGCCGAAATCGCCCTGGATGGTGAAGTCGTGTACCGTGACGGTAAATTCGTTTTTTAACCCCTATCAATAGGCCCTGAGCGCCATTCGAGCCAGGACGGTGATCCCTTATTCCCTCATCTCCTACCCCCTATCCTCCGACCTTCTCCCCTTGTCCTCTACCCTTCTCCCCCTCGACCAGATCATCACGGGCGATTGCCTGCAGGTTCTCCAGAGCCTGCCCGAGAACAGCATCGACCTGGTCTTCGCCGATCCTCCATATAATCTGCAGCTCAGGGGCGATCTCTGGCGCCCCAATATGACCCGCGTCGACGCAGTGGACGACGAGTGGGACCGCTTCGAGACCTTCCAGGCCTATGATGACTTCAGCCGCCAGTGGTTGACCGCTTGCCGTCGCCTGCTCAAAGAGCATGGCACTTTATGGGTCATTGGCACCTACCATAATATCTATCGCTTGGGCGCCATTTTGCAGGATTTGGGATTTTGGTTCCTAAATGATGTAGTGTGGGTCAAGACCAACCCCATGCCCAATTTCCACGGTGTGCGCTTCACCAATGCCCATGAGACTCTACTGTGGGTCAGCAAAACCCAGGGCGCCCGCTACACATTCAACCACCAGGCGATGAAAGCGTTGAATGATGACCTGCAGATGCGCAGTGACTGGCTCATCCCCATCTGCTCAGGTCCTGAGCGCCTCAAGGTCAACGGGGTGAAGCTGCATGCCACCCAAAAACCGGAGGCTCTGCTCTATCGTATCCTGTTGGCTTCCAGCAACCCCGGAGATGTTATTCTGGATCCGTTCTTCGGCAGCGGGACGACGGGAGTAGTCGCCAAGAAACTGCACCGCCATTGGATCGGCATCGAAAGCCAGGCCGAATACGTTCAAGCCGCCCAGGCGCGCATTGATGCTGCGCCCGCGCCCCGTTACGACCCGCAGGTTTTCGAGGTGGGCAAGCAGGCTCGCCGCCAGGAGCGCTTGCCCTTTGGCGCCCTTCTGGAACATGGTCTGCTCGCGCCAGGTCAAACCCTGTACTTCCGGGGCGACCGCACAAAAAGCGCACGCCTGGCAGCCGATGCGCGCCTTCTATTGGAAGGATTTTCCGGTTCCATTCACATGGCGGGTCGTCATATGCTGGGCGGCAGTCCGTGCAATGGCTGGGACGTCTGGTATTACGAGGATCAGGGTGGTAAGCTGCATCCCATCGATAAGCTGCGCCAACGAATGAGAGACCAGATGGCTGAGCGTCCTTCCAGCGAGGCTCCCCCTTCAGCTCGAGGCTGAGAATCCGAGCGCCTTGCTCTATACCCTTGGCAACTCCGCAGTGCTTCCGTTCGGTCAGCTTCTCAACCCAGTCGATTGTTTTGCAAATCCCACATGCGCCGGTAGAGACCTCCCTGCTCCAGCAGCGCAGTGTGATTCCCGCGCTCCACAACCCGACCCGCCCGTAAAACCAGGATTTCATCCATAGCCTGCATGCCCGCCAGGCTGTGGGAGATCATCAAGGTGCTGCGTCCTTCCATAACCGTCTGCACAGTTGCCAACACCCGGCGCTCGGTGAGCGCATCCAGGTTGGTAGTCGCCTCATCCAGGACCAGGATAGGCGCCCTTTTGAGCACGGTGCGCGCCAGCGCCAATCGCTGGCGTTCTCCCCCGCTCAGCTGCAACCCGTTTTCTCCAATCCAGGTATCGTAGCCTGCCGGCAAGGATTGAATGAAATCGTGCAGCTGCGCAGTCCGCGCTGCTTGCTCCAGCTCCAATTGGCTGGCTTCTGGGCGAGCCAGGAGTAAATTATCGCGCAGGCTGCCGGCGAACAGGTCCGTGCGTTGCGAGACCAGGGCAAATCGGCTACGCGCCTGCTCGGGATCATAAAGACGAATATCGTTCCCGCCCAGCAGGATTTGACCTTCATCAAAATCCCACAATCTCAGCAATATATTTGCCAGGGTTGATTTACCCGCGCCCGAAGGTCCCACGATCCCCAGCCTGCCTCCCGCTGGCAGGTTGAAGCTCACCCCATCGAGCGCATAAACAGGCGCGCCATCCTCCTGGTAATAGCAAAAGCGCAAGTCTCGCACCTCGAGGCTTGGAGCTGTTGCCAGGGGCAGTACGGCTGGCGCGCTGCCTGCCGTGGACGCAAGCGCTGGGGGCAGCTCTGCCAGGCTGAACAGGCGCCGGGCAGCCTCCAGGCTGCTTTCCAGGTATTGAGCCGCCACAGGCAGCGCCTGCACCGCCTCGAAACTGGTTGCCGCTGCCAGCACCAGCGTGCCCAGGAAAACGCCATCCAGAAAACCAGCGCTCACCAGAGAGCTTGCCAGCACCAACACAGCCCACATCCCGCCCAAAGCCAGCATCGACCCCAACCCGGCTTGCACACCAGCCAGACCCGCCATGCGGCGCTGTGCGCTTTCCAGCATGGCGCCCAGCGCATTCACCCGCTGGCTGTAGATCCTTTCCTGCCCACCTGCCAGCAATTCCGGCAGGCCGCGTAAACCCTCTACCAGGGCTGCATTCAGCTCGCCGCGGCTGCGCACGGCTGCCCGCCCGGGACTGCGCGATAAACCGCGCATCAGCAGCGGCAGGGCCAGTCCTCCCGCCAGCAGGAATACCAGCAGAGTCCATCCCAGTGCAGGGTGAAAGCTTCCCAGGAAAAGCGCAGCGGCTGCCATCACCAGCCCTGCGGATAGGGGCGGCGCTGCCGCCCGCACGTAAAAATTCTCCAGCGCAGCGATATCTCCCAGAGCGCGTGCCAGCAGGTCGCCGCCGCGGTAAGCCATCAAACGCGCAGGCACCCGCGCCTCCAGCACCTGGGCGAACCAGGTGCGCAGGCGCGCCAGCAAATGAAAGGTGACCAGGTGCGAAACGTAGCGCTCCAGGTAGCGGAAGACCCCACGCGCCAGCCCAAAGAAACGCACCCCTACGATAGCAGCTAGCAGCTCGGCAATCGAGGGCTGTAAGGCAGCACGCGAGAGCACATAGGCGGCGGTGCCCATCAGGCCCATGCTGCTGGCTACCGTGGCGAAGCCCAGCAGCGCTGAAAGCGCTACCGGCCCGCCAAAAGGCTTAAGAAAAGCCAGTAATTTCCAGGCGGTTGACAGCCTGAATGCCCCTCCACCGGCTTCCTCCAAGGGACCAGGCCCTATCAGCTTCTCTGCAGGGGCAGCAGCCTGCGCGACAATCTTCAGCTCATCCCGCGAGGGCGCATCCTCGAATCCGCCGCCTTCCACCAGACGCGCGTACTGACCCGCGCGCTCCAGCAGTTCGGCGTGAGTGCCCGCCTCTGCCACTCGCCCGCCATCCAGCACGAGAATCAGGTCTGCCTGCCGTACTGTATTCAACCGGTGAGCGATCGTCACCAACGTACGCCCTTCTGCCAGGCGCGCACTGGCGCGCAGGACGATGTCCTCCTGTTCCGGGTCCAGATTGGCAGTGGGTTCATCCAGGATCAACACAGGGGCGTCCTTGAGGTACGCGCGTGCCAGGGCCAGACGCTGCGCCTCTCCTCCGCACAAGCGCTCCCCGCGCTCTCCAACAACGGTTCGGTAACCCGCCGGTAAATTTTGGATAAAATCGTGGGCATGCACCAGCCGGGCTGCCTGTTCAACGGCTGCATCGCTGGCATCCTGCTTCCCCATACGGATGTTGTCCGCGATACTGGCATGGAATAAATAGGGGTTTTGGGGCACCCAGGCAACCCGGGCGCGCCATTCCGCGGGTGAAATTTCACCGGGCGCCAGTCCTGATTGCAAGATCTGCCCCTGGCTGGGCTGCAAGAAACCCAGGATTAAGGCTGCCAGTGTGCTTTTTCCCGATCCGCTGGGCCCTACCAGGGCCACCTTCTGACCCTTCCTAATCTGAAACGAGACACCCTGCAACCCTGGGCGACCATCCGGATATCTGGAATGTACGTCTTTAAAGACCAGGCCCGGGCTGTCATCTCCCAGGCTGCCCGGTGCGGTCAGGTTATCCTCGCCCTCCAGGATGGTAAAGATCCGCTCCGCAGCGCTGATCCCTGCCATTCCAGCGTGAAAGCGCGTTCCCAGCAATCGCAGGGGCAGGTAGAATTCGGGAGCCAGCACTAAAACAAAAAAAGCCTGCTCAAAATCCATGCGCCCATACAGCAGACGAAGGCCCACCTCCACAGCCACAACCGCCGTGCTGATGGTTGCCACCCATTCCAATGCCAGGGCCGAGAGGAAGGTAATGCGCAGCACCTCCATCGTGGTTTTGCGGTAATTTTCCCCCGCGCGGGCGACAGCCCGTAAGATATCACGACTGCGTCCCAGCAGCTTCAAGGTCGTCAGGCCTTGCAGCACATCCAGCAGGTAAGCGCTCAAACGGCGCAGGGTATCCCATTGACGCCGTGTCGAGCCTTCCGCCAGACTGCCGATCAAGATCATAAACAACGGGATGAGCGGCGCAGTGACCAGCAGCACCAGGGCTGAGAGCCAATCCAGGGGAAAAACAAAAGCCAGATAGATGAGCGGGATGAGCGCCGCCAGTGCCAGTTGCGGCAGGTACTGGCTGATATAGCTCTCCAGAGCTTCTACCCCCTCCACCAACACGCTGGTCAGCTCGCCGGTGCGCTCGCCGCGCATGCTGAGCGGACCAAGCGCCAGCAATCGCTCGAAGAGCTCCTGGCGCAAGCGGGTTTTCAGACGCAAAGCTGCCACGCTCGAGGCTGTTTCCAGCGCCGCGCTCAAAATAGAACGGACTGTGATGATCCCCAGCAATCCGGTCAGCAGTGTCCGTATGGACGCGAAAGTCTGGCCTTCCAGAAAGACCAGCGCCACCACCCGGCTCAGCCAGCGCGCCTGCCAGACACCGAAGATTCCCCCCGCAAAACCCAGCGCCACGATCAACCCCAGCGCCAGGCGAATAGAGCCAGCCAGCCGCAGGATGCGCACATCGAATTTCATAGTCGCTTCTAGTTGACGTCAATAACCCGTTCTCGGGAGGCCGAACTATAGCCAGGTGGATATCCCACGGCGAACGGGTGCATCCAGAGAAACCTCGCTTTTAAGGTAGGAGCGAGTTTGACACTCGCTCCACAATCCGTGATAGGATTTCCATTGGCCAGCGGTATTTTCGTTTATCACCCAATTAATAGGTGAGTTTTTCTGCTTTATTCTCCACGCGCTTTCGGAAAATCCAATAGCTCCACCCCTGGTAAACCAGGACGATGGGAACAAAGATCAGTGCTACGATGGTCATCACTCTCAGTGTGTACATGCTGGAGGCCGCGTTGTAAATCGTCAAGCTCCATTCGGGGTTCAAGCTGGAAACCATCACCCGCGGGAAGAGAATGGTGAACATGGTCACCAATGAGAACATGATGGTTACGCTGGTCATGACGAAGGCCCATCTCGGGCGTTCGTGGCGCAGGAAGTATCCTGTCAGGAAGATCGCTGCCATCCCCGCCAGCGGGATCACCCCTGGACTGACTCCCAGGCGGGTGAGAATATCCGTGTAAAAATAGGTGGCGACCAGGAAGATCAGCAGCACCCCGATCACCGGCAACCAAAGTCCCTTTGCGGCGTGAGTCGCCTTCGTTACCAGTTCGCCGCTGGTCTTCATACTCAGGAAAATCGCCCCATGCAAGCAGAAAACCAACACGGTGGCAACGCCGCCCAGCAATCCGTAAGGATTGAGCAGGTTGAAGAAACCCCCAACGTACTGCATCTCAGCATTGATGGGCACGCCCTTGACGATATTCGCAAAGGCAACTCCCAGCAGCAAAGCAGGCAGGAAGCTGCCGATGACGATTGCCCAATCCCAGCCGGCGCGCCAGGTGGGATTATCGTCCTTGCTGCGAAATTCAAAAGCTACCCCGCGCAAGATCAAAGCCACCAGCAGCAGGAAGAGCGGCAGGTAAAAACCGCTGAACAGGGTGGCATACCAGTTGGGGAACGCCGCAAAGGTCGCCCCACCGGCAGTTAGCAGCCACACCTCATTACCATCCCAGTGCGGGCCAATTGTATTGATCACCGCCCGCCGCTGGGTATCACCTTTCGCCAGGAAAGGCAGCAACATGCCCACACCGAAATCAAAACCTTCCAAAACAAAGAATCCAATATACAGGACTGCAATCAAAATGAACCAAACGATGTTAAGATCCATTCTTTGCCTCCTAATCCTGCGCACCCACTAGCAAAGGCATCTCATCTGCCGGCGGCTGGTGCTCATCTGTGGCAGATGGCCCTGCGATGGCGTATTTGCGCAGCAGGTAAACGGTCGCTACGATCAGCACGGAGTAGACCAGCACATAACCGATCAGGGATACCCACAGCATGCCTGGAGTAACGCTCACTGAGATGCCGTCTTCCAGCTTGATCACGCCAAACACCAGCCACGGGAAGCGCCCCACCTCTGTAAGCAGCCATCCAGAGGTGTTCGCAACGTAAGGCAGTACCATTGCCCAGACCAGCGCCTTGAGCGCCAGCGGGCGTTTTTCGTACATTTCTCCCATGACGATGAACAGGCTGTACAGCGACAGCACGATCATCAGGGTACCTGCCCCTACCATAGAACGGAATGTCCAGTACGGCACGATCGCCGGCGGCACGTAATTGCCCGGTCCGTATTGAGCTTCGTACTCGGCTTGCAGGTCATTGATGCCTTTGACCTCGCCGTACAATTGGTTGTACGCCAGCAAGCTGAGCACGCGTGGGATGCGAATGGCGAAGACGTCCCGGCGGTCTTGCATATCGCCAATCGTGAATAATGAGAAAGAAGCTGGGCTTTCGCTTTCCCACAGGGCTTCGGCAGCTGCCATCTTCATCGGCTGGCTTTCCACCATGTGCTGCGCCTGGCTATGACCATTCATCGCTACCATCACGGATGCCAGCACCCCCACCACGGCAGCCAGCTGGAAGGAACGCCGGAACAGGTCCACCTCCTGCTTGCGCAGCAGGTGGTAGGCGCTGATGCCCAGGATGAAAAACGCCGCGGTTGCCAGGCCTGCCATCAGCACGTGCGGGAATTGGTACCACAGGTTCGGGTTGAAAACCAATTGAGAAAAATCAGCCATCTCAGCCCGCCCATTTTGCAGGGCGTAACCCACCGGCTGCTGCATAAAGGAATTGGCAATCAGGATCCATAAGGCCGAGATATTCGAGCCGATCGCCACCATCCACATGCACAGGGCATGCAGCCCCTTGGGTAATTTATCCCACCCGAAGATCCAGATACCCAGGAAAGTCGATTCCAGGAAAAATGCCAGCAGGGCTTCGATCGCCAGTGGTGCGCCGAAGATATCCCCCACAAAGCGTGAATATTCCGACCAGTTCATTCCGAACTGGAACTCCTGCACAATCCCGGTGACCACCCCGATAGCAAAATTAATCAGTAGTAATTTGCCCCAAAACCGGGTCATGCGCTTATACACTTCTTGCCCGGAGCGCACATACAGGGTTTCCATGATCGCCACCAGCACGGATAATCCCAGCGTGAGCGGCACGAAGAAGAAGTGATAAACGGTTGTGATGGCGAACTGCCACCTTGCCAGGGAGACAGCATCCATTTTTGTTTTCTCCTTTATAATTAGGACTTACGCAGTTGGTGGGAGGGTGGGGGTGTTTTGGCGGGCTACGCCCGCCAAAACACCCCCACTTCACCCTTGAACTGCGTAAATTCTAATAATTTTGTCTTTACCTGTTCAGGCTCGCCAGAAACCCCTCCGTACCGGGCGCACATCTTCTGCGGTGATGAAGGCATCTGGGTCGACCTGGTTGACGAGCTTGCGCACCCGGTCTACGTTTTTTCTCAAGACACTGCAATTAAGCAGGGTTACCATCCCATCCTTTCCGCGCCCTGAAATCTCGGTTACAGCATAACCCTCTTCGCGCAAGAGTTCGGCGATGGCTGAACCGCGCCGCGGGCTCACAATGCTCAGGAGGATGTGCCCGATTGCCAGGCGTTCCTCGATCAACATTCCCACCACGTTGCCGGTCCCAAAGCCAGCCGCGTAACCGATAATGTTGAGTGGATTATCCAGGTTGCTTAATACCGAGGTGATTGCCAGCACAAAAATAGCCGCCTGGAAAAATCCCAATATCCAGGCGTACCCTTTCTTGCCGCGCATCACCACCAACACGCGCAGCGTATCCAGGGTCATATCGCTCACCCGCAGCAAGAAAATTAACCCTGCTCCTAACCACGCCTGTGGTGATGCAAAAATCTCCATCGTTTATTTATCCACCGCCGGCTGTTTTTGCTCCGCGGGCTTTACTGGTTCTGCCGGCTGCATGGCAGGGAGATACATACGCTCCAGGTACTCTTTCACCATGCGGCGCATGCTGAACTGCGGGGCCAGCGTGCGAATCGATTCCTTCATGCGCCCCAGCCACTCTCCAGGCAGCCCATCCGAGGAGCGTTCCTGATAGTAGAGCGGGATGATCTCGTTTTCCAGGATGTCGTACAGGCTCTCCGAATCGACTTCGTCCTGTTGGTCGGGGTTTTTATAGTCAATATCCTCCCCGATGGCCCAGCCATTCTTGCCATTGAAACCTTCCCGCCACCAGCCATCCATTACCGAGAAATTCAACACGCCGTTCAGGGCGGCTTTTAGACCCGATGTGCCAGATGCCTCGTTCGGGCGGCGCGGCGTGTTCATCCACACGTCCACCCCCTGCACCAGGTAGCGCGCCAGGTTCATATCGTAGTTTTCCAGGAATACCAACCGCCCTCCGGCTTCTGAGCGCTTGACCGCCCGGTAGACCTCCTGGATAAGCAGCTTGCCGCCCTCGTGGTCGGGGTGCGACTTGCCGGCAAAGATGATCTGCACCGGCATTCCGGGCCGGTTGATCAGACTCAATAACCGGTTCAGGTCGCGCAGCACCAGGCTGGCGCGTTTGTAGGGGGCGAAGCGCCGCGCAAAGCCGATCGTCAGGGCGTAGGGATCGATCAACGCCCCGGCTGCCAGAGTCTGCACCGGGTGTATGCCGCCTTGCAGCCAGTTTTGACGGGCGCGGTCGCTGATAAAAGCCGATAGCTTGCGTTTCAGGTGCCGGCGCACGGTCCACAACTGGTCATCGGGGATATTAAGCACCAGTTCCCAGACCTCCGGGTCATCCACGTGCTCGCGCCAGTCGCCGCCCAGGTAGCGGTCGAACAACAAACCAAGGCGTCGCGCCAGCCAGGTGTCGGTGTGGATGCCATTGGTGATATGCGTGATGGGCACATCATCCACACGTAAGTCGGGCCACATGGAATGCCACATGCTGCGCGCCACCCTGCCGTGCAGCTCGGAGACCGCGTTGCGCGCCTCGGAAAACCGCAGCGCCAGCACCGGCATGCTGAATGCGTCGCCCCAGGAGACCGTGTGGCGCGCCAGGTCGATGAATTGCTCGCGCGTCAGTCCCAGCTCAGGCCAGATGTGCGAGAAATACTTATCCACCAGCCACGGGGCAAACTCATCATTGCCCGCTGGCACCGGGGTGTGGGTAGTGAACACATTCGAAGTGCGCAGCTTCTCCGTCGCTTCTGAAAAGGTGTGCCCCGCCGCGATCATCTCCCGGGCGCGCTCCAGCAACAGGAACGCCGAGTGGCCCTCGTTCATGTGGAAGACTTTCGGGTTGTAGCCCAGGACGCGCAGGGCGCGCAGACCCCCGATCCCCACCAGGATTTCCTGCGACATGCGCACGTCCAGGTCGCTGCTGTACAGGCGCGCCGAGAGCGCCCGGTCAGCCGGCGAGTTTTCCGGTACATTGGTGTCCAACAGGTAGAGTGGGACGCGTCCCACGCGGATCTCCCAGATGCGGGCGATCAGCTCTCTGCCGGGCAGTTCCACCGAGACGGTCACCGGGGCTTCCTTCTCATCCACCACCGCCATGATGGGCAGCTCTTCCAGCGGGTGCGGGCTGTAGCGCGCCTCCTGCCAGCCGTCTTCGGTGATGCGCTGCTCGAAATAGCCTTCTGAGTAATACAGGCCGATGGCTACGAAAGGCAGTCCAAGGTCGCTGGCCTCTTTGACGTGGTCGCCAGAGAGCACCCCCAACCCGCCAGCGTAGATCGGGAAGATTTCGTGCAACCCGAATTCCATCGAAAAATAAGCCACCGGTCGGTTGCGCAGGTGCGGATAGGTGCGTGTGAACCAGGTATCCTGCGCGCCGATGTACTGGTCGAAGGCTTTGAAGATGCGGTCGTAGAAATCCAGGTAATAACGGTTGTTGGTCACCGAGTTCAGGCGCGCCCGTTCCACCTTGCGCAGGAACATCACCGGATTTTGCTTGACCCGCCACCACAGCTCCCGGTCGATGCGCGAGAATAAACGCTGCGCCTCCGGGTTCCAGCTCCACCACATGTTATAAGCCAGCTCACCCAGCCGGTTGATACGCCGCGGCAGGCTGAAATTGTTGGGAATATCTGCACGGAATAATTCCATGATACGTGTCGTCCCTTCTATCGTTAAAGAATGGCCCGTCTATCGATGAGATCCAGAAGCAGTTTAAAACCCCACCGCTATCCAAAGCCGGGAATAATCTTACCACAACCCCGAAACGCTTGAACACGCAGAAATGGAGGTTCTTGGGATTTTCCGGGATTGAGGGTTATATGTGGGGGTTGTTGGCGGGCTTCGCCCGCCAACAACCCCCATATCTTCCCGTCACCACGGCGACACCCAATAATCCGAAATAAAATGTTCTCGAGTCCTCTGGATTAAGGAGACAATGGCATGCTTCTTGCAAGGTTTTATGCAAGCTTCTTGACGCTTTGCAGGGATTGTGCTACTATCATTGCAAAGCGCCGAAATTGACCAGAACTCGTCTCAATATTGGTTATTGCATGTCCCAATCTTTGAGACAGCCTCTAAGGAGTGCAGAGATGGAAATCAAAAGACTCTTGTTGGCGTTGGTGAGCGCGGTCCTCATCATCGGGTTGGCTGCCTGTGAGCGACCGGCCTCTACGCCCCCCTCTGGGGCAGCTACGGAAGCCCTCGAAGAGGGAGAATTTCCGGTCCCGGGTGTCACCGACGATGTCATGGGGCAACTGGAGATCATCGCCACCCAGACCGCAATCGCCATGCAAGGCGGCGGCGTAACTCCCGAGGCCCCGGTCAGCACGCCCGCTGACGTGGCGCAAGCCACCCCCGAGGCCACCCTGCCCGTGCAGGAACAGCCCACCACCGCTCCCGAAGCCGCTGCGGCAACCCCGGCTGCCACAGCCGTGCCGGTAGCCGCTCCTACCGCCGGCATCCCCACCAGCTACACCCTGCAAAAGGGCGAGCACCCCTACTGCATCGCCCGGCGCTTCAACGTCAATCCGGATGAGATGCTGCGCATCAGCGGCCTTGGACGCGGGGATAACTACTCTCCCGGCACGGTGCTGAAGATCCCGCAGACCGGCAACACCTTCCCTGCCGCCCGCTCCTTGCGCTCGCACCCCACCACCTATACCGTAGCCTCCGGCGATACCATCTTCTCGATTGCCTGCCAGTTCGGCGATGTGGACCCCTATGCCATCGCCGCCGCCAACGGCCTGGCTTCACCCTACAAGCTCGAAAGCGGTCAATCCATCCACATCCCCTGACCCAGAGCAAGTTCTTAGCATAAAACAGAGTAGCCGCGGCCCTTGGCACGGCTACTCTGATGTTTTCAGGATTTCCATCAGGGCCCGGCAGCCGGCTTTACACGGCGCCGCGCCGTAGACCGTGCAGGTTTGCCCGGTCGGAAGCGGGATGAATTGAATGGATTATAAGAGGATTCGCTCCACAACCATCTTTCAAGGCCGCGTCTTCGAGCTGCGCCAGGACCAGGTGCAACTGCCCAGCGGGCGTGTGTCGACCCTGGAAATCATCGCCCACCCCGGCGCAGTCGTTTTGGTGCCGCTCGATGAGCACGGGAACATCGTCTTCATCCGCCAATACCGCCACGCTGCCGGGGTCAGGCTGCTCGAAGTGCCCGCCGGCACCCTCGAACCGCAAGAAGCCCCAGAAAGCTGCGCCCGCCGTGAGCTGCGCGAAGAGACCGGCATGGCGGCGGAATCGATTCGGGAAATTGGGGGGTTTTACACCGTACCCGGCTATTCAACCGAGTATTTGTACATCTACCTCGCCACCGGGTTAACGCCCTCCCCCTTACCCGGCGATGAAGACGAGGATATCACCTTGGAGCGCATCCCGGTCCGCCAGGCTTACGCCCTGGCAGAGAGCGGCGAAATCCACGATGGCAAGACGCTGGCAGCTCTGCTGCTGGCGCGTCCGTTTATCTTGGGCTGATCGGCTTTGGCGGGGGGCGATTGGCGCGGGGAGACGGGTTGCGCAGGCGCGCTCCCGAGCGCCCGGTTTCAGGGTTCAACAAGGTATTCAGCCACTTCACCGCGCGCACGTCGTACTCGCGCAGCCCGCACACGTCGCACACCCAGGCAGGAAAATTCGGAACGGTGATCAGCTCGGCGCTCAACCAGGTAAAGTAGGTGATGTATTGCAAGCGCAGCACCCCTGTCTGGCATTCCGGGCAGGGGGCCAATCTTTCGATCCGCTCGTTGGAAGTGTCTTCAGCCATAACCCCTCACCTCCTCATTTTACCATTATTTATCCCAAGACCTGCCAGTTTACTGCATTGATAGGTTGGTACGCGGATTTTCACGAAACGACAAAGATTCCCCTTTTGCCGAATCGAATCATCCACAAGACTGCCTGCTTTTCTATTCGAAGCATCCGTGCGAGTACTTCCACAGCGCCAGTGCGTTTATCATTCATGGTTCTGCGCCACTTTTGTGGCGCACAATAAACAGAGCACCTCGAAATCCTTGTTTGTTGTGGCGCACGCCAGTGCGCCATCCCATTCTCAACACAACTGCAATATCGCCTGTCATCAGACAGGGTACTTTGCAAAGTAATCCCTTTTCATCATTTTGAACAGCCCTTAGGGTGCGAGTGGCTTATAGATCCATATCATCCGTGTGATCCGTGTACCGTTATTGGTGGGCGTCCCATCTATTGGATGGACCCCCACTCCGGCGGAGGCCAATAGACGAAAACCGCCTTGCCCACAAGGTTTTCCATCGGCACGGGTCCCCAACTGTGCGAATCCGACGAGTTATTGCGATTATCCCCCAGCACAAATAAGGTATCGGGCGGTACGCGAGTCTGCACCTGGTAGCGCGGCGCCTCGGCGATATACACTTCATCCAGGATTTCACCATTCACTTTTACCTGGCGGCGCTCAATCTCCACCACATCGCCCGGCAGACCGATCACGCGCTTGACATATTCCTGCGTCGGGTTCTTGGGGTAATGAAAGACGATCACATCCCCGCGCTGGGGCTCTCCGAACCGGTAAGCCAGGCGGTTCACCAACACGAATTCACCATTCCGTAAGGTGGGCAGCATGCTGGCGCCTTCCACACGGATGCGCGCGGTCAGCAGGTTGATGCCCGCAAACAAGACCACCGCCAGGATCAATGTTTCCAGCGCCTCGCGCAAGAAGCTGAACAGCCCCGATTTGCGCGGCGCCGCCGCTTCCTGGGGAAGGGCTTGAGGAGGCAGGTGTTCCGGCAGCTCCGGCATAAGGTTAATGCCTGGCTTTCAGTACCGTCCGGATGGGCGTGCCCAGGTAGGGATGCGCCATGCGGATGCGGTTTTCGAGGAAGCGCCGGTACGTGAAATGCGCCAACGAGGGGTCATTCACATACAGCATAAAGGTGGGTGGATCATTGCGTACCTGGGTGGCGTAATAGATCTTGAGCTGCTTGCCGGCATGCGATGGCGCCGGGTGCTGTACCTGGGCGTCTTGCATCACCTGGTTCAATTTGGAGGTGGAGAGGTGGATCAAGCGCTCCTCCTGCACTCGTAATGCCATCGGCATCACCTGGTCCACGCGCTGTCCGGTCAACGCCGAGATGAACAACACAGGCACATAATCCATAAAGTTCAACTCGCGGTGTATCATCTTGGTGAATTCATCCATGGTGTGGGAATCCTTGGGGATTGCATCCCATTTGTTCACCACCACCACGGCGCTCTTCCAGGCATCCAGGATGAACCCGGCAATGTGCGTATCCTGGGCGGTTATACCACTGGTGGCATCCAGCACCAGCAAGCTGACATCTGCACGCTCGATGGCGCGCAAGGAACGCAAGACAGAATATTTTTCCACTCCTGGCTCGATCTTGCCTCTCCGGCGGATGCCGGCAGTGTCGATCAGGGTGATTTCTACATCCTCGAACGTCAAGTGAGTGTCGATGGCATCCCGGGTGGTCCCGGCAATCGGGCTGACAATCGCGCGCTCCTCGCCCACCAGTCGGTTTAGCAGGCTCGATTTGCCCACATTGGGCTTGCCAACGATGGCAATTTTTACCGACTCATCTTCCGTCTCTTCTCCCTGCTCCTCAAAGGTGGCTACCAGGGCATCCAAGAGATCGCCCGTGCCGGTGCCGTGCAGGGCTGATATCGGATACGGGTCTCCCAATCCCAGCTCGTAAAACTGTAAAGCTTGCAGCCTGCGTTTCTCGCTGTCGGCTTTGTTGACCACTAGTAGCACCGGAGGCCAGGGCTGCCCTTGGCGCTCTTTTTGGTGGCGTCGCAATATGCGTGCCACCTCCAGATCTGCCGGTGTTACCCCGCTGTCTGCATCGGTTACGAACAATACCGCATCAGCCTCTCGAATGGCAATTTCTGCCTGCTGCCGAATTTGCTCCACAAATTCTGCGGAGCCCACCGAGAGCGGCTGTCTTTCCCGTCCCGGTCCGCTTTGTGTGGGATCAATCCCCCCCGTATCCACCACATCGAATGCCGCGCCTGCCCATTCTGCTTCAGCGACCAGTCTGTCCCGCGTGGTGCCAGGGATATCATCGACCACCGCCAGGCGTTCCTCCGCCAGGCGGTTGAATAGGGTGCTCTTACCGACATTTGGGCGCCCAACAAGCGCCACCACAGGTTTTGGCATGGATCAACCTCGAATTATCGCCGGGCAGTGATCGCTAAGGCGTGTTGGTCGGAGTAGGTGTCGCCTGGCCCCCTGGGCCTATCGTGGCGGTGGGCGGCGGGGTGGTGCTGATGGTAACTTCCACATTTTCGGGCAAAATCGATCCTACGCTCACTTCCCTGGGCAGCAGGTCTACCACCGGAGCTAATTGGTAAATACCCGGCTCCAGCCCAGCCAGGTTGACGGTCACCCGGATGCCTGCCGGATTGATATTGTTGATGATCGGCAGCGGACCGGTGATTAATAGGTCCACACTGGCCGGAGATACCTCCGCATACAGCTCCGGCGGCAAGCCAATCACATCCAATGGCAGCGTGATTGGCAGGCTGCCTTCCAATGCGGCAATGCTCAAACGCACCAGCACGCTCTCTTCGCCAGCCAGCGTAACGCCCTCGGGCAAATTGAGCGTCGAGCGGATATCCACATCGTCATTCAAGCCGCTCAAATCCATAGGATTGGTTTCCACGTAACCGGGCAGCTCGTTTACTCGGCTCGGGTTGGTAGAGAAAACCGTCACATTGGGCGGCGAGACGGAAACGTTGGTAAGCCAGTAACCTTCTGCAATCTGCCCGGTGGTAACCACTTTAACCACTACATTCCGATATCCACCTTGCAAGCTCACCGGCTGAGACACCGTCACACTAGGAGGTGTGATGCTGATGCCCTCTACCGCCTCCCCATTCTCATCCAGGGCGACAACCGAAACACTCTTGCGCACCGAATCGGTCACCCCGCGGATATCCAGTGAAATGCGCGTTTCGACCACTTTCATTACCAGCGATTCTGGGCCTGAAAGGATCACCTGGGCAGGTTCGCTCAAAGCTGTGCCCTTGCGGTAACCCAGGGCTGGCTCACCGGTGATATCCATCTCCACTCGTGAGGTCTGTGACATGCGCGGCTCGAGCACGATCTTCACCTCGGCCGGCTCGACTTTAATTATTTGCACCAGCCGCTGAGAGATCTGGGTTTTTACTTCCAGGATGTGTTCACCTTTGCTCAACCCCGAGAGGTCGATCCAGGCTCTAATGGCATTGGGGTTGCTTTCCAGCTGATCCCAGATGGAGCTGGGGGCATTCAAGGTCAGGCGTACCTGGGTGGGGATGGTCTCGATTTGCAGATAAGCCGCATCCTGTCCAACGATCGCCAGCTCGATCGCCCTGGGATAAACGCGTTCCTGGTTGGGATCCGTAGAAAGCACAGCCGAAATCCAAACGACCAGCGCCAGGATAAAAGCCAGGAATAAGGCGCTGAGGTTTCTACCCAGCCAGCGCAGCATCTATTTTTCCTCCCGGGTCGCCGGTGTGGGCGGTGAGACCAGCCGGCTGAAAAAGCCAGCCAGGCCCTTTTTCCGCTCATATGGGCGGTAAAAAGCGCGCAGGATGTTCTCCAATCTCTCAGCATCCAGGCGGCGGATCATGCGTCCCCCATGCACTACCGACATTTGACCGGTCTCTTCGGATACCACCACTGCCACAGCATCTGTCACTTCGGAGATGCCCAGGGCAGCCCGGTGGCGCAAGCCCATCTGGCGTTCTGGCGAGCGGGTGAGTACACCGCTGGCAGAGAGCGGCATGACGCAGGAAGCCGCCAACACCTGTGAGCCCGAGATAATGACTGCGCCGTCATGCAGGGGAGTGTTCGGGTAAAACACCTGCAGGAGCAGCTCGGGGGTCACATTGGCTTTCATCAACACCCCGGTGCGCACGAATTCTTCCAGACTCTCACTCCGCTGCAGCACGATCAGCGCCCCGTGCTTCCGCTCCGCAAGCCGGGCTGAGGCGCTCACCACCGCGCTGATCGCATCCTGTGCGCTGGTATCCGCCAAGCTGGAAGACACCAGGCTGCCAGCCCGCCCCAGTCGCTCCAGGGTGCGACGGATTTCCGGTGCGAAAATGACCGGGATTGCCAGCAGCATCGCCGGCAGGGTATTCCGTACCAGCCATGAGAAAGCTGGCAGCACGTCGAAACTGGTCAGCAGGCTGACCAGGACAATCAGTAGCAAGGCCCCGCGAAACAGGACCATCGCCTGGGTATCCCGCAGCAGCAGTAAAATCGCAAAAAAAACGATGGTGACCAGCGCCAGGTCGACGAAATCCCACCAGGTCAGGCGCTCAAAGATAAAGTAAAGGTTATTCAACAGGCTGTTAAAAACTTCAGGCACAGCAACCCGGCCTTTTGTTCATCATACCGGTCGCATCACCCGGTCTTTCCGCAATTGTTTGAAGAACATGATCGATCCCGCCGGCTTCGACTCGCTGGCGGCCTCTTCCCAGGCGCGCACCTTCAGGCTGTGGACTGCCCGCTCCTGATATCCCAGCCCTCGCCATACATCTTGCTTGGAAGCCAGCTCACGCGGCAAGAAAACCAGGGCGATCTCGCTCTGCAGCTCGCGCGAAGCGCGTTCCACTTCATCCATCATGGCATTCACAGCTTCGGGAAAAGACACCGAAGGGTCAATGTAAATATCGTCGGTGCGCGCCACCAAATTTTCCACCTGCCAGCCTATCACACCTACCAGTTTCTCATCGAGAAACAAGAGCAGAAATGCCTTTTCCCCAAAAGCAGCCATCACATCCGACCGGCTCAGCGCGCGCCGCCCGCCTGTGATCTGGTTGATGAAAGCTGCAATCTCCTTGGCCTGCCGCGGGCGAGCGCGCTGTACAACCAGCTCTCCCCGCGCAGCTTTTGCAAGCGCTAACGGCCCCGTATCTGTGGTTGGGAAGAGCTTTTGCCAGGCTCGCACCACCTGCTTCCAGGTATCCTCGTAAGAACCTACATTCTTAATGACCACCTGGGCCGCAGCCATCTTTTGCTGCTGCGAGCTTTGCATATTGATTCGCTGGCGCGCAACATTTTCGCTCAAACCGCGACGCTTCATCAGGCGGATCAGCTGGACTTCCGGCGGGGCGACCGTAGCCCAAATCGAATCGCAGTGCTGCTTAAGATCAGACTCAAGCAGCTTGATTGCCTCTACCACGATGACCGTGTGTCGCGAGCGTTGCACCAGGACGTCCACTGCATGGTTTACTAGCGGGTGAACGATATTTTCCAGGCGCTGCAGGGCCTCCGGATCGGAAAAGACCACCCCAGCCAGGCGGCTGCGATCCACCTGCCCATCCGGGCTCAGTATCCACCTGCCAAAGGTTTCCACCACGGATTTATAGCCTGGCGCGTCCTGGGCGATGGCGCGGTGTGCCAGCGCATCTGCGTCGATACCATAAGCGCCCAGATGCTCCATCATTTTGCGCACCACACTCTTCCCAGTGGCTATGTTACCCGTCAAACCAATGACGTATTTGCCAGGCCAGGCAGTCATTTTTCCTCCCAATCATGGGAATAGGGTTACATCCCCATTTTAGCCGGGGGGGCGCAGAATGTCAAAGGTTGCAGGTTTTTTTGTTGGACTTCCCCCGCTAGGTGTGGATGAAATCCCCAGCAAAATGGCAGGCTGCCCAATGGTTGGGCTGAATTTCAATGAATTCCGGCTCGGCCTGGATGCAGATATCTTTGACAAAAGGACAGCGGGTATTGAAATTACAGCCTGGAGGCGGGTTGGCTGGGCTGGGAATATCTCCCTCCAGGATGATCCTGCGCCGGCTTTCCGCTAATTCCGGGTCCGGCACGGGCACGGCGGACATCAACGCCTGGGTATAGGGGTGCAGCGGGCGCAGGTAAATCTCGTCGCGGTCCGCCAGCTCTACGATTTTCCCCAGGTACATCACTGCCATGCGGTCGCTGATGTGCCGCACCATGCTCAAGTCATGCGCAATGAATAGATACGTTAGGCCCAACATATTTTGCAGCTCTTCCAGCAAGTTGACCACCTGGGCCTGGATCGAAACATCCAGGGAGGAGATCGGTTCGTCGCATACCACCAGATCCGGATTCAAAGCCAGGGCGCGTGCGATCCCGATGCGCTGTCGCTGCCCGCCGGAAAACTCGTGCGGATACCGGTTTACAAATTCCGGGTTCAATCCCACCATCTCCAGCAATTCGTCTACCCGCCGCGAGCGTTCTTTCCCCTTCAACAATCCGTGCACTTCCATCGGCGCGGAGACGATCGAGCCCACCGTCATGCGCGGGTTCAACGAAGCATAGGGATCCTGAAAGATCATCTGCATGCGCGCCCGCACTTTGCGCAGCTCATTCTCTTTCAAGGTGACCAAATCCACTCCATCGAAGATGATGCTCCCATCCGTTGGCTCGTACAAGTACAGGATGGTGCGCCCTACCGTGGTCTTGCCGCTGCCGGTCTCGCCGACCAGCCCCAGGGTCTCACCCTGAAAGATATCGAATGTAACCCCATCGACCGCTTTAATGTCGCCCACATGGCGCTGGATGACTGCCCCGCGGTAGATGGGGAAATATTTTTTAAGCTGGCGTACCTGCACCAGAGGTTTTTTTTCAGTCCCCATTAAGCTGCTCTCCTTCTGACATCTTCCCAACGCCAACAGGCTACGTAGTGCTCCTGGGCCCCTATTTTTTGTAGTGGTGGCATTTCTTCGATGCATTGATCGACGACATACGTGCAGCGCGCCGCGAAGGGACATCCGCGCGGCAGCGCCACAAGGTCCGGCGGCAGTCCCGGGATTGAAACCAGTTTCGTGCCGGGGGCTTCATTCAAGCGGGGCAAGGAACCCAGTAGACCATTGGTGTAGGGATGAGACGGGTACTTGTAAATCTGCTTGACATTGCCGCGCTCAACGATGTATCCCGCGTACATTACATTGATATTGCGCGCCAGCTCAGCCACCACCCCCAGGTCGTGCGTGATCCACATGACCGCCATACCCAGGTCTTCCTGCAGCCTTTTGACCAGGTTGACGATTTGAGCCTGGATGGTGACATCCAACGCAGTGGTGGGTTCATCGGCGATGAGCAGCTTGGGATCACAGGAGAGCGCCATGGCGATCATCGCCCGCTGGCGCATACCCCCCGAAAACTGGTGCGGGTAATCATCCAGGCGCTGGCGCGCCGCCGGGATGCCCACCAGGGTGAGCAGCTCTCCCGCTTGCTCTCGGGCTTCCTTCTTATTCATCGCCCGGTGCAGCATCAGCGCCTCGGAGATCTGAAAACCCACCGTAAAGACCGGGTTGAGTGAGGTCATCGGGTCCTGGAAGACCATGGCAATCTCAGCGCCGCGAATATGGCGCATTTCGTTCGAGGTGAGTTTGAGCAGGTCACGTCCATCGAACAAAATTTCTCCCCCCTCGATCTTTCCCGGCGGGGAGGTAATCAGGCGCATGATCGAAAGCGCGTGCACGCTTTTTCCACAACCGCTCTCGCCAACCACCCCCAGCGTCTCACTGGCATCCATCTGGTAGGATATTCCATTCACTGCATGCACCACGCCGTCCTCGGTATAGAAGCGGGTGACCAGGTCCTTGATTTTTAACAAGGGCTCCATAAGACTCCCAATTGATTTCAGATAATGCGCAGTTTTGGGTCGAGCGCATCGCGCAAGCCGTCGCCCAAAAGATTAAAGCCCAGAACGCTCAACATAATGGCTAGACCCGGGAAAACCACCGCCCACCACGCCCCGCTGGCTAAGTAGCGGTAGCTGTCTCCTAGCATGGCGCCCCATTCGGGCTCGGGCGGTATGGCGCCCAGCCCCAGGAAACCTAGCGCGGCTGCCGATAGGATGGCGTTTGCCAGGCCCATCGTCGTCTGTACGATGATTGGGGAGAGGATATTGGGGACCACGTGGCGGGAAAGAATCCGCCCGTGCCCCTCGCCCACCGAGGCGGCTGCCAGGATGTACTCCTTTTGCATCACGGAGAGCACCACGGAGCGCACCAGGCGGGCATACACTGGGATGCCCACCACACCGATGGCGATCATACCCTTTTCCAGACCCGGGCCTAGAAAAGCGACGATGGCAATCGCCAGCAAATAACCAGGGAAAGACAGGATAATATCCATCGCTCGCATGATGATGCTCGAAAGGAATTGCCCGCCCAGAGGTTGAGATAGTATTACGCCGACCAGCGCACCCAAGATTGCGCAAACCAGGGCTATATAGGGGCTGACCAGCAGCGCTGGGGCACCCGAGAAAATGGCTCCAGCCAGGCCAAATGACAAAAAGCGCGCAGGTTTACCTGCCAGGAAGCGGTTATAGATCGCTGCGACAGCTCCCAACCCCGCGAACAAGACTGCCTGAAAATACTGATTGGCAATCCACGCTGACAACAGGCTTAAGACCGCTCCGATCAAACCATGCAAAAAGATGTGCTCGCGCGAGGAGAGCGGTGTGCTCTCGAAGAATCCTGCCAACAAACCCAGCAAACCGCCAATCGACAGGGAAATCCCTACCGCCACAAAACCCACGCGCAACGAGTTCCAACCCCCATGGATCACCCGCCGGAAGATATCCCGCCCGAGCTTATCGGTGCCGAAGTAATGCGCCGATTCAATTTCTTCAGTGGGAGCAAGGATCGGGGGCTTGAGTTTGAGAGAATAATCCAGGTCGGACTTGGGCTCATAAGGCCAAAAATAGTGTGCATACACGCTGGAAAGGACAAAAAGCGCTACGATGAACATCCCCAGGCGAGCGGTGTTGCTGGAGATCAACCGCCTCCAGGCGTCATACCATAATGAGCGGTGTTCTCTCAGAGCAAAATCGGTGATACCAACCTCATTCGGGGTAATCTCAGCCATAGAACACCTCAATCGTAATGAATCCGGGGATCCAGGTACGCGTAGGAAAGATCGACCAATAAATTAAAGGCGACAAAAATAATTGCAATGAGCAAGGTACCACCCTGAACGATAGGATAATCCCGTCCCAGGATGGCATCGTAGATCCATTTCCCGATGCCGGGCCAGGAAAAAATTGTCTCGGTTAAGACAGCCCCAGCCATGAGCGTACCCGTTTGCAAACCGATAATTGTGATGACGGGGAGGAAGGCGTTCTTTAGAGCATGGCGGAACAGAACGATGCGCTCCAGAACCCCTTTGGCGTGGGCGGTGCGGATGTAATCCTCCTGCAGTACATCCAGCATGCTGGAACGCGTCATGCGGGCGATGATCGCCATGGGGATGGTCGCCAGGGCGATGGTGGGCATTGCCAGGTGCTTCAAGGCATCCACAAAACCTTCGAAATTCCCAGTGAGCAGGCTGTCCACAAGCAACAGATTCGTGATCGTCTTGATTTCAATGCCGGTGCTCAGGCGCGACCCGCTCGGCAGCCACTGCAAGAACACTGCGAACAGCATGATCTCCATTAAGCCCAGCCAGAAGATCGGCATTGAAACCCCGATTAAAGAGCCAATCATGCTGACGCTGTCCAGCCAGGTGTTGCGCCGCGCGGCCGAGGCAATACCCACAGGAACACCCACCAGGACGGCAATCAACATGGATAATAATGCCAGCTCCACGGTTGCCGGAAATCTCAAAGCTAAGGTTTCAGCCACCGGAATTCTGCGGTGGATGGAATCGCCTAAATCCAATCGTATCAGCCGCCCCAGATAGCGGAAATACTGGCTGTCGAAGAAACCAGCCCAATCACCCTGCTTCAAGGCTTCCCGATCCAGGAATGCAGGGCGGTTCAAGCCAAACTGCTCGCGGATGCGTTCCACATTCTCCTGGGTAGCGTGCTCGCCCAGCATGGCGACTGCCGGGTCGCCTGGGATCAGGCGCTGGAACATGAAGATGACGAACGTCACACCGATTAGGGTGGGGAGTACAGAGATGAGGCGACGAATGAGATATCTGGTCACACCCAACCTCCAGTGTTATAGATGAATGGGGGGGCGGATAGGATCCGCCCCCCACTGGGTAATCATCGTGTTGGATCGAACGCCTCGAGAGGAGCCCGTCTTAGACGATTAAGGAGCAAGCTCTACGAACTCGTAGTAATCAGCGCCGACCGGCTGTGCAATGTAGCCCGAGACTTTGTTGGAGAAGATCAATGGTGTGTTGTTATGTCCCAACCAGATACGGGCGACATCATCGTGTAGCATCTGTTCAGCCTGTTTGTACAACGGTTCGCGATTTTCCTGACCTGGCGTTGTCTGCGCTTCCATCAGAACATCCACCAGATCGGCATTCTGATACCAGCCTTCTCGTTGGATCGGCTCCGTGCCGGTGCAGAAGAAGTAGCATTGGAAGTTATCGGGGTCGCCATTGTCGCCGCCCCAGCCTAACAGGTACAGCCCAGCCAGGCGGCCTTCACGGCGTGAGCCCAGGTAGGTCGGCCAGTCGCCTTCCAGGTAGAGCTCGACGTTGAAGCCGGCATTCGTCAGGTTTGCTGCAATGGCCTCACCGATTTCCTTCGCCGCAGGGAAGTAGAAACGCGTCACCGGCATGTAGTATAGGCGTAGCGGGAGCTTATCGCCGGCTTTGAAGACCACATTGCCATTGGCATCCGCGATGTCTTCCGCAATGGTCACTTCACTCAGACCATCTGGGAAGCCAGCTTCGGTCAAGAGCTGCTTGGAAAGCTCAGGATCGTACGTCCAGTCCTCTATGGCGTCATTGTAGCCCCACATCAAGGGGGGGATGAAGGTCTTGGCTAACGTACCGTATCCGCCGAAGAAGTTCTCGATCAAGCCCGCTCTGTCGATGGCATGAGCCACCGCTTCGCGAACTTTAATATCCTGGAATTCAACAATCCTGTAGTTGAAAGCCAGGTAGCTGGTATTCAGCGCGGGTCGAGTGATGATGGTAAGGTCTGGATCGGCTTCGGCAGACTGTAGGTCTTCAATCACTGCTTGCTCGAGGCCATGGATGTCCTCAGCCTTAAGCGCCAGGAAGCGGGCCGAATCATCGGGGATCACGCGCCATTCGATCTGGTCGACCTTTGGCCTGCCGCCCCAGTACTCGTCGTTGGCGGCAACCGTGATATGATCGCCCTCAACCCATTCCACGAACTTGAAGGGTCCGGTCCCGACCGCGCCAGCGGATGGGGTCCCATAATCCTCGCCCGCTGCTTGCATAGCTGCCGGGCTGGATATGGCGAAGATGTCCATCGCCAGGTTCGCCAGGAAAGGAGCCTGGGGCGCGCTGAGGGTAAATTTTACCGTGAGATCATCCACCGCTTCGACGCTGGTGATGATGCTGGCATCATCGAAGCCGCCGAATTGGGCTTCATAATACTCGAACACCTGGCTTTCGAAGTGGAGCGGATTATCGGTGAAGCGCCAGCGCTCGAAGTTGAAGACCACCGCATCGGCGTTGAAATCAGTGCCGTCGTGGAACTTGACGCCCTCACGCAGCGTACAAATCCACTCCGTGGCAGCTTCATTCGGCGTGCAATCAGTAGCCAGCGCGGGGACGGGCACGGTGGTGCCATGCTCATATTGATAGAGCGGTTCCAAAACTTGGCCGGTAACACGGAAGGACTCGCCATCCGTGACGATGGCAGGATCAAGCTGGACCGAGTCAGCACCTCGGCCAAAGATGAACGTGCTTGGCCCCTCCATCGGGGGTTCAGTCGCGGCCGGTGCTTCGGTTGCTGCTGGGGCAGGCGCTTCAGTCGCCGCCGGGGCGGGGGCTTCGGTCGCTGCCGGAGCGGGTGCTTCAGTCGCTGCAGGGGCGGGGGCTTCAGTGGCAGCTGGCTGCGGCGCGCAAGCCGCTAAAACCATGCTCAATACCACAAGGACCACCCCCAGAATGTACAATGCTTTGCGATTCATACTTCCTCCTCCTAAGAGTCAGTTTTGGGTTTTACATACTGGGTAATTGGGTTAAGCTGAATTCCTGTTATTGCGTTTTCTGAATAGCACCTCCTATCCTTAGGCTAAACCAGATGATTGCAACCCATTATACGCTATCACGTCTAGAATCACAATTCTGGTTCTTTGGGATTTTCCGGGGTAGAGGGTCATATGTGGGGGTTGTTGTCGCACATAAAAGACGCAATTTATCTGGTTTTTGATATGACACCTGTCACTTTGTTTGATGTGCCATTAGGGGTATACTCAAGTTGGGTGAGGAGTGTTGATCCTGATCCCAATTTTACCCGTTGACAAGATTCCTCCGGAGGATCCCGTATGGCAATCAAATCCTGGCAGACGATTAAGGTTCGCTATTGCCACCACGCTGGCGAAGAGGTGGGCTTGGAGGCTCAGGTGATCTACCCGGCCGAATGGCTGCCAGATCAATCTGCCCGCGTGGTGTCTCATCGCTGCTCGCGCGCGGTTGCCTGCAATCTGGATGGGCGCAGCAGCTGCGTGTGGGCAGGCACCAATCCGGCTTTCGATCCTTTCAGCGAGCCAGAACAGTAGCAGGCACGCTTTCTCAACTTATCCGGACAGGTATTTAGAGTATTTACGCCCCATCAGCCAATAACGTTCAAATTGCGCCCAACTCTGGCAAATACTTCCAGGCCCTGATCCAAATCTGCCGTTTCATGTGCGGCAGAAATCATCACACGGATGCGGGCCTTGCCGCGCGGCACGGTCGGAAAGCCGATTGCCATGGCGAACACCCCATTCTCGAAGAGTTCCCGGCTGAACTGCTGAGCCAGAGGGGCCTCTCCCAGCATGACCGGCGTGATCGGCGTCTCGCTCCGACCGGTATCGAAGCCCAGATCGCGCATTCCAGCCTTGAAATACCGCGTGTTTTCCCACAGCCGATCCACCAATTCGGTGGATTCCTCCAAAATATCAATCGCGGCAATACATGCCGCTGCATCGGGCACAGTCACTGCAGAGGAGAATAAGAAGGGCCGTCCACGCTGCCGCAGCCATTCCACGATCAGTGGATCGCCTGCCACCACGCCTCCCACCACACCAAATGCCTTGGAAAGCGTGCCGATTTCCACATCCACTTTCCCGTGCAGGTGAAAGTGATCGACAATCCCGCGCCCGCCCTTGCCCAGCACGCCTTCCCCATGCGCGTCGTCCACCATCAGGATGGCTTCGTATTTTTGACAGACCTCATAAATCTTATCCAACGGGGCAATATCGCCATCCATGCTGAAGACGCCATCGGTAATTACCAGCGCTCGCTTAAATTCAGCCCGTTGGGTGCGCAGGACCTGCTCCAGGTCATCCGGGTCGCAGTGCCGATAGCGCAAGATTTTAGCTCCCGAGAGCCGGCTGCCGTCGATGATGCTGGCATGGTTGAGCTCATCTGAGATAATAGCATCTTCTTTACCCACCAGCGCGGGGATGGTCGCCAGGTTAGCGGTAAAGCCGGATTGAAAATTGATGGCTGCTTCTACCCCTTTAAAGGCTGCCAGCCTTCTTTCCAATTCGATGTGCACGTCCATGGTGCCGGCGATTGTACGCACCGCCGCCGGGCCGATGCCGTATTTATCCACGGCTTCTTTAGCAGCCTTGACCAATTGAGGGTGATTTGCCAGGCCCAGGTAATTGTTCGAGCAAAAATTCAACACCCGCTTGCCATCCACCACCAACCAGGCCCCCTGGGGGGAACTCAACGTGCGGATGCGATTGTACAGCCCGGCCTCTTTAAGGTTATTTAATTCATCTTCGATCCATTGGATTTTTGCAGACATAGCTCCCTCGGAATATCTCCTTGTCGTTGTCTCGCTGTTGGCGTTAGCTGTTACCCATATTTTGCGCATAATCTGGGTGTCAGCTGTCAGCCATCAGCTTTTAGCTATTTGCTTTTTGCTACTAGCTTTTGCGATTCGCTATTTGCCATTCGTAATTTGCAATTTGCCTATTGCAATTCGCCATTTGCTATTTTCCCGGCTGCTTCCTCTTCCGACCCAGACCTAACAGGCGACCAAACACCTCCGACCCGGTGGGAGCCTCCGCCATGCTATCCATCACCTCTTCTCCCGACCAATTAGCCGCCTGTCGCAGCTTCCACCACTGCTCCCGCCCCACCCGCGCTCTTTCCAGGTGGTTCTCCAGGCCTTTGTCGTCCTGCCCCTCGATGTCGGTGCGCAGCGCTTGTAGCGCAGCGATTACCCCATCCAGCACACGTACCACATTGGCGCGGTTGAGGAGCGCCGATTGTGAAAGCGTTTTGGGTTCGCTAAAGATCGAGATTGGGCTGGTCACTTCGGCGTACAGGCGCCCGGCAATTTTCCGACCTTCTCGCCAGCCAGGCTGGTCGACGGTTGAATTGACCAGGGCTGCCGCGATCAGATGCGGCAGGGTATGCGTGGCAGCCATCAAACTATCGATCTCCAGCGGATCAGCAAAGAATGGGGTCGCCCCCAACAGCCTGGTCAGGTCAGCAGCCAGCTTGATCGCATCGGACGGGGTGCCCGGCGCCGAGACAATCGCCATCATGCCGCGCTTGAATAAATCTGAACGCGCCGCATCCAGCCCGGAATCCAACCCATGCAGATAAGCCGGGTTGAGAACCGGGATCAAGCCAACATAATAATTCTTTTCCGGCAGCAGCTCGCTGGCCCAGGCAGTCGTCACTTCTTTTACCGGTCCGGTATCCATGACGACTGTGTTATCCTTTAAATCCTGGTTAATGGCTGCCAGGGTCTCTTTAATCTGGTCGATAGGCAGGGATAACAAAACCATATCGGCCTCCCGGACTGAGGAGGGGAGATTCAGCGCCACGCGATCCACCGCCCCCATTTTCTGGGCGCGCCGCGCTACTTCCAGACTGCGGTCGTGTCCAATGCGCTCGAACATTTCGCCTTGTTCGCCTAGCGCCAGCCCCACTGAAGCGCCTATCTGGCCCAGCCCAACAATCGTGATCTTGATTGCCATGAGGTAACTCCTTGCGCTCAACTAAGATGATCAGCAGATTGAAGTTCTTGCAGCAAACGATCTTGTAAAGATACGCCTGGGGCGGCATTTTGGTTCTGATGGCGGCGGATCAAATCCACTGCCCCAGGAGAAACCCCCGCATCGGCTGCCATTTGCGCGCCCCAATCCGGATGTAGCATGGCGACCACGAAGGCTCGCCGCCAACCCTGGGGTTGGCCCCTGCCCCACTTATCCACAGCACCGGGTAGGATTGCGCGGACCAGTACGATCATCACACGCTCCCACAGCCTCAAAGGGTAGCGACATTTACCAACATCATGGAGTAAGGCTGCCACCGCCAGGTCTGGGTGCAGCTCAGCCGGATTGCCTGCATGGGCAGTTTGCAGCTTTTTCAAGACCTGCAAGCTGTGAGCTTGCTCTCCTGGCGACATCCGCTGGAAGAGCGCCATTTGCTGCGGGTTGAGTATCGCCTCCGCCTGCTTCAGCTCTTGCTCACCTGGCGCAGCGCTCAGGGCGTTCCAGAACTGGCGGGTTCGATAGATAATCCGTGCAGCGATCATCCCACCAACAGGCCCATTAACAATCGCAGCGGGGGGGAAATGATGTAGCTCAGCACTCCCAAAAACACCACCGCCATCAGGATCAGAGGCCCATACGGGCGGATCGAGTCCAACACCCGCGTCCACGAAGGCGGGAAGAAATACTCGGCAATTTTTTCACCATCCAATGGGGCAATCGGCAGCAGGTTAAAAAGCATGAGCAGTAAGTTGATCTGGATAAATGTATACAAGAGCTGGGGGACGGTGGGCAGAATGTGCGAGTTGGCTGTAAAAATCGCTACTTCTGCATCATAGGCGCTGATGACCCCCAGGCGGAATGGGATCGCCGCCACCAGCGCCATAATCAGGTTGGAAAGCGGCCCCGCCAGCGATACCCACATCAGCGCTGCCGGAGAGCGCCGCTGCAGCGCGTACGGGTTGACGGGCACCGGTTTTGCCCACCCAAAACCAGCCACAAGCAGCAGCAAGGACCCCATCGGATCCAGGTGCGCCAGCGGATTGACCGTCAGACGCCCCTGGCTGCGCGGGGTGAGATCTCCAAATTGGTCAGCCGTCCAGGCATGGGCAAACTCATGAATTGTGAAAGCGACAACCAGTACAAACAGGTGCGAAAGAAACGTCGAAACCGACAGGTTCAACATACTGAACATTAAAATTCTTCTCCAGTCGTGCTGATTATACCACTGCGCTTATCTACGCCAGCCTTGCCGCATCCCCCGTGATATAATGCCCCCATGCTCCCAGAAATCCACCTGGAAGATACCGTCAGGTTGCGCAAGCCGCACCCTTGCGGTAGCTATGAATGGAAAATCGTCCGCCTGGGTGCAGATATTGGCCTGGAGTGTTTGCGTTGTGGACGGCGCGTGCTGCTGGATCGGCGCACGCTGGCCCGCCGTTTGAAAGGCATCGTATCCAAGGCAACGGATGAATCCCCAAGCGTATAAAGCACCCCATATCTTGTTCCTCTTTTCTGATACTGGCGGGGGACACCGCAGCGCCGCCGAGGCGATTATCGAGGCATTAACTCTGGAGTTTGGCGCCCAGATTACTACGGAAATGGTGGATGTCTTTAAGGATTATGCACCTCGCCCTTTGAACCGTATGCCGGATTGGTACCCGCACTTTGTGCGCGTGCCGCAGGCCTGGGGGCTGGGCTACCGGTTGAGCAACGGGCACCGCCGGGCGCGCCTGCTCACCGCCAGCGCCTGGCCCTATGTGCGCCAGGCTATCCGTTCACTGGTCGCCCAACATCCCAGCGATCTGATCGTTTCCATGCACCCCTTGGCAAACGCCCCAACCATCAAAGCCCTGGGGAAAAGCCACCCGACGTTTGTCACCGTGGTGACCGATCTGGTGACCACCCATGCATTGTGGTATCACCGCCGCACCGATCTTTGCCTGGTGCCCACGGAGGCAGCTTACCAACGCGCCATTCGCTTTGGCTTGCGCCCGGAGCAGGTGCGGGTGGTAGGTTTGCCAGTTGCCGATCGATTTTGTGCCCCAGCCGGAAATCCTTCTACTTTACGCGTCCGCTTCGGTTGGCCCGAGCATCGCCCGCTGATCCTGCTCGTGGGCGGCGGAGAGGGCATGGGTCCGCTAGAAAAAACCGCCCGGGCGATTGCTCAGGCCCGTTTGCCAGCTTCCCTCGTGATCGTAGCTGGGCGCAATCAAGGCCTAAAAGCGCGCCTGGAAGCGCTCAACTGGCCTATCCCCACCTTTATCTATGGATTTGTGCGCGAAATGCCAGATTTTATGCGCGCTGCGGACATCCTGGTCACTAAAGCCGGGCCGGGTACGATCAGCGAAGCGCTCATTGCCGGGCTGCCCATGCTGCTTTACAGCCGCCTTCCGGGCCAGGAGGATGGCAACGTGTCGTACATCGTTTCGCAAGGAGCGGGCGTGTGGGCGCCGCACACCGATCAAATCCTGACTGCATTGCGCGCCTGGCTGGAAAACCCCGCCCAGCGTAGAGCCGCAGCTGCAGCTTGCCAGCGCCTGGCGCGGCCAGGCGCCGCTCGCCATATCGCCCATATCCTGGCAGAAAATTTGGGGGTTGCTGAGCAAGCGCTGGTCAATTTATGATCCAACCCAGCCCGATGCATTCTTCTGCTGCACTTCAAAGACACGACCGCGTTCCGGTAAAACGTTGGCAAGAAACGCCGTTTCCCTCCCGCATGCTTCGATATCGAATCGGTCTGTGGTTGTTGCCCTTGATTTTTGGACTGGCCTCCTGTAATTTGCCGCGCTCTGCCGAAACCCCGCAGCCCTCGCTGAATGTGACCCTGGCTTATCAGACGGTTGAAGCGCGCCTTACTGAAGTGGCTGGCCTAAACCCATCTACCAACCCATCCCCGTTACCGACCGATAGCGGCGTGAACACGCCAACTCCGCCGCCGGCCTCTGCTACTTCCACAGCTACCACCCTGCCTGCAACCCTGGCGATCAGCACCACGCCTGCCAAATCTTGCGACCAGGCTGCTGCTGGCAACCCCATCGATGTCACCATCCCGGATGACACCGTCCTCTCGGCAGGACAGACATTCACCAAAATATGGCGCCTGCAAAATGTAGGCACTTGCGCCTGGACGCGCAGTTATGCCGTCACTTTCTTCTCGGGAGAACAGATGGGGGCCCAAGCGGTGGTTTTTTTGCCCGGCGATGTGCTGCCAGGACAAAGCGTCGATATTGCTGTCGATATGCAGGCTCCCCAGGCAGCCGGGCGTTACCAGGGTAATTGGAAGCTGCGCAATGCCAATAATGTATTGTTTGGCATCGGACCGAATGGCAGCGCTCCTATTTGGGTGCGCATCGTTGTAGTGCAAACGGTTACCCCCACAGTTACTGTGACAACCCCAACTGCCACCACCCCTCCATCCACCCCCACAGCCACGCCTCCAACCACTGCCAGCGGCAGCGCCACCCTGACGGTGAACAATGCTTTGAACCTGGATAACGGACAGATTACCAGCAGTGGTGGAGACCTCTTCTACCAGACCAATGTCAACGGGCAGCACCTGCTCATCCCCCAGGGCAGCGCCCAGTTCGCCATTTATGGCTCAAGCCAGCCTGGTCTATCAAACTGCCAGGCGGTCACGATGGGCAGCTCGCCGGTAATTGTGGAAACTCTGAATTCGGGCACCTATTTTTGCTACCGGACAGATCAAAGCGCCTTTGGGCGGGCGCGCCTGGCAGATTTCACCGTGGACGACTTCTCCATCACCCTGGATTATCTTACCTGGTCGGCTCCTTAAAAGTGGGCACACTTTATCTGGTTGCTACCCCCATCGGGAATATGGAAGATATCAGCGCTCGCGCTTTGCGCACCTTAGCTGCGGTTAAGCTGGTTGCTGCTGAAGATACCCGCCACACGCGCAAGCTGTTCGATCATTACGAAATCCAGACTGCGCTCATCAGTTATCACGAGCATAATAAGATCGCCAGGCTGGCTGCGCTCCTGGAGGCTTTGGACCAGGGCGACATTGCCCTGGTCTCAGACGCTGGCACCCCCGGGATCAACGATCCCGGTTACGAGTTGGTGCGCGCCGCCCTGCAAGCCGGTCACACCGTGTGCCCGATACCGGGAGCCAGCGCCCCTCTTGCCGCTCTGGTGGCTTCTGGGCTGCCAGCCGATGGCTTCCTATACCTGGGTTATCTGCCGCGCAAATCTTCCGAGCGCCAGCGCATGCTGGAAGGCGTGGCCCAATTGCCCTACACGCTGGTTTTTCTGGAAACACCGCATCGTTTGC
>Ga0105106_10000246_pt1 | contig 38391 bp, 29 predicted proteins | sample PPLLaktember2015_5_FD_79109 | JGI IMG/M metagenome (GOLD analysis project Ga0105106, IMG submission 79109) | Freshwater sediment microbial communities from Prairie Pothole Lake near Jamestown, North Dakota, USA - PPLs Lake P8 Core (1) Depth... | ecosystem: Environmental > Aquatic > Freshwater >... | reverse complement strand
TGGGCCTTCGACTACGTCGACTTCCACACCCAGGCCGCCTACAACGCCGCCATCGTGGACGTCCAGGCGGCCCAGAAGACATGGGAAGACGGGGCCGTCGAGCGCATCGCCGAGATCGATGCGCTCGCCGGGGACCTCTTCAAGCGGAGCCCCAGGGAGGCGATCAAGCACATCACCGGCTACAGCCTCAACAACGCCCAGAACGTCGTCGACGCCTGGTGGAAGCTCGGCGACGATCTCTGGATCAAATACAACCACCTCGGCCTCTACGATGCCGCGAAGCGGCGGAGCGGCCGGATCCCCACGGCCAACCCCGAATGGTGGAACAAGGCCGTCAGGGCGTTCGACGTCCTGAACGAGCCCGAGAAGCGCTGAACGGACCCCTGAAAAAGGAGCTGCCATGAACATCAGACGCCTCATCACCCTTGGCGGGATGCTCGTCCTGGCCGTCGTTCTCGCCGGCCACATGTCCACGGCCGTCGGCGAGTCCGCCCCGGCCGACGTCATCGCCGGGGAGGGCTGCACGTCCATCCTCGTCGGCAAGGACGCTTCGACCGACGGTTCGGTCATGACCACGCACACGTGCGATTGCGGCACGTGCGATTGGACCTGGCGGCATGTGCCGGCGGCCGATCACAAGCCGGGCTCGACCCGCAAGGTCTATCACATCTCCCAATACAAGACCTGGCCGCCGTCGGAAGGCCTCAAGTGGGACCTCTACAAGAACGACTTCACCGGACTCGAGATCCCCCAGGTCGCCCACACTTACGCCTACCATCACGGCATGTTCGGCTACATGAACGAGAAGCAGGTCTCGATCGGCGAATCGACGATCGGCTGCCAGCGCAAGATGCAGAACCCCACCCCCGCGGCCAAGCTCGACCTGAGCATGTTGACCCTGCTCGGCGTCGAACGGGCGGCCACCGCCCGCGAAGCCATCCAGATCATGGGCTCGCTCGCCGAGAAGCACGGCTACGGCTTCCACGACGACGGCGAGATGCTGGCCGTCGCCGATCCCAACGAGGCCTGGATCTTCGAGATCTGCCCGGTGGGACCCCTCTGGACCCCGGAGAGCGGCAAGCCGGGCGCCGTCTGGGCGGCCCAGCGCGTCCCCGACGACCACGTCTCGGTCTGCCCCAACGAATCGCGCATCGGCGAGATCGATCTGGCGAACAAGGACTTCTTCATGGCTTCGCCGAACGTCGTCTCCCTGGCCGTCGATATGGGCTATTACGATCCCCAGGGCGGCAAGCCGTTCAGCTTCAAACGGGCCTACTCCCCTGTCGAAGGCAGCGCGGCGAGCACGAACGGCCGGATCCAACGTCTTTGGCGCTTCTTCGACCTGGTCGCCCCCTCCGGGAAATTCAAGCCCGAGACGCCCAACATGGACCTCCCCTTCTCGGTCAAGCCCGACAAGAAGATCTCGATCCTGGACGTCATGACGATGACCCGGGACCGCAGCTACGGCACGCCGTTCGACCCCGTCCAAGGCATCCGCGGCGGACCGTTCAAGAACCCCAACTACTACCGGGGCACCCGGGTCATCGACCACGGCCTGGCCGAGTACTCCACGATCACCCAGAGCCGGGCCGGGCTGCCCGATGCCATCGGCGGCATCGTCTGGATCGCCTTCGGCTCGCAGGACACGTCGTGCTACATGCCCCTCTACGCCGGCATGACCGAGATCCCCAAGTCGTTCATGGTCGGCGACCACTGGACCTTCAGCCGCGATTCGGTCCGCTGGGCCTTCGACTACACCGACTTCCACGTCCAGGTCGCCTACTCCGAGGCCATCAAGGATATCCAGGCGGCCCAGGCCAAGTACGAGACCGAGCTCGTCAACCGCCTGCCGGAGATCGACGCCGAAGCCCTGGCCCACTATAAAAAGAAGCCGGCCAAGGCGGCCGAGTTCCTGACCGCGTTCGCCCTCAACAACGCGACGACCGTCACGAACGCCTGGTGGAAGCTCGGCGACGACCTGCTCGTGAAATACAACCGGCTCTATCTCTACGACGCCGAGAAGCGCGGCTTCTCCCGCGGCCAGCCCGCCATCCCTGACTGGTGGAAGAGAGCGGCCCGGGCCTTCGACATCCTTATGGAACCGGACAAAAAGTAATCCGAAGGAGAGACGCAATGATGATTCATCGGAGGATATCCCTCAGTTTCTGCGCCGCCGCGGTCCTGGGTCTGGCCGTCTTGATCGCCGGCCAGGCCTTGCCCAAGGCGGGGCTGCCCATCCTGACGACCTCGGCCGGACAGAGCACCGATGTGACGACTCTCAACATCGTCCTCGACGAGGCCGCCATCGCCTACGATTACTGCGACGTCCCCACGCCCGAGATGGTGGCCGACGGCGTCGGGCTTGGCGGCCGCGAGTCCGGCCCCGGCTTCCACGTCGAGAGCACGACCGACCCGGACAAACACCCTGCGGGGACGCCCTACAAGGCCGTCATCTTCGCGATCGGCGCGAGCCTCAAGGGCATGGGCGCCTCGGGCCTGACCCTCGATAGCGAGGAGGCCCGCCTGAAGAAGGTCATCGATCTCTGCAAGAAGAACAAGATCTTCGTCATGGCCGTCCACATCGGCGGTGAATCGAAGCGCGGCCCGGCCGGCAGCGACAACGAGCGCATGATCGACGCCGTGGCCCCGTTCGCCGACGCCATCATCGTGACCAAGGACAGCAACAAGGACGGGCGGTTCACCAAGATTGCCGAGGCCAGGAAGATCCCGCTCACCGAGGTCGAGTACGCCCTGGGCCTGGTCGATATCATGAAGCAGGTCTTCCAATAAGGCGGCGACCGGCCGGACGCAGGATCAGCGGGCCGCCCGCCGCGCCAGCTCGATGGCGGCGTCGGCGCCGGGGCTGACCGCGAAGACGAGACGGCTGCCCGACGGTGAGAAAGCCACGAACCGCTCCTGGGCATCGCGGAAGAGAACGATCTCGCCCGCCGCGTTCCCGGACTTCCTGAACCGGTCCGAGCTTTCGAGGGCGGCCCGAAGGTCTCTCCAAGCCGCCGCACACGATCCGTCCGAGCCGTAATCCATCACCATGAGGAAGGAACCCTCGCCGTAGTCTCCCTTGACGGCTTCGGCGAAAGCCAGGCCTCGGGCGGTATGCAAGGGATAGACGTTGTTGAGGCCCAGGAGGCCCCGCAGATACTTGATGCTGCCGGGCCGGAGGCCTTCGCCGGGCAGGGCGGCGACGAGCTCCGGACTGTCGCCTGGGCCCTCGATCCTGGCGTCGACCTGTCGGCCGACCGCGAGGAGGCCGGCCACCGTCTCAGCCGACTCATCGAATCCCGTCAGCGTCGCCAGGCACTGGCCCTTCCAGAAGTTCAGGTAATAGTCCTCGAGCTCGGCTCCGGATCCGATCTGGATAACCCGGCCCAGGCCCGACCTCTTGAACGTGAACATCCCGTAAGCGGCGGCCGGAGTTTCCATCTCGAAGATCTCGAGGGACAGGGACTTCCCGGCCGCGTTCTTGTAGTCCTGGACGACGACCCGGCGGAATCCGTATTCCTGGTAGATCTCGGCGCCCCCGTTGATGTAGACGTAAAGATCCTCCCCGGCGTATTCCTGGGGCTCTCCGTCCCTCGTCCATCCCGGCGCCGCGCCATCGGGCGGGAGAAGGACTTTCAGGGTATCCTGGGCGGCCCTCGCCGGCCCGGCGCCGGCCGCAAACAAGCCCGCCAGGGCGATACCAACGCTCCAGAGCCGGATCTTGGCCATCGTTCCTAGTAGACGTCCTCTTCCTTGAGCACGACCTTGTTGAGATTGATCTCGCCCAATCCCTGGTCCGCGCCGCGCTTGATCTGGACGATCTCTTCGGGCTTCAGGGCCCACAGCGAGGCGCAGTAGGCGTCGATGGCGACCCGGTCGGTGCCCGCGACCACTTTTTGCGGCCTGAAGAGCTGGCCCGGCCCGAACGGGCCGTTTGTGACGATGATCTCGGTCGCGTCGACGATGTTGAGGGCCGGCTTGACCGCTTTGTTCAGGTCGACGATGGATTGATCGAGGTGGGCGACATCGTCGGGATCCGTCTTCCAGTTGGGCCGGTGGAAGGTCCGGTTGTTCACGGGCGAATTCAAGCCCATGAGGTTTTTCATCGTACCCGTGAACTTGTTGCCCGCGTGGTCCTTGGTGATGGGCATGTTAATGAAAACGTCGTGGTCGTCGAGCGCGGCGAGGATGCGCGCTTCCTTGAGGGCGACGCCGCCGGGGACAGGGACGGGTTTGAAGAGCGCTTCGTCTCTCTCGAAGATCATGAGGCCGGCTTCCTCGGATTCGATGACGGCCTTGAGGCCGGTGTCGTCCCACTGCTTCACCGTCTGCCAGCTCAGGCAGTTGACCTCCGCGGCCCCGGCTTTTTTGCAGAGACGGATGACGGCCCGCAGGATCTCGGGCTTGGTGAACGAGCCCGGGTGGCGGCTCTGGACGTTCGGGAGCAGGGCGACCTTCGCCCCTTTCTTGACGAACTTCTTCATGCCGCCGAGGAGCTCGACGGCCTTGACGGCCGCTTGACCGAAATCGTCGCTGATGCCCACGGCGACAACGGACGCCTTCGCCTTCGCGGCGCCGCCCGAGGCCGCCCCGAGGGCCTTCCCCACGGCCAGGGTCAGTCCGGCCCCGGCGCTCGTCTTGATGAAATCGCGTCTTCCGATCGTCCGGCTCATGAGGCCTCCTTCCTGTTCGTTTGCGACCATTCTCTCACAGCCCCGGGAAGCGGCGCAATCCCCGGAAAGCGGCAGGGGAACGGCCGCGGAACGGACTCACCGGACGAGGCGCGGCGCGGGCCTGCCGCCCCGATCGGGCCTGGGACTGATGTCGGGTTTGTCGCGGTCTCGCCGGATCCTGATCCGGGGGCGCACAGGGAGCGGGTGATCGATGGCATAGCGGGTGAGATAGAGCATGGCCGGCAGGTTCTCTTCGAAGACGGCTCCGATCGCGGCCTCGTCGTTGAAGAAGCCGCCCTGATCGATATCGGCGGGCGGGAGCTCGATCGTGAAGGACGGGGCTCCGGCGAGACTGTAGGTCCAATCTGCGGTATCGCCGTTGGTCACATACAGATGCCGGGAAGCCTGGCCGTAGCTGTAGACCGTGCCCCTGACATCGCGGATGAGTCCGGACATGGCGGCGGCGACGGCGTCGAGCCCGGGGCCGTCGGGGGCCGCGGCCGTCGTGAAGCCCCAAGGATAGAGGATGACCTGGGAATAGCTGTGGAACGAGATCATGGCCCGGAAGTCACGGCTGGCGAAGAGATCCCGGATAGCGGCCGTCTCCGGCTCCGAAAAGGGCGCGGTCCCCCGGTAGACGTCGGAGCCCGGCTGGCCGCTCGATCCGATGTCGTCGAAATCCCAGGCGAAGCCGTAATTCCGGTTGATATCGACGCCGAACGTGCCGTCGGCGTTGGCCCGCCTGTTCTTCCGCCAGTAACGATAGACGTGGATGCTGTACTCGAGCCCGTCGGGATTGGCGATGGGCACGATCCAGATCTCGCTTGAGTTGACGAGGTCACGGACCTTCGCGCTGAGATCGTAACTTTCGAGGAGGCGCTTTCCGAAAAGGAACGGCACCTCGACGGAGATCCATTCCCGGGCATGATGGCAGCCGACGAACAGGACGGCAGGCTCCCCCTCGTCCGCGGCCGCATTGTCGCTGATCTTCAGGGCCAGGATCTTCCTCCCCTCGAGCGTCTCCCCGATCTCGCGGACGCTGGCCAGCCCGGGATGGTCCCGCTCGAGGATCCTCAGGTCGGTCTCCAGTTCATATGCGCTGTGGTAGGCCCCGTTGAGGCCGCCGGCCGCGCTCACACCCTGCCCGGCCGCTCGAAGCAGGCCCGGGGTTTCGACGGCGTAAGGGACCCGGAGAACCGCCAGCGCGGACATCTCGCCCGGCGACACGACCAGATACACGCGGCCGCTCTTTTCCATGAGCCGGTCGAGACCTCTCCGGCCGAGCCCGGCCGCCGCGAAATCCGTCTTGGCAACGCTGACGATCTCAGCTCCTTCTTCGGAAGCCGCGACCACGGAAGCGGGGACAATGGCGAGGGCCGCCAGGAAGATGGCTGCGAGCTTCGTCATCCGCATGGTCATGTCCTCCGAACAGGCTTATGACGGCTTGGCGACATATCGGACCGAAAGCACGATCTTCCCCGACTTGAGAGACCGGCCGGAGCCCTTCTCCCGGCCGAAGCCGCCGGAGATATCGACGGCCAGGGCCGCGAGCTCGAGTCCCGTCCCGAAGGTCAGGGCGAAATAGGACGAATGGACGGTCGCCATGGGCTGCGGATCGACGCTGAATCCCACGCGGAAAGGGATGCGGACCGGCTTGCCGAACAGGCGGGACGGCGCAAGGTGCTCGACCCCCCCTCCCACTCTGAGGACATTCCGGAAAGGCCGCGGCAGAGGTTCCTCGAAAGAGGTGACGCCGTATCGAGACCAGCCGAAGAAGGCCCCGTCCGCGGCCAGGCTCCACGCCTCCGTGATCCGGAAGGAAACCCCGGCCCCGACAACCCATGGCTGGCGGTAGGAATTCGTCGCCTCGGCGTCGATCCGGATGTCCGTCCCCGCGACAGGGACCTCGTAGCGCAGGAGGCTCCGGCCCGGCCCCTTTCTGACATAGGGCGACCGGACGATCAAAGCCGCCGTCAATCGCCCCGTCGCCTCCCAGGTGAGACCGCCGTTGAGAAAAAAGCCCCGGGTGCGTTCGCTCCTGTCAGCGGTGATGGTCACGACCCGTTGGGCATCGGCGGCCCGCTCGACCGTCGCCCGTTCGAGCCGCCCCGCGGCAAAATTCACCCCCACGCCCAACGACAATCCGGCGGGAAGGCGCCGGGCGACACCGGCATGGAAGATCCGGAGCTGTCCCGTCTGGTCGAAAGTCAGCTCGTAGCCGGCGCTGCCTGCCGAGATCGCCGGCCGGACATAGCTTTCGGGTCCGGCCACGACCGCGGCCAAAGCCCATTTCCCGGCGCGAAGGGCCACGGAACCTTGATCGACGCCGACGACGGCGACCGACGGGTTCCCGGACGATTGGACAACGCCGGTATTGACGAGCGAGTAGCGGTAGAGCGAGGCGCCCGTGAAGGACCCCGAGATGGACGCCGAAAGCCGCGGCAAGGTCAACAGGAGCGCCGGATTCACGAGCGAGGCCGAGCCGTCCCAGGCCCGCGCGAATTGGGCCCCCCCGAGGCCGACGGCGGCTGCTGCGGCGGATCCGAGGATGTTCCAGGTCCCGAGCGGGGCTTCGTCCTCATATTGGCCGAGGACGAGCTGGGCCGGGGCGGCGCCGCAAAGACAAAGGCACCCGGCGAGGACGGCGATGGCAAGGCGCGATCGTTTCACCCCGGATTCCATCCGGCGCGATTATAACACAGACGCGGCCGGGATCATCCCCCGGCGGAGGGTTGGCTTCGCCGCGGGACTGTGATAAGAAAAGCATGAATCCCCTGTGGAGGACGCCCATGCCCATTGGTCCCTGCCGGCATTCCCCGTCTCCGGCGCCTGCCGTCGCCGGTCTCCTGGTCCTTCTCGTCCTGGCCCCGGCGCTCCGGGCTGTCCCCCGCGACCGCTACCTGGCCTTTGCCCGGGCTTCGGCGGATTGGACCTATGCTCACCGGGACGATCTCCTCGCCCAATGGAAGAAGACGTTCGACCCGCTCAACGTTTTCGGCTACCGGGCGCCCGGCGGACTCCTGGAGATGGCGGTGATCTACGCGTATCTCTTCGAGACCGAGAAGAAACCGGTGTATGCCGCCCGGGCCAAGGAGGTCCTCCTGACGTATGGCGACTACCGGTCCGCCTATCCCGAATCGTCGATCAAGCTCCGGTCCGACTACACCGACGGCGTTCCGGCCCTGTCCGATTTCTTCACGGCCATGCGCTACATCCGTGCCTTCGATACCCTCCGCCGCCTCGGGCGCCTCTCTCCCGCCGAAGAACGGTCCGCCTCTGATCTGATCGCCGGCAGCATGCGCTATCTTCTCCGGACGGCCGAATGGGGACCGATGAACCGCGCGGCCCTCCGGGCGGAAACGCTGGCCTGGGCCGTCCGGGCCCTGCCGGACCATCCCGACACGCCGACATGGGAGATGCAGAGGCGGGCCCTCGGCGACGACAACTGGGGCAATTGGCAGATCGAGGACGCTACGATCTACAACGGCGTCTGGCTCTATTCCCTTGTCGGCTATGCCGATGCCCTGGGCCGGATCAGGGAGCTGTTCGCGACGCCGGAGATGTACTACTACGCCGGATACTACCTCAATCTCTTCTGTCCCGCCGGCGTCGTCCCCGACCTCGGCGACGCCCACTGGACCTCGAACTGGACCCATTTCCTCGTCTACTTCGAGGCCGCCGCCGCCGCGCTCGACGATCCCGGCCTCAAGTGGGCGGCCGAGACGATCGCGGCGAAGTTCGTCGACTTCACCAACCCCACGAGCTCCGGCCTGGGCTATATGCTCCTCGACTGCTACCGCTGGGGCACCGACCGCATCAAGGCCGCGCGGCCCACGGCCCTGTCCATGGAGGTTCTGGAGGACGTCCAGGGCAAGAAGATCGTCTTCCGCAACGGCTGGTCCCCCCTCTCGAGCTATCTCCTCCTCAACTACCGGGACGAAGGCGACGGCGGGCTGAACTTCCGCGACTACCTGAGGGACACCATCCCCGTCGAGGAGGAGAAGATGACCCACGGCCACGCCGACGAGAACAGCCTCGTGCTGCTGATGTCGGGCGGCTCGGTCCTTCTCCACGACGGCGGCTATCGCGATTACATGCCGTCCGGACCGTACGGCGCTTACCGCCAGGACTACTTCCACAACCGCCTCTGCGTCCGGCCCGAGAAGATCTTCTGGGGCCAGAAGGCCGGCGAGAGCCGCTACAGCGTCCGGGACGCGGTGCCGGGCCAAACGCTCCTCGAGTTCATGCGCAACGCCGGATCCTATCGCCCGGTCCGGACGAGGAAGGTTGATTTTCTGACGTTCGACGATTTCGACTACAGCCGGACGCGCGTCATCGACGATGGCTGGGGCTATCAGGCCGACCGAATCGTCGTTTACATCAAGGACCCAGAGTGCTACGTCGTCTTCGACATCTTCAAGGCCCTGCGCGAGGACTATTTCACGATGGGCGCTCTCTGGCACACCCGGCAGATCTTCGGCCGGGGCCCGCACTGGTACGATACGGGCTATGACCGGATCCAGGCGGCCGAGCTTTCCCTCGACAAGCGCCTTCTCATCCTCTTCCCGTCGGCCGAGCCGCGGCTGGAAGGCGTCGAGGCCGAGAAGCGCCACTACCAGGATGAATGGCTCGTCCACCAGTCCTGGGCCCAGCACTTCGAGCTCGGGGAGACCTTCGCCTTCGCGAGCGTCCTCGTGCCCCACGGCGCGGCGGAGGATCCGAAGAGCTGGCTCGGCCGGATCTCCCTCGCTCCCGCCGAGCCGGCCCGCGGCGCGACGGGCGTCGTCCTCAAGGACGGAGACCGGGAGATCGTCGTCGGCGTCAAGCACGACCTGCGGCAGGACATGAGCCGGGATCATCGGCGCCCGCGCTATACCTACGACGCCGGGCGGATCAAGGTCGGCCCGGTCGAGACGGACGGCGATTTCGTCTTCGCCGCGGCCCGGGGCGGCACCCTCGATTACACCATCGTCAACCTGACCAAGGCGCTGTACGCCGGGAAAACGCTCATCGAAGCCGCCGAAGAGCAGCATGGGCTCGGCTACGATGCCCTGCCGGACCGGGGCGGCTTCGGGAAGATGCGGTACTGGCGGGAGAAGGCGGCCGCGCGATAGAGCCGATCAGATCGGCAGGCCCTGCTGCTTGCGCTGGGCCGTTTTCTGGAGCTCCTGGCCCTCGGCGATCAGACCGGCGAGCCGGTCGAGGGCCATGCGGATCTTGATGTTGGCCAGCTTCCTCTTGCCCGTCCGTTGCTCCTCGAAGTGCGCCCGGAGGTAGGTCTCGATCTCTTCGGGGCTCATGAGGGTTTTGAGAAGATCGTCGTTCACCAGCTCGAGCCGCAGCTCGTCCGGGGTCTCGCCCCGCACGACGATCTTGTTCTCGATGAGCGCTTGGGACCGCCAGCCCTCGAAATCCTTGCCCGCGTAGATGGGGATCGGCCCGAGGAGCTTCTTGGCGTCCTGGAGGCTCTGCTCGAAGAAGGCCTTGCCCTCTTTGAGGAGGTTCCGGGCCCGGTAATACTCCGGCGCGCTCGACGCGACATCCGGCCCGAGATAGCCTCTGAAGGTCTGGATGGCTTCGGAGAGGATGGCGAAGGCCCGCGTGGCCCGGATGTAGATCTCGCGCTCGATTTGGACCTGCATGAGTCCTCGCTCCGCCGGAACCATAACACGGGCCCGGCGTGATGTCAAACCCTCAGCGGGCCAGGATCGCGGCGGCGACGACGTTGGCCACTTTGCTGCGCATGGCGATGATGTCGCCCTTGTCGTCCGGGTGGACCCGGTTGGTCAGCAGAACGACGGCTGTATGGGTTTCCGGGTCGATCCAGATCGAGGTCCCCGTGTAACCCGAATGGCCGTAGGAGCCGGGCCCGAAGAGGTCGCCGCGGAGGGTCGAGTAGTCGGTGTCGAGGTCCCAGCCGAGTCCCCGGCCGGATTCGCCGACCTGAGGATAGATCTCGGTCATGCGCTCGACCGCAAGCGGGCTGAGGATGCGGACGCCGTTCCGCTCGCCGCCACCGAGCAGCATCTCGGCGAAGACGGCCAAGTCGTCGGCGGTCGAGAACAGGCCCGCGTTGCCCGAAACACCGCCCTGCAACCGGGCTAGGGGGTCATGGACGACGCCCCGGAGCGGCCTGCCGTCGACGACCTCCGTCGGCACGCACTGGTCGACGAGATCGTCCGGAGGCCGGAAGAAGGTCCGGGTCATGCCGAGGGGCTTGAAGATCCGTTCCGCCGCGAATTCGTCGAGCGGCCGGCCGGAGGCCCGATGGACGATGTGGGCGAGGGTGATATAGTTGAGGCAGCTGTAGACGAACTCCCGGCCAACTGGCCCTTCCTTGGGGATCCCGGCGATGAGGCCCGCAAGATCGGCCATAACGCACGGATCGCCGACGAGCTTGGCCGCTTCCTTGGGATCCGTGTAGGGCGGCAGGCCCGATGTGTGCGTCAGGAGATGGTAGAGCCGGGCCTCCTCGCCCGCGAGCCCCTTCTCGCCGAACCAGGCGGAGAATCCGGGCACGTAAGTCCGGACCCTGTCCCAGAGTCGGATATCGCCGCTCTCGACGAGAAGCATGACCGCCGTGGCTGTGGCCACGGGCTTGGTAACCGAGGCCAGGTCGAAGATCATGTCCGCGGTGAGCGGCCGCCTCTCCGGGACGAGCTGGGACGCCCCGAAGGCCTTCCTGTAGACGGTTTTGCCCTTTCGGGAGACCAGGAGCACGGCCCCCGGGAAATCTTTCCGGACGATGGCCTCATCGATGATCGCGTCGAGCCGGGCTAGCTGCTTCGAAGACATCCCCACCGCTTCCGGCTTGGCGACCGGAAGACCGGCCCCGGCCGCCGGGCCGGACGCGGTGAGGAAGAGAAGCATAAGGACCGCCGTGCTCACAAGCTTGCGCATGCTGACTCCTCGCTCATTTCGCCGCCGGGCCGGCCGGCGTCTCTTTCCAGACTAGGCCGTCCTGACGGATATGCCAGGACTCCCCGCTCTTGGCTGTCATGACAGCTTCGAACTGGCTCGGCGTCGCATAGAGAAGCGGCGGGGCGGACCAGCCCTTGATCCGCAGCGCGGCGTCGTTCTTGAGGCCCAGGACACCGAGGTCGGCGCTGAAAACCGATTTCTCGAACTCGAGGGCCCGCTCAGCGTAATAGACCTTTCGCAGGCCCCATTTCACTCTCTCTTCAGGCCGCGAAACGAACTTCTCACGGCCCTTGCCGGAGAGCCTCGACGAGAACTGGACGAATCCCCACATCTCCGGATAATGGATGTTAATGACGCCCTGGGGAACCCAGGTCCAGTTGTCCTCCGGCAGCGGCTGCCCCGTGCCGGCGTCCTTGGCCTTGACATAAGCGCCTTCGACGACATCGAGGCGGTACTCGACGCGCGAGAAATTGACCCGCCACTGGTCGCCGGCCGCCGGACGCTCCGGCTTGCCGGGGATGCACTCTTTGAGCACAGCGAAGGGCAGGGCGATCTCGACCGTCCAAGCATTGTCGCGGTCGGAGGGGTTGTTCAGCGTGCCCATGAGGTGGACGCCGGTCTTGAGCCCCTGGACGTCCCAGGCGTGCACCGCCGGCCCGCCGTCGCGGTAGGGCTTGACGAGCAGAAGGTCCCAGACGGTGTTCAAGGCGTTCATCTCCAACTCGTAGTAGTTATGCGTGTCGCCGTCGGGATCGATGAAGACCTCGAAATCGTTGTCCTGGAAGATGATGGCATCCCGGGCCGACAGCGTGGCCCAGATGTGGGGCTCTTCGAGATAGGCCCCGATGTAGAAGAACCGGTCGTCCCAGAGCATCTGGGCCCGGGTCCTGTAGCGCGGCGCCGGCTTCGCCGGCCCCTCGATGTCGCCGAAGACCTCGGTCCAATCGGCGTCCGCCCATGAAGCTTCGTCGAGCCTGCCGTCGATCTGGATGGGGCCCGCCGCCCTCCGGCAGATGTATTCGAACGGGGCGAAAGCCGTCTTGGGCTCGGGGATGCGGACATGGGGGATGGCCGCGAAGGCCGCGGCGGCGATCAGGAGAAAGGCGGCCGTGGGAAGCGCGCGGATCGGGCGGGTCGTGGCCATGTCGCCCCTCATTCCAGGCGTTTAATGATGTGCCAGCCGTACTTGCTGGCCGTCGGATCGAAGGCGGCCAGTCCCACGCCGCCGATCTCGAGGCTGAAGCTGACATCGCCGAAGCTCTTAACCATCCTCGTCCGTGAGAATTCCCGCTTCGCCGCGTCGGGCGTGACGTCCCGGTTGGACATCCTGTAGATCCCGGGGTGGGAATCGTTGGTGTAGGTCTTGACCATGGCGTCGAAATCCTCGCCGGCCTTGGCCCTTTCGAAGATCCCGAAGGCCAGCTTCTCCGCGGCTTCCCGGCTGCGGGTGACCTTCTGATCGTTGGGCAGAGAGCCCTTGAAGGCGATGAGGATGTGCTGGACCGTGACCCGCTCGGGTTCCGGCCTGTCCTGGACAGCGGCCGGGGCGGCCAGGGCCGTCAGGGCGATGAGCGCGAGGGCAGCGATCGTTCTCATAGGGACCTCCATCGGTTTTCAGAGCTCGAGCCAGCGGACGGGGTTGCCACGGGCGGCCAGGAACTTTTCGAAATCGGGCAGCGAGATCTCCAAGGTGGCCGTGTTGACGTTCGGGTGGAAACCCAGGGCGGCGCTCGACTTGAGCGCCCAGTCGCAAACGACCCGGACATGCCGGGTCTCGTCGTTGATCAGGCCGAAGGGAGAGACCGAGCCGGGCTCGACGCCGAGCCAGCGCTTCAGCCGCTCGGCCGAGGCGAAGCTGAGCCGGTCCTCGTCGAGGAGCGCGGTGAGCCGCTTGAGGTCGATGCCGCGGGTGACCGGGGCGATGACGAGATAGTGGCGGTTCCCTTTGTAGTTGCGGAGGAAGAGGTTCTTGCAGTGCGCGCCTTTGAGGCCGGCCCAGTGCTTCTCGGCCTCTTCGACCGTCGCGACGGGCGGATGCTCGATGCGGACATACGGAATGCCGAGACCGTCCAAGGCCTCGAGCACCCCGCGCTCGGCCTCTGCGATGGGCATGATCGCTCCTTTCCGGGAGTCAGCCAACACAATAGACCAAAGGGCCGTTGGCGCGCAAGCCGGACGTTGGCCCGGACGGATTCATGTCAGGTGGTCCGTCCGGGGATTCTCCTTCCCCCCGATATCGGCTAGAATGGGCCCATGAACATTCTCTTCACGCCGGCCAGAATCGGGTCCGTCACCGTCCCGAACCGCTTCGTCCGCTCGGCCACGCACGACTACATGGCCGATGAAGCGGGGAACGTCACCGACGCCAACGTCACCTTGTTCTCCCGGCTGGCCGAAGGGGAGGTCGGGCTCATCATCACCGGTCACGCGAACGTCCAGCCGTCGGGCAAGGCCAGCCCTCGCCAGATGGGTGTTTTCGATGACCGGTTCATCGGGGGCCTGGCCCGCATCCCTGCGGCTGTCCACCGCTTTCCCTCGAAGGTCTTCCTGCAGATCGCCCATGCCGGCCGCCAGACAAAGGAAAGGGACTGCGGCTGCGTGCCCGTCTCCCCCTCCCCCGTTTATGACCCGGTGACCAAGGTCAGGCCGCGGGAGCTCTCGGACGGCGAGATCCGGGCCCTCATCGCGGATTTCGTCGCCGCGGCCGGCCGGGCCCAGCAAGCCGGATTCGACGGCGTCCAGATCCATGCCGCCCATGGCTATCTCCTCTCGAGCTTCCTTTCTCCTCACACCAATCGGCGGACCGACGAGTGGGGCGGCCCGGTCGAGAATCGCGCTCGGACCGTCCTCGAGGTCCTTCGCGGCGTCAAGTCCGCCTGCGGCCGGGAGTTCCCGGCGATCGTCAAGCTCAATTCGACGGATTTCCTGGACGGCGGACTGACCCTCGACGACGCGGTCCGGATCGCCCGGATGCTCGAAGCCGAAGGCATCGACGGCATCGAGGCGAGCGGGGGCATGGCCGAGGCCGGAAGGGGCTCGGTCTGGCCGGGCCTCCGGAGCGAAGCCGAAGAAGGCTATTTCGTGGATAATGCCGCCCGGATCAAGGAAGAGGTCCGCATCCCCGTCTTCGGTTTGGGCGGCATCCGCACTCTGGCGGTGGCCGAACGGATCGTTCGGGACGGCCTGGTCGACCTGGTCTCTCTCAGCCGGCCGCTCATCCGCGATCCCTTCCTGGTCAAGCATTTCCGCGAAGGCCGGGAGACGAAGTCCGCGTGCATCTCCTGCAACAAGTGCTTCCATCCGCGCGGCATCCGCTGCGCCGAGCTCCTGAAAAAGCGATGAGGGGACCGGGCCCTCCCGGGACCGCCCCTATTTTTCGTCCAGGTCCCGCGCCGCCGCTTCCATGAGGATGAAGAAGGCCTGGCCCTCGGTCGCCGTGCCCGGTTTCTCGAAAGTCGGAGAGCCGCAGACGTCCCTGACGTAGCCGAGATCGTCGACCTTGCTCCAGGCGGCCCGGCGCATGATCCCCGCCTCCTCGAGATAGGGCTTCGGCAGCCAGCCGCCCTTGACGCCCCGGAAGACCGTGTAGGCGAGCATCTGGGACAGGTTCGTCTCGACGAACGACTTCGGATCGTCGACGACGTCGTGGAAGAAGCCGTCGGGACGCCGATGCTCGAGACAGCCCTCGAGGACCTCCCGGACGTAACCGGCGAGCCGCTTCCGGTCGGCCCTCATCGTCTCGGGCAGAGCTTCGATCACCCGGGCCATCCCGGCCGCGGCCCAACCGTTGCCAACGCCCCAAAAGGCCTGGCGCTCGAAAGCCTTCTTGCCGTCGTCCCAGATGTGGGAAAAGAGCCTGGCCGGCTTGTTCCAGAGGATCCGCCGCAGGCCTTCGATCTGCTTCACGGCTTCGGCGAGGGCGCCGGCCGCGGCCAGAAACGGCGGAGCCATATACATCGAGTCGATCCAGACCTGGGGCTTGTGGTCGATGTGGTGGAGAGTCCCGTCCGCCGTCCGGGGGGCTGTTTGAAGGAGATAGTGAAGCATCCTGTCGGCGCCAGCCTTATAGGCCGGGTCCCCGGTCGCTTCGGCGGCGAAGAGAACGCCCTCGCCGTTGGCGGCCGGATCGGTGACGCCGTGGTTGTCGGAGACCTGACCCAGCCTCCCGTCGGGATAGATGCGCAGCATCGCCCCATGGGCCATCCGGATGACCGTGTCGCGATCGCCCCACTCGAGGAGAGACTGCATGGCCACGCCCTGCTCCCAGGCTTCCCGCTGCATGGCCAGCATGGACGTCTTGACCTTCTCGACGACCGCCTCCGCGCCGGGACGGCTCTGGGCCGCTTCGAGGGGGAGGCCGCGGCCCATCGCGGCCAGGGCTCCGGAGGCCGTCCCCGCCGCCAAGAGCTCTCTAAGGGCCTGGCGTCTTTTCATGGCTCTTCCTCCCAAGCGATCTCGCGCGCAACCGGGCCGCAGCGCGGCGAAGGGATTCTAGCCCAACCACGGGGGCCAGGCAACCGCCCCCTCGACGGCCGGCGTTGCCATCGAGCTGCGCCTCGTGGTAATGTCCCGTTGAGGGAGGACCCGATGTCGAAACACACCGCTTTCCTCGTGGGCTTCATCGGCGCGCTGGCCCTTTCGTCCGGATGCAAGCAGCCCGCGGCCGATGAGGCCCCGCCGGTCCCCTTGGTCTTCAATGTCAAGGATCACGGCGCGACCGGGATCAAGGACGACCTGGCCCAGGAGGCCATCCAAAAGGCCGTCGACGCCTGCGCCGCGGCCGGGGGCGGCATCGTCTACATCCCGCCCGGCCAGTACACGAGCGGAACGATCCACCTCCGAAGCCACGTCCGGCTGTTCGTCGAATCGGGCGCCACGGTCTATTCCCTCCACGACAAATCGCACTTCGACAAAGACGCGCTCCTCTACGGCGAGGACCTCACCGGCGTGACCATCGAAGGCCGCGGCGTTTTCGACGGCGGGGGGGCCTACGACCGGCGCCTCAAGGGCGACCACGAGGACGATTTCATCCGCCCGAATCAGGTCGAGATGGAGACCCTCGGGCTGCCGCTGATGCGCTCGTTTCCCAAGCCCGACCGGACGGGCAAGATGGTCCTCCTGGTCCGCTGCAGGGACATCCGCATCACCGGGGTTTCGTTCGTGGATTCCCCTTCCTGGACCCTGCACCCCGTCCAGTGCGAGCGGCTGGTTATCGACGGCGTCACGATCCGGACGAGCCTCACGGACGGCGTCTGGGCCGACGGCATCGACCCCGACGGCTGCTCGGACGTCCGCATCGCCAACTGCACCATCGAGACAGGCGACGACGCCCTGGTCTTCTACTCGATGGACTGGTTCGGCCCGGCTCGCCCGTGCGAAAACATCACCGTGACGAACTGCCGGCTGAGCTCGGCGTCGAGCGCCGTCAAGTTCTGCGACGGCAACATCGCCGGCATCCGCAACGTCACCATCGACAACTGTGTCATCACCAAGTCGAACCGCGGCGTCGCCTTCATGACTTTCGACGGCGGGGCCGTCGAGAACGTCATCCTGTCAAACCTGACGATCGAAACCGTCCGCCATGAGTGGTTCTGGTGGGGGGACGGCGAGCCCTTCCACTTCAATATCCGGAAAAGGAGCGAGGTCCACGCCGGCTGGCCGCCGGAAAAGGACCGGCCGGCCGGGGCCATCCGCAACATCAAGATCCAGAACGTCATCGCGCGCGGCGCCGGATCGAGCGTCTGCAACGGTCATCCCGATTCATGGCTCGACGGCGTGTCTTTCGAGAACGTCACGCTCACGGTCGCCCATGATCCCCGCGCCGCGTATGACAAAGCCGTCCACGGCCTCGTCTTCAGACAGGCGCAGAACCTGCGGTTGAAGGATGTCGAGATCGTCTGGGAAGGGCCGCGCTCGGAGAAATGGCAGAGCGCCCTGGCCTGCGACGAGATCCGGGGCCTCGTTCTGGACGGGGTGAGAGCGGCCCAGTCGCCGGACATCGAGGCGGCACCCGCCGTCCTCCTGAATCAGGTCGATTATGCCGTCATCCGCAATTGCCAGGCGGCCGACGGGACGGGGACCTTTCTGCTCCTCAGCGGCGAGGGCACGAAGGACATCCTGCTCGAGCGCAACGATTTTCGCAAGGCCCGGCTCCCCTACGCCTTCGCGGATGGGGCCTTGCCTCAGGCCCTGAGACTGGGTTACTGAGGCCGGACAGCCCGCCGCGCGGCGGCCGGGTTCCGGCTCACCGCCGTCCCAGGAAAAACACTAGGGCCGCGACAAGGAGGATCAGCAGCATCATGTAGTACGCCCGCCTCCGCCGGGCCGCGACGAATTCCTCGGCGGCATTCAGGTCGATATAAAAAGCTTCCGGCGACCGGCCCGGACGAACGATCCCCTGGTCCTGCATCTTACGGAATACGCGGTCGGGTTTTACCGTGAGCTCAGAAAGCGGCCGGGCTTTGGCCGGGTCCGTCGCTCCCGCGTGGCGGAATTTCCTCATGATCTCATTCTGTCTGACGATGATGTGCGCGGCATTGCTCATGGTGCCCTCCCGCGGCTCCCGGTCCGCCCGCCGGGCCCCATTATAGCCGGAAGATCCGCCCCCTGCGAGCTTTCCCTTCGAAGTGACCAGCTATGCTAGAATGCGCCCATGAAAAACAACGGCAGGTCCCCTCTCAGGATAGGTCTCGTCCTTCTCTTCCTAGCGATCGCTGCCGCCCCCGCGCGGGCCGGCCTGAAGCTCGCCGTCCGCGGTCGCGCTTCGGCCCGGATCGTTGTCGCCTCAGGGGCCCTTGAGACGGAGAGGTTCGCCGCTGAGGAGCTCGCCCTGTTCCTTCGGATCGTCACCGGCGCGGGCTTCCCGATCGTCGAGGCGGACGCCCGGCCCGGAGGGCGGCTTCTCGTCGGGCTCGCCGCGGCGCGGGAGGCGGCGCCGGATCTGCCGAGCGCGGGCCTGGCTCCGGAGGAGATCGTGGTTCGCACGGTCGGGGGCGATCTCGTCCTGGCCGGGGGCAGTCCTCGGGGAACGCTTTATGCCGTCTACACGTTCCTCGAGGACGTCGTCGGCTGCCGCTGGTGGACCGGGACGGCCAGCCGCATGCCCCGGAAGCCGTCTCTCTCGATCCCCGATGTCGCGATCCGCCACAATCCGCCCCTCGAATATCGCGAGCCCTACTGGTATGTCGCGTTCGATCCCGTCTGGGCGTCCCGGAACAAGGCCAACGGGACTCTGGCCGGCGGCGATGCGCTCCGGGGCGGCCGCCAGATCTATGAGGGTTTCGTCCACACGTTCTATGCCCTCATCCCTCCCGCTGAATACTTCGCCGCGCAACCGGAGTGGTTCAGCGAGATCGACGGCCGGCGGACCTTCGAGAACGCCCAGCTCTGCCTGACCAACGAGGACATGCGCAAGGAGCTGGTCAAGAACCTGAAAAAGCGCTTGAGGGCCCGCCCGGACGCGACGATCGCCTCCGTCTCCCAGAACGACTGCTTCGGCCCCTGCACCTGCCCGAAGTGCCGGGCCCTCGACGAAGAGGAAGGCGGCCCGTCCGGGTCGCTGCTGCGTTTCGTCAACGCCGTCGCCGCCGCGGTCGAGCCCGAGTTCCCGGGCGTGGCCATCGACACGCTGGCCTATCAATACACGCGCCGCCCGCCCCGCCTTGCCCGCCCGAGGCCGAGCGTCATCGTCCGCCTCTGCAGCATCGAGTGCTCGTTCGCCAAGCCCCTCGACGATCCCCGCAACAAGAGCTTCTTCGAGGACCTCGAGGGCTGGTCGAAGATCGCCGGGCGTCTCTACATCTGGGATTACACCACGAATTTCTCCCACTACGTCCAGCCCCACCCGAACTACCGCGTCCTCGCCCCGAACATCCGCCTCTTCGTCGGCCGGAACGTCCGGGGCGTTTTCGAACAGGGCGCTTACCAGTCCTGGGGGTCGGAGATGGCCGAGCTCAGGGCCTGGATGCTGGCCAAACTCCTCTGGGACCCCGCGCTCGACGAGGACGCGCTGCGCGGGGAGTTCCTGTCCGGATACTATGGCCCGGCCGCCGGACGGATGGCCGACTACCTCGAGAGGCTCGAGGACGCTCTGGCGAAGGCGGGCGACGCCTTGGGCTGTTATTCGCCGTCCGACGCCGGGTTCCTGTCCTTCGATACCCTGTCGCGGTCCTGGGATGTTCTCGAAGCCGCGCGCCGGAAAACCCGACGCTCCGCCGAATACGGGCGCCGCGTCCGGCGGGCCGCGCTCCCGGTCGCCTACACGGTCCTCACCCGCTGGGAGCCGCTAAGGGAAGAGGCGCGTCGCACGGGACGGCGCTGGCCCTGGCCCGAAACGAGAGAGGGGTTGCTGGCCTGGTTCCTGGAGGCGGCCCGGCGGGAGAACATCACCATGATCTCCGAGTGGCAGACGTTCGCCGACTGGGCTGCCAAGGGGGGCCGGTAAAAATAGGCCGCGGCTCAGCGTCTCATCGGCCCAGAAGGCTTCCCGGCACCGCGCTCTTCGGGAAGCCAGGCCCTCGCCACGACAGCTCGAGGCCCATGCCGCCTGTCGCCTGGAAGTAGAGGATCTCGATCGGGTGCCAGCCGGCGGTTAGGGCGATCTCTCCCGCCCCTTCGGCCAGGCCGTGGACGCCGTCGTTCGTCACGAGGTCCCGGCCTCCGACCGAAAGGCGGCTTCCGTCGTCGGAAGCGAGATAGAAAACATAAACCCCGGTCCGCGGAGCGCGGACATACCCCCGGAACCTCAGGGCGAATCCCTCCTTGTCCCCGGCGATCCCGGGGTCGGGCCGGCCGGCCTTCCCCGACTTGGACGCCGTCATCGCGGCGAAATCCGGCAGCTTCTCGAACGGGCCATCGTAATAGTCGTAGGCCAATCCCCTTTCCGCGGGGACGGCGGCAGACGCGGGAAGCGGTTCGGCCGGCTTGAAGGTCCGGCTCTCGACCAGGCTCGAAACGCCGTCGGGCCAGAAGGCGCGGGCTTGGACGGTCGTCTCTCCGCTGATGCCGACCGGCCTGTCGTAGAGGGCCGACTCGGGGCGGGGCTCGGAGCCGTCGAGCGTATACCTGATCGTCGCCCCCGGCCGGGCGGAGAGCTCGACCACGAACGAGGGTCCGACGAAAAGGGTTTGGTCAGCGACGAACGCCGGCGGCAGGAAGCCCCGGTTGAGGGGGGAGAACCGGGCCGGGTCGAGCTTGATGACCTCGCGGTCGTAGGTCATGAGGCCGTTGACCTCGATCTCGCAATCCGAGGTCTGGGTGTACACGGCCGCGGCCAGTCCCCTGTCGACGAGCGGATAAAGGCTCTTGATGAGCGCGGCGTAGCGCGTCTCGAAAACCCCCGTGTCGTCGAAATTGCGGTAGCCCCAGTTCCCCTCGGCCTGCCACAGGTGGCCGGCCAGCGGCAGTCCGAGGCCTCCGAACTCGCCGAGGACGGAGGCCCGGTTCTCTTCGAGGGGCGGCATCGCCGGCCCGGGATAGCTGTGGATATCGCTGACGTCGCCTGCGCCCTTGTCCGTCCAGCCGCTGGCGTTGTTGACCAGGCGGGTCGGATCGTACCGCTTCGTCCAGGCCGTGATCCGCTCAGTGTCGTATTGCCCCCAGCCTTCGTTGAACGGCACCCACATGACGATCGAGGGATGGCTCATAAGGGCGTCCATGATGGCCCTCCATTCGCCTTCGAATTGCGCATCCCTCGCCGCCAGGGCCTCCGCAGACAAGGCTTCCCTCTTGTACAGGGCGCTGGGCATGTCCTGCCAGACGAGGAGGCCCAGCTTGTCGCACCAATAATAGAGCCGGTCGGGCTCGACCTTGACATGCTTGCGGAGCATGTTCATGCCCAGGGCCTTGATCGTTTCGACGTCAAAGCGGAGGGCGGCGTCGGCCGGCGCCGTGTAGAGGCCGTCCGGCCACCAGCCCTGGTCGAGGGGGCCGAATTCGAAGAGCGGCTCGTTGTTCAGGAAGAGCCGGGTGACGCCCCGGGGGTCCTTGCCCAGCGCGATCTTGCGCAGGCCGGCATAGCTCGCGACCTCGTCAAGCGCCCGGCCGTCCTTCTTGAGGACGATCCGGAGGTCGTAAAGGGCGGGATTCGAGGGCGACCACAGCGACGGACGGGGGATCTCGAGGGTTGCGGGGCCGCCGGCCGCCTGCTCGATCTCCGCAACGACCTCGCCCTCGCGGCTGACCGCTACGGATATCTGCGTCCCCTCGCTCCGGCCTGCGATCTCCGGCTCGACGGTCAGCGTGCCCCTGTCGATGTCCGGCGTCGTTTTGACCTTGACGACATAGGCGTCCGGCACGGGCTCGAGCCAGACCGTCTGCCAGATGCCGGTCACGGCCGTGTAGAAGATGCCGTGCGGCTTCATGACCTGCTTGCCTCGGGCGATCGGGCTGTTGTTCGCGTCGGTCGGGTCGAGGACACGCAGGGCGATCTCCTGCTTGGCCCCCCGTTTGAGGGCCTCCGTGACGTCATAGGTGAAAGGGTCATACCCGCCCCGATGGGTCCCGACCTCGCGGCCGTTGACCCAGACCGTGCTCTCCCAATCCACCGCTCCGAAATGGAGGAGCACCCGGCCGCCGCGCCAGCTCTTGGGCATGAGGACCGTCCGCCGGTACCAAATCGCCTGGTCGGACCCGACGGGCTTGGCGACGCCCGAAAGCGCCGATTCGACCGCGAACGGGACGAGGATCTGCCCGTCCCAGTCTTCCGGCCGCCCGGCGTCCTTGGCCCTGATGGCATAGTCCCAGAGCCCGTTGAGATTGAGCCATTCCTCCCGGACCATCTGCGGCCTCGGGTATTCCGGCAGGGTCAGATCCGGCTGGACTTCGGCGGCCCAACGGGTCATGATCCGGCCCTCGACCGGCTTCCATTCAGCGGCTTTCTCGGACTTGCAGGCCGCGATCCATCCGGAAAGGAGGGCGATGGCGCAGATAAGAGCCGGAGTTCTTTTCATGGGGTTCTCCTGTCTCCGCATTAGTAATTCATCCCGCTCGCTTCTGTCAACTCCTTCAGGGACTGTCGCCATCGCGAACCCTCACTCTGGTGCCGATCCCATTTGAATTCGGAGCCCGGTTGGATTAGAGTGGCGAATCCAGGAGAGGTGACATCATGGCCATGAGCGATCCGGTCCATCCCCTCGAGCTTCTGAATCCCCAGGTCCGGGCCCGTTTCCCGATGATCGACCGCGATTCCCTGGGAAATCCGAGGACCTACCTCAACACCGGCGCGGGAAGCCTGACCGTGGACACGGCCGCCGAGGCCGCCCGCGAGGCCCAAGGCCGGCTCAATCCCATGCCTGGCGCCATCGCCGCCGGAGAAGGCGAGACGGCCGCCCTTCACTCGCGCGTCCGCGACCTCGTGGCCGATTTCCTCCACGCCCGGTCCGGCCGGGAGGTCAGCTTCCATCAGTCCGCCACGGCGGCTCTCTTCCAGCTGGCCTTCGGCCTGCGCGGGGCCATGCCGCCGTCCTCGAACATCCTCGTCACGGACCTCGATCACATGGCCAATGTCTCGCCCTGGGAGTCGGTCTTGGGCGAGATGGGCGGACTCGAGATCCGGCGGGCCGGGCTCACCGCCGAGGGAACTCTCGATCGTGACCGTCTCCTCTCGCTCGTCGATCCCCGGACCGGCCTCCTCGCCGTGACATCGGCGTCGAACGGGAACGGCTCGCTCGTTCCCCTCAAAGAGCTGGTCGCGGCGGTGCGCGACAAGGCACCCGGCTGCCTCGTCGCCGTCGACGCCGTCCATCACGCCCCCCATGGGGTTCTCGACGTCCAGGAGGCCGGCATCGACTTTCTCGTCTTTTCCGGCTACAAGGTCTTCGGTCCGATGACGGGGGTCCTCTGGGGCCGGGAGGAAAGCGCCGCGCGGCTCCGGCCGTACCGGGTGGAGACGAACAAGGACGTGCTTCCGGGCAAGTTCGAAATGGGCATGCTCAACAACGCCTCGATCGCCGCTCTCGAAGCCGCCCTGGAATACCTTCTCTGGCTGGCCGATCGGCTCGGGCGTCCGCGCCCGTCCTTCCCCGACAGGGCGTCCGGATTCCGTTCGATCATGACTTCGATCGCCGGCTATGAGGAGTCCCTTTCCCGGCGTGTCCTCGAGGGTCTCCGGGGATTGGCCGCGCCCGGTTTCCGACTGTTCGGCATCGCCGATCCGGACCGGGCCGCCGAGCGCGTGCCCACCTTCGCCTTCGACATCGGCGGGCTTACGGCGACAGAGACGAAGCGCAGGCTCTGGGCCGATGCGGCGATCCAGATCGCCGACGGCAACCATTATTCGGCGGCCGTCTTCCGCCACCTGGGCCGGCCCGAAGGCATCTGCCGGGTGAGCTTCGCCCATTACGACAATATCGCGACGGCCGACCGCTTTCTTGCGGCCCTCGCCCGGCTTTTCCGTTGACCCGCGGGCCCGCGGAAAAAGATTGAACGAGCGGCCGGGAAAAAATAAAATAGGCCTTCCTGTATCATGCCAAAACTGGTGAAGGCCCTGCGACCCATTCGTCACGATCAAGGAGTCACGCCATGAGAAGACATTCCAACGCGGCCGCGATCGCCGCCCTCCTGCTCGCCGTCCTCATCGTCGGCCCCGCGTTCCCCCAGGAAAAGATCATCGGGAAGGCCCTTTACGAAAAGCTCCAGCGCGAGGGCCGCCGGATGACGGGCCCTCCCGGCATGGGCCCGGGCGGGTTCGCCTGGACCCCCGACGGCAAGGGCAGCTACGCATTCGAGGACGGCACCTTCAAGCGGACCGACATCGTCACCGGCGAGAAAACGCCGCTCTTCGACGACGCCAAGATCATCGCGGCGGCGAACGCCGCCATGGGCCGCCAGGAAGTCAAGCTCTTCTTCAACCGTTTCCAGTACCTCGACGACGGCCGGAAGATCCAATTTCAGGCTTTCAACAAGACCTTCATCTACGATCTCGCCTCCGCGAAGCTCGCCTTCTACGAGCCCGAGCGCTCGATCGTCGGCGTCCGCGGCCGGGCTTACGGCGACATCCTCTCACCCGACCTGAAGTACCGGGCCTTCACCCGCAGCTTCAACCTCTATATCAAGGACATGGACGGCGCCGAGACGGCCCTGACCACGGACGGGACCGAGGACCTCCGCAACGCCTTCCCCGACTGGGTCTATCCCGAGGAGCTCAGCCAGTACCAGGCCTTCTGGTGGTCCCCCGATTCGAAGAAGATCGCTTTCATGCAGTTCGACGAAAGGCCGGTCACGAAGTACCCGATCGTCCACGATACCCAGCCCGTCCCCCGCTTCGAGCTCCTGGGTTATCCCAAGCCCGGCGGCAACAATCCCATCGTCCGGCTGTTCATCGTCGACATCGCCTCGAAGAAGCTCGTCCGCCTGGACACGGGCGACGACCTCGACGTCTACCTCTACCGGGGCCAGTGGACCGTCGACGGCCGCGAGTTCACCTACCACCGCCTCAACCGGTTCCAAAACAAGGTCGAGCTCTTCGCCGCCGACCCGGCCACGGGCAGGACGCGGCTGTTCCTCACCGACACCGACCCCTGCTACCTCGACGAGTCGACCGACCTCGTCTTCCTGGCGGACGCCAAGCGCTTCCTGTGGACCTCGGAGCGGAGCGGTTGGCGCGAGATCTACCTCTATGAGCTGGCCACGGGGAGGCTCCTCAAGCAGCTGACCGACGCCAAGCTCCCTGTGCGCGGCATCCAGGGCGTCGACGAGGCCCGGGGCATCGTCTATTTCTCCGGCCAGGAAGCCAACGGTACCCAAAGCCATCTTTACCGGGTCAAGCTCGACGGGACGGGATATGCCCGGATGACCAAGGAGCCGGGGTCGCACATGGCCAGCCTGTCGCCGACCTTCGATCACTACGTGGATTCCTTTTCGAGCTTCGACCAGCCCGCCAAATCGACCCTCTACGCGGTCGACGGCAAGGAGATCAGGGCCCTCTCCCCGGGCACGGTCTCCAAGGAGCTTCTGGACCTCAAGTTGATCAAGCCCGAGCACTTCCAGTTCAAGTCGGCCGACGGCAAGTACGATCTCGACGGCCTGCTCTACTTCCCGGCCCACTTCGACCCGGCCGACAAGTATCCGCTCATCCTCCCGATCTACGGCGGGCCTGGCGTGAAGGCCGTCAGCAACTCCTACAAGATGACCGACGCCAGCCAGGCCCTGGCCCAGCTGGGCTTCCTCGTCGCCGTCTGCGACTACCGCGGCGTCTCCGGCCGGGGCAAGGCCTTCCAGAACCTGCACTACATGAAGCTCGGCCAGGTCGAGCTCGAGGACCATGTCGCCTTCGTCAAGGCCCTCGGCACGCGCCCGTATGTCGATACGACCCGCGTCGGCGTCACCGGGCACTCCTACGGCGGCTATTTCACCTGCCTCGCGCTGCTCAAGGAACCCGATGTCTTCCACGTGGGGGTCGCCGGGGCCCCGGTGACCGATTGGAGGAACTACGATTCGATCTACACCGAGCGCTACATGCGCCGTCCCCAGGACAATCCGGACGGCTACGAGAAAAGCTCCTGCCTGACCTATGCCAAGAACCTCAAGGGCAAGCTCTTCATCCATCACGGCGCGGTCGATGACAACGTCCACCCGGGCAACACCATCCAGCTCGTCCAGGCCCTGCTCAAGGAGAACAAGACCTTCGACATGATGATCTACCCCGAACAGCAGCACGGCATCTCGGTCCCCCGCTACCCCGCGTCGCGGGTCGAATACTTCATCGAGCACCTGAAGCCGGTCGTCAAGTGACGGGCCGCAGATCTCTCAAGGAGGATTGACATGGCCAAGTTCGAAGGCGTGAAATGGGCGCCCCATCAGATGCGTTATATCCTGGCCGGGAAGGAGTTCGACATCCTCGAGCCCGACGCCAAGGTCTACGGCGTTTCCCGGTCGATCTTCTATGCCACGTGCCTCTGCTTCGAAGGCATCCGCTTCTTCTGCAAGAAGGGCGCCGCCGGGCGCCTCGAGGTCAATTTCCTCAACTGGCACAAGAACCTGGACCGGCTCCGTCGCGGTCTCACGTTCAACCTCAGCCGCGCCCAGGCCGACCTCGTCCCCTCCGCCGAGGAGCTCGAGAACATCATCGTCCACCAGTACTTCAAGGAGCCTTCGGTCCGCGCCTTCCTCGGGGACATGGCCGAGAAAGGCCTTCAGGGCTACCTGAGGCCGTTCACGGTGGACGAAGAGCAATCGATGGGGGTCACTTTTCCCGGCCGGCCGGCTGTGCGGGCCATATTTTGCAGCTATGACAACTATCTGGGCGAACCGTTCTCCGGAGTCGTTATCCCGCACCTCGTCAGGGCCGTCGGCCTGAACAAGACCGGCTGCCTGAAGCTCGGCGTCAACTACCTGGTCAGCCTGAAGGCCCTCGAAGCGGCCAAGGACGTCGATCCGCACGCCGCGGCGGCCCTCTTCCTCGATGACCGGACCCACCTCCCCCTGGCCGACCGCTGCATCACCGAATGGGATTCCTCCTGCTGCCTTTTCGGCCTGCGGGACGGGACCGTCGTCAAGATCCCTGAGAGCGAGCTCATCTTGCCTTCGGTCACGATCCAGGGCATGGTGGCCATCCTGCGCGATATGGGCGTCAAGGTCGAAGAGAGGGACGTCACCTACGGCGAGCTCGTCAGCCGGGTCAAGGCCCGGGAGCTCGTCGTGGCCGCGAGCATCGGCACCGCGGGGATCATGAACCGCTGCCAGAAGCTCCTCTGCGTCGACGAGGCGAACGCCGTCGCGGCCGTGCACACTCCCGACACCGGCCATCCTCTCTACACGAAGCTGGCCGAGGCGAAGGCCTACTACTGGGACATCTACAAGGAAACGGCCAAGCTACCGGCCGGGATGAACCTCTTCAAATACACGCTCTGATAAAACCGCCGGCCGCTAAAGGCTCATGGCGATGAGCATCCAGAACTTGTCGCCGAGCTCCAGGTACTTCTGGATGGCGGCGCGGGCCGTGTCGTTCGTATACTTCGTCAGATACTGCTCGACCGTGAACACTTCCTTATCGGGCGTCTTGCTGGCCAGGATATCCTGGACCTTCTTCTCGATGAGCGGGAGGTCGGCGAAGGCTTTGTCCTCGAACTCGGCGATCGTCGCCTCGATCGTCTTCCGCGTCGTCCCCCACTTCAGGGTAGCCAGGCGGTTGGCCCGCCGGAACGCCCAAGCCGCGGAATCCAGGCGGAAGTTGTGCTGGGCGCAGATCTCGAAGCTCGGCGGCAGCTCGGTCGTGCCGGCGAAGATGGGGATGCGGGCGCTCATGGCCGGGTTGTCGAAGCTGAACCAGCAGACCGCCCCGACCGAGGGCGGCAGCCAGCCCTTGACCTGGAGGACGGTGGCGTACGCGCAGCCGGAAATGGGGATCGTCCGCTGGGGTACGACGGTCCCCGGCTTGAGGGCGTTAACGAGGTTGAAGATGTCCCGGGGCATCCAGGCGCTGGCGATCGGGCTCAGGGCCATCTCCGGCGCGGCCGGTGGTGCCTCCGGGGCCTGTCCGGGCTTCGGGCGGGGCTGCGGCCGCGGGACCATCAGGTTCTTGGTGATATCGAGATCCGTCCCCTCATAAGGATCGCGGTAGATGGCCAGGATGTCGCGGACCGAGAGCTTCTTCTCGGGTTTGACCGAGAAGGGCAGCTCCGCGAGGTCCATGCTCAGCTTGAGGGAGGGCGCGAGCTTGTTGAGGACGAAGAACTCGCGCGTCGAGAACGGCTTGCCCCGCCCGCTGCCGTAGGCTTCCCAGAACTTGAACGGCTTGCCGCTCTTGGGGTCCCACCAGCCCATGTCCTGGGCCACCTGGAAGACGTTCTCGGAAGCCATGTAGCGGTCGGGGTCCTTGAGGTCGATCTCGGGGATGCGAGGGATGTTGGCCGAGATGCCGACGTGATCGTCCGGGATGCGGACGGCTGCCCAAACGGCCCCCTTCTCGAGAGGGCCGGCGCCCATGATCTCGAAGTGCCAGACCTCCTTGCCGTCGGCGATCGTGATGCACTCGCCGAAGTCCCCATAGCCGTACTGCTTGGCCAGCTCGCCGATGAGCTTGATGGCCTCCCGGGCCGTCCTGCAGCGCTCGAGGGCGAGCCGCTCGAGCTCCTCGATCATGAACATGCCTTCGTTGTTGACGAGCTCGCGGCGGCCGCCGATCGTCGTCTCCCCGATGGCCAGGCCGGCCTCGTTGAGGGCGGGATATGCGGTGTTCAGAAAGCGGTAGGTCTCCGGGACCTGGGGGATCTCGCCAGTCTGGATGATGCCCCGGAGGTCGGTCGCGGTCTCCGTGTGCATCTTACCGGAGAAGATCTTGTTCATCGACTTGTCGGGCCACTTCTGGTGAGGGACGATATTGACCCATTGCCGGTACGGGCCATCGCAGGTGTGGCAGGTGATGACCGAGCCGTCGACCGTAGCCAGGCGGCCGACCTGGATGGACGTGCAACTTTCGGGATCCTCGACCCAGGCCTTGGCGGCCGGGCTGAGTGGAGTGTCCGCCGGACGCGCCGCGAAGACCGAGTATGCCGCAACAAGCGCGAGGCCCAGGAAGAGCCCGCGACTGATGAGCTTCTTCGGACGGAATCGAGTCATGAGGTCCTCCTCTTCGTGGAGATCCAAAACATGATGAATGTATGATTACGGCGCGCCGGCTGTCAACCGAATTCTTCCGAATGTTCCTCTTGGACGCTCCGCTCGACCTGGCCATACATCTCCGCGGCGGTCATGGTCGCCGTCACCGGGATCGTCGTGACCGGCACCCCTCGCTCCCGATAATGATCGACGAGAGATGCCGTTCGTTGCCCGAAGATGGCCAGGCGCCGCGTGACCGCTTCGATGGTGTCGTCTCCCCTCCCCGCCCGGTCCCGGCCGGGGTCCTGTCGCATCCTCTCCCGGATGACGGCTGCGTCCGCCTCGAGCGAAATGACGCGTTCAACCGAGATGGTCGCATCGAGGGCTTCGGCCTGCGCCCGATGCCGGGGCAGGCCATTGAGGATGAGCAGGGAACCGGATGTCATCCGCCTCGACTCCGTGAACCAGGACAGGATCTTGATGATCAAGGGCAGATCTCCGGCCTCGAACAGCGCGCCCGTCGCGAGGGACGCCCGGATCACGGCCAGCTCGCCCGGAGTGAGGTCCGGCCCGGCCCCCTGTCCGGACGCCGCGGCCCGGAGGTTGGCCCCGAAATCGAAATGGACGCACCGCCGGCCCCGGAGTCCCCGCGCCTCGAGCTCCCGGCCGAGCGGGGTCTTGCCCGCGCCGGTCGGCCCCACGAGCAGGATCGACGGCCATCGTCCGGATGGACGGGTGGTCAGGCTCACGCGCCTCCTATCCGCCCTGATGAAGCGTCCGTGCTTCCGGTGGCTAAATAGGCGAAAGCCCGGTCGATGTCACGGTGGCTCGCTACGAGAACGAGTGTGTCCTGGTCCTTGATCTCGAACTCGGCGCCCGGGCTGGCAAAGGACTCCTCACCCCTAACGACGGCAATGACGGTGGCGCCCGTCCGCCCTCGCAGGTCGAGCGCACCCAGGGTCTTCCCTCCCGGCCAAGCACCCTGGCCCACAAAAAACGTCTCGGCCGTTCCTGCGGTGAGCAGGTCACCGATCCTCTCCGCCACCGGACGGACGGCGCAGGAGCCGCGCAACATGCCGTAACATTCGCCGCGAAGCGCTTTCACCTGGGCCTCGACCAGGTTGCGCGGGACGTGGAATTTTTCAAGAACCCGGGTGAAGATCTCGATCGAAGTTTCAAACTCTTCGGGGATGACGTCATCGGCCCCGATCCTCAGCAATTCATCGATCTCGGAAGCGTAGCGCGTGCGTACAATGACAAAGACCGCGGGATTCATCGCCTTCGCCGCTTTGACGCCCCTTTTCGTCATCAGGGGGTCGGAAATGGCGAAGACGATGCCCTTGGCCCGCTTGGCACAGGCCTCCTCCAGAATGATCCGGCTCGAGACGTCGCCGAAGATGATAGGCTCCCCTTCTGCGGACGCCGCTCGGACGGTCACAGGGTTGAGCTCGAGGATGACATAGGGAATGCCTGCGTCTTTGAGGACGCTGGCGAGGTTCTTCCCGTTGAGCCCATAGCCGGCGATGATGACGTGTCCCTGGAGGCTCCGGCCGGGTATGCCCCCCTCCTCATTCCCCCTCGTCTTCCAGCGCAGCCTCGTCGAGGCGCGGTCGGCCAACGCCGGCGAAACTTGAATCAGAAAAGGGGTCGCCAGTATCGTCAGGATGGACGATGCGATGAAGGCCTGGAAGATGTCGCCCTCCAGGAATCCGTTGGTTCGTCCGACGCCGGCCAGGACGAATGAGAACTCCCCGACCTGGGCCAGAGCCAGACCGGTTAAGGCGGCGATCCGGGGCCCATACCCGAGTGAGCGGACCGTCAGGAAAACGGCGAAGGACTTCAGGATAATCACCGCAACCACGAGGCCCAGGACGGTCGGCAGAAACCTCCAGACCGTCCCTACATCGAGGAGCATACCCACGGCGATGAAGAAGAGGCTATTGAAAACGTCTTTAAAGGGCAGGATGTCGGAGACGACCTGGTGGCTGTAATCGGACTCAGCCAAGAGCACTCCGGCCATGAAGGCACCTAAGGCAAGTGACAGTCCGAGCGAGGATGTCAACAAAGCCATGCCCAAGCAAAGAAAGAGCGTGGCGATCAGAAAGACCTCGCGGACACGCGTCTTGACGATGACGTGGAGGATGAACGGCATGACGAGCCGGGCTAGAACGAAGACCGCCCCAACTGCCGCCCCGCTGAGCGCGAAGCGGATCACGATGGCGCCGGCGGACACGGTACCGGCATTAGCGAGAGCCGGTACCAGGGCGATCATCGGCACGATGGCCAAGTCCTGGAAGATCAGGATGCCGATCGAGATCCGGCCTTGCGGCGAATCGGTCTCGCTACGGTCGCCCAGTATCTTGAGTACGACGGCGGTGCTGCTCAGCGAGACCAGGAAGCCGTAGAAAAGGGCTTCCCTGAAGCCAAGTCCCATAAAGCCCATGAGAAGGCCGACGCAGACGGCCGTCGTGAGCCCGACCTGGAGACCTCCGCCTGCCCAGAAGGACCTTTGGATCTGCTTCAATCGGGACGGCTCGAATTCGAGGCCGATGGTGAAGAGGAGCATAACGACGCCGACCTCAGCGAGGATCTGGACCGTCTCGCTGTTCTTGACCAGAGATAGACCGCCCGGCCCGATCAGAACGCCCGTCAGGAGAAAACCGACGACGGACGGCAGTTTGAGCTTATGGGAGATGTAGATGATGAGGACGGAAGCCGCGAGGACGATGACCAATTCTCCGAGGCCGTACAAGTTCATGTCAATCGATCCTGTCGCTTGCCCTTGGGCCGGGAGGGCTCGCTATCACGATAAAGCGTCCGGAGGCGGACGAGCTCCCGTTCGAGGTCCCGGCGGACCGCCGCGTAGGAAGGGTCGTCGCAGACGTTCAGGACCTCTTGAGGGTCCTTCTCGAGGTCGTAGAGCTCCCAGGCGTCGATATCGTCATAGAAATGGATGAGCTTGTAGCGCCGCGTCCGCACGCCGTAGTGGCGCTTGGCCATGTGCTCGGCTGGAAACTCATAATAATGGTAATAGACGGATTCGGGCCAGCCGGGGACGCGGCGGCCCAGGAGCAGGGGCAGGAACGACCGCCCAGGCATGTCGGCGGGCTTTCCGAGACCGGCGACATCGAGGAGGGTCGGGGCGAAATCGAGGTTCGAGATCAGTTCGCCCATCACCGATCCCGGCCGGATGCGGCCCGGCCAGCGCATGACCACAGGCATGCGCAAGGCCTCCTCGTACATGAGCCGCTTGTCGAACCAGCCGTGTTCGCCAAGAAAGAAACCTTGATCGGAGGTGTAGACGATCAGGGTGTCCGGGGCCAGGCCCGTATCATCGAGCAGGGCGAGGATCCGGCCGACGCTTTCGTCGACCGCGGCAATGCACCCCAGGTAATCCTGGAGGTAGCGGCGGTACTTCCAGCGGAGGAGGGCGTCGCCTGTGAGCGCGGCCCGTTCGAACGCGGCCCTCTTGGGGCCGAAGGCCGTCTCCCAGGCTGCCCTTTGCGCCGCATCCAGGCGGGCCGGGGGCGGGCCAAGCTTGAGGTCCGAATCGAGCGTCATGTGATCCCGGATGGTCATCTCCTGCTCGAAGGCCGCCCGCGAACGCGTCGAATAATCGTCGAAGAGCGTCGACGGCTCCGGAAACTCCGTGCCGTCGTAGAGAGGCATATGCCTTTCGGCCGGCTGCCAGTTGCGATGGGGCGCCTTGTGGTGGAGCATCAGGAGGAAAGGGCGGGAGGCGTCGCGCCGGGCCTCAAGGAAATCGGCGGCCATGTCGGTCAGGATGTCGGTCACGTATCCTTGGCGCCGTGTCGTCCGGCCCATCTCGATGAAATCGGGATTGTAATATTCGCCCTGGCCGGGCAGGATCGTCCAGCTGTCGAAGCCCGTCGGGTCGCTCTTGAGATGCCATTTGCCCAGGAGAGCGGTCTCGTAGCCGGCCGCCCGGAGGATCTTGGGGAATGTTGCCTGGCGCCCGTCGAAGACCGCCCGGTTGTCGCGGACCCCGTTCACATGACTGGGCTTCCCGGTCAGGATGACCGCCCGGCTCGGGGCGCAGATGCCGTTCGTGCAGAAGCAGTCGTCGAGGCGGACGCCTTCGCGGGCGATCCGATCGATCCCCGGCGTCCGGTTGAGGCCGTGCCCGTAGCATCCGACCGCCTGCGACGCGTGATCGTCGGACATGATGAAGATGATATTGGGCCGCCTGGCCCGCCCCGGAGCTGGGAAAGCGCGGCTGAAGATGGGGACGGATAGGGAGGCGATCCCCGCGGACTTGAAGAAATCCCTTCGTCTCATGAAGCTCTTCCTGGCTTATAACATGGGGCTTCGGGACCGGTCAATCCCAATATCCCCTCGGGGCGGCGCCGCCGTTAATCTCACCCCTCAGAGCATCTCAAAAGGGGATGGCCCGCCGGCCTCCTGAAATGATAAATAGAAAGGGAACGATCAGGAAGGAGGCTCTCATGAAAAGAACGGCCATCGGTTTTTTGGCAGTCGCGGTCGCAGCTGCGCTCGTACCGCAGGCCCTCGAAGCCGGCATCGGCATTAAGGGGGGCTTTTCGCTGGCCCGGTTCGCCCAGGAGTCGAATGTTCCGCCGTCCTTCGATTGGGAGGATCTGCCGTTCTTCGCCGGTGGCCTGTCCTTCGGAAGCGGCTTCGGGTTCGTCGGCCTCCAGACCGAGATCCTCTACGTCCGGATGGGCGGTAAGAATGAGGCCATCAGCCTCGAAAACCGTTTCGATTACATCCAGCTCCCGGTGCTGCTCAAGCTCATCATCATCCCCGGCGGCCCCGTGCGCCCCGTCATTTACGGCGGCGGGTACGGAGCCTATTTGATCAAAGCCAAGGGTCTCCTGGGGACGGAAGAAGCGGATCTGACGGACGGCTACGAGCGGTTCGACTACGGGCTAGTCGCCGGGGCTGGCCTTGAGTTCAAGCTGGCGGTGGTCGGCCTCTCCGTCGAAGCCCGCTATAACTACGGCCTCAGCAACGTCATCAAGAACCCCGCGGCGGGCGAATCCATGAAGAACAGGTGCCTGATGGTACTGTTCGGCATCAGCATTTGAGCGCGGCCGGGCGCGGTCAGAGCCTGAACCTGGCGATCAGGGTCTCGAGATAGCGCGATCTCATCTGCCTGCTGGCCATCGCCTGCTTGACCGGGGGGAGCTTGAGAATGACCCCGAGGACCGCGGCCATGGCCCGGTGGCTCGCGAGCGCCTGATTGTCGAAGATCAGGTTCTGAAGCTTGCCTCGCTCGATCGACATCAGGACCGCCTTGTGGGCGGAGTTGAGCGGCGTGATGACCCGCTCGGGCCTTGACTGGAGCGTCAGGCTCCTCGTCCGGCAGACGCCGACGCAGACCGCGCATCCGAGGCACATCTCTTCGTCGACGCGCCCCCGCTTCTTTTTCGGGAACCTGGGGTCGTTGGCCGAGACCAGGGTCATGGCTTCGACGGGACAGGCGGCGACGCACTCGCCGCAACCCGTGCAGGACCCGGGTTCGACGACGGGCAGGAAGTTGGTCGTGTGGACGGGATGCAGGAGGCCGAAGCGCCGCTGGGCGATCATCGCCTCGCAGCAGCAGCCGCAGCAATTGCAGATGAAGCTGACCCGGTTCCGGATGTTCTCGCCGAACTGGACGAGGCCGCCCCCCCGGGCCTCGTCGAGCCGGGCCAGGCCCTCGGCGACATCGACGGCCCGGGCATAGCCGTGCCGGATGAGGGAGGCGGCGGTCGTGTTGAAGGTCATGCAGATGTCGAGCGGGGCGTCGCAGGCGTGGCCGGCGTGCCCCATTTTGTGCCGGCAATAGCAGAGGCCGATCCCGCGATGAGAAGCCGTCCGGATGACCTCGCTCGCCCTCTCGTAGTCGAGGACGTGAAGGGCGTTTTCGTTCGTGAGGACGGACTCGTTGACGAAGACCCGTCCGAGCTGGGTCTCGCCTTGCGTGAACAGGGTCTTGATGAAGTCCTCTTCGACGGTGATGTACTGGTAATAGAGCTTGGCCAGGAGCCCCTGGTCGATGTCCCCGCGCAGGCGCATCATGGAGAACTCGAAGAACCCGGCCATGGGAGGCGGCAGGACATAGTACCGGTTCTTGCGGCCCTCGATGTCGATGAGCAAGGCCCTGGAGGCCAGCTCGTCGAGGGCCTTCCGGGCATCCCCGAGGCTCATCTTCCAGGCCCGGGCGGCGGTCGGGACCGTGAACGGCCTGAGGGGAACGAGGGCCACGAGCGAAGCTTCCTTCTCGCTCATGAGCAGCTTGAGGATCTCGAAGAGGAGCTTGGATGGAGGGGCCCCTTGGGGGGCTTTGTTCAGACGCTGGACGAGCTTGTGGTAGCCCGTTCTCGCGGTCAGATGGGCCATGGGCTCTATTTACATGATATTCGCCGCATTGGCAATCCCCGCGGGGTCTTTACCAGGACCTCGCCCTGGTTTATGCTTGGAGCGATCGGAGGCGTCCATGAAGACGGTCAAGGTCGGGATCATCGGCACGGGTTACATCGGCACGGTCCATCTCGAAACGCTGCGGCGAGTCGGACGCGTCGAGGTCGTGGCTGTCGCCGATACGAACAGAGATCAGGCGCGGGCGGCCGCCGCGAAGTTCGGCGTCGAAAGGGTTTATGAGAAGGCCGCCGACCTCATCGCCGATCCCGAGGTCGAGGTCGTCCATGACTGCGCCCCGAACAATGTCCATTTCGACATCAACGCCGCGGCCATCCGGGCCGGGAAAGAGCTCCTGTCCGAGAAGCCGCTGGCCCTCGACTCGCGGGAATCCGGGGAGCTCGTCGAGCTCGCGGAAGAGCACGGCACCCTGACGGCGGTCGATTTCTGCTATCGCTACTACCCCGTCGTCCAGGAGGCCGCGGCCCGGGCGAAGCGCGGCGGCCTCGGCGAGGTACGCGCTTTTGCCGGTCATTTCCTCCAGGATTGGCTCTTCCACAAGACGGATTATTCCTGGAGGCTGGATCCCCAGATCGCAGGCCAGGCCAACGTCGTCGCCGACCTCGGCAGCCACTGGTTCGACCTGGTCCAGTTCATCACGGGGCAGAAGATCGTCGAGGTCATGGCCGAGCTTCATACCTGCCTTCCCAAGCGCATCAAGCCCAAAGCCGGCCCGCTGTCGTTCGGCGCCGGCGACACCGCGGATTCCGAAGAGGTGACTATCACGCTCGACGATTATGCCTCGGTCTTCCTGAAGCTCGAGAACGGGGCCCGGGGGAACTTTACGACCTGCCAGGCCGCGGCCGGCCGCAAGGTCGATATCGAGATCCAGGTCTTCGGGGCGAGGGAATCCTACGCCTGGAGCCATGTCCACCCGAACGCCCTTTGGATCGGGCATAGGGAGAGGGCGAACGAGATCTTCTTTGAATCGTCGCTCTTGCAGACGCAAGAAACACGGAAGTACGCGACCCTGCCCACGGGCCATCCCCTGGGCTATCACGACGCCGTGTTCAATCTCTTCCGGGATTACTACGAGGCCGTTGCGGCCAAGCGAGAGGGCCGATCCTGTTCAGGGACCTTCCCCGATATCCGGACCGGGCACGAGATGATGTGCGTCATCGACGCGGCCATCCGCTCCGACAGGTCCGGCACTTGGGCCAAGGTCGGCCCCTAAGCCCGGCTTTAAGAACCGCCGCGACGAGCCTCCGCCGTTAGCGGACGTATTCCCACATGTCGTTGAGATAGCCCCGGCTGCCGCGGGATCCATAGCCACGTCCGCCGATGAGCCAGAGGTTCCCGGCGGAATCGATCCACACGGCGGCATGCTCCCTGGCCCCGGGATTGTTGCTCAGATAGCGCTTGCCCTGGCTGCTCAGGTCGCCGGTCTGGTTGACATTTTTGCTGCCGGCCATCCAGGTCCATTGGAACGTCGTCGGATCATATTTCCAAATGTCATCGAGCAGGCCGGTGTCGCCTGACTCGTCAAGTCCGCTTCCACCGAACAGCCAGAACTTTCCGCCCGGATCGAGCCAAGGCATCGCTCCATCGAGGCCCCCTGGATTATTGGAGGCCGAAGCCGTTCCTTGGGTGCCGTAGACGCCCGGCTGATTAACGGCGTTCGCGCCGGACATCCAGGCCCATTCATTCGTGGCCTGATCATAGACCCACATGTCGCTCAACCACCCGACGGTGCCCGAGGCGTCGCATCCCGTCCCGCCGTATAGCCAAAGCCGGCCGTTCCCGTCAAGCCAGGAAGACCCTGCATCCCGGCCACCCGGGACATTGCCCGCAGCCGGCGATCCCTTTGTCCCGTAGATTCCCGCGGGGTTTCTCGCATCGCTGCCGGAAATCCATGTCCACCGGAGAGTCTCAGGGTCGAACCGCCAGAGGTCGTTGAGCTCGCCGTTGAGACCGTCCGCATCGAGACCGAGCCCCCCGAAAAGCCAGAAATCGCCGCTGGGGTCGATCCAGTAATCCGCGCGATACCTTGCTCCGGGATGGGTATCGGGGGAGGATGTGCCCTTGACGCCGTAGACTCCAGCCTGTCCTGTCCTCGAACTTCCGGAAATCCAGGTCCATTCAGAGGAGCCGGGGTCGAACATCCAGAGATCATTGAGGTGGTCGGCATTGCTGGTCGAGTCAAATCCATATCCGCCGAAAAGCCAAAGCCTTCCGCTTGAATCGCGCCATAACGAGTATGAATCCCTGGCCCCGGGGACATTACCGGGAGCCGGAGTCCCTTTTGTGCCGTAAGTGCCCGACTGGCTGACCGTGTTGCTGCCCGATATCCAGGTCCACTCGCCCGTCGCAGGGGAGTACTTCCAGAGGTCATTGAGATGCTCCTCTGTGCCAGCCGAATCAATCCCGTGGCCTCCGAAGAGCCAAAGGAGACCGCTGGGATCCTGCCAAGCGAGGTGATAGCCTCTGCCGCCGGGATAATTCGATGAAGAGGCCACGCCCTTCGTCCCGTAAACGCCTGCGGCGCCAGTGATGTCGCTTCCATCCTCCCAGCTCCATCCGGTCGTCGATTCCGGACCGTCGTCGCCATCGTCTTCATTGAAGACGCAGGCCGAGGTCAACGATAACACCGATAGCGTTAGTATGACCGCGATCCAGCCGCTCCATGCGCGGCCGCGACGGGCGAATTTTGCTTTTTCCATCATGGCACTTCCTTTCTTATATCGAAAAAGGAAACTTCGATACTCTCGACCGAGCTAACTATTTATTATTAGCCGGTTTCTTAAGTGCCAGAGGTTCTCCGTTTCCTTTGCCGATAAACCTTGGTTGCTTCCTCACTAATAAGGTAGTCCATCCCGTT
>Ga0105106_10000244_pt1 | contig 38450 bp, 31 predicted proteins | sample PPLLaktember2015_5_FD_79109 | JGI IMG/M metagenome (GOLD analysis project Ga0105106, IMG submission 79109) | Freshwater sediment microbial communities from Prairie Pothole Lake near Jamestown, North Dakota, USA - PPLs Lake P8 Core (1) Depth... | ecosystem: Environmental > Aquatic > Freshwater >... | reverse complement strand
GCTCACGAACGATGCCTCGGCGGCGGACAGCCCGAGCGACGACGCGGTGCTGCGCGAGAGCGTGCTCTCGCGCAACCGCGGCGAAGGCGTCTTCACCACGTCCTCCGCCGGCCGCGACCGGTTCCAGATCGAGCGCAGCGCGATCTCCGGCAACGGCAGGACCGGCGCCGACCTGCGGACCGAGGGCGGCCTCCGCGACAGCGCGGTCTTCGGCAACGCGCAGGGCGGGATCCGCCTGGGCGTGAACTCACAGGACCCCGACTCGGGGGTGCTGCGTGGCAACGCGGTGCGCTCGAATCTCTACGGCTTCGCGCTCGATCCGGCCCAGGTCGGCTACACCCACAACAACGTCGGGGGCAATACGAACGCCTCGTCGGGTGGCGTGCAGATCGGGCCCAACGTCTGCGAGGGCGACCTGATCTGCCCCTGAGCGGACGCGCCCGGCGCGGAGTCACTCCACGCGGCGCCTTCGAGAGCCGGCGCGTCGTGCCCGCCGCCGGGAGATCGCGGCGAAGGCGATACCCGCTGCCAGCAACGCCGCACTTCCCGGCTCGGGCACGATGGCGCCCTGCGTGACGACGAGCCATGACTCGAAGCCGCTCCCTGGCGGCCCGCCCACGAACTCGAGAGAGAGCTCGAGCTCGAGGGTCGGGTCGATGCTCGCGCTCGGAACCGCGAGCGCGAAGCCGAGCGCGCGCTCTGCGAAGAACGCCTCCGCCGAGGCGGCGTCGGTGAAGGTCTGCTCGAGGAGCAGATCGCCCTCCGCACGCACCGAGAAGATCAGCGAGGTGAAGTCCGCGCCGCTCGCCTCGCCCGAGACGAGGCCGATGCCGAGCTCCACGGTTCCGACTGGCAGCAGCCTGGAGTCGAACGCGAGCGTGGCCGCGGTCCGGCTCGCGCTGGCACCAGGGCTGCCCTCGAGCGCCGAGAGCGCGACGATGCCCAGGAAGGCAGCCTCGCCCGTCGGATCGAGCTTGCCGCGCAGCCCGTCGTGACCGTCGAGCACGAGATCGACGTCGACGTCGTCGGGCCGGCCGAGTGCGAAGGAGAGGGCGCGCAGGTCCGGCGCGCCCTGCGGCAGGAACGTCCCACCGCTACCGCCGAGCCGCGCCTGTGCGACCCGCGCGCCCAGCTCGTCCACGGTGGTGCTGGCGCGGACCGACCGGACGACACCGATTCCGGTCGCCGAGGCGAGCGCGACACCCGTGGCTCCGGTCGCAACGGAACGTGCGGTCGCTGGCGATGCCGGCGCGGCGACATAGTCCCCCCCGGCGACCGCGTCCGCTCGCGCGGTCACGTTTCCGAGACCTCGGGCCTCGGCGGTCGCGCGGCTCGATCCGCCGCCACCACCGCCGACCGCGGCACCGTTGCCGCCCTCCGCATAGGCGGAGGCTTCGACCGTGACGGTCGAGGCGCTCTCCGCGAGCGCGTTCGCATCCGCCGTGCCTCCGCGGCTCGGCCCGCCCTGGTTCGGATGGCCGCCGAGCCCGCCGACGGCGCGGGCACCCACGCTGACGGCGCCGGTGTCGCTCCAGCCGTGGGCGTCGGCCGCGGCGTCTCCGCCACGGCCGGTTCCCGAGCCGTTTCCTCCGAGAGCCTCCGCGCCGACGTCGATCGTGCCGCCGAGCGCGTTCGTCGCGGCCAACTCCGAGCGTGCGTCGCCGCCTGCGCCCCCCGGACCGCCGCGGCCGCCGGCAGCGATCTGATCGAGCTGCAGTGCTCCGGCCGTTTCACCGCCCACGGCGTCGAGCAGCGTGACGTCGCCTCCGTCGCCCGCGGTCGCGCCTCGCCCGCCGATTCCGCCCGTCGCCTCGCCGCGCACGGACACGGATCCCCCCGCGGTCGAGCGGCCGAACAGCGGATCGAGGATGGCGGCACCACCGTCTCCGCCGCGACCGCCGTTGCCCGAGCCGTAGCCGCCGATTCCGCCAAAGAGCCGGACATCGATCGCGATCGTCGAGCCGGCGGCGTCCTCGGCCGTCACCCCGGCCCGCGCCTCGCCGCCTCGGCCTGCAACCGCTCCGACCGCGCTGCCGCCGGTGCCGCCGTACGCTTCGTCGAGAATGTGGAGCTCGCCGCCAGCCGGATTGCTGGCCGCGAGCGTCGAGGTCGCGGCTCCGCCGTCGCCGGCTGGTGTCGCCGTGGCGGTGGACTGTCCCGCGTTGCCGCCGATCGCGCGCTGGCGAAGGTCGAGCCTGCCCGAAGTCGAGCCGCTCACCGCATCGACCATGGTCGACGCGCGCCCGTCGAGGGCGGTGGTTCCGCTGGAGCCGCCGCTGTCGCCGGCGACCTGGACCGCCGTGACGACGACGCGGCCACCGCCTGTCGAGGTTCCGGTCGCCGTCGCGACGGCGTCGCCGCCGACGGCATCCGCGGCGCTGGCGTCGCCTCCGAACGCTTCCGCCCAGGCGCTGACCTCGTCGTCGCCGGCATTGCGGGCCTCGGCCGACGCGAACGCCTGGCCGCCATCTCCCCCGATGCCGCTGACCCCGCCGCCCGCGGAGCCGCCGTTCCCGCCGACCGCCGCGGAGCCGACGGCAACCACGCTGTCGCCGAACGCGACCCCGACCGCCCGCTGCGTGGCGTTGCCGCCGTCGCCGGGCCGTCCGTCCAGGGTTCCGAAGATTCCGGAGGATTCGCCGCCGTCGCCGCCGCGGGTCACGCTCTCGAAGCCGGTGGTGCGCAGGCCGACGTCGCCTACGTGAACCTCGTGTCCGTCTCCGCTCGTCGTCGCCGAGGCGAAGCCTTCGGCGTCGCCGCCGTCGCCGCCCGGTGTTGCGCCCAGCAGCGCGCCGCCGCCGTCGCCGCCTCGGGCAGCGGCCCGGCTTCGAGCATCGCCGGAATCGTTCGTCACGCGCGCGTCCGCGTTCGCGACGCCGCCCGCCGCTCCACTCGAGCCGACGGCACTGCCACCCGAGCCCGCCCGCGCCACCGCCTCGATGTCGGCACCGATCGCCGCATGGCTCGCGCGCTGGAGGCGGCTCGACGCGTCGCCGGCCTGTCCGGCGGTCCCGACCGTGCCCGGAGCTCCGCCGGCGCTACCGCCACGTCCGCCGACCGCGACCTGCGCGAGCCACTCGACGCCCGTCGACTGCGCGTCCACCGCGTCGACCAGGGCGATCGAGACACCGTCGCCGCCCCGCGCCGGTGCGCCCTGGGTGCCGAGGCCGGAGCCTCCTTCCCCACCCGTTGCGATGCCCGTCGCCGAGGCCAGTCCGTTCGCCGCGGTGGCGACCGCGCGAACGGGTCCGAGCGTCGCACTGCCGCCATCGCCGCCCGATCCGCCGCGCGACACGCGACCGCCGACGCCGCCCGCGGCCTCCGCCCGCACCGTCGCCGATGCGCCCGTGCCGTCGGCCGAGGCGTACGCTTCCGCCCCCTCGAGGCCGTTCGCGCCGTCGGCGCTCTCGCCCGCGCTACCGCCCTGTGCCCGCGAGACCAGCTCGAGCGGGTAGCCACCGCCATGTGTCGCGGTCAGCGAGGAGCGCGCGTCGCCGCCCCTCCCGCCCACGAGCGGTGCCGCGGGAAGGATCGCGACGCTCGACCCGCCCGCGCCGCCGACTGCGGTCTGCGAGAGGAAGAGATCGCGGAGCGCGCTGCCGGTGGCGGCGTTCGTCAGGAAGGAATCGGCGCCCTTCCCACACGCGGCTCCGGCCCCGCATTTCCCGCCTGCGCCGCCCGTCTGCGTGACGATCGCGCGCGCTCCGTAGCTGCCCGTCGCGATCGCGGAAGCGCTGGCAGTCGCGATTCCGCCGTCACCACCGGAACGGCCGGCGCCGAGCCCGCCGCCACCGCCGCCGCCGGTCGCCGACGCCGAAGCTTCGGTGCCAGCTGCGCCGCCGTTCTGCGCCGAAGCGGCGGATGTGGCGCTGCCACCGTCGCCGCCACTACCGGGCGAACCGATGCCGAGGTCTGCGCCCACGTTCGAGCCACCGAAGCCTCCGAGCGCCACATCGACGGCGCTGACCGACCCGTTCCCGACGGCGCTCGATGCGCTCGCGGCGTTGCCGCCATCGCCGGCGCGGGCACCCGCGTCGGCGTTGCCGCCGTTGCCACCGCGCGCGCTGAAGCTGGACCACGGGAGCACCTGGGTCGTGGGGCCGCTGGCGCTGCCGTCCGCGTAGGCGTCGCCGCCGCGCCCGCCGTCCCCGGCGATCCCAGCCGCGCCCGGATAGCCGCCCGTGCCGCCGTCGCCTCCGCTGGCCTCGACCTTGGCCCAGCTGCTTCCGGGCGCAGCGACCGTCGAAGCCGTGGCCCGTGCGTCGCCGCCGTCCCCGCCTTTGCCGCCGGCAGCGCCCGGCGCATTGCCGTTGCCTCCGGAGCCTCCGTCGCCGGACGTCGCGATCGCGTTGTTGCCGATGTCCGACGAGATCGCCGTCGCGGCCGTGTCCGCACCCGCACCGCCCGCGCCGCCCGGGGAGCCGGCGACGCCGGGAATCCCGTTCGCGCCGACGTCGAAGATCGACAACGCCGGGGCCGAGGTGGGGAGCGAGAGCGCGAGGAGCAGGGCGAGCGTGAGCGTCGGGCGCATCGGATCCTCCAGCGGCCGCGGGTGCGAGCTCGGCCCCAGGCGGGCCGATCCGGCGCAGCCTACGCCTGACGCCCACGCTGTGTCAGCTGGATTCTGATCCGTGCAAGGCGGCCTTGCGGACTACTCCGTCCAGGCGAAGCGCGTGCCGTCCGCGGTTCGCTGGCCCTCGAGCGCGCCGAGCGCGAGCACGCGATCGACCTCCTCGGCGGCCACGTCGGCCGCCGTGCCCGTCGCCTCCGCGACCGCGCGCTTGAGCTCCGCCACCGGATCTTCCTGGAACGGCGCGAAGCCCTCGACCACGTCGTCGAGCAGCAGCTTCCAGAGCAGCGACTGGCGGCGGCGGCGCAGGTACATCTTCTTCTCGAAGCCCTCGAGCTTGCCCTGCGCGTAGAGCCAGTCCTGGTACTTCATGTACTTCTCCATGGTGGCGTCGTACTCGTCCGACACCGCCTGGATCGCCTCCACGTTTGCGCCCGTGGTGCGCGTCGTGACGTGGTTCGCGTCGTACTTCGTCCAGTCGCTGGTCAGGATCTCGAGGCCGTACTCGGTCGCCTTCTCGCGCACCTCGGTGCCCGGGAAGGGCGCCAGGATGTGGAAGCCGTAGAGCGAGCCGAACTCCTGGTGGAGCTCGTTCGCGAACTCGACGGTCTTGCGCAGCGTCGCCTCGGTCTCGCCCGGCAGCCCGATGATGAACGAGGCCAGCGCGCTGATTCCGACGTCCTGCGTCATGCGCATCGCCTCCTTCACCTTGTCGAGGTTCGAGCGCTTCTTGACCAGGTCGAGCACCTCCTGGTTCCCGCTCTCGACCCCGAAGCAGATCGCCTGGCAGCCGGCGCGGGCCATGGTCTCGACGATCTCGGGCGTGATCGTGTCCACGCGCGAGAAGGCGTTCCATTTGATCCCGGTGTCGCGCCGCACGAGCTCGCCGCAGACCGCGAGGAAGTGCTTGCGATAGAGCGTGAAGAGGTCGTCCTCGATCGTGATCTCGGTGAAGCCCAGGCGCGCGAGCTCTTCGATCTCGTCCACGCAGGTGATGGGGTCGCGGTAGCGCACCTTGCGGCCCGTCCACTGCGGGGCCGAGCAGAAGATGCACTCGTACGGGCAGCCGCGACTGGTGACGACGCTCGCGTGGCTGTCGAAGGCCAGGTAGCGCGCGAGCGGCACGAGGTCGCGCGCGGGGCTCGGCAGCGTGTCGAGGTCGTCCTCGAGCGGGCGCGGCGCGGTGCGCAGGATCTTCCCGGTGTCGCGCTCGCGCACGGCGAGGCCGCGCACGTCGGCGAGCTGCATGCGGCCCTCGAGCGCGGCCGCGAGCTCCACCATCGTGTGCTCGCCCTCGCCGATCCCGATGAAGTCGAGGGCCGGCTGGTCGCGGAACGAGCCCTCGATCTCGAACGAGACGTGGGGGCCGCCCATGGCGACCGGCACCGTCGGATCGCATTTCCGCACCACGTCGGCGATGCCGTTCGCGATGTGGTGGTTCAGGGTGACGGAGGTGATGCCGACGAGCTGCGGCCGAAAGCGCGCCATCCGACGCTCGATCTTGTCGGGGGTCGTGCGCGCCAGCAGGAGATCGAGGATCTCGACCTCGTGCCCCTTCGCGCGCAGGGCCGAGGCGACGTAGGGCAGGGTGACCAGGAGCCGCGGGAACTCCTCGAACGGATAGGACGGGTTGATCAGCAGGACGCGCAACGGGGCTCCTCTCGTCGGCCGGACGCGGGTCTCCGCGCGCGGGCTGCGCATTCTAGGCCCCCGGCCCGGGGCCAGTCACGCGGCATCGCGCGCTTTCCGCCGAAGCTGCGTGCGCCGGAGGGGGGTCAAGGGGGGCCTTCGCTCGACCGATCCAGGAGGTACGGAGGAGGGAGACATGGCTGCGGCCCCCGGTGTTCTCCTGGTCGACGGCGCGGGCCAGCGCCTCGCCCCGCTGGCGGAGCGTCTGCGCACGCTCGGCTTCCTCGCCGTGCGCGCGAAGACCGCCGAAGAGGCGCTCCAGCTCGTCGAGAGCCCCCGCTACGACTTCGGCGCGGCGCTCGTCACCCCGGACCTCGCCGTCGCCGACCTGGCCGGCGCCCTCTCCGCCCTGCGCGACCGCGCCTCCCGCCGCCTCGCCTGCGTCGCCGTCGGCGCACGTCCCGACGCGGAGGGGCTCGCCCGCCTCCGCGACGCGGGTGTCGAGCTCGCGGCCTGGAACCCGATCGACGACGGCGTGCTGCGATTCCAGCTCAATCGGGCCCTGTCGAGCTTCGCCGGCGAGTCGCTGCGCCGGGAGCTCCGCGCGCCGACCGACTGGCGCGTCCGCTTCTTCGTCGGCGGGCGTCCGAAGGACGCCACGCTCTACAGCCTGTCGGCCGGCGGCGCCTTCCTGTCGACCCAGCGCCCGTCCCTGCGCGGGGCCGAGGTCGCCGTCGAGCTCCCGCTCCCGGCCGAGAGCATCGCGGTGCGCGGGCGCGTGCTCTACACGAACGTCCCCGGAAACCTGATGAAGTCGACGCTGCCGACGGGCATGGCCGTGCGCTTCGCGGGCGTCGGCGAGGACGTGGTCGATTCGATCCGCCGCTCGGTCGCCGAGCGCGCGCTGGCCCTCGTGGTCTGATCCCACCGCTCGCAGCCGTCCGCCCCACCTCTGCTCCAAAACGCACGCGCATCTCGCGATTCGCGGAGTATCGTGTCTTGAGAGCGGCGCGCGCGTGGGCGCGCGCCGGGAGGAATGACACCATGGCGGCTCGGAAGACCGGTACGGCGAAGAAGGCCACGACCAGGCGGAGTCCGGCGCGGAAGGCGACACGGCGAGCGGGGCAGGCGAGCGGCGCGGCGGCGCGCATCCAGCGTCTGACCGAAGACCTCCCGCCGACGCTCCAGGATTTCTCGCGCATGGTGGAGCGGCGGCTGAACGCGCTCGAGCACCAGATCGGCCGGCTCCAGGCCGATGCCCGCGAGCGCGCACTCAAGCTGCTGCGGGCCGCGAGCCACCAGCTCGGCCGCCTCGAGGGCATGGGCGAGTCGGCTTGGGGTCGCCTGGCCGAGCCCGCCCGCGCGCAGGCGCTGCGCCTGATCCGCCAGCTCGAGAAGACCCTCGGCGCCGCGGAGACCAAGGCCCGCCGCACCGTGAAGAGCACCCGCAAGAGCGCGAAGAAGGCCGTGGCGACGGTGAAGTCCCGCGGCAAGCGAGCCGCGAAGACGCTCACCGATGCGGCCGTCGAGGCGGCCGACATCGTCACGACGGGCGGCACGGGGTCCTGAGCGCAGCCGGACCCGCGGATCCGCGCGGCGATGGCTTCGGCGCTGGCGCAGCGGCAGCCCGTCCCGCGCGGGCGGCGGCGCAGCGGGCCGGGATGCTCGCGTCCTCGGAGCGGCGCGACGCGGTCGCGCTCCTGGCGGAGGCCTTCGCCGACAATCCGCTGAACGTCGCCGTGATCGGCGGCGATCGTGTCCGGCGCCGCCGCGCGAACGCGGCGGGAATGCGCGGTGTGCTCCCGGTGGCGGCGCGCGCGGGCCTGGTCCTGGCGCTGCGCGAGGCGGGCGCGCCGGCGGCCGTGCTGATTGCGGCGCCGCCGGGTGCATATCCCTTTCCGCGCCCGTCGGCGGCTGCGCTTCTGCGGTCCCTCGCCGGCCAGGGACTTCGTGTCGCAGGACGCTGGCGCGAGGTCTTCGAGGCGCTCGACGCCGTGCATCCCCTCGACGCGCGCTGGTATCTCGCGCTCCTCGGCGTGTCGCCCGCGCGCCAACGCCAGGGGCTCGGCGGCGCGCTGCTCGACGCCTGGGTCGACCGGGTCGACGCCACGGCGCTGCCCGCCTGGCTCGAGACCGACCGGGAGCAGAATCTCGCGTTCTACGGGGCGCGCGGCTTCGAGGTGCGCCACGAGCTGCGGGTGCTCGGCGTCCCGGTCTGGTGCCTCGAGCGGCCGGCCCGCGGCACCGGACCGGCGTCCCCGCTTCTGCGCTAGAACACCCCGCATGTTCGGACGACGCCCCGACGGCACGCTCGTGCGCGACGCATCGCCGATGCGGCGCTTCATGCCCTTCGTCTCGCCACGCCGCAACCACTCGCTGGTCTACTTCGCCCAGGAGATCGAGGTCGAGGCGGCCCTCGCCTTCCTCGAGCAGCGGAATGCGACGCGCCCGAGCGAGCGCCCGATGACGCTGTTCCAGCTCACGCTGCGCGCCATCGCCCGAGGCCTCCAGGACCGGCCGCGCATGAACCGCTTCGTGGCGGGCGGGCGGCTCTGGCAGCGCAACGACGTCTGGATGACGTTCAGCGCGAAGAAGCGCCTCGACGACCAGGCGCCGGTCGTCACCGTGAAGCGTCGCTTCGACCCGGCCGAGAGCCTCGACGAGATGGTCGAGGGCACGCTCGGCGGCCTGCGCGAGGGGCGGAGCGACAAGAAGAGCACGAGCGACAAGGAGATCGGGCTCCTGCTCGCGCTGCCGCCCTTCGTCGTGCGCACCGTCCTCTGGCTGGTCGACCGGGTCGACGCCCTGGGGCTCCTGCCGCGGGCGATGATCGACTCCGATCCGCTCTTCACCAGCGCCTTCGTGGCGAACCTCGGCAGCGTCGGGCTCGAGGCCGCGTACCACCATCTCTGGGAGCGCGGGAACTGCCCGATCTTCTGCGTCGTCGGTCGCATCAAGCCCGGCCCCGACGGGCGCCGCCGCATGGTGCTCAAGTGGACCTTCGACGAGCGCACCGAGGACGGCTTCTACGCCGCGCGGGCCCTCGACCTGGTGCGCGAGCGCCTGGAGAATCCGGAGAAGCTCTGACGTGGCCGAGAAGCGGCGTGATCTCTACGAGGTGCTCGGCGTCCCCCGCGGCGCCGACGACGAGACGATCAAGAAGGCGTATCGGAAGCTCGCGCGGAAGCACCATCCCGACGTGAATCCCGGCGACAAGGCTGCGGAGGAGCGCTTCAAGGCGATCTCCGAGGCCTACGGCGTGCTCTCGAACGAGGAGAAGCGCCGCGCCTACGACGAGTTCGGCGACGTCGCCCTCGAAGGCGGCTTCGACGCCGAGAAGGCGCGCCGCATGAAGGACGAGTTCGAGAGCCGCTTCGGCCGCGGCAGCTTCGCGCGCGCCCAGGCGGGCGAGCCCTTCGGCGCGGAGGGCGCCGGCGGGGCGGGAGCCTTCGAGGGCTTCAGCGGCGCCGGTGGCGAGGGCTTCGCCTTCGACCTGGACGATCTCTTGGGCGACCTGTTCTCGCGTCGCGGCTGGCAGGGTGGGCCCGCCGGCGCGGGCGCTCGCGGTGCGCGCCGCGCGCGCCGCGGCGCCGACCTCGAAGCGGAGCTCGTGCTCGACCTGCGCGAGGCCGCGCGCGGCGGCGAGCGTCGCCTCTCGCTGACGCGTCCGACGGCGGACGGCGGCGTGAAGCAGGAGAACGTGACGGTGCGCATCCCGGCCGGCGTCGCCGACGGCGGCCGCATCCGGGTGCCGGGCAAGGGCGGCGAGGGCGCGAACGGCGCTCCCCCGGGCGACCTCTTCGCCACGATCCGCCTCCGACCCGATCCGGTGTTCCGGCTCGAGGGGCGCGACCTCCACGTCGAGGTGCCCGTCACGGTCGCCGAGGCGACGCTCGGCGCGAAGATCGAGGTGCCGACCCTCGACGGCCGCGCGACGCTCACGATCCCGCCCGGCACGGACTCGGGCCGGAAGCTGCGCCTGCGCGGCAAGGGCATGCCGAACCCCGCCGGCGGCGACGCCGGCGACCTCTACGTGACGCTGCAGATCCGTGTTCCGCGCGACCTCGACGATGACGCGCGCGCGAAGCTCGAGGCGCTCGGGCGCTTCGACCCCCCGGACCTTCGCAAGGATCTCTTCCGATGAGCGAGCGCATCCGCATCGAGGAGGTGCTGCGCTTCCTCGCCGGCGACGACCGGGCCTGGCTCGAGGACCTCCGCCGCGAGGGGCTCTTCGAGGGCGACGAAGTCACGTCCGACGAGGCCCACGACCTCCGCCTCGCCGCGCTCCTCGTGCGCGAGCTCGGCGTGAACCCGGCGGGCGTGGACGTGATCCTCCACCTGCGCCGTCGGATGATCTGCCTCGAGGGTCGCATGCGCGGCGTGCTCGAGCGGCTGCTCGCCGAGCTCGATCGGCGATGAAGAGCTTCCGCAAGGTCGTCACGCTGCATCTCTCCGAGCGCATGGGCTTCCGCAACATCACGCCCGAGGTCGAGGCGGCGCTGCGCGAGAGCGGGATCCAGGAAGGGCTCTGCCTGGTGAATCCCATGCACATCACCGCCAGCGTGTTCGTGAACGACGACGAGGCCGGGCTCCACGCCGACTACGCGCGCTGGCTCGAGCGGCTCGCTCCGTTCAGCGCGAGCACCGACCCCGCGAAGGGCGGCTACCTGCACAACCGCACCGGCGAGGACAACGGCGACGCCCACCACAAACGCCAGATCATGGGCCGCGAGACCGTCGTCGCCGTGACGAAGGGCAAGCTCGATTTCGGCACCTGGGAGCGGATCTTCTACGGCGAGTTCGACGGGCGCCGCGAGAAGCGGGTGCTGATCAAGATCATCGGCGAGTAGCTGCGCGCCGGCCTCGGGAAAACTTTTTCCTCGGTCGGGGAAACCCCTTGCCTGCCAGCGCGGCCCCGCATCCCCCAGATTGCTTTCGGGGCGCGGACTTGCAGCGCTGGGACGCCTTGGCACCGGGCTTGCTCTAGAGCCGATCGGGCCTTCCTGGGAAAAGGGGTACCGATGAATCGATCTCTCTTGCTCGCCGGCGTGGCGGCCGGCGTGTTGCTCGCGGGGACTGCCTCGGCAGGATCGCTCGGCGGGCCGAGCGCTCCGACGCTCGATCTCTACCTCAACAGCTGGCACGGCACCGACTCGGGCACGCCGGCGGCGGGCACGACCTTCGACTACGACGGCGTGCAGTCCGGGGCGAACTGGACGCTCAGCTGGGACGTGAACCTGGATCCGGATCCGTTTGTGAACGGCGCCTTCGCCGTCACCAACAACACCGCGTCGACCCAGGCGTACATCCTGACGGTGATCTTGCCGATCTCGCCCGCGATCCCGGGCGGGACGCTCGTGGGCGGCTCGATCGGTGGCTCGATCACCGATGCGAACTTCAACGGCACGGCGACCCTCACCGTGAGCACCGCGCTCTTCGACGGCATCATCGACGGCACCACGGTGCTGCCGATCACGCCTGCTGGCGGTCCGGCCTGGTCGGCGCCCTTCGCCGGCGGGACGACGACGATCCTGGCGACGAACGTGGGGCTGCCCGGCCCGTCCATTCCGAGCATCCCGGCGATGAACAACATCGCGATTCGCCTGCAGTTCTCGCTGACCCCGGGCGACACGGCCGCGTTCACGAGCCTGTTCGTGGTCGAGCCGATCCCGGAGCCGGCGACGGCGCTGCTCTTCGCCCTCGGCCTCGGCGGACTCACCTTCGCCGGCCGCCGGCGCAGCTAGCGGCACCGCCTCGCGCGCTTTCGAAGGGCCCGGCCGGCGACGGCCGGGCCCTTCTCGTCTCGGCCCTCCGATCTCGTGTTGGCCTCGCCGCGCCGCCATGCGATCCTGTTCGCGTTCGCCGTTCGGGGGGAAGACTCTGGAGCTCACGTCGGGTCCGCCGCCTGCGCCGCCTTCGGGTCCGGCGCCCCGCGCCGCTGCGCCGCGCAGGCCGCTGCGGCCCGATGACGGTCGCCTGGTGCGCGGCCGCAAGAGCCGCGCGCGCATCCGCGAGGCCGCGCTCTCCCTGTTCCGCGAGCACGGCTTCGATCGCGCGACCCTGCGCCAGATCGGCGCCCGCTGCGGCATGGGCGCGAGCTCGATCTACCGCCACGTCCAGTCGAAGGAAGAGCTCCTGATCGACGAGCTCGCCGAGCGCCAGGAGGAGGCCTGGACCGAGTTCCGCAAGGCCGACGACCGCACGCGCCCGGTGCGCGAGCGCGTGGCGCGCTTCCTCGACGTGCAGCACGCGCTGCTCGCGACCGACCCCGACTTGACGACGATCGCGCTGCGCGCGACCACGCGCCCCGAGGCCCGGGTCGCAAAGCGCACCCTCGCGCTCCAGGACCGGACGATCGGGCTCCTGGCCGAGATCCTGATGGCCGCTCGGGCTCGCGGCGAGGTGCCGCGCGACTACGACGTGATGTCCGCCGCCCGAGCGCTCTTCCACGTGACGACGGGGGCGCGCGTGCCCTGGGCGAACGGCCTCGTCTCCGCCGACGGCTGCCGCCAGGCCATCGCCTCCGCCGTCGATCTGCTCTTCCGCGGGATCACGCCCGCGATCCGCTCCGCAGCCGAACCGCCCCCTCGCGAGCGCTAGCCCGCGACAACCCGAGAAGGACGACCGACCGATGGCCGACGCCCCCCCCGACATGCTCACCCTGTACGCAAAGTCGCAGCCGAACAAGCCCGCCGTGATCGACGACCGGCCCGCGGCCGGCGGCCACCCGGGGCGGCTCGAGCAGCGCAGCTTCGCCGAGCTCGAGGACGACGCGAACCGGCTCGCGAACGCGCTTTTCGCGCTCGGCGTGAAGCCGGGCCAGAAGGTGGTCTGGTGCGGCCAGAACTCGATCGGGATCGTCCGCATGATGCACGCGGCGCGCAAGCTCGGCGTGATCGCGGTGCCCCTCAACTACCGGCTCACCGCCGACGAGGCCGGCTACGTCGTCGACAACAGCGACGCCGTCGCGGCCTGGATCGACGCGGAGTACGCCGAGCTCTTCGCCAAGGTGCAGCCGCGCGCACCGCAGCTCCGCCATATCCTGGTGTTCGACGGCAAGCCGGGCGACGGCCAACTCGACGGCGACGCGCTGCTCGCGGCGGCGCCGGCCACGAAGCCCGCGGTGGAGGCCGGCCCCGACGCCGGCGCCACCATGATCTACACCAGCGGCACGACGGGGAACCCGAAGGGCGCACTGCGGGGCCCGATGGGCAGCCCGGCCCAGTCGGCCGCGATGCTCGGCTTCATCGGGTACGCGCCGGACGACGTCTACCTCTCGACCGGGCCGCTCTACCACTCGGGGCCCGGCGGCTTCATGGCCGTCGCCCACGGCCTCGGCAACACGGTCGTGCTGCAGCACAAGTTCGACGCCGAAGACTGGCTGCGCCTGGTCGCGAAGTACAAGGTCACGACCACGTTCTCGGCGCCCACGCCGATCCGCATGGTGACGCACCTGCCCGAGGCGACGAAGGCGAAGTACGACCGAAGCTCGATGCGCATCATGATCGCGAACGCGGCGCCGTGGTCGTTCGCGCTGAAGGAGGCCTACCTCCGAGACTTCCCGGAGCGCTCGCTGTTCGAGGTCTACGGCTCGACGGAGCTCGGCGTCAACACCATCCTGCGTCCCGAGGACCAGCGCCGCAAGCCGGGCTCCTGCGGCAAGCCGTCGCCGATGGTCGAGATCAAGCTCTTCGACGAGCTCGGCAACGAGATCACGGAGCCGCGCGTGCCCGGCGAGCTCTACGTCAAGAGCCCGAGCGTGTTCGCGGCCTATCACAAGGCGCCGGAGAAGTTCGAGAAGAGCCGACGCGGCGAGTTCATGACCGTCGGCGACGTCGCCTACCGCGACGAGGAAGGCTTCTACTTCATCTGCGACCGCAAGAACGACATGATCATCTCCGGCGGCATGAACATCTATCCCGCCGAGATCGAGGCCGCCCTCGACCGCCACCCCGACGTGATGGACGTCGCGGTCTTCGGCATCCCGAGCGAGGAGTGGGGCGAGCTGGTGCACGCGGTCGTGGTGCCGCGGCCGGGCTCGGGCCTCGACGCCGAGGGCGTGAAGGCGCACGCCCGCGAGGTGCTCGCGAGCTACAAGCTGCCGCGCTCGATCTCCTTCGCCGACGAGATCCCGCGCAACGGCTCGGGCAAGATCCTGAAGCGCGTGCTGCGCGAGCCGTTCTGGAAGGGACACCAGACGGGGGTGCTGTGAAGGCCGCCCAGCCAGGTCACGCCTACCGCGACTACGCCGGCACCGGGCGCGACGGGGTCCGCCGCTTCTACGCGGAGAACCACGCGCGTCAGACCCTCGACTTCGTGCTGGCGAAGAAGTCCGAGTACCTGCCGCTCCGGCGCCGACGCATGAGCGTGTGGGACGCCGTCGACGCGCTCACGACGCTCGTCGACGACAGCGACCCCGACATCGAGCTGCCGCAGCTCGAGCACGCGCTCCAGACCGCCGAGGCCCTGCGCGCCGACGGCAAGCCGCGCTGGATGGTGCTCGCGGGCTTCGTCCACGACCTCGGCAAGGTGCTCTGCCTGTTCGGGGAGCCGCAGTGGGCGGTGGTCGGCGACACCTTCCCCGTGGGCTGCGCGTTCTCGCCGAAGATCGTGCACGCCGACCTCTTCGCCGCGAACCCCGACGCCACGCGGCCGGAGTACGCGACGCCCCTCGGCATCTACCGCGAAGGCTGCGGCCTGGACGCGCTCCACCTCTCCTGGGGCCACGACGAGTACCTCTATCAGGTGCTGCGCGAGCACCTGCCCGAGGAGGCGCTCGCGATCGTCCGCTACCACAGCTTCTACGCCTGGCATCGCGAGGGCGAGTACGCGCGCTTCGCAGCCGCCGGCGACGCCCGGAAGCTCGATGCGGTGCGCGCGTTCAACTCCTACGACCTCTACTCGAAGAGCCCCGAGCGGCCCGACTGGCCCGCGCTCCGGCCCTATTACGAGGACCTGGTTGCGGAGCTCCTGCCCGACACGCTCGCGTGGTGAGGCGGACGGCCGGCCGACGATCACGCTCGCGGGCGCCTCAGGTCGCCGCGCGCCAGGCGCCGATCGCGACCACGACGCAGCCGGCCATCGTGATCAGGAATCCCGCCGCGCCCGCATAGCACCAGCCGAGCACCCAGGCGCGCTCGTCCGGCGGGATGCGGTCGTGAAGCGACGTCGGCTGCAGCCACCAGCGCGCGGGCAGGACGCCCGCGCGCGCGAGGCTCGCGCGCAGCGCCACGTGGTAGATCGCGCCCGTCGGCACGCCGAGGACGAGCCCGCCGGCGACGAGCCCGACGCCGAGGAGCAGCACCGTCTCCACCGCCAGCACGAGCTTCAGCACGGTGAAGGCTGCGAGCACGATCAGGAGGCCGAGAGCGAAGGCGATCTCGAGCACGGGCCCTCCGGGCGCCAGGGCGCGGAGGGTGCATCGGCCAGCCGGGGCGTGCGCTCGATGGCCGGCCCGAGCCGCCAGCGCGCTGGACCGCCCCGCGCAGGCTGCGCGTCAGAGGGCGTCGGGTCCCTCTTCCCCAGTGCGGATCCGCACTGCCTCTTCGAGGGGGCTCACGAAGATCTTCCCGTCGCCGATCGCGCCCGTTCCGGCGGCGCGCACGATCGCGGCGACCACGGCCTCGACGTCGGGGTCGTCGACGGCGATCTCGAGCTGGGTCTTCGGCACGAACTCGACCACGTACTCGGCGCCGCGGTAGAGCTCGGTGTGCCCCTTCTGGCGGCCACAGCCGCGGACCTCGGTCGCGGTCATGCCCTGGACGCCGACGGCAGCCAGGGCCTTCCGGACGTCGTCGAGGCGGTGGGGACGGATCATGACGGTGAGGAGCTTCATGGGACCTCGGGGCGGGGTTCGGGGCAGTGGAGCACGTCGGGCGGCGGCGGCGCAAGTCCGCCCCGCGGACCCGGCCCGGAGGCGTACAATCGCGCCGCGCCCCTGCGGCGCGATGACCCATACCGGAGGCCGGATGCGCGCGATCGTGGTGGACCGCTTCATGGAGCCGAAGGAGCTGCGGGTGCAGGAAGCGCCCGAGCCGAAGCTCCAGCCGGGCTGCCTCGGCATCGAGATCAAGGCCGCCGGCTGCAACTTCTTCGACATCCTGATGGCGCAGGGGCGCTACCAGGTGAAGCCGCCGTTCCCGTTCATCCCGGGCGCGGAGCTCGCCGGGGTCGTGCGCGAGGTGGCGAGCGACGTCGCCGGCTTCGCGCCGGGCGACCGGGTGCTCGCGTCGGCGACGATCGGCGCTTTCGCGGAGCGGGCGGTCGTGTCGGCCCGCGGCGTGTACCGGATGCCCGCGCAGATGACGTTCGAGGAGGGCGCGGCCTTCCCGATCGTCTACCCGACGTCCTACGCGGCCCTCGTCTTCCGCGCGGGCCTGCAGCCCGGCGAGTCGCTCCTCGTCCACGCGGCGGCCGGCGGCGTCGGCATCGCGGCGGTGCAGATCGGGAAGGCCCTCGGCGCGCGCGTGATCGCGACGGCCGGTGGCGCCGAGAAGCTCGAGGTCGCGCGCAAGGCCGGCGCCGACGTGTGTCTCGACTACCGCGATCCCGCGTGGGTCGAGGGCGTGAAGCAGGCGACGGGCGGGAAGGGCGCCGACGTGATCTACGACTCCGTCGGCGGCAGCGTCACCGACCAGTCGCTGAAGTGCATCGCCTGGAACGGACGCCTCCTGATCATCGGCTTCGCCAGCGGACCGATCCCGGAGATCAAGGCGAACCGCATCCTCTTGAAGAACATCAGCGTGGTCGGGCTGCACTGGGGCGCCTACGCGATCCACGAGCCGAAGCGCATCCCGGAGACCTTCGACGCGCTGTTCCGGCTCTACGACGAGGGCAAGATCAAGCCCGTGATCTACGCGACCTACCCGCTCGAGGAGGCGCACGCCGCCCTCGAGGCGCTCGGCTCGCGGCAGACGTACGGAAAGGTGATCGTGACGCCGTAGCGACCGGCCGATCGGGGGGACGCGCCGGGCCCGGCAGGAGGGCTCGATGGTCGGCAACCGCCACTTCCTCGCGTGGAAGACGCGCGCCGCGCGCGTGCTGCACCGCTACCCCACCGCCTTCGCCACGGCCTCGAAGCTCTTCTACAAGCTCGACCGCTCCTTCGAGACCTTGAGCCCGGGCGCGCCCGGCGCGATCGACGACGCGCTCCGCCGCGTGAGTGCCGAAGGTCCGGCGGGCGACTACTACGAATTCGGCCTGTTCCGCGGCTTCACCCTGCTGCAGGCGCAACGCTCGGCCGACGCACATGGCCTGCGCTCGATGCGGTTCCACGGCTTCGACTCGTTCCAGGGGCTGCCCGCCGTCGAGGGGATCGACCGCGCCGACGGCCACTTCTTCGCGGGACAGTTCGCGTGCTCGAAGCAGGCCGTGACGCGAAACCTCGAGCGCCACGGCGCAGACCTCTCGCGCATCACGCTCACGGAGGGCTTCTTCTGCGACTCGCTCACGCCCGCCCTGCAGGCCGATCCCCGCTTCGGCCCGGTCGCGGTCGCATTCGTGGACTGCGATCTCTACTCGTCCACCTGCGACGTGCTGGGCTGGCTCGAGAGCCGGCTCCAGGACGGCTCGCGGCTGCTCTTCGACGACTGGTACTCGTTCGGCGACCACCAGGAGCTCGGTCAGCAGAGGGCCTTCGCCGAGTTCCTGGCGCGCACGGCGACGTGGACGGCCGATCCGATCGACGAGTTCGAAGATCACGGGAAGGCGTTCCGCCTGCGACGCGTGGACGCGTAGGCCGGATCACTCCTCGCGCCGTGCGCCCCGCAGACCGCGCGCCGCGAGGGCGGCGAGCACCCCGTCAACGTGCGTCGCGCTCCGGGTCTCGCGCGAATTCCGTGGACAGCTCCGGCACGCGAGTCACTCTCCGTTCGAGAGGTGGGCGGGTCGCACCTTGCGCGCGCCGGCGTCCTCTCCATTCTCGCTGGAGGCGTGCATCATGATCCGACGTGCGTGGCTCGCAGCCTTCCTGGTTCTCCTCGCATCACCCGCTGCGCTCGCGGAGTCTTCCGCGCGCCCGCAGGACGTCGGGCTCCTCGACGCCGCCGGCGAGTCGCTGTTCGGCGACGTCTACGCCGAGCCGTCGACCTGGGAGCGCCTCACGATCGCCGACTTCTTCACGAAGGGCTGGACGCGGGCGTGGGCGGGCCCGCCGAACGGCGATGGCGGTGCGCCGCGGCAGGGCTGGCTCAACGCCTACGACGGCGTGTTCTACCGGCTCGGCATCCTGACCGCCGGCTACGGCAACGACTTCAACGACAACGGCGCGCTCTACACCACGGGCCTCACGCTCTACACGCCGCTGAACGCCCGCTTCGAGCTGCGCACCGACATCCCGTTCGTGGTATCGAACCAGGGGCCGGGCAGCGTCGAAGACCGCCACACGCACTTCGGGGATCTGCAGATCACGCCGCGCTTCCTGATCCACGAGGACCGGAACGTGACGCAGACGATCAACGTGACGCTGCGCGCGCCCACCGGTTCGGAGACGAACGGGAACGACTTCGCCTCCGTCGTCCCCACCTACGAGCTCTGGGCGAATCCGTGGCGCGGGATGGTGGTGCGCGGCGGCGCCGGTCTGACGCTCCCGTACTCGAATCGCGAGGATTCGGGCGCGCGGACGGCCGTCATCGGCAACCTCGCGCTCGGCTACTACTTCACGCCCCACGACTGGGCGCCCGTCGGCGACTTCGTGACGTACCTGTCGGCCAACGTGACGAAGCCCTGGGACGATCGCGCTCCCAAGAACACGACGCTCACGCTGACGCCCGGCTTCCGGTCCCACCTCGGCGCGAACTGGTACCTGCTCGGCGGCGTCGAGGTCCCCGTCACGAACCCCGAGCCCTACGACTACCAGGTGCTCGGCGGTCTCATGAAGGTGTTCTAGGCGGCGGCCCGCGCGGCTCAGTCCGCGCGCTGCGTCGCCACGATCCCTGCCGCGTGCAGCGCCGCGATCACGCCGGCCACGTGCTTCCGGCTCTGGGTTTCGAGCACGATCTCGACCTCGGCTGCGCGCAGCGGCGCGTGGCCGAAGGTGCGCTGGTGGTGCACCTCGAGGATGTTGGCGTCGTGCTCGCCGAGGATGCCCGCGAGCTTCGCCAGCGCGCCCGGCTCGTCGGGCAGCTCGAGCCGGAGCCGGGCGAGACGCCCGTCCCGCGCGAGGCCGCGCAGGAGCACCAGCGAAAGCACGCGCGAGTCGATGTTTCCGCCCGAGACCACGAGCCCGACGCGCCGGCCCGCGAAGCGCTCGCGATGCGAGAGCAGCGCCGCGAGGCCGACCGCGCCCGCGCCCTCGACGACGGTCTTCTCGATCTCGCAGAACAAACGGATCGCGTGCTCGATCGGCTCCTCGCCCACGGTCAGCATCGCGGCGACGCGGCCGCGCGCCGCCTCGAGGTTGCGCGCGCCCGGACGGCCGACCGCGATGCCCTCGGCCACCGTCGGCGCGCCCCGCACGGCGCCCGCCGGCACGGCGAAGCCGAGCGCCTCGGCGAAGCCCGGCCAGCTCTCGCTCTGGACGCCGATCACCTCGAGATCCGGGCGCAGCGCCGCGACGACCACGGCCGTGCCCGCGAGGAGCCCACCGCCGCCCGCCGGCACCACGATCGCGTCGAGCTCCGGCGCCTGCTGCAGCAGCTCGAGGGCGACGGTGCCCTGGCCCGCGATCACGTGCTCGTCGTCGTAGGGCGGCACGAAGACGAGGCCGTCGCGCTCGACGAAGCGCGCGGCCGCCGCCTCCGCGTCGGCGAGCTGCGCGCCCTCGACCACGACGCGGGCGCCGAGCTGCTCCGTCGCCTCGACCTTCGAGTAGGCGGTGCCCTCGGGCATCACGATCGTGACCGCGATCCCGAGCCGCTTCGCGTGCCATGCCACGCCCTGGGCGTGGTTCCCGCGCGACATCGCGACCACGCCGCGCGCGCGCTCTTCCGCCGAGAGCGAGAGCAGCTTGTTGAGCGCGCCGCGCTCCTTGAAGCTCGCGGTGAACTGGAGGTTCTCGAGCTTCAGCCAGACCTCGGCGCCCGTGATCGCCGAGAGCACGCGGCTCTTCAGGCACGGCGTGCGCTCGATCGAGCCGGCGAGCCGAGACGCGGCGGCCCGGACGTCGCCCTCGGTGACGCTCATCGGCGTCAGGCCGCCGGTCGGTGGGCGTCGAGCCAGTCGCCGACGAGGGGGTAGATCTCGTCGGGCGCGTGGCGGCCGAGCACGAGGTCGACGTGGCTGTAGTGGTGGCCGAAGCCAGTGTCGCGTCCGGCGACCACGAGCTTCTTGTCGGCGGAGCCGAGGCGCCCATGCACGCGCTCGATGTCGGCGGCGGGCGTCAGGCGGTCGCGGCTTCCCGCGACGAGGAGCATCGGCGCCGTGATGCGCTCGAGATGGTCCGCGAAGTCGAAGAGGCCGTAGCGGTCGCTCATCCGCCGCGCCTCGTACCAGTGTCCGAACTCGCGCACCAGTGAGCTCGGCAGGTCCTCGACGCCGTGGCGCATCATGAAGCGCAGCACCTCGAGGTCGAAGTTGTCCGGATGCCAGCCCCAGTCGCGCAGCGGATCGGCGGCGAGGGCGCTGAGCGGCCGCGCGAAGGGCGCGCCGAGGCGCGCGAGCCAGCCGGTCGGGAGGCGGGCCGGCCCCATGCGCAGCGCGCGCCGGAGCGAGACCCAGAAGTCGAGGGTCGCGTGGCCGACGTCGGTCATGCCCGGCGAGGCCAGGGTGACGGCGCCGGCGATCGAGTCCGCCGCCGGCGTCATGAGCGCGGCGTAGGCAACCATGCCGCCGAGGGAGTGCCCGACCCAGAGCACGCGCCGCGCGCCGGTCACCTTGCGGACGAGGCCGAGCGCCGCCGGCACGTCGTGCTGCGCGTAGTCCTCGAAGCTCCAGCGATAGGGCACCGGCGGCATGCGCAGCCGCCGCCGCGATGCGCCCGCGCCGCGCAGCTCGAGCACCCAGGCGTCGTAGCCCCGGGCCTGCAGGAAGCGCGCGAGGCTGGTTCGGCCGGGGCCGTCGAGATTGAAGCGGTTCGACGCCATGCCGTGGCAGAGCACGAGGGGCGTCGCGTGGGCGCGGCGCGCCGGCGGCCGGCGGTGGAGCGCGACCTGCCAGCCGTCGCGCGTCGAAGCGAAGAACGTCGTCTGCACCGTCGCGCAGGGTACCATGAGCGCCCGTGTCTCCGAGGGACCCCCATGACGCCGGCGACGCGATCGCGCGCGCCTTCGATGCCGAGGCATTCCGCCGCGAGGGCCGGCGGGTCGTGGACCTGCTCGCCGATCATCTCGCCGCCGCGCAGGCCGGCCGGACGCCCTCCGGCGCCGCGTTGCCGGTGCTCCCGCCGATCCCGCCCGAGGCGATGCTCGCGCGCTGGCGCGGCGACTTTCCGGAAGGCCCGACGGGCGGTGGCCTCGACGCGCTGCTCGCCCGTGTGATCGCCGACTCGACCCAGCTCCACCACCCGCATTTCGTCGGCCACCAGGTGACGGCGCCGCTCCCGCTCGCAGCGCTCTGCGAGCTCGCCGCGGCGCTGCTCAACAACGGCATGGCCATCTACGAGATGGGCCCCGCGGCGACGGTCATGGAGCGCCGCGTGCTGGGCTGGATGGCGGCGCAGCTCGGCTTCGGCGACGGCGCCGCGGGCGTCCTCACCTCCGGCGGCTCCGCGGGCAACCTGACGGCGCTCCTCGCCGCGCGTCAGGCGCGGGCGGGCTTCGACGCCTGGAGCGACGGCACCGCCGGCGTTCGCCTCGCCGTGCTCGCGCCGGCATCGTCGCACTACAGCGTCGCGCGCTCGCTCCAGGTGATGGGCCTCGGCGCCGGCGCCGTGGAGCCGGTGCCGCTCGACGGCCGCTTGCGGCTGCGGGCCGAGGCGCTGCCCGGGGCGCTCGCCCGGGCGCGCGACGCGGGCAAGCGCGTCTTCGCCGTGGTCGCGAACGCGGGCTCGACCGCGACGGGGAGCTTCGACCCGCTCGACGCGATCGCGGCGTTCTGCGCGCGCGAAGGGCTCTGGCTCCACGTGGACGGCGCCCACGGCGCGGCCGCCGCCCTCGCGCCCGAGACGCGCGCGCTGGTCGCGGGCATCGAGCACGCCGACTCCGTCGTCTGGGACGCGCACAAGATGATGCTCATGCCCGCGCTCGTCTCGGCCGTCCTCTTCCGCGAGGGCCGCCGCTCGGCCGAGGCCTTCGCTCAGGAGGCGTCCTACCTGTTTCAGGGCGACGCCGCCGCCCGCGACGAGTGGTGGAACGTCGGATTGCGCACCCTCGAGTGTACGAAGCGCATGCTGTCGCTGAATCTCTATGCGTCCCTCTCGCTGCTCGGGACGCGGCTCTTCGCGGACTACGTGGCGCGGAGCTTCGCGCTCGGCGCGCGCTTCGCGGCGATGGTCGAGGCCAGCCCGGACTTCGAGCTCGCGGTCGCACCGGACTGCAACATCGTCTGCTTCCGACACCGGCCTCGAGACTGCGCCGGCGCTGCGCTCGACGCGCACCAGGAGCGGCTGCGGGCGCGCGTGCTCGAGAGCGGCGCGTTCTACCTGGTGCAGACGCGGCTGCCAGCGCCGATGGCGGGCGTCTGGCTTCGCACCACCTTGATCAACCCCGCGACGAGCGAGGCCGACCTCGAGGCGCTGCTCTGCGCGCTGCGCGACGCGGCGTGCGCGCCGGCTTCGCCCGCGCCGTAGACGCGCTCTCGCGCTCGCGGGCCAGCGCCGCGCCCACGATGCCGGCGTCGTTCAGGAGCGCCGCGGGAACCACCGCTGCGTGGGTCAGGAGATGCGGCAGGAACTTCTCTGCGTGCTTGCTGGCCCCGCCGCCGATGATGAAGAGATCGGGCGAGAGCAGGAGCTCGATCCGGGACAGGAGCTCCTGCGCCCGCTTCGCCCACTGCTTCCACGACAGCCCCTTCTGCTCGCGCACGCGATCCGACGCGCGCAGCTCCGCGCGCTTGCCCCGGATCTCGAGCTGTCCGAGCTCGGAGTTCGCGACCAGGCGCCCGTTGATCAGGAGCGCGCTCCCGATGCCGGTGCCGAAGGTCAGCAGCACGGTCACGCCCTTGTGGTTGCGCCCTGCGCCGAAGGTCGCCTCGGCGAGGCCCGCGGCGTCGGCGTCGTTCAGCACGGTCACGGGCTGGCCCAGGCGCTCGGTCAGCACGCGGTCGGCGTCCACGCCGAGCCAGGCGCGGTCGAGATTGTTCGCGCTCTGGACGACGCCGTGCTTCACGATGCCCGGGAAGGTGCAGCCGACGGGCCCGCGCCAGCGCGCGCGCTGCACCAGGTCGACCACGGTCTGCACCACGGCCTCGGGTGTCGCCGGATGCGGTGTGTCGATCCGGATCCGCTCCGTCACGAGGCGCCCGCGCACGAGATCCACGCGCGCGCCCTTGATCCCGCTTCCGCCGATGTCCACGCCGAACGCCGTACCGGACTTCATGTCGCACCTCCGAAGCGCTCCCAGTGCAGGCACTCGTCGACCGGGCGGCGGGGCGGGCGGCCGTGGCGGCCCCGGGGCCAGCCGATCGGGAGCAGCGCGCAGCTCGGCGTCTCGGGCGGGAGGCCGAGGAAGGCGTCGATCTCGTCGCCGAAGGCGCGGTGCACGGTCGTGAGCGAGGCGCCGAGGCCGACCGCGCGACAGGCGAGCAGCACGTTCTGGATGCACGGGAAGAGCGCCTGCACCTGCGGCTGTCCACGCCGGGTGTAGCCGGCGACGAAGAGATGGACGGGCGCCTCGTGCAGGTGCTCCGCCAGGTGCAGCGCGGCCTGCATGTTCCGCCGCCCGGCGGCGGGGAAGGCGGGATCCTTCGCCGCCTCGAGGGCCGGCGCGATGTAGGTCTCGAAGGCGCGCCGGTAGCGCTCCGCCACGAAGCTGCGTCGCGCGGCCTCGGTCACCGCGACGAAGATCCAGGGCTGGCGATTGCCGCCGCTCGGCGCGAAGGTGCCGGCCTCGCAGACTTTGCGGATCAGGCCGGGCGGCACCGGGTCGGAGCGGAGGCGGCGGATCGCGCGTGCCGTGCGGATCCCCTCGAGCAGCGGCACGTCCTCGCCAATGCGCTCGAGGTCGATCGTTTCCGGCGTCGCGTCGGCTCCCATCCGCCCTCCTTCAGCGCACCGCGGCCTGGAAGCGCTCGATCTTTCGCACCCGGCGCTGGAAGCGCGCGGTGCGGGTCGCGGGATTGTCGGCCACCGGGCTCGGGAGCGCCGCCGCGAGCTCCGCCGACTGGCGCCAGGAGAGCGCCGCCGCGGACGTTCCCCAGTAGTGACGCGCGGCAGCCTCGGCACCGAACACGCCGCGCCCGAACTGCGCAACGTTCAGGTAGAGCTCGAGGATCCGCTGCTTCGAAAGCTTCCGCTCCATCGCCCAGGTCAGCACCAGCTCGTGCCACTTGCGGAGCGGCGAGCGCGACGGAGTCAGGAACAGGTTCTTCGCGGTCTGCTGCGAGATCGTGCTCGCGCCCACCACGATCTTCCCCTGCTCGAGGTTCGTGTCCATGGCCTCGCGCACGGCGTCGTAGTCGATGCCTTCGTGGCGCCAGAAGCGCGCGTCCTCCGCCACCACCACCGTGCGCTTCAGCGTGTTGGAGATCTGCGGGTAGGGAACGGGCTTCCAGCGCAGCGGCGGGAGCGGCTCGTCGCCCGCCTCGCGGCTCGCCTCGTAGGCCTCGATGAACGCGGACTTCGGGACCGGCCCGTGCGCGAGCGCGTCCCAGTCGGGCCAGAGCCACGCCAGGTAGGCGAGATCGAGCGCCACCCCGAGCGCGAGCGCCGTCGCGGCGATGCGAAGGCCGCGACGCAGGCGGCCGCGCTGCGCGCGTGTGCGGCGGCGCGGGACGGAGCGGGCGTGGGCGGCCGACATCGGCCGCAGTCTAGTGGGGAAGCGAGGTCGCGCGCCCGCCGTGTTCGCGCGCCGCGAGCTCCGGCCCGAGCACGCAGTTCCGGCCCGCCGCCTTCGCGGCGTAGAGCCGGCGGTCGGCGACCTCGAGGATTCCCTCCGGCGTCGCGCCGTCGGCCGGCGCCACCGCGTAGCCGATGCTGAGCGAGACCGGCCGCGGCGGCCGCGCGCCCTCGCCCGGCTGCGAGAGCGCTGCGACGCGGAGCCGCGCCGCCTCGAAGCGCTCGAACAGCTCCTCGGGTCGCGCCTGGGGCAGGAGCAGTGCGAACTCGTCGCCGCCGAAGCGCGCGACCACGTCGGTGGCCCGGAACGAGCCGGAGAGCGCCTCCCCGATCTCGCGCAGCACGGTGTCGCCGACCGTGTGCCCGTGGGTGTCGTTCGTGCGCTTGAAGTAGTCCACGTCCACCAGCGCGAGGGCGCAGCTCCCCTCGCCGCGCCGGGCGCGCTCGGTCTCCTCGACCAGGCGCTCGCCGAGGAAGCGGCGGTTCAGGAGGCCCGTGAGGGCATCGCGGGTCGAGAGCAGGCTCATGCGGCGCGAGCGCTCGATCAGGCTCACGGCGACCATCCCGAACGCCCCGATCATCACGAGCTTCCCGAACTGGAAGCTCCAGTCGAGGGCCGGCGCCTCGGCGCCTTGCGTGGCCACGACGTCGGTGACGCGCGCCATGTGGAGCAGGAACCCGCCGTAGCAGAGGAGGCTCGCGCTGGTGGCGACCACCGTGATGCGCGCGTCGTAGCGGAGCGCGGTGCTGACGATCACCAGGTAGTAGAGCGGGAACACCGTGGTGCTGCGCAGGGCGAGATCGGGTCGGCCCGAGAGCGCGAGCGCGACCAGGCAGGCCGTCACGAGCACCACGTCGCCGACGCTGCTCGCGAAGCCGATCCAGTCGGGGCCGACGCCGCGCTCGACCAGCCGGCGCACGACCATGCTCTCGCCCAGCGCGAGCGTCGCGATCGCGAGCATCGCGCGGACGGTCGTATCGAACGAGTACTGAGCCCACATCGCGCCGACGATCGGGAGGAGCATTGCGATCACCCAGACCCGGCGCTGCGCGAGCATGCGCTCGGCGTCGGCGCCGGCCTGGCGCAGCGAGAGGTCGGGCGCGCGCCAGAGGTCGCGCCAGCCCACCGCGCCAGCGTTCGGCGGAGTCAAGCCCGCTTCCACGCGCGCGCCTCCTGGGCCTCGACGGCTTCGCGGTCCGAGACGTCGGGACCGACCACGCAGCCCCGGCCCGCCGCCTTCGCGGCGTAGAGCCGGCGGTCGGCGAGCTCGAGCAGCGCGTCGGCGGTCTCGCCCTCGGCGGGCGCCGCGACGACGCCGGCGCTCAAGCCGAGGCGGATCCCGGCCGCGCCGATGCGGCCGGGCAGCTCGATCGCCGCCACCGCCCACGCCGCGCTCTCGAAGCGCGCACGCACGTCGGTGCCGCTTGCCTCGGGCAGGAGCAGGGCGAACTCGTCGCCGCCGTAGCGCGCCACGGTGTCGGTCGCGCGGAACGAGCGCAGCATTGCCTCCGCGACCGCGCGCAGCGCGGCGTCGCCGCCGGCGTGCCCGCCGACGTCGTTCGCGCTCTTGAAGCGGTCGATGTCCACGACGGCGAGGGCGAAGCGCGAGCGGCCGCGCCGGGCGCGCTCGCTCTCCTCCGCCAGACGCTCGTCGAAGAAGCGCCGGTTCAGGAGCCCCGTCAGCGGATCGCGGGTCGAGAGCATGCAGAAGCGTCGGGCCCGCGCGATCAGGTAGAGGGCGAGGGCGCCGGCGCCGACCATGAGCAGGAGGTTCGTGAGCTCGAGGCTCCACGAGAAGCGGAGCGTTCGCGCGACGTCGGGGCCGAGGCTCGACAAAAGGCGGGGCTCCGCCCAGACCAGGAAGGCGCCGTACTGGGTGACGCTCGTGCCGACCGCCGCGAGGCAGAGCCGCGCGTCGTAGCGCAAGGCCGTGCTCGCGATGATCAGGAAGTAGAGCGGGAACACCCCGGAGTGCCCGATCGGGGCCTCGACGCTGCCTGCGAGCGCGAGCCCGACGAGGCAGAGCGTCACCAGGCTGACGTCGCCGAGCGTGCTCGCGAAGCCGAGCCAGCGCCGGCCGGCGCGCCGGCCCGCGACACTCAGGATCCAGCCCGAGTGGACGAGGGCGGCGCCGATGGCGACCAGGGCGACGGCGACGGCCGCGTTCGCGCCGTGCTCCTGGAAGGCGAGACCGAGCAGCGCGAGCAGCATCGTGCTGACGCCGAGCCGCAGCCGCGCCAGGGCGAGCTCGCCGTCCGCGGCGGCCTCGATCAGCGCGAGATCGGGCCGCTCCCACAGCCACGCGCGCTGCGGTCCGATGGACGTGACCTGCGACGGCTGGCCCGTCTCCATGGATCCCCCGACGCCCGGGCCGTTCCGTACGGCCGGACGCTCCGGGAATCGGAAGAACGGGCCCTCGAATGAAGCCTTGAGGATGCGGTCGCCCACCCCCGCGCCTCAGGGCAGGAGGATCACCTTCCCCGTGGTGGCGCGGCCTTCGAGGGCCCGATGCGCATCGGCGGCGTGCCCGAGCGGGAAGCGCGCGCCGATGCGCACCCGCAGCCGGCCGGTGACGATGGCGCCGAGCACGGCGCCCGCCCGGAGCTCCAGGTCGGCGCGCTCGGCGATGTAGTGGGCGAGCGTCGGGCGCGTGATGAAGAGGCTTCCGAGCTCCGAGAGCCGGCGCAGCTCGAAGGGCGGGACCGGCCCGCTCGCCTGGCCGAAGAGCACGAGCAGGCCCCGCGTCCGCAGCGAGCGCAGGCTGCCCTCGAAGGTGGCGCGCGCCACCGAGTCGTAGACGACGTCGACGCCGCGCTCGCCGGTCAGGCCGCGCACGGCGGCGGCGAAGTCGGTCTGGTCGTAGCGGATCACCTCGTCGGCACCGGCCTCCCGCGCGAGCGCCGCCTTCTCCGCCGTCGAGCAGGTGCCGATCACGCGCGCGCCGGCCGCGCGCAGCGTCTGCACCAGCAGCAGGCCCGTGCCGCCGGCTGCCGCGTGCACCAGCGCGGTGTCGCCGGGCCGGGTCTCGCGCACGCCGTGGGCGAGGTAGTGCGCGGTCATCCCCTGGAGCATCGAGGCCGCAGCGAGCTCGTCCGGGACGCCGTCGGGGACGCGCACCACCGCCTTCGCGGGCGCGTTCACGTGGCTCGCGTACGAGCCCGGCGCCGACGCCCACGCCACGTGATCGCCGACGGCGAAGCCCGCGACCCCGGGCCCGAGCGCCTCGATCGTGCCCGCGCCCTCGAGGCCCGCCACGAAGGGCAGCGGTCGCGGGTAGAGACCGGTGCGGAAGTAGACGTCGATGAAGTTGACGCCCGCGGCGGCGACGCGGACGCGGAGCTCGCCCGGGCCGGGCGGCGGGAGCTCCGTGCGCTCGAGCGAGAGGCGCTCGGGGCCTCCCGTCTCGCGCACAAAGACCGCTTCAGTCGGAGGCAACGGGCCTTTCGCCGCCGAGGGAGCCCAGGCGCTCGTGCAGGGCGGTGCGCAGCTCCTTCGGCAGCGTGCCGACGATCAGGAAGCGCACCGAGTCCTCGGACTCGTTCTTCCAGGCGTGGTCGTGCGACGCCTTGAAGTGGAGGCTGTCGCCGGTCTGCAGGTGGTACATCTTGTCGCCGAGGGTCACGGTCAGCTCGCCGGCCTCGACCAGGATCCAGATCTCGCCGCCGTGGCGCAGCACGTCGCCGCTGCCGCTCCCGGGCTGGTGCGTGACGCGCCAGACCTCGATCTGGTTGTCCACGAGATCGCCCGACAGGCGCTCGACCAGCATCCACGCCTTCACGCCCACGGGATGACGCTCGGCGGGCCGCAGGTGCACGACCTCGACGTCGTCGGCGCCGTCGTGGATCAGCTCGCCGGGGCGGCGACCGAGGCCGCGCGCGAGCTTCAGCAGGACGGCGACCGTCGGCACCATCTGCAGGGTCTCGATCTTCTGGACGGTGCTCGCTGCGAGGCCGCTTCGCAGCGCGAGCTCCTGCAGCGTGAAGCCGCCTGCCTCGCGCCACGCGCGGATGCGCCGCGCCATGCGTTCGATCTCGATGTCCATGGCAACCCGCTCCTGCCGCCCGCCACCGGGATCCGCGATCGGTCGTGTCGCAGCGCTGACCGCACGGAAGGTCCCGCTCGGCCACCACGCGTCGCGGAATCAGACTCATGTACCGCCCTCGGCGGCCCCGAGTCAACGGCTACTACGCTCGTGCATGGCGCCGGATGCGCGGCGGCGTCTCGTCCGCCTCGAAGTCGTGCCGTACCTTGCTCGTCCCGTGACGTCGCTCACACAAATCGTCGTCGTCGGCGCCTCCCTGGCCGGCCTGCGCGCGGTCGAGGCCCTGCGCCGCCTCGGCTTCGACGGGCGCATCACGTGGATCGGCGCGGAGCGGCACCTCCCCTACGACCGCCCGCCGCTCTCGAAGGACGTCCTCGCGGGCACGCGCGAGCCCGCGCGCATCGCGCTGCGCGATCCCGATTCGTACGACGAGCTCGCCGTCGAGCTCCGCCTCGGCCGCCGCGCCACGCGCCTCGACCTCGCCGCCCGCACGCTCTCCCTCGACGACGGCGCCCGCGTCGGCTTCGACGGCCTCGTGATCGCGACGGGCTCGTGTGCGCGCACGCTCAAGGGCGCGCTACCGCGCGCCGGCGTGCACCTGCTGCGCACGCTCGACGACGCGCTCGCGCTGCGCGACGCGCTCGACGCAGGCCCGCGCGTCGCGATCGTCGGCGCGGGCTTCATCGGTGCGGAGGTGGCGGCGACCTGTCGCACGCGCGGCCTCGAGGTGACGATGATCGAGCCCCTCGCGACGCCGCTCCTTCGGGGCATCGGCGCCGAGCTCGGCGCGCGCGTCGCGGCCCTGCACCGGGACCACGGCGTGGACCTGCGCTGCGGCGTCGGGGTCGAGGCGATCGAAGGCGGCGCGCGCGTCGAGGCGCTGCGCCTCTCGGACGGCGCGCGGGTGCCCGCGGACGTGGTGCTCGTCGGCATCGGCGCGGCGCCCGAGACCGCGTGGCTCGAGGGCTCGGGGCTGCGGCTCGAGGACGGCGTGGTGTGCGATTCCGCCTGCCGTGCGGCGCCCGGAGTCGTGGCCGCCGGAGACGTCGCGCGCTGGCACAACGTCGTGTACGACGACTCGATGCGCGTCGAGCACTGGACCAACGCCGTCGAGCAGGCCGGTCACGCCGCGGCGACGCTGCTGGCCGGCGACGGCGCCGAGCCCTACGCCCACGTCCCCTACGTCTGGACCGACCAGTACGAGATGCGCCTCCAGATCGCAGGGCACCCGCAGCCGGGCGACGCGACGCGCATCGTCGAGGGCACGCCCGAGGAGGGCCGCTTCGTGACGCTCTTCGGCCGCGGTGGCCGTCTCGTCGCCGCCGTGGGCTTCCAGCGGGCGCGTCAGGTGAACGCGTGGCGGCGAAGGATCGCGACCGGAACCCGCTTCGACGACGCAGTCGCGCTCGGCGCCGGCACGTCAGGGGCCGTCGCCGGGTAGGGTCGCGCCCGCGTCGCCGTCCGCTCCTGGCTCCCAGTCGATCCGGACACGCTTGCGGCCGAAGCTGCGCGCGGCGTCGACGTCGGTCCCCATGTACACGTCGATATGACGGTACGACCCTCCACCCGTGCGATCGAGGACGCGATACTCGCCCGGCAGACCGGCGATCCGCACGCGCGTTCCCCGCACCAGGCCGAGCGCCTCGAGATCGCGCGACACCGCGATCGCGCGCATCCCCGGGACGAGACGATCTCCCCAGGCGGCCTCCTGCGGCCGGCCGTCGGTCTGGCCGGCCGTCGAGTTGTAGGCCGTCGCGGTGACGACGAGCGTGCGCGGCCCGGGCTCGCGTGGCGCTGGCGTAGGAGCCGGCGCAGGCGCGAGGCGCGCGCACGCGCCGGTGGCGAGGGCAACGGCGAGCACGAGCACCAGGGCATTCGTACGGCCGACGCGATCGACGGTAGGAGCGGACGGAGCGCTTGCAGCCATACGGCGGAGAGTACGGGAGGACCGTGCCCTGGATCGAGTCCACCGGAGCCTGCCCGGGGCCCGTCGCTCCGGCGACCCCGTGCGCTGTCTGGACGAGGGACCGCTCGATCAGCCGCCGGGTCCAGGCTCCGTCGCGACGTCGACCCGCAGCATCCGCGTCTGCGTCCGCCCGAGATCGTCGATTGCCCGCACCACGAAACGACCGGGCCGCGCGGTCCAGAACAGGGTGCCGCTGCTCGGTGTCGCGCCGACGTAGGCGTCGTCGACGAACCAGTGGACCCGGCGGCCGTCGGCGTCCGAGGCCGCGGTGAAGGGGATCGGGTCCTGCGCCCCGGGGCGAATCTGGTAGGCGACCCGAGCCTCGGGCAGCTCGATACGAAGCGGCTCGCCACCCGCACGCCCCACGCCGCAGTCGCGGGCGAACGGCGGCGGCGTGCGCCGCGCGATGCCGACGCTGCGGAAGAGCCCGAGCAGATCCGAGGGCCAGAACTCGTAGACGTCGCGCCGCACGCCGCGCGTCTCGCCGGGGCAGGCGCACAGCCCCGTCGCGAGCTCGATCGCGACCTCGCGGTGGATCGCGCAGGGTGCGATCGGCGACACGCCCGGGACGACCCACGTCGCCTTGCGGCTCGGGCAGTGCGCACCGGGGACCGCGCCCGACAGCGCGCAGACCTCGACGCGAACGAGGGCGAGATCCCGAGGCGGCGGCGGCTCGGCGGCGCCGCTCGCAGCGCGGAGCGCGTCGGCGAGACCGAAGAAGAGGGGCCCCGCGGCCTCGCGCCCGACGAAGCTCGGGTTCGGCGTGCCGTCGAAGTTCCCGATCCAGACGCCGACCACGTAGGGCCCGACGAGCCCCAGGGCCCAGGCGTCGCGGAAGCCCCAGGAAGTGCCGGTCTTCCACGGGACACCGCGTCGCGCCCGTGTGTCGGAGGCCCGCACGTCCTGGCCGGGGCGCGGGTTCGTGCGCAGCATCTCGAGCACCAGATGGCTCGCCTCGCGCGAGAGCAGGCGCGTCGGCTCGCCGGCGCTCGGCGGGGCGGCGCCGTCGATCGCGCGCAGGAGACGCAGCGGTCGCAGCGTGCCGCCGTTCGCGAGCATCGCGTAGAGCGTCACCAGCTCGTCGAGGCGCAGCTCGACGCCACCGAGCGCGAGCGCGAGGCCGTAGTGGTCGGCGCTGCGCAGGCCGCCGATGCCCGCGGCCGCGAGCAGTCCGTGGAGGCCCGGCCCGGGCAGCGCGTTCGCGAGCTGCACCGCGGGCAGGTTGCGGCTTCGCACCAGCGCATCCGTCGCCGAGATCGGGCCCAGGAAATCGCGCTCGAAGTTCTCGGGGTTCCAGGCCGAGATCGTGAGCGAGGCGTCGCGGAGCAGCGTCTCGGGATGGATCCGGCCCGCGTCGATCGAGAGCGCGTACAGGAAGGGCTTGAGCGCCGAGCCCGGCGAGCGGCGCCCGCGCACGCCGTCCACGGGCCCGCGAATCGCAGGGTCGCCGTGATCGCCGGAGCCGACGTAGGCGACGGCCTCCATCGTGCGGTGGTCCACCACGAGGGCCGCCGCATTGCGGATGCCGAAGCGGCGGCCGCGCTCGAGGTGCAGCGCCACCTGGCGCTCGGCGAGGCGTTGGAGCCGCGGGTCGAGCGCGCTCTCGAGGCGCGCGGCGAAGGGATGCTCCGCGACGAGCCGGTCCACGAGGTGCGGCGCGCGGAACGGGAGCTCCTCGCGGGCGCGGAGCGGCAGCAGGTCGAGCATCGCGCCGGCGTCGCTTCCGTGCGTCGTGCGCCAGCGCGCGTCGAGGGCGCGCCGGGCGGCGGCGAGGGCCACGCGCCCGCGCTCCGCGTGGGGCGAGCGCGCCGCCGGGCTCTTCGGCAGCACCGCGAGCGTCAACGCCTCGGCGAGCGTGAGCTTCGCGACGGGCTTTCCGAACCAGACGAGGCTCGCGGCGCCCACGCCCTCGACGTTCGCGCCGTAGGGTGCGAGGTTGAGATAGGCCTCGAGGATCTCGCGCTTGGTGTAGAAGAGCTCGAGCTCGAGGGCGCGCAGGATCTGCACCCCCTTTCCGCGCGGCGTCCGCGTCGAGAGGTCGAAGCGCAGCCGTGCCACCTGCATCGTGAGCGTCGAGCCGCCGACGCGTCGAACGCCGCCGAGATAGGTCTCGCGCACCGCCCGCAGCAGCGAGAACGGGTTCACCCCCGGGTGTCGGAAGAAGTGACGATCCTCCTGGAACAGGGTGGCCTCGACCACCACCGGCGGGATCTCTTCGAGCGGCACGAAGAGCCGGTAGCGCTCGTCGCTCGCGAGGGTCAGGCGCAGGAGCGAGCCGTCTCGCGCCCGCACCTCCTGGGAGAAGCCCGGCCGGTTCACGAGCAGCGGCTTCGGCACGAGGCGCGGCAAAGCGAGCCAAGCGGCGCCGAAGAGCGCGGCCGCGCAGACGACGCGCCGCAGGCGGCGCGCGCCGGCGCTCACTCGTGGACCTCGATCGTCCCGCCGGGCGCTCGCGCCTCGACGCTCCGGTCGTAGAGGCCCTCGGCCTGGAGCGGCGGCACTTTGTACCGGCCTCGATTCATCGGCTTCAGGCGATAGACGAACTGGCGCGCGCTGCCGTCCGCGAAGCCGTAGAAGACGACGCGATCCTCGCGCACGTCCACGTAGCCCGGGCTCCAGTCGTCGCTCGACGGCACGGCGGAGCGTCGCTCGGCGAGCGCGTCTGCCGAGAGATCGACCTCGAAGCCGCCCGGGAGCAGGTCCACGAGCGCGATCTCGTGGGCGCCGCCGTCCGTCGCGCGGACGTGGAGCACCACGTCGAGCTTCTCGCCCAGGGCGAGCGTGCTCACGGCCTCGCCCTTCGTGTTGCGCAGCTCGCGCCGCACCTCGACGCCCTTCGTCATGGTGTCGGCCGGCGGCGTGCGGTCGTAGCCGCGCTCGGCGAGCTGGGCGTAGAGGGCGGTGCCGCGCGGCGCGGTCGCGCGCACGAGGGTCGCATCGGGCGGGACCGGCGTCCGCAGGAGCAGCGTGCCGCTTGCGTCGAGGGAGCGCGCCTGGGCGCCGGCTCCGGCGACGGCCTCGAGCGCGAGACCCGCCGCCGCGGCGGGCGGCGCGAGCGTCGCGTGGGCGTCGAGCGCGAGCACCGCCAGCGCCGACGAGAGCGTCTGATAGCGCCCCGCGACGATCTCGCCGACGACGCCGCCGAGCGCCTTCGGCGAGAGCGCCTTCGCGCGCTCGGGGAAATGCTTCGAGAGCAGGTAGAGCGCGAGGCTGCGGTGGACGAGCGGGTCGTAGTAGCTCGCGAGGTCGGGGGTCACCTCGGTCTCGAGGGACACGCCGGCTGCGAGCCGCGTCGCCTCTTCGTCGAGATTCAACAGCCGGAAGCTCGCGGCGAGGAGCAGTGCGGCCAGGTCGCGGCCGCCGTGGGCCGGATCGATGCGACGGAGCGCGCTCGCGAGCGCTCGCGCCTGCTGCGTCTTCACGACGCCGTTCCGCGTCACGAGGTAGAGCGCGTACGCCTTCGCGCGCAGGTCCGGCAGGGCGTCGGCGGGCTGGCCCGCGAGCTGATCGAGGTAGGCGAGGGCGCGCGCGAGCGTCGCCGGCGGCACCGCCTGGCCGCGCGCGCGGGCCTCCATCAGGAAGTGCGTCGACCAGGCGGTGACGAAGTCGTTCGTGGAGCCGCCGGCCTGCCACAGGCCGAAGGCGCCGTCGGCGTCCTGACGGCCCTGCAGGGTCGCGAGCGCGCGCTCGAAGAGCCGGCGCGCGCGCTCGGGATCGAGCCCGAGGTCGGGGCGCGCGCCGAGCACGACGCCCGGCAGGGCCGCGCTCACGACCTGCTCCGTGCAGCCGTGCGGGAAGTCCCCGAGCCACTCGGCGAGGCCGAGCACGAGGCCGAGGGGCGCCGCACTCGCCGACGCCGAGACGTCGCGCCGGGCGGCGTAGAGCGTGCGCGTCACGGGAAGCTCCGCGGTCCCGCCGTCGGGGGCGATCGCGGTCGTGAGCGTCGTGCGCTCCGGGGACGCCGGCCGCACGCTCAGCTCGATCGACGAGCGGACGCTCTTCCCACCGCTCGCAGCGCGGAACACCAGGGTCGCGGGCCCGGGCTCCGCCTCGACCTTCACGCGGAAGCGCGCGACCGCGTCGCGGCCCTCGTCGATCGCGAGGGTCTGCCTGGCGTCGCCGGCGAGCACGAGGCCCGCGGGAAGCTCGAGCGCGACCTCGACGGGCGTCGCCTTGCCGCTTCCCTCGAGGGTGTTCGCGACCAGGGTCGAGGCCTCGAGCTCGTCGCCCGGCGCCGCGAAGTACGGCACGGTCGGCTGCAGCACGAAGGGCCCGCGCACGATCGTCTTCGCCTCGGCGACGCCGATCGCGGACTCGTCCACCGCGACCGCCACCACCCGCAAGCTGCCCTGGAAGTGATCCGGCAGGGTGTAGGAGCGCTCGCCCGCGCCCGCCGGCGCGTCGATCACGCCCGACCAGAACGCGACGGGCTCTTGACCGCGACGCTTGAAGGGGTTCAGGTTGCCGGCGAGGAGCAGGTCCTCGTCGCCGCCGGGCGCCGAGCTCCCGCGCAGCACCGAGAGCTCCGGCAGCACGAGGTCGAGGATCTGCGAGGTCGTCACGCCGAGGGCCCGCTTGCGGAAGAAGTGGCCGAGCGGATCTGGCGTGCGCCAGCGCGCGACCTGCAGGATGCCCTCGTCCACCGCGAGCAGCACGAGCTTCGTGGGACGCTCGACCGCGTAGCCGATGCGCAGCGTCGAGCCAGGCTCGACCTTCTCGGGGACGTCGAGCCGGACGGGCTGCGCGTGGCGCGCGCGGCTCACGCTGAAGGGCGCCGCGCCGGAGGAGAGCGGCGACAGGAAGATCTCGCGCGAGTCGAGGCTGCGCACGAACGAGACCACGACGTAGGCGTTGCCCTCGACCGTCTCGGGGAGGCGGATGCGCTGCACGCTCGCCGTCGTGTCCGCCCGGAACCACTGCGCGGCGTAGACCCGGTCGCGCTCGATCGTGATCAGGCCGGCGCCCGCGTAGGGCGCGCGGATCTCGAGCTCGATCTCCTCGCCCGGCGCGTAGTCGCGCTTCGAGAGCGCGAGCTCGAGCTCGGCGTTGCGGTCGAGCTTGGCCGCCACGTTGCCCTCGCCCACCACCTCGAAGGGCACGCGGTTCCGCTCGGTGCCCTCGGCGTCGCGCAGCACGAAGACGAAGCTCCCGACGGCGTCGGTCGGAAGCGCGAGGGCGCTGCCCGCCGCGGCGAGATCGATGGGGGTCTTCCTGCGCGACTCCTCCTTCCGCACGGACTGGTAGGCGAGGAGGCCGTTCGGCTGGCGCTGCAGCACGGAGACGAAGCGGACCTCGACCAGCTCCGCGCTCGCGCCCGCGACGTCGAGCGCCTTCAGGTCGGGGCCGACCGCCGCGAGCGTCACGCTGCGCGCGGCGCCCTTGCGCACGAAGCCGAGGTCGCCGTCGGGTTTCCAGGCCAGGAGCCAGGGCAGGGGCGACACGATCGCGCCGGCGTCCATCGCGACGCTGCGACCGCCGTCCGCTTCGAAGCCCTCGGCCAGGAAGCGCAGGCGGTAGGTCGCACGCTCGAAGCGCTCGAGCCCGAGCGCGAACGTCGCCTCGCCCTGCGCGTCGGTCTTCGTCTCGGCCAGCGTCTCGTCGTAGCTCTGCTTCGCGGCGAGCGGGTCGTAGAAGCTCCAGCCTTCCCAGCCGGCGAAGGACGGGAACGCGGGCGAGAGCCGGAGCGTCGCCTTGACCGGGTTGCCGACGGCGGGCGTGCCGAAGAGGTTGCGCAGCGAAACGCGGGCCGAGAGGTCCTGCGGCGAGATCCAGCCCGGGCTCGGCGGCGCCGAGAGCTTCGCGTCGATCGTCATGCGATCGGGCTGGAACTCCTCGACGCGCACGCTCGTCTGGCCGAGCAGACCGCGCCGCTCGCCGTCGCGCACGATCCAGAGCTGCACGGTGTAGATGCCGGTCGGCGACGCCTCGAGCGTCGTGAAGCGCCAGTCGCGAAGGCCGGCCGCAGGAATGGCCACGGGCTCGCGGCGGATCTCGACGCCGCGCGGGTCGGTGACGGCCAGCTCGAGGGGCAGGCCCTCGGGCAGCGGACGCCAGTCGAGGGGCTTCACGACGAGGCCGAGGCGCACCTCCTCGCCGGGCCGGTAGATGCCGCGATCGCTGAACAGGAAGGCCTGGAGCGACTCGGCGTCGGCGTCGTCCGCGAGGCCGCCGACGTCGAAGCGCGAGAGGTTCAGGCGCCGGTCGTAGCGCTCGTAGGGAAGGAAGGCGAGGTCGCCGTCCTTCTGCACGGTGTAGACGGTCGGCGCCTTCTCGCGCGCGAGATCGCGGAAGCTCGGCAGGGTCGCGCGGCCCGCGGAGTCGGTCGTCGCCGAGAAGGCCGGGAGCCCGTTGCGCCCGAGGATCGCGACATCGGCTCCGGCGACCGGCTCGCCCGAGCGCAGCGACATCACGAACACGTCGTGGGAGCCGTCCTCCGCGTCCTTCACCAGGAAGCCGAGGTCGGTCACGAGCACGAGGCGCCGGTCGGCGGGCCAGGCGATCGCCTCCTTCTTCTCGGGGTCGAAGCCGCGCACCCGGAGCTGGAACAGGCCGCGCGGGGGTGCTCCGCCCGAGACGAAGGAGCCGAAGTCGACGACGTCGTATTGCGGCGCCCCGGGTGTCGCCGCGGGGATCGCGTGCACCTCGCGGAACACCTCGGACAGGTCGTCGGTGTCGAGGTTGCCCCGGAACACCGGCCGCTGGAACTCGCCTCCGCTCTGGGAGGCGAGATGCGCGAGCGACCCCGGCAGGACGCGCGAGAGCTCGATCTCGACCGCGCGCAGGTTCCGCACCAGCACCGAGAGCTTCTTCTCGCCCGTGAGCGAGAGCAGCGCGCCTTCGTGCAGGATCTCGATCGTGCGCGGGAGGTCCTCGACCCGGACGGTTGCGCCGTAGGGCTGTGCCAGCGCGTAGTCGCCGAAGGCCCGCGTGCCACGCTCGACGCGCACGTAGAGCCAGCGCCCCGGCGTCGCCTGGTAGCGGAAGGCCTGGAGCTTCGAGTAGGGGGTCTCGCTCGGGAGCCAGCTCGGATCGACGATCATGGCCTTCGCGAGCACCTCGGGCCCGACCTCGCCGGCGTCGTCCCAGCGGTGTTCCGGATCGGCCGGCAGGTCGCCGACCGGGGGCTTGGTCGCGGGCAGCTCGTAGACGGCGACGTTCTGCGCGAGGTCCTCGATGCGCACCGCCGCCGTGAACTGGAGCGTCACGACGCGCTCCATCTGGTGCTCGTCGTTCGTCACCACCGAGGCCTCGATCGACTCGACGCGGAAATACGTCGCGACGCTCGGCACCAGGACACCGAGCTCGATCGCCTCGGCCATGCCCGGGCCGCCGCGCGCGGCCTGGACGCCCGCGTCGAGCGACACGCGCATCTCG
>Ga0105106_10000242_pt1 | contig 38617 bp, 27 predicted proteins | sample PPLLaktember2015_5_FD_79109 | JGI IMG/M metagenome (GOLD analysis project Ga0105106, IMG submission 79109) | Freshwater sediment microbial communities from Prairie Pothole Lake near Jamestown, North Dakota, USA - PPLs Lake P8 Core (1) Depth... | ecosystem: Environmental > Aquatic > Freshwater >... | reverse complement strand
TGCCTGGCACGCGGCCGCCAGGCGATTGTCCTCGTGCCCGAGATCGCCCTGACGCCGCAGACCGTCCGCCGCTTCCTCTCCCGCTTTCCCGGCCAGGTCGGGCTGCTGCACTCGCAGCTGACACCCGGGCAGCGCTACGACACCTGGCGTCGCGCCCGCTCCGGCCGCCTGGGGGTGATCGTCGGGCCGCGCAGCGCGCTGTTCGCGCCGCTTCCCGACATCGGCCTGATCGTCCTTGATGAGGCGCACGACGATTCCTACAAGGAGCAGGCCCAGGCGCCGCGCTACGACGCCCGCCGGACTGCGGCAGCGTATGCCGGCCTGCTGAGCGCGCTGTGTCTGATGGGCACGGCCACGCCGGACGTGGTCAGCGCCTACCAGGCCGCGCAGGGTCGGGTCGCTCTCCTGGCGCTGCCGCAGCGCATCCTCGGCCACCGCGTGCGGGTAGCGCAGCAGTCGGCCCGCCTCGGCATCGCCTCACGCTACTCGCCGCTGGAGGCCGAAGCCGAGAGTATCGCCCTGCCGCCGGTCCAGATCGTCGACCTGCGTCAGGAATTGCGCGCCGGCAACTCCTCGCTCTTCAGCCGCGCCTTGCAGCAGGCCCTGGCTGAGACTCTGGCCGCCGATCAGCAGGCGATCCTGTTCCTGAACCGGCGCGGCTCGGCCACGTACGTGTTCTGCCGCGACTGCGGGGAGGCCTTGCGCTGCCGGCGCTGTGAGACGCCTCTGACCTTCCACGGTCCACAGCAGGAACTGCAATGCCATCACTGCGGCCATCGGCGCAAGATGCCCGAGACTTGCCCCGCCTGCGGAAGCACCCGCATCAAGCAGTTCGGCGCCGGGACGCAGCGGGTCGAATCGGAGGTTCAGCGCCTGCACCCGTCGGCGCGCACGCTGCGCTGGGACCGGGATGCGACGCGCGCCGCCGGCGCGCACGACGTCCTCCTGGCGCACTTCGCCAACCATCGCGCCGACGTGCTCGTCGGGACGCAGATGATCGCCAAGGGGCTCGACTTGCCGTTGGTGACGCTGGTCGGGGTCGTCTCGGCCGACACGGGCCTGAACCTGCCCGACTTCCGAGCGGCCGAACGCTCATTCCAGGTGCTGACACAGGTCGCCGGACGGGCCGGCCGCGGCCTGCTCGGCGGCCGTGTCATCCTGCAGACATTCCAGCCCGATCACTACGTGATCCGCGCCGCCGCCGGTCACGACTACCGAGCCTTCTACGAGGCGGAAATCCACAACCGCCGCGAGCTCGGCTACCCGCCCTTTCGTCGGCTGGCGCGCCTGATCTTGCGCCACCCGCGCCTCGAGCAGGCCTCGCGCGAGTCCGCCCGCCTGGCCGCCTCTCTGCGGGCGCGTATCGCCAGGCAGGATGTCCGAGCGGACCTGATCGGACCGGCGCCTTGCTTCTACGCCCGCGTGCGCGGGCTGCACCGCTGGCAAATCGTCATCCGAGCGGCGGACCCGGCCGCGCTCATCCCTGACACTCTCCCCGACGGTTGGAGTGTGGATGTCGATCCGGTCACCCTGCTGTGAGAGAGGCTGACGATGTCGGAGGTTCGGCGCACCCTGGAGAAGCACCTGCAGGCGATCATCGAGGCCGACCTGGCAACCTATCACGCCACGACGGCTGAGGATCTGAGGCTGTACGAGTGGTATGTGACCCCGCACCGGATCGACGGCCTGCCATTCCACGACTTCCTCATGACCGAGGCCGCTCGACCGGACAGCGCCGCCCAGGCTCTCGACCCGACGCCGGCCTCGGGCGCCTCAGGCGACAAGGCGCGCGTGCGCTTCGACCTGGCCAACTACGACGAGCAGGTCTACGGCGACGCCGCCATCTGTTCGTACACGCTGCTAGTCTCCAGTGGAACGCCATCCGGCGTGACGGTCCGCAGCCATAACGAGAGCCGGGTGCTCGTGCGTCAGGCCGGTCACTGGAAAGTCGTTCACGTGCACAAATCCCCCGCCTGGAACGCACCCTTCTCGCCGCCGGGCGCCTAGCCGCCGACCTGGTCCCAGACCTCGGCTTGGGCCCTAGCCCTTGACGGATCCCGCCAGAAGGCCGCGGACGAAGTAGCGCTGCAGCGCGAATAAGATCAGCAGCGGGATGACCATCGTCACGAAAGCCCCGGCGGTGAGCAGGTGCCAGTCCTCGCCCTTGGTGCCGATCATGGCCGTCAGCCGCGAGGTGACGATGGCGACATCGGGGTTGGTGCCCAGGAAGACCAGCGCCACCAGCAGATCGTTCCAGATCCACAGGAACTGCAAAATGGTGAACGAGGCGATGGCCGGCATGGAGAGCGGGGCAGCGAGCAACGGGGCGGAGGCCCCTAAGCGCTCGACGCCTCCGCGGCGGCCGGACTACCGAGCGAGGCCACAGCTTCACAACCGGCCGAGGCTCTGCGGGTAGGCGCGAAGCCGCCGCCCGAAGGCGGCGGCTCCACCCGTGCCACCGGGGAGTCAGCGATTCAGGCCGGCAGATGGGCCGCGTTGTACAGGCGCTCGCGGATCGCCAGCACTTTGCGGCGCAGGCCTTCGTCGGTCTCAAGCAGGTCTGTGATCTTGTCGCAGCCGTACATGACCGTGGTGTGATCGCGCCCGCCCAACGCGTTCCCGATTTGCGGCAGCGAGGCGTCGGTCTCGGCCCGGATCAGGTACATGGCCACCTGCCGAGGCAGCGCCACCAGGGCCGAGCGATCGCGGCTGAGCAGCCGGTCTTCGTCCACGCTGAAATGCTCGGCCACCGCGGCAATGATCCGATCGGGTGAGAGCGCGCTGGCGCGCGGCATCAGATCGGTCAGCGTGTTCTCCACCAGCTCGGGGGTCATCGGCATCTCGCTCAGGTCGCTGAAGGCCAGCACGCGCGTCAGGGCGCCTTCCAGTTCCCGAATATTGCTCTGCACCCGCCGGGCGATCATCTCCAGGTACTGCGGCTCGACCTGCCGTCCGGCCCGCTCGGCCTTCGAGCGCAGGATGGCCACGCGCGTCTCGAAATCTGGCGGTTGGATGTCGGCTGTCAAGCCCCATTCGAAGCGCGAGCGCAGGCGCTCCTCCAACGTGACCAACGCCTTGGGCGGCCGATCGGAGGAAATGACCAGCTGCTTGTCCTGGCCGTGCAGAGCGTTGAAGGTGTGGAAGAACTCCTCCTGGGTCGACTCCTTCCCGGCGATGAACTGGATATCGTCGATGAGCATGACGTCGATGCGCCGATAGCGCTCGCGGAACATCTCGGTCGTGTGGTTGCGAATGGCGTTGATCAGATCGTTGGTGAACTCTTCCGAGGTGACGTACAGGACGCTCAGGCCGCGCCGGGCGCAGGCATTTCCGACCGCGTGCAGCAGGTGGGTCTTGCCCAATCCCACACCGCCGTACAGGAACAGCGGGTTGTACGAACGGGCCGGGCTTTCGGCCACAGCCTGGGCGGCAGCGTGCGCCAACCGGTTGCTGGGCCCGACCACGAACGTCTCGAACTGGTAGCGCGGATTGAGGCGGACGCGCACGCCGGGCGCCGACTCCTTGGTCGGGGAGGCCGCGGCAGAAGCCAGCGCGTCCTCCTCGCCGGCCTCGCCCTGCCAGACCACAAAGCGCACCTCGACCGTGCGCCCGACGACTCCGCTCAGGACGCGTTTGACACTGCCCGTCAGGCGGCTTTCGAGCCAGTCACGCGCGTAGGCGTTCTGCACGCCGAGAATGTACGTTCCATCCTCGCAGGCCAGCAGCTCCGTATCGCGCACCCAAGTGTCGAACGTGGCCCTGGGCATCTCCATCTGGAGCTGCCCGAGTGCCGCCTGCCAGGACTGATCCGCATTCATGCCCGACATCTTGTGCGCGTCCACACCTGTTACAAGGTAGACTCGACTGTGCTGGCTGCGCGCCAACCCATTCGTACCCTGATTGATTCTGGTCTCCCTGGTGCTGCCCGGCGTGGTCCTCTGCCGGTCCGGCGTCGCGGGGGAGATCACTCCGTGGCCGTGATCTTCCACGACGCCCCGCATTCTAGCAGAAGGAACACCCATCTTCAAGACGCGGGCACGTCTTTAACCTAAAAAGAATCAATGTTTTAAGGATCGGGAATGTTAAAGGCGGGACCGGCGCATGCCGCCCGGCGCGGCCAACCGGCGCCCGATCCTGTGCGAGAGGCTCGCTGGACCCCCCCGACATCTTGGGGGAGTCCCTCCCTTCACCGCCAGCCTTGGGGCTACACGCCCGCTGGCCTGCAGGTTGTCTGTACCGCGCCGGGAATGTTAAAGGATGCCCGCCGTGGGCCGGGGGTCGTGGGACCAGCCCGAAGCGCGATTCTCAGCCTTCGCCCGAATCAGTGAAAATGGGCACGCGCCGCCCTGCCCTCGGTGATTTACATCGAGCGACAGGGGTCGAGACACGATTCAGGCCTCGCGCCAGGCTTCTTCGAGGGCTTGTTGAACGGAGCGTGCCGGCAGGGCGCGCACCTCCGACGGCCAGCTCTCGCCGCGCCGCACCGTCTGCGGCACGATGACGCGTCGGAATCCGAGCTTGCCGGCCTCGCGCAGCCGGGCGGCCATCTGCCCGACCGCGCGCAGTTCACCGGACAGCCCGACCTCGCCGATCAGCGCCAGATCGGCCGGCAGCGGACGGTCCCTGAGCGACGAGGCGATCGCGGCCGCCACAGCCAGGTCGGCCGCCGGCTCGCTCACCTGCAGCCCCCCAACCACGTTGGCGAACACGTCCTGGTTGCCCAGGCGCAGGCCGACGCGCCGCGTGAGAACGGCGATCGTCAGGAGCAGACGGTTGTAGTCCAATCCGTTGGCGGTCCGCCGCGGATTGCCAAAGGCCGTCTCGCTGGTCAGGCCCTGCACCTCGACCAACAGCGGCCGCGTGCCCTCCATGGTGACGGCGACCGCCGAGCCGGGCGCGTGGATCACCCGCTCGGCCAGGAAGGCCTCGGACGGATTGGCGACTTCGGCCATGCCCGAGGCGCGCATCTCGAACACGCCCACTTCGGCCGTTGCCCCAAAGCGGTTCTTGACCGACCGCAGCAGACGGTAGGCGTGGTACGGATCGCCCTCCAGGTACAAGACGGTATCGACGATGTGTTCCAGGACACGCGGCCCGGCGATGGCACCCTCTTTGGTGACGTGTCCGACCAGGAACACGGCCGCATTGGTGGCCTTGGCCAGCGCCTGCAGGCGAGCGGCCGACTCGCGCACCTGGGTGATCGATCCGGCCGATGAATCGAGCTCGGGCAGATAGACCGTCTGGATCGAATCGATCACCAGCAACTGCGGCTCCAGGCTGTCCACGTGCTGCAGGATGGCGGAGAGATCGGTCTCGGTGACCAGGAAGAGCTCTTGCGGCAGGCTCGATTCCCCCTCGGGCGAGAGCCGCAGCGCGCGACTCTTGATCTGGGTCTCCGATTCTTCGCCTGAGACATACAGCACGCGCCCGACGCGGGCCATGGCCAGCGCCATCTGCAGCAGCAGCGTCGACTTGCCGATGCCCGGATCGCCGCCGATCAGTACGACCGAGCCGGCGACAATGCCCCCGCCCAGGACGCGGGCGAACTCCCCGATCGGCAGGCGCAGGCGATCATCGACGCCCGCTTGCACCTCGACCAGGCGGCGCGGCCGCGAGAGTGCCGGGCCGGTCCGGCCCGGGCGACGCGAGGCGGCCGGGGCGGCTTCGCCGACCATGCTGTTCCAGGCCCCGCATTGCGGGCAGCGCCCGAGCGCTTTGGGTGCGCTGCGGCCGCATTGCTGGCAGACGTATTGGATCTTGGGTGTCTTCGTCACGGGAAACCCGTCGGCATTATACAACCGGCCCGACGGATTCCCGTCGGGCCGGTCAGTTCACGAGTGCCGGCTGCCCCGCCTCAACCTGCCGGGGCGGCCGCCTGTGCCTCCGCCTGCGGTTCATCCTTCTCCTGGCGCAGGACGATGCCTTCCTCGTCAACATCGACGACGACGTGATCGCCCACGCGGAACTCGCCGGCCAGCAGCCCATCCGACAGGCGGTCTTCGACCTTGTTCTGGATCACCCGCCGCAACGGCCGGGCGCCCATCTCCGGATCGAAGCCCTGGTCGGCCAGCTTCTCACGCGCCGCCGGCGTGGCCCGCAGCTTGATTTGGTGCTCCTCCAGGCGGAGCATGACCTTGCCCAATTCCAGATCGACGATCGACCCGATCTGCTCGCGCGTCAGGGCATGGAAGACAATCAGCGCATCGACCCGGTTGATGAACTCCGGCCTAAAGACCTTGCGCAGCGCGTCCATCAACTTCTTGCGCATGTCCTCGTAGGCCAGGCGCTCCTCTTTGACCTCGTCGCGCTTGAGGGCGAAGCCAAGCTGCGTCTGCCGGCGGATCATCTCGGCACCGACATTGGAGGTCATGACGATGATCGCGTTGCGGAAATCGACCTTGCGGCCGCGCGCGTCCGACAGGTGCCCCTCCTCCATGATCTGCAGGAGCATGTTGTGCGCTTCGGGATGGGCCTTCTCGACCTCGTCGAAGACCACGATCGAGTACGGCCGGCGCCGGATCGCCTCGGTCAACTGGCCGGCATCGTCGTAGCCGATGTAGCCGGGCGGCGCTCCGACCAGGCGACTGACCGTGTGCCGTTCCATGAACTCGGACATGTCGATCTGCACCAGGGCGTCCTCGGTCCCGAACATGAACTCCGCCAACGCCTTGGTCAGCTCGGTCTTCCCCACGCCGGTCGGGCCGAGGAACACGAACGAACCGATCGGCCGGCGCGGATCCTTGAGCCCGGCCCGCGCCCGGCGCACCGCCTTGGCGATAGCCTCGATGGCCTCGTCCTGTCCGACGATGCGGCGGTGCAGCGCTTCTTCCATCTGCAGCAGCCGCTCGGATTCCTCCTGGGCGATTTGCATCACCGGGACACCGGTCCACATCGACAGCACTTCGGCGATATCGTCGGCGGTGACGCGCACGCTGGCGGAGCTGCGGTCCCAGCCGGCGCGCATCTGCGACAGCTTGCCCTCCAGCTCGCCCTCGCGCTCGACCAGCTCCTGAGCGTCGTCGAAGCGGGCCTCGTCGACCGCCTGGGCATGGTCGCGGCGCGTCTTGCGCAGCGCCTCGAGGGTCTCCTTGATCGTGCGCGCCTCGGGGCTCTTGTACATGCGCACCCGCGAAGCGGTCTCGTCAATCAGGTCGATGGCCTTGTCGGGCAGGAAGCGCTCGCTGACGTAACGGGCCGAGAGGTGCACAGCCGCCTCGAGCGCTTCGTCGGTGATGATCAGGCGGTGATGTTCTTCGTAGGGCTTCTTGACCCCGCGCAGGATGTCGATCGCCTCGGCCACCGTCGGCTCGTCGACCATCACCGGCTGGAAGCGCCGCTCCAGGGCGGCGTCGCTCTCGATGTGCTTGCGGTACTCGTCCAGGGTGGTGGCGCCGATGACCTGCAGCTCGCCGCGCGCCAGCGCCGGTTTGAGGATGTTGGCCGCATCGACCGACGACCCGGCCGACCCGGCCCCGACCAGCATGTGAACCTCGTCGATGAACAGGATCGCGCCGCAGGACTTCAGCTCGTCGATGACGCGCTTCAGCCGCTCCTCGAACTGGCCGCGGTACATCGTGCCGGCCACCAGCGAACCGACGTCCAGCTGCAGCACGCGCTTGCCCAGCAACGGCTCGGGGGTCTCCCCCAGGATGATACGCTGCGCCAGGCCTTCGACGATGGCCGTCTTGCCCACGCCCGGTTCGCCGATCAGGGCCGGGTTGTTCTTGGTGCGGCGGGCCAGGATCTGGATGACCCGCTCGATCTCCATCTCGCGCCCGATGACCGGGTCGAGCTTGCCTTCTTCCGCCAGGCCGGTAAGGTCGGTGGCCAACTGGTCGACGAGCGGTGTCTTGGCCTGCGGCTCTTTCTTGGCCGTCCCGCTCGTTTGCGTGATCGATCGCCGGGCCGTACCTTCCTGCAGGACCCGGCGCGTCTGCCGGCGCACCTGTTCGGGCGTGACCCCCATGCGCTTCAGGACGTCGACCGCCACGCCCTCGTCCTGGCGCACCAGCCCGAGCAGGAGATGCTCGGTGCCGATGTAGTGGTGCCCCATGCGGCGCGCCTCTTCGATGGCGAACTGCAGCACCTGTTCGGTGGTCGGCGCCAGCTCGATGCGGCCGGCCGGCGGGCGGCTTGCCGCCGTCAGGCGCTCGACCATCTCCTTGACCCGTTCCGAGTCGAGGTCGAGTTCGCGCAGGACCCGGCCAGCCACGCCGCCTTCCTCGCGGATCAGGCCGAGCAGCAGGTGCTCGGTGCCGATGTAGTTATGACGCATCCGCTCAGCCTCTTCATGCGCCAGGCTGAGCACGCGCCGCGCCCGCTGCGTAAACCGTTCCATTTTGCTGTCGGCCACGGTCACCCTCCGCGCTCGACTACCCTAACTCATACTACCCTTGTCGGATTCTACCAGAGTTTCGAGTCCCACCGCGCTCGGAGCGTGCGATTTGGGGTAGGAAAGAAGTAGGCCGGGCGTGCTGGCTTCCACACCCGGCCCAGAAGTCACTCGGCTTCCGGCGTCGTCCCTGCCCCCTCTTCTTCGGGGGGCGAGGCCGCCTCCGGCGTCTCGGCCGGCGGCGCTTCGCTCGCCGGACCTTCCTCGACCGAGGCAGACGGCGGCGCTTCGGTCGCCGGACCTTCCTCGACTGGGGCAGGCGGCGGCACTTCGGTCGCCGGACCTTCCTCGACAGAGGCGGGCGGCGGTGCCTCGGCCGACAGGTCCTCTTCCAGCGCGGCGTCGAAATCCTCGACCGGCTCGTTCAGCTCGGCCGCGGCGGTGCGCCAGTCCAGGTCGGCATACTCGGACGAATCGACCCGCTTCAGGCTCAGGCCGATGCGGCGGCGCTCCGGATCGAGCTTGATGACCCGTAGGCGCAGCGTGTCGCCTTCCTTGACCACCTCGCGCGGGTGCTCGATGCGCCGCTCAGAAAGCTCCGAGATGTGGATCAATCCCTCGAACTCGTAGCCGTCCGCCTGCTTGAGGCTGGCGAACGCCCCGAACTTGATCAGCTTGGTGATCGTGCCTTCGACCAGCTGGCCTTCGGCGAAGCGCTCGGTGATCCCGGCCCACGGGTCGGACTCGAGCTCGCGCATCGATAGGCTGATGCGCTTGCGGGCCGGGTCGACGCCGAGCACCTTCACCTGGACCTTCTGACCGACCTTGAGCACCTCGCTGGGATGGGCGATGCGCCGCCAGGAGATCTCCGACAGGTGCACCAGGCCGTCGGCGCCGCCGATGTCGACAAAGGCGCCGAAGTCGGCCAGGCTGATGACGTGTCCGGGGCGGACCTCGCCCGGGCGCAACTCGGTGATCAGGCGCTCCTTGAGCGCCTCGCGCGCCTCGCGGGCGGCCGCCCGCTCCGAGAGGATCAGGCGGTTGCGGCGGCGATCGACCTCGACCACGCGGGCGACGATCGGCTCGCCGACCATCTTCGCCCAGCGCTTGTCGGGGGTCTCGCCCTCCGCCCGGCGCCGGCGCGACAGGCTGACCTGGGAGGCGGGGATGAAGCCGCGCAGCCGTCCAAGTTTGACAATCAACCCGCCCTTGTTGTAGCCGGCCACACTCCCTTCGAAGAGCTCCTGGCTCTGGCGCAGGTTCTCGGCGTCCAGCCAGTCCTTCTCCTCTTCGGCGCGCGCCAGCGACAGCAGGATCCCGCCATCGCGCTCACCCGACTGCACGATGTAGACCAGGATCTTCTGGCCGACCGCCAACTGCTCGCGCTCTTCGGCCGGGATCTGCTCCATCTCGCGGGCGGGGATCAGGCCTTCCGACTTGGCGCCGATGTCCACCAGGATGTCGTTATCGGCAATGCGCGCGATCGTCCCTTCGCGGATTTCGCCGCGCTTGGGCATGTCCAGTTCGTAGTTCTCCCCCTCCAGCATGGCGTCCATCGGGTGGGCGTTTGCGGCGCCGGCATCCCCCGAAGCGTCCGCCTGTGCCCCGATGGGCTTCTCGTTAGGCTCCATGGAACTCGGTTCTCCGACGACAGTAGGATAGGTTGATTATAAAGGTGAACCGGCCGATTGACAACCGGAGTTGAATCGGCCTCGGTCGGGCCGTCTCCCGCCTGTTTCCCGGCGCCATGAGCACGGCGTCGCCGGCCGCACCCCTCCCAGAACGAAGGTTCGGCCCAGCCGGCCGAGACGGATCAGGTATAATCTCGTCGGAGATCACTGCCGTGGCCGTCGTCTACCCATTCACTGCCATCGTCGGACAAGAGCGCATGTGCCGCGCGCTGGTCCTGAATGCAGTCAACCCGCGTATCGGCGGGGTGCTGATCCGCGGCGAGCGCGGCACCGGCAAGTCGACCGCCGCCCGCGCCCTGGCCGCCTTGCTGCCCGAGGTGCGGGTCGTGGCGGACTGCCGTTTCGGGTGCGACCCCGACCGGCCGACGACCTGGTGCACCGACTGCAAGGAGCGCGCCGCGCGCAACGAGCGCCTGCCGGTCAACAGCCGGCGGACCTCTTTCGTCGATCTGCCCGTCTCGGCCACCGAAGACCGGGTGGTCGGCACGCTGGATATCGAGAAAGCCATCAAAGAAGGGGTGCGCAGCTTCGAACCGGGCGTGCTGGCCGCCGCCAACCGCGGCCTGCTCTACATCGATGAGGTCAATCTGCTGGACGACCACGTCGTCGACCTGTTGCTCGATTCGGCGGCGCTGGGAATGAACATCGTCGAACGCGAGGGCATCTCCTTCGCCCACCCGGCCCGCTACATCCTGGTCGGCACGATGAACCCGGAGGAGGGCGACCTGCGCCCGCAGCTGCTCGACCGCTTCGCCCTCTCGGTCGACATCCGCGGCCTGCACGATCCGCGTGACCGGGTCGCCATCATGGAACGCAACCTGGCCTACGAAGCCGATCCGGAAGGTTTCCGCTTGGCCTGGATGTTGCGCGAAGAGGCCCTCTCCCGAGAGATCGAGGCCGGCCGAGAGCTGGTCGAGAAGGTCACCTACACCAAGCGCGACCTGCTGGCCATCGCCGCGCTGACCTCGTCGCTGGACGTCGACGGGCATCGCGCCGACCTGGTCATCCTCAAGGCGGCCCGCGCGCATGCAGCCTTCGAAGGCCGCACCCACGTCAACGACCGGGATATCGCCCTGGCCGCAGAGCTGGCGCTCCCCCACCGCCTGCGCCGCGGCCCCTTCCAGCAGGTCAACGTCGACCCGCAGGAACTCCAGGCGCGCATCGAGCAGGCCCAGGCCCAGGTCAGCGAAGATGGCGAGGAGATCGAGACCACCCCCGCCGACGAGAAGGCCGAGGCTAAAAAAAAAGCTCGTCCATAGCCCGTGAGGTCGACGAAGAACAGCGCCAGCAAGACAAACCCGATCCCACCCGCCAGGACGTAGCCGAGGCGCTCGAGGCGCACTGGTGGGACGGCGGCGAGAAGGTCAAGTCCGGCCCGATCTTCACCCCGCGACGCATTCAGAGCCCGCTGGATCGCATGACACGCCGTCATGGCGGCCGACGGACGCTGACCCGCACGGACCTGCGCCGCGGCCGCTACATCCGCGCCCGCCCCGCCCAGGGAAAGACCGACGACATCGCCTTCGACGCCACCATCCGAGCGGCGGCCCCCTTCCAGCGGCACCGCGCGGAGCAGCGCCAGCGGGTGGCCTTCGCCATCCAGCCGGATGACCTGCAGCGAAAAGTGCGCGTCCGCCGGGCGGCCAACCTGATCCTGTTTGTCGTCGACGCTTCCTGGTCGATGGCCGTCGCCGAGCGCATGTCGGCCACCAAAGGCGCCATTCTGTCGCTGTTGACCGACGCCTACCAGCGCCGCGACCGCGTGGGCCTGGTCGTCTTCCAGAAGGACCGTGCCCTGACGGTGCTGCCTCCGACCAACTCAGTTCAGCTGGCGCAACGCGCCTTGGCGGATATCCCCGTCGGCGGCAAGACGCCTCTCTCGGCCGGGCTGACTTTGGCCTTCGAGCTCTTCCAACAGGAGAAGATCGCCCACCCCGACGTCCTGCCGTTGATGATCCTGCTCACCGACGGCGCCGGGAACGTATCCATGAGCAGCCTGCCGCCCCAGCAGGAAGCCCACCAGGTCGCCGATCGCATTCGCCAGGCGCAGATCCGTTCGATTGTGATCAACATGGAACACGCCGCATTCGATCAGGGTCTGGCCAAGTCCCTGGCCGACCGCCTGGGCTGCCCGTGCTACACGCTGCACCAACTGCGCGCCGAACATCTCTACCAGACCGTGCGCCAGGAAATCGACGCCGCCTGATCACGCCGCGCGGTTGAGACCTCGCCCGCGGTCCCGCGCCGCGATCAGGTTCTCTTGGATGCGAGGAGACCGACTCAGATGACACGCTGCTGGCGCGCCAGGGAAACGCCCGCCCGGCCCCCGCACCAGCGGCGTGCTCCGGCGCCTGCGCAGGCCTTTGCCATTGCGGCGATTCTCAGCGCAGCCTGCGCCTGGACCGGCCAGCTTCCGTTCTCTCCCTCGCCGACCGCAACCCCCCTCCCGGCTTCGCCTACGCAGACGGCCAGCCCTACGGCGACCGAGACCCCCACGCCCTCGCCGACTCCCGTCCCGCCGACTCCGACACCCGACCATCCGGCCGCCGCTCGAGTGCTCATCCTCAGCCTTGACGGCCTCAGGCCGGATGCCATCACGTCCGACTCGGCGCCCAGCATCTCGGCCCTGGCCGCACGTGGGGCGGCCTCGTGGTCGGCCCAGACCGTCCTGCCTTCTGTGACGTTGCCGACTCACGCCTCCATGCTGACCGGTTACGGAGTCGAATCGCATGGCCTGTCATGGAACAGCTACGAGCCCGAGAACGGCTTCTCGCGAAGCCTAACGGTCTTCACACTGGCGAAAGCGGCGGGCTACAAGACCGTGATGATCGTCTCCGTCGAGCGGCTTGTCCATATCGCCGTCCCGGGGACCGTGGACATCTTCATGTATATCCCCGACGGCGATGCTGCCGTAGCTGCTCAGGCTGTCGCTCAGATGCGCTCCGGCTTTGGCGTGATGTTCGTGCATCTGCTGGGTATCGACCATGCCGGTCACGGGGAAGGTTGGATGTCCCCCGCCTATATCCGCGAAGTCGGCGCAGTCGATCGGCAGGTCGGCGTCATCCTGGACGCTCTGACGGCCGAGGGCCTGGCGGATTCAACATTGGTTGTTCTGACGGCGGATCACGGCGGGCACGAACGCAGCCATGGCTCATCCCGGCCGGAGGATATGACCATCCCGTGGATCGTGGCTGGGCCGGGCGTCGCCACCGGTCGGACGCTGACCTCCGAGGTTCACATCTACGACACCGCCGCGACAGCCCTGTGGGTCCTTGGGTTGCCGGTTCCTGAAGGCATGACCGGTCGCCCGGTGCGCGAGGCCTTCACCCTGTTCGGCGGCTGAGGTCGCCTCCGGTCACAAGGGAAGCACGCTCCACGACCCGGGCAGCGCTCATGCCCGACCGTTGCCTGTCCTCGACCACCCTTGGCCGTTACTGCTGATTCAACTTCTGGATCAGGCGGCGCAGCCGATGCTCGACGGCCGCCCAGGCCTGATCGCGCCGCCAATCCGGGTCCCAGTGCGTCAACGAGATCAGCGCCGCCTCGGCCCAGCGCTGTGCCTGATCGATGTCACCGGCGCGCCACTCGTAGTACTTGGCGATTTCCAGGCACGGCACCGGATCCTCGGGCGAGAGCGAGTGCCATTCCTGCCACATCACGATCGCCTCGTCCCAGCGCCCGCCCTGCTTCAGATGGCGCGTGTACCGTCGCAGCGTTTGCACCCGTACACGGTGATGTGATTCGCCCAAAAGGGCCACTCGATAAGCGGTTTCGGCAGATTCGTTCCGGCCGGCGGCATGATGCCAACGCGCCACGGCCAGTGCCTCGGCTGCGGACAGGCTGCCCAGCTGCTCTTGGCGGTGGCGGGTCAACACCTGGACGGCCAGGCTGACCAGCGAGAGCACGTCCATGGCGTTGTGATAAGCCACGCGGGCCATATCGCTCATGTCACCGCTGCGCAGGTATTCGAGATACAGCGCGGGGATCAGCGCGCCCGGGACGTCGGCCTCCTGGCGCTCGAGCCCCAGGACGTGCCGTTCGAGCGTGCCCAGGCTGCAGTCCGGCAGTACCGCCTGCCACAGCCGCCGGGAGGGGAAGAGCAGGTCCAGATGCGGCAGCCGACTCAGCGGCCGATCCCGCCGCAGGCCGATGCGATAGCGCATCTCCAGCAGCGGCAGGTCGAACGCCCGACCGTTGAAGGTGACGAACCCTCCCGCCTCGTCCAGGTCGCTTTGCAGCGCCTCGAGCATGGCCGGCTCTTCGCCCGGATCGCGCAGGAAGTACTGACGAATTCGGAACTCAGATCCAGTGAAGGTACCGACGCCCACCAGGAACACGAGGGTCCCGGCCCCGCCGACCAACCCGGTGGTCTCCGTGTCAAGAAAGCATAGCCGGCTGTGGGGAACCCCGGCCAGCGCCGCCTGACCGGCGACTTCCGCCGCCAGTTCCGGCTCGACTGTCAGCATCGCCGCCAGCGGGGTCGGGCCGTGCTGGTGCCCGAGGGGGTAGGCGCGCTGCATGCGGAAGGCAGCCCCCCGGGCGGTAGCCAGCTCCTCACCCGGCGGCATCTGGCCCGACCCCCGCCCTTCAGGCGGCGGCCGTTGCGACGGGCGTCGCCTGCCCAGGCGCTCCAATCGTCGCCGCAGCTCGCTCGACTCGGTCATGCTCACCAGAACCCGGCCTTCAGCATGGGACCCGGCATTGCCGCCTCAGTCTCTCCGGGCGGACAAAAGTCACGATTGCACGGTGACCTTCTTCATTGTCCGCCTTCCGACCGGCGGGGTATTATAGCGGTGGAGACGAGAAGCGGGGGGTTTACCCCAACGCTCATCGCTGTCTCCTCCTTTGGCGAAGGCCTCCGCCGGGCTCCCCCCTCACCGCCCCGGCGGAGGCACCTTTAACGGACGGGTTCGGCGCGTGCGCCGAACCCGTGTTGATTCGCAGTCCGGGCAAGCTGTCAGTCAGTCGCCGCCGGCAACACCACCACGAAGGTTGTCCCCTCGTTCAGCTTAGAATCGACCCAGATGCGGCCATTATGACTCTCGACGATCGAGCGCACGATCGAGAGCCCCAGCCCGGCGCCGGCCACCTCGGCCGGCACATTTCCGGCGCGAAAGAACTTGTCGAACAGATAGGGTTGGTCTGCAGGCGGTATCCCCACGCCGCTGTCGATGACACGCAAGACCACCTGACCCGCCTCAGCCGTCGCTTCGACTCGCACGCGTCCGCCGCTGGGCGTGTACTTGATGGCATTCTCGAGCAGATTGCTGACCACCTGCCTCAGCCGCACCGGCACGCCGTAGACCGCCGGGAGATCGAGCGGCAGATCGGTCTCGAGGGTCAGTCCTTTCACCTCGGCCGCGCCGCGCAAGCTGTCCACTGCATATCCCGCCAGCACCCCCAGGGAGGTGTGTTCCTTGGCGTTATCCAGCCCGGACTCGATCCGCCCCAGATCCAGCAGGGCCGTCACCAGGCTGGTAATCTGCTGGACAGACAGCTGCACCCGCCGGATGAATTCGCGCTGCTGTTCCGTCACCGGCCCGACTCTGCCGATCAGCTCGATGTAGCCCAGGATGGCGGTCAAGGGCGAGCGCAGGTCGTGCGAGACCGTCGCCACGAACTCCGACTTGATCCGATCGAGCTCCTTCAGGTGCGTGATGTCCTGCATCACGACCGCCTGTCCGATGCCGGCGATCGTCGTCCGCTGGGCGTTGAACACGCGGCCGTCGCGCAGCGTGATTTCCTCGCGCCGCGGGTGGTCGCTGTCGGCGCGCAGCAGCCCGAGCAGCATCCCGTCGTCCAGCGCCTCGGCCACCGAACGCCCGAGCATATCCCCCGGGATGCCAAAGGCCTCGCTGGCGGTGCGATTGGCCAGCAGCAGTCGGCCGTCGGCATCCACCAGAATGACCCCATCCTCCGTCTGAGTCAGCACGGTCTCAAGCTTACGCCGCTCGCTCTCGCTGCGGTTGTACAACTGCGCATTCTCGATGGCGATGGCGGCATAGTCGGCCATCGCCTCGAGCACGGTCAGATCGCGCTTGGACATCTGCTTGCGGGCGGCGCGGTTGTCGACGCCCAGAACCCCGATGGTGTGGCCGCGCACCCGCAGCGGGACGTAGGCCAGCGACTGAACCAGATAGGCGGTCTTGATCTTCTGCGGGGCGCGCTCATCCATCAAGAAGGGACGTCCCGAGGCGATCACCTGGCCCGCCAGCGAATCTTCGACGCGCAGCCGGAAGGTGCGGGCGAAGCCCTCGTCGAAGTTCTTGGAGGCGCGCATATACAGCTCGCTGGTGCTCTCGTCTAACAGCAGCAAGCTGCCCTCTTCGGCCCCGGTCAACCGCACCGCCTCGTCGATGACCGTCGTCAGGACCTGGTCCAGATCGAGCATGGCGGTCACGGTCCGGCCGATGCGTGCCAGGGCTTCCAGCTCGCGGATGCGCTGCTCCGGCGAAGCCGTCTCGCGCACGCCATCGGCAGCCTGCCGCGCGAACAATGCCAGCCGCGCCTTCTCGATCGCCGCCAGCAGTTGCTCGGAGGTGAAGGGCTTCACCAGAAAGGCCGCCGCCCCGGCCCGATCCGCCTCCGCCGCCAGGCCCTGCGAATCCTCGCTCGACATCAGGATCACGGGCAAGTCGGGTCTCTCGGCGCGCAAGCGCCGGATCAGATCCAGCCCCGAAAGGCCGGGCATGTTCTCATCCGTCAGGACGAAGTCGGGCAGCAGCTCCCCGGCCAACGTCAGCGCCGACATCCCGTCGCCGACAGCGGTGACCCGGAATCCGGCCGGCCCCAGGATGCTCTCCTCGACGAAGCGGCGGATCTCCTCACTGTCTTCGGCGACCAGCACCAGTTCGTCAGCCATGGCTGTATTCACGTCGCGCAGGCATCGCAGAACCATCGGTTCCGGATGGCAAGGACGGGGTTCGCGATCTCACGAGGATCTTGCCCCTGGGCTCTCGGCCGGGCGCTCGACCTGCGGCCGGTTCTCGACCTCGCTCAGTTGCTGAAGCAGGGCGTCCAGGTCGGCCTGGACGGCGCGCAGCGCCGCCGTGACGGGTGTCTCGCCGGCGCTCTGCTCGAGCTTGGCGATGTCGCCCCGGGCGGCCCGCAACCCACGCTTCAGGCGCGCCAACCACTCGGCATCCACCAAAGCCCCGGCGTTGATCTGGTCGACCATCTGCTGCAGCCGCTGCGCCCGCGCCTCCAAGGCCTGGAAGAGCCGGGCGTTGACCAGCGAGATCGAGGCGTAGTCCGCCACCGCCTCGAGCATCGCCTGCTCGCGTTCGGCGAACGGGCGCTCGCTGTTGCGGACGACGGCGATCGTTCCGATGGGCTGGTCACGCACCCGGATCGGCGCAATCAGCGCCGCACGGCCGAAGCGCGACAGCTTGAACTGGGCCAGGCCTTCGCCGTGGATGCGCAGCGATTCGCCCGAGAGCATGACCAACGAGCTGACTCCGTCATCCCAAGGCTGGTGCAGCCGGCCCGCCACCGTCGGCGGCATGTTGTTCTGCGCCCGCAGCACCAGCTGTTCCGAGCTTTCATCGCGCAGCAACACCCAGCCGACGTCCGCCTCGCTGACGTACAGCGAGCCTTCCATCAGCTTGGCGAACAGCTGCGTCTGTTTGGTGGTCGAGGTGACGATCTTACCGATGCCATACAGGGTGGTCAGCTCGCGCACGCGCCGCTCCAACTGGCGGTTGCTCTCGGCCAACTCGTCCGCCAGGCGGTGCCGCTCCCGGCGCAGGCGCACGTCGTTGAGGACCCTCTCCACCGCCGCGACCACCTCGGCCTCGCGCAAGGGCTTGACCAGGTAGTCGCGCGCCCCCAGCCGAAAGGCCTGGACCGCGTCCGCCTCCATGCCCTCGCCGGCGGTAACGATCACCGGGATCTCCAGGCCCTGCGAGCGCAGCGCCACCAACAGGTCCTTCCCGCTCAGGCCGGGCAGGGTCAGGCTGCAAATGATCAGATCGGGGCGATTGCTGACGGTCTGCTGGACGGAGCCGCCGGCGTCGTCGGCCGTGGCCACCTCGAAGCCCAACGGCTCCAGGACTTGCCGCGCCAGCAGATCAAGGACATCCAGATCCTCATCGACAACGAGGACCTTCTCGCGCGGCTGAGAGGCGGTCACAGGGCAATGATAGCACGGATGGGCTGGCCGAGGAACCGCCGGCCGCGCCCGGGCTCAGCGCAGCAGGCGCGAGCGGGTTCGGTTGAAGCGGCTGGCGTAGAACGCCAGGCCGGCGGCTGCCAGGATGAGGGCCGCCCCCACCAGCCCCAACAGCGTCGATCGGCCTCCCCCGCCTCCCCCGGCCGAGGCGCCGCTTGGCTGCGCACCGAAAGCGACAAACTTGGTCTCACCTGGCTCGATGCGCACGCCGATGTTCATCGCCGTAGTCGCATTGTGATCCGGCGGTACACCGGCGCTGACGTTGTAGTCGCCGAACTGGAGTTCGGTGAAGCAGTGCCCGATGGCCACGTCATTCAGGTCAAGTTCCGTAGAGCCGTCTGTCGTCCACTCCCCGACGACGGTCCCGTTGACGTCAGCCACGCTCAACTGGCCGCCCGCCAGCGGCAGTTCGCTTTCCGACCAGCGGGCGTCGCCGTTCTCGTCGCCAAAGAGCAGGACGCAGATCTCCCCCGTGCCGGTGATGGCCGTCGGTGTCGGCACGGGCCCCGGCGGGGTCGACGTCGCGCCGGGCGGCTGCGTCGCCACCACGGGGCCGGCTAGCCCCAGCTGCAGCTCGGTGCCGGGGGCGATGAAGCCGGCGTCGCTGGCCTGGATCCCGTTCAGAGCCATCAGCTCTTCCAGCGTGATGCCGGCCAACGCCGCGACGGTCCAGAGCGTGTCCCCCTCCTGCATGATGTAGATGATCCGACCGTCGGGGCCGGGGGTGGGCGTGGAAAACGGCCCGGTCTGCAGCGCAGGGCGAGCCGCGGCCGCCGGCGCCAACAGCAGGCCCGTCGTCAGCACCACCAGGAGAGTTGAGAACAGCGCCCGTCGTCGGATCTGCATGCCGCACACCGTCTCAGGCATCCCGATTATAGCCCCTTCCCGGGCGCGGGTGGCTGAGACCCGCATGTTATACTCCTCGTGGAGACGATATGCCGCTGGATGTCATCGTCGGGACGCAGTGGGGCGACGAGGGTAAGGGGCGCATCGTCGACCTGCTGGCCGCGGCTGCCGATCACGTCGCTCGCTTCAACGGCGGCGATAACGCCGGCCACACCGTCACCTCCGGCAGCCAGGTCTTTCGGCTGCATCTGATCCCCTCCGGTATCATCCATGCGCGCGTGGGCTGCCTGCTCGGCGGCGGGATGGTCATCAATCCGGCCCGATTGTTGGCCGAGATCGACGAGCTGTCGGCGCGCGGGCTGGACGTCTCACCTGAACGCCTGCGGCTTTCCAGCGCGGCACACATCCTCACGCCCGCCCACGCCGCCCGCGATGGCGCTGAGGAGGCGCTCCGCCCGGGCGGCGGCCTGGGCACCACGCGCCGGGGCATCGGCCCGGCCTATGCCGACAAAGCCGCCCGACTCGGGATCCGCGCCGGGGCGATGCGCGACCCGACCGCCTTCGGCCGCCAGATCGAGACGGACTGCCGCGCCGCCGCCGCGCGGCTGGAGAGGGATCATGCTCAGACCATCCCCGATCTGGGCTCCGTTGTCGAAACCTATGCCGCCTACGCCGAGCGCCTGCGTCCCTACCTGGCCGACGTCGGAGCCATCCTCGATCGGGCCCTTTCAGCCGGGGAGACCGTGCTGGCAGAAGCCGCACAGGGAACGCTTCTGGATCTGGACCACGGCACCTACCCGTACGTCACCAGCTCACACCCTACATACGCCGGCGCCCTGCAGGGACTGGGCATCGGGCCGCGGCACACGCGCCGCATCATCGGCGTCACCAAGGCCTTCCAGACGCGCGTCGGCAGCGGTCCCTTCCCGACCGAGGTCCACGGCGGCGCGGCGCAGCGTCTGCGTGGCTCGGGCGAAAATCCGTGGGACGAGTTCGGCACGACCACAGGCCGCCCTCGCCGCTGCGGCTGGCTGGACGGGGCATTGCTGAGCTATGCGGCGCGCCTCAACGGCTTGACCGAACTGGCCATCACCAAGCTCGATATCCTCTCCGGAATCGACCCGCTGCGCATGAACACCGCCTATGAGGCTGGCGCATTGGAGGACCTGAGCGAACTGCAGGCGGCGATCCCGTCCTACGTCGACATGCCGGGGTGGCCGGACGACGTGCGCACGTGCCGGAGCTGGCGAAGCCTTCCATCGGCGGCGCGCGACTATGTCGAACGCGTGCAATCGGTGGCGGGGGTTCCCGTCCGCCTGATTTCGGTCGGGCCGGAGCGCGAGCAGATCATCGACCGCGAGGCAGCCACATGAGCTTGCCGGCCGCGCGCCTGCGCGCACGCCTGACGGCCTCCAACGCAGTGTTCATGTTGCTGGCGTTGGCCGGCCTGCTGACGTTCCTCTACCCCTTCTGGGCGCCGGCCGACTCGCCGATCCCGGAGACGCGCCTGGTCTTACTGGCCGTCAGCGGCGCCGCCGGCTTGCTCTTGATCGGCCTGGTGGGCGAGGCACAGGCCGGCCTGAGCGCCCACACCGTAGCCATGCTCGGGACCCTGGTCGGGCTGAACACGATCCTGCGCGTCATCGAGACGATCGTACCGATGCCCGGCGGGTTCTCTCCGGTCTTCCTGCTGATCGTGCTGGTCGGTCACACGTTCGGCGCCCGCCTGGGTTTCCTGATGGGCGCGCTGACGATGCTCGTTTCGGGTCCGCTGACCGCCGGAGGCCTCGGGCCGTGGACGCCGTACCAGATGCTGGCGGCCGGCTACGTGGGCATGGGCGCGGCCTGGATCCCGTCCGGCAGAGGCCGCGTGCTCCTGCTCACCGTCTACGCCACGGTGTGGGGCTGGTTGTACGGCGGTCTGACCAACCTGTACTTCTGGCCTTATGCGGTCCTGGCGCCCGATCTGGCCTGGTCACCCGGCCTGACGCCGCTGGGGGTGTTGGAGCGCTATGCTCGCTTCTACCTGGTGACTTCCCTGGTCTGGGACACCATGGCCGCCCTGGGGAACCTGCTGCTGGTCGGCTTCCTGTCCCCTCCGCTGATCAAGGCCCTCGAGCGGTTCCGATTGCGAGCCCGCGTCACCTGGGAAACGGTCGAGACGGACCCCGTTCGGGTATAATCGCCGCCACGCAGGAGCCTGGCGTTGCGACAATCTCGACGCTCGACCGCAGTGGCCGCGCTCGCGGTGGGGATCCTGCTCTGCGTCCTCACCAGCGCGCTGGCCTACAACCTGCCCTTCGTTCAAGACCGCCTCGCCTGGCGCGTGTCCGAACTGCGCGCCCGCATCAAGTACGCCCTGTTCCCGCCCGAGGAAGCCGTCTTCACCCCCGATCCGACCGTCGTCGCCATGGTTCAGCAAACCCTGGCAGCGTTGACGCCGACCCCGACCGCTACGCCCACGCCCGGCCCGACCGGAACTCCGGCGCCAACACCCACGCCGACTCTGGTCCCCACACCGCTGCCGACCTCCGTCCAACTCGCCGGCGTCCGTCACGAGTACCAACGCTGGAACAACTGTGGCCCGGCCAACCTGTCGATGGCTCTCTCCTTTTGGGGATGGGACGGCGACCAGGGCGACACCGCACCGATCCTCAAGCCCAATCCGCGCGATAAGAACGTCATGCCGTATGAGATGGCCGGCTATGTTGAGGACTACACCGGCCTGAGTGTGATCGTGCGCATCGGAGGCGACCTGGACCTCCTGCGCCGGCTGATCGCGGCCGGTTACCCGGTCCTGATCGAGAAGGGATTCGAGGGACCAGGCTTCGACGGCTGGATGGGACACTACGAGCTTCTCACCGGCTACGACGACGCGCGCCAGCGCTTCACTGCGCAGGATTCCTACATACTTCCCGACCTGCCCGTCCCCTACGACCAGGTCGAAAGCTACTGGCGGCACTTCAACTACACGTTCCTGGTCATTTACCCGCCGGAAGACGAGGCGCAGGTCCTGGAGCTGCTCGGCCCGTTGGCGGATGAGACCACTGCGCAGCAGATTGCCGCCCAACGCGCCTCGGATGAGATCTTCGCGCTGACCGGCCGCGACGTGTTCTTCGCCTGGTTCAACCGCGGTTCGAGCCTGGTCGCCCTGCGTGACTACGCCGGCGCCGCCGCCGCGTACGACATGGCCTTCCAGGTCTACGCCGAACTGGACCCCGAGACCCGTCCGTGGCGGATGGTCTGGTATCAGACCGGGCCGTACTTCGCCTATTTCTACTCCGGCCGCTACTACGACGTCATGGGTCTGGCCACCAACACGCTCAGCGCCATGGAGGAGCCGGTCCTGGAAGAGTCGTACTACTGGCGCGCACTGGCCCGCGAGCAGGCTGGAGACATCAGCGGCGCGATCGAAGACCTGCGCACCAGCCTGACCTACCACACCGACTTCGGACCGAGTGTGGCGGCCCTCGACCGCTTGGGCGCCACGCCTTAGCCTTCGAGATTGCCCAGCCAAGGAGAGGCGGAATGAGCCTGGATACTCCTCGCGCCGCGCCGGCCAGGCCGCGCCTCTCGCACATCGCCCGCTCCTCCTTGATGATCGGCTTCTTCTTTGCCATCGACAAAGCCCTGGGCCTCCTGCGCCAGGTAGTCATCGGACGGCAGTTTGGCGTCAGCGCCGAGCTGGACGCGTTCAACGTCGCCAACAACCTGCCCGATCTGCTGTTCGCCATGATCTCCGGCGGCGCGCTGGCCATCGCCTTCATCCCGGTGCTGTCGGAGTCGCTGGAACGGGAAGGCCGTCAGGCTGCCTGGGACCTGTTCAGCCGGGTGGCCAACCTGGCCTTTCTGGTGACCAGCGTTCTCGCCATCGTGATCGCCATCTTCGCCGGCCCGCTCGTCCGCGCCGAGCTCGGCGTGGCGCCGGGATTCACCCCCGCTCTTCAGGCGCTCGTGGCCGATCTGATGCGCCTGAATCTGATCGCCACGCTGCTCTTCTCGCTCAGCGGTCTGGTCATGGCCGGGCTCCAGGCCAACAAGCACTTCCTGCTGCCGGCCATGGCGCCGGTGGTCTACGATCTGGGTCAGATCTTCGGCGCGCTGGTGCTCTCCCCTTCGCAGGGCCTGCAACTCGGCGGGTTCAGGCTGCCAGCCTTCGGCCTGGGCGTCCACGGCCTGGTCTACGGCGTCATCCTGGGCGCGGCGCTCCATCTCGCCGTTCAGATCCCGGGTCTGATCCGCTACCGTTTTCGCTGGGCGCCACGGCTGGGATGGAACCATCCGGGCGTGCGCAAGGTGCTCGCCTTGCTCGGCCCACGCATCCTGACCATGGCCGCCTTCCAGCTCATGTTCGTTGTGCAGGACAACCTGGCCTCGCGGCTGGACGTCGGCTCGGTGACCGCGCTGGCCTACGGCTGGCTGATCATGCAGGTGCCCGAGACCTTGCTGGCAACGGCGCTGGGGACCGCCCTGCTTCCGACGCTTTCGGAGCATTTCGCCCGCGGCGACGATCCGGCCTTCCAGACCAGCCTGGCCCGCGCCGGCCGTTTTCTGCTGGCACTGACGGTGCCCGCGGCCGTCATCCTGATGATACCCCTCAGTCCGCTGGTACAGTCCGCCTTCGACTTCGACCCCCGGGGCACCGAATTGGTGGTTTGGGCGGCACGCGCCTATCTGGTCGGTCTGACCGGCCACTCGCTGCTGGAGGTCTCCGCCCGCGCCTTCTACGCGCGGCACAACGCGCGCACCCCGCTCCTGGCGGCGCTCCTGCGCGCGGCCGTCTTCGTCGCTCTGGCCGTCGCCTTGTTCCGCGGCCTGGGGTCGGCCGGGATCGGCCTGAGCAACAGCCTGGCATTCACACTCGAGGCCGCCCTGTTGATCGCCCTGCTGTCACGGCGGTTCCGCCTGCTGCCCGAATTGGCCAGACCGGCGCTGCGCAGCCTGCTGGCAGCCGCCGCCGGCGGGGCAGCCGCATTCGCGGTCCTGCGCCTGCTCTCGGCCGCCCCATTGGCCGGCGGCGTCCTGGCCGTCTTGGCCGGACTCCTGGTCACGCTGCCGTTCCTGTGGCCGGAGCTGCGCGAAGCCACTCGCCTCTAGTCTGCTCGCCTGCCAGCGAGTCTGACTGCGAGGAGATTGCCACGTCGCCCCGCGCAGTGCGCGGGGCTCCTCGCAATGACATTCCAGGTCGGATGTCATTGCGAGGAGGGCGAAGCCCGACGAAGCAATCTCCTCGCCCGCCAAGCACCATCCGCTCTTTGCCGGGGCAACAACGAACAGGGCCGCCCGCATGGGCGGCCCTGTGATCCCCGGAGAATCCTCGCCGCTACTGCTTCTCGTACGGCACCCCGTCGGCGGCCGGCATGCGCGACCGGGCGACCACGCCGGCCAGGACCACCATCGTCGCCAGGTACGGCGCCATCCCGAGCAGATCTGGGGGGACCCCGACCTGCAGGATCGACAGTTTCTCCTGCCACGAGTCGAAGAAGCCGAAGATCATCGAGCCCAGGAACGAGCCGCCCGGGTTCCAGTTGCCGAAGATCATCGCCGCCAGGCCCAGGAAGCCCTTGCCGGAGGTCATACCCTCATTGAAGCGGCCGACCGCGCCGATGCTCATGTGCGCGCCGCCCAATCCGGCCATCAAGCCGCTCAGTAGCACGCACATGTAGCGCGTGCGAAAGACGTTGATGCCCAGTGTATCGGCCGCGCGCGGGTGCTCACCCACCGCCCGAACCCGCAGCCCCCAGCGGGTCTGGTAGAGGAGAACCTGTGTCAGGATCAACAGCCCGAAGAGCAGGTAGATCATGATCGTCTGGTTGAACAGCAGCGGCCCGATGACCGGGATGCGCCACAGGATCGGGATCGCCAGCTCCGACATCGTTCCCGGCTCGTTCAAGCTTGGATTCTCGTTCAGGATGGCGCGCTGCAAGTAGCTGGTCAGGCCGAGCATCAGGATGATCACCATCGTGCCGCTGATGATCTGGTTGACCCGGTAGCGGATCGACAGCACGCCGTGCAGCAGCGCCAGCAGCATGGCCGTGATCACCCCGCCGACCACGCCCAGGAACAGGCTGTCGGTCACGCTGGCAAGCACGGCCGCCGTGAAGGCCGAGCCGAGCATCATCCCCTCGATGCCGATATTGACCACGCCCGAGCGCTCGGAGTACAGGCCGCTCAGCGCGGCGAAGGCGATCGGCGCTGCCCGCACCAGGCTCGAGACGAGCATGCCCGTCAGGTTGAGAGACTTGTCCCGCGTGGCCCACACCAGGAACGCGGCGATCACCGCCAGCGCCACCAACGACAGGACCAGCGTGACCCGCTTGAAGCCGCGCAGCAGCTGCCAGACGCCTGTCAGCATCACCAGCGCGCCCAAGACATACAGGGATACCTGAGTGGGCAAGACCAGATCCGGCGCAGGAATCTCCACCCCGGCCCGGCGGCTGGTCAGGACAAAGGTCGAGATCAGCCCGCCGGTGCCGCTGGACAGCGGCCATATCAGAAGCAGGCCGGCGATCAGAAACGCCGCCCCAAAGATGTACTCCCGCAGCGCGCGCGGCTTGGCTACTGTCAGCGTCGCTTGAGCCATGGCTGCCTCTATCCGCTCTGACTGGTCGCCGGCTGGGCTTCCTTCTGGCGGGGGGCCCGCAGCCGGTACAGCCCGCGCACGATCTCCGGCGCGGCCACGAAGATGATCACCATTCCCTGGATGATGCGGATCAGCTCGACCGGCACACTGGCGACCGACTGCATGCGCGCCGCGCCGCCGCGCAGGAATCCAAAGAGAAGAGACGCCAGCAGTACACCGACCGGATGGCTGTTGCCCAACAAGGCCAGTGCAATCGAGTCGAAGCCGAAGCCGCTCGAGAAGGCCCGCACCATCTGGTGGTCGACCCCCAGGATCTGGCTGGCCCCGGCCAACCCGGCCAGCGCTCCGCTCAGTCCCATGGTCAGCACTATCGTGCGGGCGATCTTGACGCCGGCGTACTTGGCCGCCCGCGGGTTGGCGCCGACCATGCGGATCTCGAAGCCCCAAGTCGTCTTCCACAGAAACCAGTACACCAGGAGCACGGCCCCGAGGGCCAGGAAGAAACCCACATGCACGCGCATCGGGCGGGGAAAGAGCGCCGGAAGGAAGGCGCTCTCTCGAATCAGCGGGGTAATCGGCAGGCCGTCCGGTCGCCCCATCGGGCCGGTCAGTAAGTAGTCTGTCAGCCGGAAGGCAATCCAGTTCATCATGATCGTGTTGATCACTTCATGCGCGCCGGTGCGGGCCTTGAGGAAGCCCGGGATGGCGGCCCAGATCCCCCCGGCAGCCATCCCGGCGCCAAGCGCCAGCGGCAGGTGCACGTACCAGGGCAGACCGGTCAGCGAGTAGCCGACGAAGGCTGAGGCCAGGCCGCCCACAAAAAGCTGCCCTTCAGCGCCGATATTGAACAGGCCCCCGCGGAAGCCCAGCGCCACGGCCAGCCCCAGGAAGATGTACGGCGTGCTGATCGTCAGGCTCTCGGCAAACGGGCGGAAGGCATCCAGGAGTGGCCGAGTCTCGCCTGTGTCCTGCCAAGCCCGAATCGCTTCGCCGATAGTGGCCGGACTGCCGAAGGCACCTTGAAGAAGAGCCACATACGAGTCGCGCAGGACGGTCCAGTTGGTCCCAATCGTGCCCCACGGGTCCTGGGCAATTGCCCCCCAACTCCCGCGCGAGATGGGGTTGGCCGCCAGGATGAACACGGCGCCCAGGATCAAGGCCGTCAGAACGGCCAGCCCAGGCAGAAGCAGTGCCTCGAACTTGCCGCTCCGGGCGGCCACGCGCTGCACGCTGGTCACGCCCGTCTCCGCCTCTGCCGCCACCGGCGCCGGCGCGTCTTCGGGTTTGTCGCTCACGGGGATCCTCCCCACTTGGTGTGCCGGCCTGCGGGCATCAGGCGGCCGACGGCGCAGGTTGGCGCACGCCCGCCATCAACAAGCCCAGCTGCTCCTTGGTGGCGGCCGACCCCGGCATGATGTCCAGGATCTCGCCGCCGAACATCACCGCGATGCGGTCCGACAGGCTGAGGATCTCGTCCAGCTCCGACGAGACCAACAGCACCGCCGCCCCCTCGTCGCGCTTCTCGACCAGGCGGCCGTGGATGTACTCGATCGAGCCGACGTCCAGACCGCGCGTCGGCTGTGAGGCGATGACCAACCGCGTCGGGCGTGAGAACTCGCGCGCCACGATCACCTTCTGCTGGTTTCCTCCGGAAAGGTTGGAGACAGGCTCGTAAATGGACGGCGTGCGCACATCGTATCTCTCAACCTGCTCAGTGGCCGATTCGGCAATCGCCTTCTCCTGAAGGAGCGCCCCCTTGGCATACGGCGGCGCATAGTATGTATTCAGAACCAGGTTCTCGACCACCGGGAAAGGCAGCACCAGACCATCACGCTGACGATCCTCGGGGACGTGCGAGGTGCCGATGGCCTCAACCTGCCGCGGCGAAGCACGCGTCATGTCCTGCCCGGTGATCAGGATGCGGCCGCTCTCGACGCGGCGCAGCCCGGTCAGCGCCTCGACCAACTGCGTCTGCCCGTTGCCCTGCACCCCGGCCACGCCCAGGATCTCCCCGGCGCGTACCTGGAAAGTGATGCCGCGCACCGCCGGGTGCCCGTGGTCATCCTTCACCTGCAGGTCGGCCACATCCAGCACGGCCTCTCCGGGTTTTGCCGGCTTGCGCTCGACAGTCAGTAAGACATCGCGCCCGACCATCATCTTCGCCAGGGATTGCTCGGTCGCCTGCTCGACCGGCACCGAACCGACCACCTTCCCGCCACGCAGGACGACAATGCGGTCGGCAATCGCCAGCACCTCTTTGAGTTTGTGGGAGATGAAGATCACCGATTTGCCCTGCGCCACCAGCGAGCGGATCACCTTGAAGAGCTCATCGGCCTCTTGCGGGGTGAGGACCGACGTGGGCTCATCCAGGATGAGCACCTCGGCCTCGCGATAGAGAAGTTTGATGATTTCGACGCGCTGCTGCAGCCCGACCGGCAGGTCTTCGACCATCGCCTCGGGATCGACCTCCAGGCCGAACCGGCCGGAGATCTCGCGGATGCGCTCGGCGGCCGCTTGCCGGTCGAGGAAGACGCCGGCACGCATCGACTCGACGCCGAGCATCACATTCTCTGTGACCGTAAAGACCGGCACGAGCATGAAGTGCTGATGGACCATCCCGATCCCGCGCCGGATGGCGTCATTCGGATCGCGGATCTCGGCCTTCTCGCCGCGCACCAGGATCTCGCCTTCGTCCGGTGCGTACAGCCCGTACAGGACATTCATCAAGGTGGTCTTGCCGGCGCCGTTCTCGCCGAGCAGAGCCAGGATCTCACCCTGAGCGAGTGTTAGGTCGATGTGGTCGTTGGCCAGGACGCCGGGGAAGGCCTTGGTCATCCCCCGCAGTTCGAGGATAGGGGGCATCGGCACACTCCTGGGGGACGGCGGCCGCAGGTGCATTGCCGCAGCGGCTCCGCCGAAGGCGGTGCCAGGTCAGCCCTGGCACCGCCCACGTATCGGACGTACAAGCGGGTGCAGCCGGAGACTAGTACAGACCGCCGGGGCACCAATCCGGGTAGGAGATGCAACCGGTGTCGGTGATCACGCCATTGATGATGTCCAGGCGCAGCTGTTCGACCTCGGCCGCCAACTCGGCCGGCACGGCGCCCTCGAGATCATGGAACGAGGCGATACCCACGCCGCCGTTGGCCAGGTCGCCGACATACACGCCGCAGCCGTCGAAGGCGCCTTCCATAGAGCCCTGGATGACGTCGAAGACCGAGTTGTCCATGTTCTTCATGACACTGGTCAGCAGGACGTCGCGCGCTTCCGGCAGCAGGTTGTAGCCGTCAACGTCGACCCAGATGCCGTAGCCGCCGCGCTCGCGGGCCACATCGAAGCCGGGCGAGCCGATCAGGCCGCCGACGCCCATGAAGATGTCGACGCCCTCGTCGAACAGCGACTCGGTCGACTCAAGGCCCTTGGTCAGGTCGCTGAAGTCGCCCGTGAACAGGCCTTCACCAGTGGCGCTGTCCCAGCCGATCAGCTCAACCGTCGTCCCGTGCACCTGGTTGTAGTACTCCATACCGGCCTGGAACCCGACGCCGAAGATGGTCACGGTCGGGATCTTGGCCCCGCCGAAGTAGCCCAGCGCGGGACCTTCCGGATCGAGCTGAATGGCCATGCCGGCAGCAACATAGCCGGCCAGGAAGGCGGCCTGGTCAGTCTTATAGACCTGGCCCTGGACGTTGGGGACGCACTCGGCGTTGCCGATCACGCCCTCCGGAACACCGAACGGATCCGGGTAGGAGTAGTCAACGATCGAGAACATCGTGTCCGGATACTGCGCGGCCACGTTCGCCAGCGCGCCGCCGAGGAAGAAGCCGGAGGCGATCACCAGGTCATAACCCTGGCTGGCGAACTCGGTCAGGTTGGGCTCGTACTGCGTGGCCTCATCCGACTGAATGAACTGCGCCTCGATGCCCAGCTCATCCACCGCCCGCAGCACGCCGTTCCACTGCGTGGTGTTGAAGCTGCGGTCATCGATGCCGCCCGTGTCGGTCACGAACCCGACCCGGAACGGCTCCGCGGGCGGCTCTACCGGCGGCGCCTCGGTCTCAACCGGCGCCTCGGTCGCCACCGGCTCTTCCGGCGGAACCTCTTCCGTGGCGGCGCCGCCGCAGGCACCCAGCATCAGCGCCAGGAGCACCAGCAGCGACAGGGCGGCGTACATCTTCTTCTGCATTTTCTCTCCTCCGAGTGTGGGGAAACGCCATTGTCCCTATGGACAGGTAGTGCGAAGTGGTCAGAGACTGAAACGAGCCGCGATCACCCCTTTCGTTAGCGGCCAGACAGGCCGTTAGATTCCGATGTCTCAATGCTTAAGGGACATTTCTGAAATGATAGCACGAGTCAGGGAGCGACGCAATTGCGGCCGACGCGCTTGCGGCTAGCAACCGGACAACCGCACTCCCGATATCCCTCCGCCCGCGCCGGCGCCCTCCAACGTGTGACCGCCGTCACGGCCTGTCCGGCGCCGCCCCGTTCGGCGGCCACCTATGATTCGGCGCCGGTGAGCGGATCGACGCCGATCTGCAACTCTCCCGAGGCCAAACCTTCCCAGGCTTGCTGCAAGCGCAGCTCGCGCCCGGGGCTGAGCGCCTCGCTATTCAGGCTCCCGACGGCGATGCTCCGCGATTCAACGGAGTACGGCCACGCCGTTCCCGGCTGGCCATCCAACAAGGCCGTCAACGCCGGGGCCGCCAGCGCCTCGGGAAGCATGCGAATCTCTCCCGCCAGGCGCGTTTCCGGCAGCGGAGCGGGCTCGCTCCCACTCCAGACCACCCACAGCCCGGCCTCCGCCAGCGGGACGAGCGCCGCAGCCGCCGCCGGACCCGGGACCGCAAAGGCTGCATCAGCCCCCTCGCCCGCGACGGCCTGTGCCGACGCCTGGGCGGCGGCGAGGCGGATCAGTGCGCAGCGCGGGCAACCGTAGCGCAGTCCGTGATCGAAGGCTGCCTGGTAGATCGACTCGTGTGCGCCGCCGGTCTCGGTCAGCAATGCCACGCGCTCCGTCCCGCTGACCAGCCCGGCCAGAACGCCCGCCAGGAAACCGACCTGATCATGGCGCGCCCCCGGCTCCCCCACCACACTCAGCCGCGGGCCGATCGTCGCATCCGGCGCGTCGACAACGATCAGCGGCCCGGAGAACGCACTCTGCAGGCCCGCGGACCAACCCAGACTGACGACTGCCTGCAGGCCCGGCTGGGTCAACCCTGCCTCCAGGCCCGCCTGACCGGCCTCGAAGGCATCCGTCAGCCAGCCGCGTTGCCCCGCCCAGTCCACCAGCGAGGCTCCCAGCGCCGAACCAGCGGGCACGCCCAACAGGAGCAGTCGGGGCGTGGGCACGGGCGTGGGGGTTGGCGTGGCAGCGAGCGTGGGAGTTGGGCCGGCCGGCGCCGGGAGGAGGCCGCAGCCCACCATGGCCGCCGCCAATCCCGCCAACGCTGCCAGCCTCCTCACCCGGCCGCGGGCCGCCTGAGCTGGGCTACTCATCCACATCCGCAGCGCTGCCGATATCCAGTTCGCCGTAGTCGAGGACCTCGCGCGCCTGCGAACCTTGCTGCCCCGGCCCGACGATGCCCTCCTCCTCGAGTTCATCCACCAGGCGGGCGGCACGCGTGTAGCCGATGCGCAGGCGCCGCTGAAGCAGGGAAATCGAGGCGCGCCGCATTTCACGCACGATTCTGACCGCTTCGCTGAACAGCTCGTCGCCGTGCTCGGCCTCTTCCTGACCGGCCTCCTCCCACAGCGGTGCCTGCTTCATGGGAATGCTGGCCGGGATCGGCGCGAATTGCGAGACCGCCGCGCCCTCGTCCGGCTGCTGGCCGGAAGCGGCCTCCTTCCAGAATTGAATCAACTGCGTCAACTCGCGCTCCGAGACATAGGCGCCCTGCATCCGCACCGGCGAGGCCGAGTCGGGCGATTGAAAGAGCATGTCGCCCCGCCCGAGCAGCCTCTCCGCTCCGGGCTGGTCGAGGATCACCCGGCTGTCCACCGAAGAGGCCACCGCGAAAGCGATGCGCGCCGGGAAGTTGGCCTTGATCAGGCCGGTGACCACGTCCACCGAAGGACGCTGCGTGGCGATAACCAGATGGATCCCGGTCGCGCGCGCCAGCTGGGCCAGGCGCGTGATCACGCGCTCGGTCTCATCCGGCGCCAACATCATCAGGTCGGCCAACTCGTCGATGACCACCACCAGATACGGCAGCCGGCGCTGTTCGGACTGCTCCATGCGTTGGTTGTAGTCGGCGATGTTGCGCGTGCCCTCTTTGGCGAAGCGCCGGTAGCGCTCATCCATCTCGCGCGAAACCCACTGCAGCGCCGGGACGACGCGCTCCAACTCGACGACCACCGGGGCAAGCAGGTGAGGGATGCCGTTGAAGTAGGTCAGCTCGACCCGCTTTGGGTCGACCATGACGAACTTCAGGTCGTCGGGCGTGTTCTGCAGCAGCAAGCAGGCGATGATGGCGTTGACGCACACGGACTTGCCTGAACCGGTCGTCCCGGCGATGAGCAGGTGCGGCATGGCCCCCAGATCAGCGGCCACGGCGCGGCCGGAGACATCCTGTCCCAACCCCAACCTCAGCCGTGTGCGATGCTTCTTGAACTGTTCGGCTGCCATGACGTCGCGCAGCGAGACCAACGAGATCTCCGGGTTGGGGACCTCGATGCCGACGTAGCCCTTCCCGGGTACCGGGGCTTCGACGCGGATAGAGGGCGCCGCCAGCGCCAGGGCCAGGTCATCGGCCAACGCGGAGATCTTGCTGACCTTGACTTTGATGCGCTTGCCGGCGCGGCCCTCCATGAAGTCCGGCTCGACGCCGAACTGGGTGATCGTCGGGCCGCGGTTGATCTCGACCACCTTGGCCGGCGCCCCGAAAGCCGAGAGGGTTTCCTCAATCAGGCGGCCGCGCCGCTGGTCGAAGTCGTCGTCGGCCTTGCCCACCGCACCCAGTTCGAGGATCTCTTCCATCGCCGGGAGCGTCCACACCGGGCGGGGGGGCAGCTGGGCATGCGCCGCGACGGGGATGGCGGCCCCTGCAGGCAGCGCCGCTGACGCCGCCGCGGTCGAGGCCTGCCCGGGTCCCACCGCCGCGACGATCGGCCGTCGGCCCGTCGGGCGAGGCCGGCGCGGGGGCGACTTGGCCGGGAGGAAGCGTCGCCGCAGCGCCCCCAATCCGCGCCCGACCAACCCGATCAGGTCGGGGAGCGAGATGCCGGCCGTGAACACCAGCCCGGCCAACACCCAGGCCGCCAGCGCGACTCCTGTTCCGATGCCGCCCAGCCCGTTCATGAGCAACCGGTAGATCGCCCCGCCCACCAGGCCTCCGGCCCGGCCGAGCCGCGACAGGACCACGGCTTCTTCCCAGCTCTCCGGGCCCAGGATCGCGTCCAGGATTGTGAGCAATGCGAAGTAGAGGAGGATCAGGCCGACGATGCGCTCCGGCTCGAGGCGCGGCAGCCGGTCGCCAAATCGCCGCAGCACCAGCCAGGTGCCGCCCAGGATGGCGCTCAGCGGCAGCACGAACATGCCCCACCCGAAGCCGCCGCGTAGCAGGCGCAGCCAGGCCGTAGTCACCATGCCCTGGCCGGTCGTGAACATGCTCACCAGCGTGAACAGCCCGACCGCGGCGAAGAAGACGCCCAGAATGTCCAGCTTTTGATCCGGGGAGAGATTGAAGGACGCGGCCGGGCCGGCGCGCGCGCCGCGCGTCGCCGAAGAGCGGCGAGTCGGGCCGGCCGCGCTCTTGCGCGTGCTGCGCGTCGAGCTCGCCCGGCGGCGACGCGCGGTCTGATGCTCGTTCTGCTTCGCCACGAACGCTGGTCTCCCGGTGCCGCGGGATTATAGCATGTGGGTCGCGCCCCGCTCGCGGGTGCGACACGTGCCGGCGTGCTAGAATCGGTTGTATGAGCGACGCCGTGCTGCTGACCATCCTGCGCCGGTCGCAATTCCTGCGCGACGTGTCGGACGAGGAGCTCGAATCCCTGGCCGGCTCGCTCACGCGCCGAGAATTCGCCCCCGGTGAAACCTTCCTGCGGCAGGGGGCTGCGGCCGACGCCCTGTACCTGATCGGCAGTGGGACGGTCGAGATCCTGCGCCAGGAGCCGGGCAAGGACGCCGGCCGGCTGGCGCAGTTGGTCGCCGGCGACACGCTGGCCGACTACGAGCTTCTCACGCATCAACCGCTGTACACCTCGGCCCGGGCAGTCAGCCCGGCTGTCATCTACCGCTGGGACCGCAACACGCTCGGGGCATTCCTGCACGCCCATCCCTCCGCTCTGGCGAGTCTGCGGTTCGCCGCCCAGAGCCGGCGGCTTGCCCAGCGGCAGCGCTTCCGCTGGCTCGAGCCGGACGAGGTCGTTTACGCCCTCGCCCGGCGCCATCCCCTCAAGCTGGCGCAGGGCCTCGTGCTCCCGGCGGTCCTGCTGGCCGCGGCGATCGCCATGCTTCTGAGCGAGCGCCTCGGCCTGCGCTGGCTGGGCGGGGGACTGGGCCTTGTCGCCCTCGCCTTCGCCGCCTGGCAGTGGATCGACTGGACCAATGACTACTACATGGTCACCAATCGGCGCGCCGTGTGGCTGGAGAAGGTCATCGGACTGTACGACAGCCGCCAGGAAGCGCCGCTGCGCATGGTGCTGTCGGTCAGCGTGGCGACCGAGGTTGTCGGACGCCTGATCGACTACGGCGACGTCACCATCAGGACCTACACCGGCAAGATCGTGTTCCGCTCGGTCAGCAACCCGGCGGCGATGGCGGCGATGGTCGAAGAGCACTGGCGGCGCATGCAGACTCAGGAGCAACAGGCCGACCGCCAGGCTATCGAGCAGGCGCTCCAGCAGAGGCTGGAGGCGCCGCCGGAGAGCACGCCCATGACCCGCCCGCCGTCCGCGGTCGCCCCGGCGCCGACGCGCACAGCCGGACTCGATCGCTGGACCTTCCAGGTCCGTTTCGAGGATCAGGGCGTGATTACCTATCGCAAGCACTGGGCGGTGCTGCTGCGCGCCACCTTCGCCCCGTCGGTGCTGATCCTGCTCACGGCCGGCTATCTGGGTGCCAGCCTGAGCGGGCTGCTGGGCACCTCGCCCAGCGGCGCCGCCCTGGCCGCCGGGGTGCTGCTCCTGATCCCGCAGTGCCTGTGGTGGTTGTATCAATACGTCGACTGGATCAACGATATCTACCAGCTGACCGCCGACCAGATCCTGAATATCTATAAGAAGCCGCTGGCGCGTGAAGAGCGCAAGGTCGCCCCGCTGGAGAACATCCTGGGAACGGAGGTCGAGCGCAAGGGCCTGGCCGGCCTGCTGCTGAATTACGGGAACGTCATCGCCTCCGTCGGGACGACTGAGTTCGTGTTCGAGGGCGTCTTCGATCCATCCGGCGTCCAGCAGGATATCGTCCGTTATCAGGAGGCGCTTTTCGAGCGCAAGAAGACCGGCGATCGTCAGCGTCGTCAGCAAGAGATGGTAGAATGGCTGAGCGCTTATCATCGGGAAGTTGGGCAGCGTCAAGAGGGCAGGCGCGCCAATCGTAGCGGTAGAGAGTAGCATGGCGGTCCGAGAGATCATCACCCCGGCCAACGCGGCCCTGCGACAACGGGCCCGCAAGGTCCGGTCCATCACCCCCGAAGTCCAGACGCTGATCGACGACATGATCGAGACCATGCGCGCCGCCCCGGGCGTGGGCCTGGCGGCGCCGCAGATTGCAGTCGGACAGCGCGTGATCGTCATCGAGTACGCCGATCCGCCTGAGGATCCGGAAGCTCCCGCCCCGCCCGCCCGGTTGTACGCGCTGGTCAATCCCGAGATCGTGCGCCGCTCGCCCGAGACCGTCGTGGCCAATGAGGCCTGCCTGTCCGTGCCCGGCTACTTCGGCGAGGTCGAGCGCGCCCAAACCGTCAGCGTCCGCGCCCTCGACCGCAAGGGCCAGGCCGTACGCATCAAGGCCGAGGGCTGGCTGGCGCGCATCTTCCAGCACGAAATCGATCATCTGGACGGCGTTCTGTACACCGACCGGGCCACGCGCATGTGGCGCGTCGAGGACGCCCAGGGCGAGCAGGTCCCCCCGGCCGACTGACGTCAGCCCTCCCGGCTGAGGCGGCGGCGCGTGTGCTACAATCGCCGCGAATGCGCCTGGCCCACCTCTCCCTGACGAACTTTCGCAATTTCATCCGCCTGGACACGGACATTCCGGCCGGCCCGGTGCTGGTCGTGGGCGCAAACGCCCAGGGCAAGACCAGCCTGCTGGAAGCGATCTACTATCTGGCCGGGGCCTCCTCCCCGCACACCGCCACCGACCGCCAACTGATCAACTTCCTGGCGCTGCGCGAGCCGGCGCCGTTCGCCCGCCTGATCGGCGAGATCGTGCGCGGCGGCCGACCGCATCGCATCGAGATCCGCCTGGTGCTCGAGCCGCCCGCCCCGGCCGAGGAACCGCGCCTGCAAAAGGAGATCCTGCTCAACGGCATTCGGCGCCGGTCGCGCGACCTGGGCAGCGGACTGAACGCGGTGCTGTTCCTGCCACAGGACCTGCGCGTGATCGAGGGCTCGCCCGGCGATCGGCGCCGCTATCTGGACGCGACCGTGTGTCAGGCCGATCTGCACTACGCCGAGGCCCTGGCCGAATACGCCCGCATCCTAGCGCAGCGCAATGCATTGCTCAAACAGCTCCACGAGCGCGGCAGCGGCGCTCCGGCCAACCATGCGTCGCCGCAGCTCACCTTCTGGGACGAGAGACTGGCCGAGACCGGCGCACGGCTGATCCGCGGCCGCTCCTTGGCGCTCAGCGAGCTCGACCGCCTGGCTTCTCCCCTCCACGCCCAACTGACCAACGACCTGGAGAGGCTGCGCCTCGACTATCAGCCCGCCTTCGATCCGCTGCCCCGTCCCGCCGGTCAGCTCGGCCTTCCGCTGGCCGCGCCGCTGGACCGGACCGGCATCGCTGAGGCGGATGTCCGCGACGGCCTGCGCCGGGCCCTCGAGGAGACGCGCGCCGAAGAGATCGCCCGCGGTGTGACCCTCCTCGGTCCGCACCGTGACGACTTCCGGGTGTGGTCGAACGGCGTCGATCTGGGGACGTACGGCTCGCGCGGCCAGAACCGCACGGCCATGCTCAGCCTCAAGCTGGCCGAAGTTGAATGGATGCACGCTCGCAGCGGGGAGTGGCCGGCGCTCCTCCTGGACGAAGTCCTGGCGGAGCTGGATATCCCCCGCCGTCAGGCGCTCCTGCAGCGACTCTCCGGGGCCGAGCAGGCCATCCTGACGTGCGCCGACGTGGACATGTTCACCGGCACCTTCCGCCAGCAGTCGACCATCTGGCACGTCGAGGCCGGGAGTCTGCGCCGCAAGTAGCTCCCCGCCATGCTCCCGCCGTGACCGGGCCGGCCAGGCGACAGACGGCCACTCGATTCCCAACGGATACTCATAACCCGCTAAGGTGGAAATCCATTCCGCGCCCCCCTGGCGTATGGTAGGATGCGCCCTTCGCCAAAGGAGGCAGGAATGAACGTCTCAGTCCCTCGATTCACTCTCGTCGCCCTGGCCGCCGCCGCGCTGTTGACAGCCTGTGCCGGCCAGACCTCCACGCCTATCGCCGCCAGCCCGGCGACGTCCACCCTCGCGCCAGCTGAACCGGATCCGACGGACGTCCCCACATCGCCAGCAGCCGCGCAGCCCGAAGTGGTCTTCCACATCCTGGCCGAGGAGAGCGAGGCGCGCTTCTTCATCGATGAGATCCTGCGAGGCTCCCCCAATACCGTCGTCGGTGTCACCAACGCGGTCAGCGGCGAGATCCGCATCCAGACGGCCAGCCCGACGCAGAGCACGCTCGGGCCGATCGAGATCGAGGCCGCCACGCTTTCCACCGACAACGGTTTCCGCAACGGCGCCATCAACAACTTCATCCTGCAGACCGGCGAGTTTCCGACCATCACCTTCGCACCGACCTCGATCGGCGGACTGCCGGCGGCCGTGTCACCGGGGGACAGCCTGTCCTTCACAGTCAGCGGGGATCTGACCGTCCGTGACGTAACGGTCCCGGTGACGTTCAACATCGACCTGGCCGCCGAGTCGCCCACACGCCTGACCGGCCTGGCCCGGGCGACCATCCTGCGCTCGGACTTCGGGCTGACGATTCCCTCCGTACCCTCGGTCGCCGACGTCTCAGACGAGGTCATCCTGGAGTTCGAGTTCGTTGCACAGGCCTCCTGAGCAAACAGTGCGAGGATTCCTTGAATCGGAGCCGGCCGCGCCGATCGGCGCGGCCGGCTCCGATTCTCGCTGCGGGCGGCGCCCAGGACCTCGGTTCCCTTGCCAGCTCAAGCGCCGCCTTCTAGAATGCGCGCAGCCGAGAGAGATGATGTGAACCAGCGGGGTGAAGGCTCTGTCAAGCGAGTTCGCCGGGGACCGAGCCTGGCAGTCTGGCTGGCTGGAATCGTTCTCAGCGCCTGTTCTCCGTCCGGCGCACTGGCCGGGCTCTTCGCCTCACCCACGCCGACACCGACCGACACACCGACCGCCACCATCACACCCAGCGCCACACCGACGCCTACCCACACCTCCACCCCCACCCGAACACCGACCGCCAGCCTGACACCGACAGCGACGGAGACCCCGACGATCACCCTCACGCCCACGCGCACGTCCACGCCGACGCGCACGCCGACGATCACGCTCACCCCGACAATCAACTACCCGCGCGGCGTGGTGCAGGTCATGTCCAACTGCCGCTTCGGCCCTGGCGCCGTCTACCTGCACGAATGGACCCTCTATCCACGCGAGCGCGTGCGCATCCTCCACCGCAACGAGACCGGAACGTGGGTGTACGTCGACCCGAACTCGTACATGGACTACTGCTGGGTGAACGCCTCCCTGCTGGAGATCACCGGCGACATCTTCGCGCTTGACGTGTACGAGTCCCCGCTGCCCTACTCGCGTCTCTACCAGCCGCCGCGGGGTGTGCATGCCGAACGCGAGGGCGATGAGGTTGTGGTTTCCTG
>Ga0105106_10000241_pt1 | contig 38617 bp, 38 predicted proteins | sample PPLLaktember2015_5_FD_79109 | JGI IMG/M metagenome (GOLD analysis project Ga0105106, IMG submission 79109) | Freshwater sediment microbial communities from Prairie Pothole Lake near Jamestown, North Dakota, USA - PPLs Lake P8 Core (1) Depth... | ecosystem: Environmental > Aquatic > Freshwater >... | reverse complement strand
GCCGTTCATGCCGAGCATGATGTTGTGCGCGTTGAGGTCGGCGTGCTGCACCCCCGCGTCGTGAAAGCGCCGAAGGCAACGGCCGATCGCCGCCCAGCGGGCATCGTCCATCTCGCCAGCTGCAAGCATCTCGGTCAGTGAACGGGCGCCGATGAGCCGTTCGGTGATCAGCTCCGCCGCGTAGGTGAACAAGGCGCGCTCATAGCACGCAGCCACCGGTGCCGGCGCCGGCAGGCCGCGCTGCTGCAACTCGGCCAGCAGGCGCAACTCGCGGAACGAGCGCGTCCGCTCCTCGCCCAGGTAGAAATAGCAATCGCGCGCGACTTGCGCCGCCATGCCGCCGCGCAGGTAGCGGCGCAACGCCCAATGCCGGCCCCGGTCCTCGACGAAGTGGATGGAACCGCGCCCGCCGGATTGCTCGGTCAGGGCGCCCTGCGCACGCCAATGCGCGCGGTCGAACAACCGCGGACCGGGGTCGCTCACACGTTCGGGATCAAACAGGATCGCACCGCGATCGAATGCAAGTCGCTCGAACATCGAGCGTCAGTCTACAGTTCCTCGAAGCGAGCGGTGAAATGCCGGAGCACCGGCGGTTCCTGCACCATGCGCAGGCCGCGCAGCTCGGCGCGCTTGGCGGCCAGAGCCGCGCAGACTTCGACGACGTAATCCATGTGGCTCTGGGTATAGACGCGCCGGGGTATCGCCAGTCGGACCAGCTCCAACCCCGGGGGCGACCGGTTGCCGAACATCGCCGAACCGATCTCAACGGCGCGGACGCCGCCGATCCGGTACAGCCCGCAGACGACCGCCTGCCCAGGGAACTGCTCGCGCGGGATGTGCGGGCACAGCGCGGCGGCGTCGATGTAGATGGCGTGGCCGCCGGGCGGCTGGACGATCGGGATTCCGGCCTTCATGAGCCCCTCGCCCACGTACTCGACGCTGCGCAACCGATAGGCGAGGTAATCCTCGTGCAGCACTTCCTCGAAGCCCTGGGCCATCGCCTCGAGATCGCGGCCGGCCAGGCCGCCGTACGTGATGAAGCCCTCGGTCAGGATCAGCAGGTTGCTCGCTCGGTACAGGAGCTGCATGTCGCGCAGCAGCAGCAGCCCGCCGATGTTGACCAGGCCGTCCTTCTTGGCGCTGATCGTGGCGCCGTCCGCCAGGCCGAACATCTCGCGGACGATTTCCCGCACCGAACGCCCGGACTGGCCGGGTTCACGAAGCTTGATGAAGTAGGCATTCTCCGCGAACCGGCAGGCGTCGAGAAAGAGCGGCAGCCGATGCCGATCGCAGATCGCGCGCACCGCGCGCAGGTTTCCGAGGCTGACCGGTTGCCCGCCACCGCTGTTGTTGGTCACGGTCACCATGACCAGCGGGATGCGGTCGCGCCCGACCTCCGCGATCAGGCGCTCGAGCGCCGCAACGTCGAGATTTCCCTTGAACGGATGCAGGAAGGCCGGATCGGCCGCCTCGGCGATCGGCAGGTCCACGGCGACCGCGCCCGAGTGCTCGATGTTGGCGCGCGTCGTGTCGAAGTGGGCGTTGTTCGGGATGACCTTGCCGGCTCCCCCGACCAGCTCGAACAGGATGCGCTCGCTCGCCCTGCCTTGGTGCGTCGGCAGGATGTGCTCGAATCCGGTCACTTCCTGCAGGCGCTCCTGGAACCGGTAGAAGCTGGACGCCCCGGCATAGGATTCGTCTCCGCGCAAGATCCCGGCCCACTGTTCGGATGACATCGCACCGGTGCCGCTGTCGGTCAGCAGGTCGATGATGACGTCGTCGGCGCGGATCAGGAACAGGTTGAAGCCCGCCTCGCGGAGCACCGCCTCGCGCCGTTCCCGCGTGGTCATCCGGATCGGCTCGACCGACTTGATCCGGAACGGCTCGATGATCGTCTTCACGGCCGGCCTCAATGACGCATGACGGCGTCGCCCTCAATCGGCGCGAAGCGCGCCTGGAAGAACCGCAGGCTCTTCGGCTCATGCGTAAATTTCATTCCGACGATGCTGTCGCGCTGCCGATGCAGGTCGATCACCGACTCGGCCGTGACGTCCATGTGCGCCTGAGTGTAGACGCGGCGCGGAATCGTGAGGCGCACCAGTTCCAGCCGCGGATAGCGGTTATCTCCGGTCAGTGGATCCCGTCCGGCCGAGACGGCCCCGCGCTCCATCGCCCTCACACCTGAATCGACGTACAGGGCCGCGGCCAGCGCCTGGGCCGGGAACTGCTCGCGCGGCAGGTGCGGCAGGAATTCGAGCGCATCGAGGAAGATGCCGTGGCCGCCGATCGGGCGCACGATCGGCACGCCCTCGTGAGCGATCTGGTCGCCGAGGTACTGCACCTGGCCGATTCGCGCGTGCATGTGATCGTAACTGACAGACTCTCGGATGCCGATCGCCATCGCCTCCATGTCGCGCCCCGCCAGGCCGCCGTAGGTATGCAGGCCTTCGTAGATGACGACCATGTTGCGGGCCGCCTCGGCGAGCTCGTCGTCGTTGACGGCGAGGAATCCTCCGATGTTGACCAGACAATCCTTCTTGCCCGACATCGTGCAGCCGTCGGTGTACGAACACAGTTCACGGAGGATCTCCGCGAGCGCTCTGCCCGCATACCCCGGCTCGCGCTCCCTGATGAAGTAGCAGTTCTCCACCGCCCGCGTCGCGTCCATGAAGATCCGGATGCCGTGCTTGCGGCAGAGGACCGCGACCTCGCGCGCGTTGTCCATGCTGATCGGCTGGCCGCCGGCCATGTTCACCGTCGCATGCAATGCGAGATAGGGGATGCGGGAGGACCCGACGCGTTCGATCAGCGCCGACAGCTTTTCAAGGTCCACGTTACCCTTGAACGGGTGTTCGGACGCGGGGTCGTGCGCCTCGTCGATGATCACGTCGACGAACTGCCCACCCGCGAGTTCCTGGTGCACCCGCGTGGTAGTGAAGTACATGTTTCCCGGCACGTAGTCGCCCGGTTTGATGCAGGACTTGCTGAGGATGTGCTCGGCGCCGCGTCCCTGGTGCGTGGGAATGAGGTGCTTGTAGCCATAGAACTCGCGCACGGCGCTTTCGAGGTGATAGAAGTTCGCCGAGCCGGCGTAGGCTTCGTCACCCATCATCATTCCCGCCCACTGCCGGTCGCTCATCGCCGAGGTGCCAGAGTCGGTCAGCAGGTCGATGTAGACGTCTTCGCTCTTGAGCAGGAACGTGTTGTAGCCGGCCTCGGCGATGGCACGCTCGCGCTCCGCGCGCGTCGTCATGCGCAGGTGCTCGACCACCTTGATCTTGTACGGTTCGGCCCAGGATCGGCGTCGCATTTCACGGACTCTCGTGCAGCAATGCTGCGGCAAACGCCGTCCCGCCACCCTGATCCCGGTCAATCCGCGTAGTGTCAGTTCCTGAGAACGAACTCGGCGCTGCAATACGGGCATTTCGCGAAGCCCGTCGCCTCAATCGGCAGGTAGACCCGCGGATGGCTGTTCCAGAGCGACATCGCGGGCATCGGGCAGGAAAGCGGGAGGTCGGCCGCCGTCACTTCATAGCGGTCGCGGGCGTTCGGCGGTTGTAGCCGGCTGGACAGGGACACGCCGCGATTATAGCGGCGCCGGGTGCGTGCCTGCGACCATCACCTGCTCCCAGATCGCCGAAACCTGCTCCCGCATTGCCGCATACGCCGGGGCCTCGACGACCGCCGGTCGCTGTTCCAGCGACAGGTGATGTGCAGCCTGCCGATAGGTCCGGTAGGCGTCGACCAGCCGGTCGATCACGCGGTGATCGACGAGTGCCGCTGAACCGACCGATTCGAGGTGCCGGATCGTGTCCGCGAACTCGGCGAGCGGCGGGTACCGGTGCACGTCGCGTAGCACCCAGTACTGGGCAAGGAACTCGATATCCGCGATGCCGCCGCGATCCTGCTTGAGATCGAAGAAGCCCTCGCGCGTCGCGGCGTGGCCGGCGCGCATTCGCTCCCTCATCGCGACGATGTCGTCGCGAAGCGTCTCCCGCTTGACGGCTTCCATCAGCACTGCGCGCCGGATGCGTGTGAATTCGGCACCGAGCCTCGGATCGCCCGCGACCCAGCGCGAATGCAGCAGTGCCTGGTGCTCCCAGGTCCAGGCTTCACGGCGCTGGTACTCCTCGAACGCCCCGATTTGGGTAAAGGCGAGCCCGCCCTTGCCGGAAGGCCGCAGGCGCACGTCCACCTCGTAGAGACGCCCGGCGGGTGTGTGGACAGTCAGCAAGTGAACGAGTCGCTGCGCAAGCCGCAGGAAAAAGACCTCGTTCTCGACGACCTTCGGCCCGGCCGTGGATTGCCGCTCCCCCATCGAGTCGTAAAGAAACACGAGATCGAGATCCGAGCCATAGCCGAGTTCCATGCCGCCGAGCTTCCCGTAGCCTGCGATCGCGATCCGGGCCTGAGGTTCGCCATAGCGTGCGACCGTGTGCTGCCAGGCGAGCGCAAGTGCCTTCTCAAGGATCAATTCGGCAACGTCCGTGAGCCGGTCGCTGACCTGCATCAAGGGGAGCCGGCCGGTCAGGTCCAGCATCGCGACGCGAAACGTCGCGGCACGGCGGAAATGCCGAAGCGCGTCCACGCGCTGCTCGTCGTCGGAGCCCGCATGCTCGAGCCGCGCGTCGAGTTCCTGTTCGAATTGCGCGCGATCCGGAAGCGTTTCGAACACGCGCGAATCGAGCAGCTCATCGAGCAGGAGCGGATGGGCGGCTACCTGCCGCGCGAGAAAGTCGCCGAGCCCGCAGATCTGCACCAGCCGCCCGAGCGCCTGCGAATTCTCGTTGAGTAGCGCGAGATACGCAGTGCGCCCGCCGATCGCCTCGATGATGCTGAGTAGACGCGACAGTACCTCCTGGCGATCGGTTTGATGGAGGATTCGCGGCAGCAGCGTCGCGAGTCGCCTTTTCCCGTGTTCGTCTAGACGCCTGAAATACGCAGACTGGCGCAACTCAAGCAGCACCCGGGCGGCGGCTACGGCGTCCGCAAATCTGAACTGCGCGATGTCGCCGGCAATCCGATCGAGCGCGGGCTCGGCGGCCCACAGCGACTCGAGAAGCGCGGACGCCGGCGGATCGCCTGCACCCCCGCGGCCAAGGACGACATTCGCGAAATGCGCGCTGACGGCGGTGCGCTGCGTTTCGAGCTCGCCGCTGAACTCCTTCCATTCCGGAAAGCCCATCGCTTTCGCCAACCGTTCGCGCCCGAGCGCGTCGGTGGGCAACGCATGCGTCTGCGCATCCTGGACCATCTGGAGCCGGTTCTCGACGCGGCGCAGGAATTCATAGGCCGCGCGCAATTCGGCGACGGTCGCCGCCGGCAGCAGCTTCGCGCCGGCGAGCCGCGGCAGGGCCGCCTGGAGCGCTGCCGTCTGCAGGCCGGGCTCCGCGCCGCCACGGATCAACTGCTGCGCCTGCACGATGAACTCGATCTCGCGGATGCCGCCCGGCCCCAGCTTGACGTTGTCCTGAAGCTCACGCCGCGCGACCTCGCGCGCGATCATCGCTTTCATCTCCCTCAGGCTTTCGTAGACGCCGAAGTCGAGGTAGCGGCGATACACGAAGGGCCGCACGACTTCGTCGTAGAGCCCGCGATACTTCGCCGCGCCCGTGACGGCGCGCGCCTTGACCCAGGCGTATCGCTCCCAGTCGCGCCCGTGCTGCTGGAGGTAAGCCTCGAACGCAGCGAAGTTCATGACGAGCGGCCCAGGCTCGCCGAGCGGCCTCAAGCGCATGTCCACGCGGAACACGAATCCCTCAGCCGTCCGCTGGTCCAGCAGGCGGATCAGCGCCTGCCCCAGCCGCGTGAAGTACTCCTCATTCGAAACCGGACGCGGCCCATCGGTTTCGCCGCCCTCTGGAAACAGGAAAACGAGATCGATGTCGGAAGAAAAATTGAGTTCTCCGCCGCCGAGCTTGCCCATTCCAACGACAACGAGCTCCTGTGCGTCGCCCCGGGGTGAGCGCGGCGTTCCATGGCGCGCCTCGAGCGCACGCGATGCGAATGCGAGCGCCGAGACGATTGAAGCGTCGGCGAGCGCAGAAAGCTCGCCCAAAACTTCCGCGAGTGGCGCGGCGCCCACGAGGTCGCGCCAGGCAATGCGCACCAGTTCGCGGCGGCGCAGGCGCCGCAGCGTGTCCATGAACACGGCCTCATCGCCCCCGTCGACCAGCAGTGCGTTTGCGAGGCCCGCGATCTCCCCGGGTACGCGTGGCCGATCCAGATCGCCGGCAATGGCCAGCGACTCGACGAGCGCCGGCTCGCGGATGGCAGCCTCGGCGACGAATTCGCTCGCACCGAAGACGCGTTCGGCCCGAGCGGTGATCGCGGGCGGAAGCCTGGAGCCATCGCCGCCGGCCTCGTGCCAGCGAGCCAGCAATTCGCCTGCGCGTTGCTGAAGCGCAGTCATTGCGGCGAGTGCATCACTCGCGTGCCACAAATGTCAGCGTCCCGTCATAGCGGTGGCGCGTATTCGTAAAGCCCTCGCCGTTGCCCCGCTCGTCTTTCCGGTACACCGTCACGGTGTAAGTGACGCCCGCCGCGAGCGGCGGCGCGGGGGCGACTTCGGATCCCGGTGGCGGCACGCCGTAGGTCACTGGCGAGTGCAGGGAATTCTCGTAGCCGCCCGGTCCCTTCGCGTACCAGACCGGGGCCACGAAGCCCTGTTGCTGGATGACGTCGGACCGGTCGCCGTCCTTGTCGCCTGCATAGACCCTAAGTTCGTATGCGGTCGCCGGCGTCCAGCTGATCACCGGCTGCAGCCCCTTGCCGACCGAGATGTCCGGCACCTGGCGCTCGTCGAAGGGATTGCAAGCCGTGGCCAGAAGAATTGCCGCAAGCACGAACACCCGCGGATTCATGTCGAGTAAAGCCTCTCGAGTTCCCTGAGGCGCGGCCTGGCGAACTCTTCGACGGCCTGCAAGAGCGCGCTCGATGCGGCCGCCCGCTTGGAGGCGCTGTCGCCGTCGAACTTCGCATCCCTGCCAAGCGGCGCCTTCGAATTCCTGCCGGCCGCATCGGACATCCGCTTCCGCGTCCCGCCGTCGATCGCAATGGAGAAATGCGGCGCAATGATCTCCCAGACTGCCGAGGGCAGGGACTCATACGGCACGAGGCGGCCGCGTCGCGGATTGAGCCGGGTCGCAGCATCGCCGAGCGCGGCAAACAGGCGCGCGACGTACTCCTCGCGCGAATTCGACGCGCCCTCTGGGTCCACGAACCGCGAAAACTCATTCAGCCAGCCGGGCGGCTGCTTCAGGAGCGAGACACCGACCTCAACCGGATCGCGGACATTCAGGACCCATGGCGCATCCGGAAACGCATCAGCGACGATATCGCAGAAGAGCGTGGTCCAGCTCGTCAGTTTCAGCACATAGGGCTTTCCCGCGTGCCGGGCGAACGCGGTGCTGAGCGACCGGAGTGCCGCAACCAGCTCGCTGCGCGTCCACTTGTGCGGAGGCAGGAGGATTTCGTTGACGGGCAGCGGTTCCGAGTAGACGACGAGCCCGCCGTGCTGTTTCAACAATTGCGAGATCAAGGTCGAACCCGACCGGGCGACGTGAAAGATGATCCCGGCCGGCTCGCAACCCTCGGCGCCCTTGCCGACGTCCTCGCGCGCGACCTGCACGACCGCCTCGCGACCGCCGACCCGCGCGATCGTCTCCTGCATGAAGGCATCCTGGAGTGCCGCCGGTTCGATCTCGCGCAGCGAGAGATACAGGCCGGTCGGGTGAAGGGCTGCGCGCGCAGGCAGCCAGTCCCCTTGAGTCTCATGCATCCCGGCAGCGTTCCTCGACAGGAACGGATTGTCAATGCTAACGTCCCCGCGCCATGCAATTCGCCGATTTCATCGCGCCCTTCGATGCAGGCACGTTCCGCTCGCAGTACTTCGGCCAGCGCCCACTGCACATCCAGGCGAAGGGCGGCAGTCGCCGGAGTCTCCTGCCCTGGGCGCGCTTCAACGAAGTGCTCGCGATCACGCCCTACTGGAACGAAGACTCGCTGAAGGTTTACTTCAAGAGCCGTGCGGCGCTGCGCGAGAACTACTGCGACACGGCGGACCTGCGCGCCGGGACGAGTGCACCGGCGAATCCCGCCAAGGTAAAGGCGCTGCTGGGCCTCGGCGCAAGCCTGATCGCGAACCATCTGCACCGCGTCTGTCCCGAAGTCGCCCAGGTCGCTTCCATGCTCGAGCACGAATTCGCCGCACGCTCGTTTGCGAACGTCTACTGTTCCTTCAAGGGCGTGCAGGCCTTCCAGACACACTACGACCTGCACGACGTATTCGCCGTCCAGGCCGAGGGCGAGAAGACCTGGCGGATCTACGAGTCGAGGGCGGACACTCCTGTGACTCCCCTGCCTCCCGGTGACGAGATCGAGAAGTGGCTGACCGAATCGCGCGGGAAGCTCCTGTTCGAGGCGGTAATGAAGCCCGGTGACATCCTCTACCTGCCGCGCGGCCAGTACCACGACGCCCTAACGGGTGCCCAGGCCTCCTTGCACGTGACTTTCGGCGTGGCGCCGGCAACCGGCCTCTCTGTATTCAAGCTGCTGGAATCCGCGCTGACGAAAGAGAGCGAGTTCCGCGCCTACCTGCCGGATGCGCGTTTGACGGCGGAGTTATCCGCGCGAATCGCAAAGCTCGCTGAGCGCGTGCGCGCCGTGATGAACTCCCCGGCATTCGCAATTGACGTGCTGAACCATCAGCGGGACCTTTCGAGGCCGGCGGCGGACTACGAGCTGCCGTCGCAGCGGCCACCGGCCTGGTATTCGGTTGCACGCCGCGCACAGGTCGTCCGCCGCGACCCGGGTTTCGCGGTCGTCTTCGAGGGCGGCGAAATTCCCGTGGGCGCGACGTACCCGACGATCGAGTGGATCCTCAAGCAGCGCATGTTTTCGATGGACGACGCGCTCGCGCGCCAGCCCGGTGTCGATCGCGCGGCGCTCGCCGCCGACCTCGGGCGCCTCGCGAATGCGGGCGTCATTGTCGAAACCGAGATGCGGTGAGCGACAAGGATTCGATTGAGGCAATCGCGTCCCTCGCGACACGCGCATTCCGTGAGCAGCGCTATCGGGATGCGGCGTCCGGATACGAGCAATGCGCTGCCCTTTCCCCGGAGTCTCCCGTATTCCATTTCAATCTGGGAACCGCACGGGAGAAGCTTGGCGAACTGACAGGCGCGATCGACGCATATCTCACTGCCTATCGACTGAACCCGAAGGATGCGAGGCTCGCGCTGTTCGCGGGTGCGACGCTCGAGGCTGCAGGACGCCGGGTCGACGCAGCGACGCTTTTTTCGCTGGGGGATGACATCGACCCCGCGGTGCGACGCGCAAAAGACCGCCCTGACTTCGATCCTGAGGTCCGTCGCCGCTCGGCGATTGCAGACCGGGTCATGCGGGAGCACTTCACGCAGCTGCATACCGATGCCGTCGCCGAATTCGGGCGGCGCGGGTCCGCGAACCTGTCACGAGTCGCCGGAGCAATCTGGACGCAGACGCACGACGGGCCCGTGCAGTTCCGGACTCCGGGTCAGCAACCGAGCCTCTTCTATATGCCGGACCTCCCGGCCCGCGAATTCACGCCGCGCGAGGGGCTACGCTGGGCCGCCGAGATCGAATCGCACACAGTCGCAATCCGCGACGAGTACCTTGCTGCCGTCGGGGCCGGCACCCAGCTCTCGCCCTATGTTGCCGCCGAGACGCGCTCCCCTGTCTGGCGGGAGTTGCGTGGCAAGCTTGACTGGTCCTCGCTGCATCTCTACAGGATGGCCGAGGAAACACCTCTTGCGAAGCTGTTCCCGAAGACGCTGGCGGCGGTCAAGGCGGCGGACATCGTCCGCATCGAGGGGCGGCCGATGGAGCTTTTCTTTTCCCGCCTGAAGCCAGGCACGCATATCCCGCCGCACCACGGGATCGCCAACAACCGCATCACGGTCCACCTGCCGCTGATCGTGCCCGGGGACTGCTCGATCCGCGTCGGCAACGCCATGCACCACTGGCGCGAAGGCGAGATCGTCGCCTTTGACGACAGCTTCGAACACGAGGCCTGGAATCGTTCGCCCGCCGACCGCGTGGTGCTGATCTTCGAGGCGCACCACCCGGATCTCAGCCGCGAGGAGCGCGAGGCCATCCAGTATGCAATCGAGGTGCGCGGGCGCTGGCTCAAGAAGCGGAGCGTTCCGTCCTGAGGATCGGGATTACCGCGCAGGCTCTTGCATGGGCAGCGGTGTTCGCCGGCCTGGCGTCCTTTGCCCCGGCACAGGCAGGGGAAGCCGTCGACAGCGGACTGGCCGACGTTCTCCCGCGCACCTCGGCCGTGCAGGGCGGCATCGTGACGCTGTCGATCAACGCGCCGGCAGATGCCCGGCCGGTCGCCACGCTCGACGGCGCCCGGGCCATGGTCCTGCGCGACGAAAGTCGCTGGCTGGCTGTCGTCGGCATTCCGCTCGGCACGCCGCCCGGGCGCCATCAGCTGGTCGTGCACGACGGCAGCAAGACCGCACGTATGTCATTTGACGTCGCCGCCAAGGAATACGCGGTCCAGAAGCTGAATGTGCCGCCGGGCCAGGTGGACCTGTCCAAGCGCGACCTCGAGCGCGCCGAGGGCGAAAAGCAGCGGATCCGCAAGGCGCTCGACGGGTTCTCGGACCGCCCGCCCGGCACGTTGAAGCTGTTGCCGCCTGCGCCGGGCCCGCGCTCGAGCTCTTATGGCCTGCGCCGTTTTTTCAATGGCAAACCGCGCAGTCCGCATACCGGCATGGACATCGCGGCCGCGGTCGGTACGCCGGTGCAGGTCGCGGCCGCGGGAATCGTCGCCGACGTCGGTGACTATTTCTTCAATGGCAACACGGTCATCGTCGATCACGGTTCGGGGCTCGTCACGATGTATTGCCACTTGAGCGGCGTCCATGTCGAGCAGGGTCAAAGCGTGGCTGCAGGCGAGCGGATCGGCGATGTCGGCGCGACAGGTCGCGTCACCGGCCCGCACCTGCACTTCGGCGTGACGCTGAACCGGGCGATGGTGGACCCGTCGCTGTTCCTGCCGGACGAGAACCCGGGACCGTAGAAAAAGAAAGGCCCGGGAGTCGCCTCCCGGGCCTTGGTTTGATCAGACTTCGATCACCCCGATGCTTCGTCCCTAGCAGCTCGACTCGGACGGGCAGGTCTTGACTGGGCCGGAACCCGTGCCAGATGCCGTGTACATGATGTTGTGGAAGGCCAGGCGATCGACAAAAGCCGTGCCGTCTTCATCCATCACGAGGTAGGCGGGGCCTATGCCAATGACCTTGTCGCTCGGGTTCGCATCGGCGTACAGCCGCCAGGCCGACTTTACGCCGTCCGAGGTGTACTGCACGTTGTTCACGAAGATCGAACAGCCTGCGAGAGTCCGTCCGGTGAAGTCCGCACGACTCCATTTTGTGTTCTCCGCCATGGGCTCGTTGCAGAAAAACCCGGACAGGAAGGCGGAGTAGTCGTAGGTGCCATCACCGCCTGCGTCGATGTCCACGGAGTAACGAGGAGCGCCGTTGCCGATGTGAACGGATGGTTCCCCAGAAGTGTTGAGGAATTCGAAGGACAGGTTCCTGAGCTGGCCGACCAGCTTTTTCTCGGCGCCAGAGCACTTCGAATAGGCGATAGCGTAGTCGTCGCCGTCTTGACGGAGCACGTGAACGGCCAACCGTGAGTTATTGGCATCACGCGGCGAATCGAACCTCGGGCTTTGCCAAGCGATTACGCCCGTGTCAGAAGTGATAAAAAACAGCTTTTTATTGCATGGATTGGTCGCACTTGCGGGACCGGCCATCACGATGGCCATCGCGCCGAGCGCCAATGAACAAAGTAGTTTCATGAGTAAGTTCCCTATCGTTGTAGCTAGAAAATGAATTTCTCCTTCCTGTCAGAGGTCAACAAATCTTCTTGACGGCCACTGATCTCTTGCCGCATGTGATTACGCCTGACGTGCCGGCATGTAAATGTACCGACGCCTTGACACAGCGACTCTTCGTTTCGATTAAGCCGAATCTCGCCCCTCAAGCACGGCTTTGTCTGTTCGGCACCGTACAAAAAGAAACCCCGCCTCGTGGCGGGGTTTCATTCGGACCGAAGCCGCGAGCGGCTTTACATGTCCATGCCGCCCATGCCGCCCATGCCGCCACCGCCCATTGGCGGATGGTCGTGCTCCTCCTTCGGAGCCTCGGCCACCATCACTTCGGTGGTCAGCAGGAGGCCGGCGACGGATGCCGCATTCTGGAGCGCCAGGCGCGTGACCTTGGTCGGATCCAGGATGCCCATCTCGATCATGTCGCCGTACTCGCCGGTCGCAGCGTTGTAGCCGAAGCTGCCCTTGCCCTCGCGGACCTTGGCCAGCACGACCGAGCCGTCTTCACCGGCGTTCTGCACGATCTGGCGCAGCGGCTCCTCGATCGAGCGCGTCAGGATGCGGATGCCGACGTTTTGGTCTTCGTTGATTCCGGTGAGCTTGTCGAGCGACTTCTGCACGCGAATAAACGCGACGCCGCCGCCCGGCACCACGCCTTCCTCGACCGCCGCACGGGTTGCGTGCAAAGCGTCTTCGAGGCGGGCTTTCTTTTCCTTCATCTCGATTTCGGTGGCCGCTCCGACCTTGATCACGGCAACTCCGCCGGAGAGCTTTGCAACCCGCTCCTGCAGCTTTTCCTTGTCGTAGTCGGAGGTGGCCTCCTCGATCTGGCGGCGGATCTGCTCGATCCGGCCCTTGATCTCAGAGGGCTTGCCGGCGCCGTCGATGATCGTCGTGTTCTCCTTGTCGGCGACGATCTTCTTGGCCCGGCCGAGGTCATTCAGCGTCGCCTTTTCGAGCGACAGGCCGACTTCCTCGGCGATCACGGTGCCGCCGGTCAGGATCGCGATGTCCTTCAGCATTTCCTTGCGGCGGTCGCCGAAGCCCGGCGCCTTGACGGCGCAGACCTTCACGATGCCGCGGATGGTATTGACCACGAGCGTCGCGAGCGCTTCGCCTTCGACGTCCTCGGCCACGACCAGGAGCGGCTTGCCCGCCTTGGCGATATTCTCAAGCAGCGGCAGCATTTCGCGGATGTTCGAAATCTTCTTGTCGTACAGCAGGATGTACGGGCCCTCGAGCTCGCTGGTCTGGTTCTGCGCGCTGTTGATGAAATACGGCGACAGGTAGCCGCGGTCGAACTGCATGCCCTCGACGACTTCGAGTTCGTTGTCGAGGCCCGAGCCTTCCTCCACCGTGATCACGCCTTCCTTGCCGACCTTCTCCATTGCCTCGGCAATCTTCTTGCCAATGGCCTCGTCGCTGTTCGCGGAGATCGTGCCGACCTGGGCGATGGCCTTCGAGTCCTTGCAAGGCTTGGAGAGTTTCTTGAGCTCTTCGACCGCAGCCGTCACGGCCAGGTCAACGCCGCGCTTGACGTCCATCGGGTTGATGCCCGAAGCGACGGCCTTCATGCCCTCACGGATGATCGCCTGCGCGAGCAGGGTCGCCGTGGTCGTGCCGTCACCGGCCTCATCGGAGGTCGACGATGCGACTTCCTTGACCATCTGCGCGCCCATGTTCTCGAACTTATCCTTCAGTTCGATTTCCTTGGCGACGGAAACGCCGTCCTTCGTGATGGTCGGCGCGCCGAAGCTCTTTTCGAGCACGGCATTGCGCCCCTTCGGGCCCAGCGTCGCCTTGACGGCGTTCGCGAGCAGGTTGACGCCGCGGACCAAACGGGTGCGCGCGTCGTCTGAAAATCTGACTTCCTTGGCTGCCATTGGTACTTGTCCTCTTACTTTTCGATCACGGCCATGACGTCTTCCTCGCGCATCACGAGGAGCTCGTCGCCGTCGACCTTGACTTCGGTTCCACCGTATTTGCCGAACAGGATCTTGTCGCCGACCTTGAGGTCGAGGGGACGAACGTTCCCGTTCTCGAGAATCTTGCCCTTGCCAACTGCGACGATCTTGCCGCGGATGGGCTTCTCGGCAGCGGTATCAGGGATCACGATGCCGCCGGGTGACTTGCGCTCTTCATCTTCGCGCTTGACGATCACACGATCATGAAGCGGACGGATCTTCATGGTTCAACACTCCTTGGAAAATCGCCTGTTGGTGCCCGGGAGGGGCCGCAAATGCGGTTAGCACTCTCCCCGGTCGGGTGCTAATGATAGGGCCGGCCAACCCAAATTCAAGCACTCAGTAGCATTGAGTGACAGGAGCTTGTAACAGATTGAAAAATAATGCCTTTCTTTCAACCGTCTTCGCCTCGACGCAGCCTGGGTTTGCGAAACCGGGCAAGCCGTCGCGACAAGCGGGCGGGAGGCCGCTAACCTCCGCGCCATGACGAAATTCAGGATTGCCTCAATCGCGTGTGGCCTCGCGCTTGCGGGCGCCGTCTCGGCGCAGGGTCTGCTCGGGCCATCGACCAACGAGGACCAGTTCCTGCCGGTCGACCAGGCCTTCGTCCTGAGCGCGACGGATGATGGCGGCGAACAAGTCCGGCTCGACTGGCAGGTCGCGCCCGGCTACTACCTCTATCGCCACCGTGTATCGGCCAAGACGGCGACGCCCGGATTCACGCTGGGCGAAATCGCAATGCCGCCCGGAAAGAAGAAGACAGACGAGTTTTTCGGCGACGTCGAGGTTTACTACGACGCGCTGAATGCGACCGTGCCGGTCACGCGGCCGGCCGTTGCGTCGTCGTTCGAGATCGCTGTCAGCTACCAGGGCTGCGCCGACGCCGGCCTTTGCTATCCACCCGTCACCAAGACGCTCGCCATCGAATTGCCGCCGCCCGGCACGCCCTCCAGTACCGATGCGCCTGTAATGGTTTCCGAGCAGGACCGACTGTCGAACCTGATCGCCAACCGCAGCCTGCTCGTGGTCATGGCGACCTTTTTCGGCTTCGGCCTGCTGCTCGCCTTTACCCCCTGCGTGCTGCCGATGATCCCGATCCTGTCGGGCATCATCGCGGGCCAGGGCGAAGCGGCGACGCCGCGCCGCTCCTTCATGCTGTCCGTGGTCTACGTGCTCGGCATGGCCCTCACGTATACGGTGGCGGGCGCGGCCTTTGCGGCCGCAGGCCAGCAGGCGCAGGCGTTTTTCCAACAGCCCTGGATCATCATCCTGTTTGCAGCGCTCTTCGTGGTGCTCGCACTCGCGATGTTCGGCCTGTTCGATCTCAAGATTCCGGCGGCCCTGGAGACGCGGCTTGCCGGCGTATCCGGTCGCCAGAAGTCGGGTAGTTTCGTGGGCACGGCAATCATGGGTGCCCTTTCGGCACTCGTCGTCACCGCCTGTGTCGCGCCGCCGATGGTCGCGGCTCTCGCCGTGATCGGCCAGACCGGCGATGTCCTGCGCGGGGCGCTGGCGCTCTTCGCCATGGCGATCGGCATGGGCTCTCCGCTCCTGCTCGTCGGCGTGGCGGGCGGGCGTTTCCTGCCGCATGCCGGCGTCTGGATGACGACCGTCAAGACGCTTTTCGGGGTCCTTTTCCTCGCTGTCGCGGTCTGGATGCTCGAGCGTGTCCTGCCGGGCTCGCTGACCCTCGCCTTGTGGGCGCTCCTCGTCATCGTCGGCGGCTACTACTTCGGCGGATTCGGCCGGACGGCTGCGGGCGGCGATTCATGGCGCCTGGTGGCACGCGGCCTGGGCCTTGCGGCCATTTTCTGGGGCCTGATCATGATGGTCGGCGCCGCTGCCGGTGGTCACGATCCGTTGCAGCCCCTGCGCGGCGCGGCACTACCCGGCTTAGCCGGTGAGGCCGCCGCAAGAAGCGCCGAGCCATTGCCATTCCGGATGGTTACCTCGATCGAGGAACTCGATCGGGAGCTCGCAACCGCCAAGGCGGCCGGGCAGCCCGTAATGCTCGATTTCTATGCCGACTGGTGCGTGTCCTGCAAGGAAATGGAGAAGTACACGTTCTCGGTGCCGGACGTGCAGAAAGACCTTTCGGGCTTCGTGCTGCTCAAAGCCGACGTCACCGCGAACAGCGATGCCGATCAAGCGCTATTCCGCCGATTCGGCGTCTACGGACCGCCGACCACGGCCTTTTTCGGCGTGCATGGCCGCGAGTGCCGGGCGTTCCGCCTGGTGGGCTTCGTTGGCGCGGATGATTTTCGGTCGCATCTCGCGCGTTTCGGGCGCGAATGCTGACGCCCGGGCGCCAGGAGCGATGGGTTCTCATCGCCCTGGTCGCGCTCGCCGCCGGCGTCGCCGCGTTCTTCGCAAGTCGCGAACTTCTCGCTCCTGAGAAGCCCGCGCTGCCGGCAATCCAGCCGGCGGTGATTCCGGATCAGCGACCCGACATCTCTCTTGCCGATCGCGACGGACGGATGCGCGCCCTTTCCGAATGGAACGGAAAGCCCGCGATCATCAATTTCTGGGCGACCTGGTGCGCACCTTGCCGGCGCGAGATTCCCATGCTGAACGCGCTTGCGGGCGACCCGGCCTACGCGGAGTTTGCGCTGATCGGCATCGCAATCGACTTCCGCGAGGACGTGCTGCGCTACCTGACCAGCACGCCGATCGACTACACGGTCCTGATTGGCGAGCAGGACGGACTGGAAGCCGCCCGCGCCTTCGGAATGGAGTCCATCGGGCTGCCGTTCACGGTCTTCACCGACAAGTGGGACCGGATCGTGACCGTCCATATCGGTGAGTTGCACCGGCCCCAGGCCGACGTCATCCTGTCTGCCGTCCGGGCCGTTGATGCCGGCCAGATCGACCTGAAGTCGGCCCAAGGCCGGATCCGGGCGGAGACGCCGAAAATAAACTAGATTGGCGTAAGATCGACGCCGATCGACACCAGATTGCGGCTAAATCTGGACAAATCGACGATCATCCTGTTGAATTGCGCGGCCAATGCGCCGAATTTTGCTCATCAACGGGCCCAACCTCAATCTGCTCGGCCGACGCGAACCCGGCTGGTACGGGGACATCACGCTCGCCGCCATCGAGGACCGCCTGAAAGCCGAAGCCGCAAAGCGCGACGCGACCGTGGAAAGCTTCCAGAGCAACGCCGAGCACGAACTGGTCGACCGGGTCCAGGCGCTTGCGTCGAGCCCGGTTGATTTCGCCATCGTGAATCCCGGCGCCTATACCCATACGAGCATCGCGCTTCGCGATGCCCTGCTCGCCGTCGCCGTGCCCTTCATCGAGGTGCACCTGTCCAACGTGCACGCGCGGGAACCCTTTCGCCAGCACTCCTATTTTTCCGATATCGCGGCGGGCAGCATCGTCGGCCTTGGAGCGCAAGGCTATGAACTCGCGCTCTTGGCGGCGCTCGACCGTCTCGATCGGCCGTCCGGAGGAAAATAATGGATATCCGCAAGATCAAGAAGCTCATCGAGCTGCTCGAGGAGTCCGGACTCGCCGAAATCGAGATTTCGGAAGGCGAGGAATCGGTGCGCATCGCGCGCTACAGCCAGGGCGTGGCCGTCGTGTCCCAGGGCACGCCGTCACCGGCGCCGGCGCCCGTCGCTGCGCCGGGCACAGCCGCCGCGGCCGCCGCGCGTCCGGGCCCGGCGGCCGCCCAGGTGCCTGCCGCACACGATAAAAACCTGGTCACTGCGCCGATGGTCGGCACGTTCTATGCGTCGCCTGCTCCGGGCGCCAAGTCCTTCGTCGAAGTCGGCCAGGAGGTCCGGGTCGGCCAGGTGCTCTGCATCATCGAAGCGATGAAGATGATGAACCAGATCGAAAGCGAGCGCGCCGGCACGGTCGTCGCCGTGCTCGCCAAGAACGGCGAACCGGTCGAGTTCGGCCAGCCACTGTTCGCGATCGAGTAAGGGATGCTGGACAAGATCGTCATCGCCAATCGCGGCGAGATCGCGCTTCGCATCCTGCGCGCCTGCCGGGAGCTCGGCATCAAGACCGTCGCCGTGCATTCGACGGCCGACCAGAACCTGAAGCACGTACTGCTCGCCGACGAGACCGTCTGCATTGGTCCGCCGCCATCGCGTGACAGCTACCTCAATATGCCGGCAATCATCAGTGCGGCCGAGGTGACCGACGCGGTCGGCATCCATCCGGGCTACGGTTTCCTGTCCGAGAACGCCGATTTCGCCGAGCGCGTGGAGAACAGCGGCTTTGTCTTCATCGGGCCGAAAAGCGAGACCATCCGCCAGATGGGCGACAAGGTCTCCGCGATCCGGGTCATGAAGGAACATGGCGTACCCTGCGTCCCCGGCTCCGACGGTCCGCTGCCCGAGGACCAGGACGAGTGCTTCCGGATGGCCCGCAGCATCGGTTACCCGGTGATCATCAAGGCCTCCGGCGGCGGCGGCGGCCGCGGCATGCGCGTGGTCCACAGCGACGCGACACTCGTCAACGCGATCAATGTCGCGAAAACCGAAGCGCTCGCCGCTTTCGGCAACGACATGGTTTACATGGAGAAATTCCTAGAGAAGCCGCGGCATATCGAATTCCAGGTGCTCGGCGACAATTACGGCAGCGTGGTTTCGCTCGGAGAGCGCGACTGCTCGCTCCAGCGCCGCCGCCAGAAAATCATCGAGGAATCCCCGGCGCCAGGCATCACGGTCAAGCAGCGCGCGGAAATGAGCGAGAAGCTCGTCACCGCCTGCGAGGCGGTCGGATACCGCAGCGCAGGCACCCTCGAGTTCCTGTACGAGGACGGCAATTTTTACTTCATTGAGATGAACACACGGATACAGGTCGAACACCCGGTGACCGAGCTCGTGACCGGCATCGACATCGTCAAGATGCAGCTTCGCATCGCCGCGGGCGAACCGTTGCCCTTCAAGCAGGAGGACATCGTGCTCCGTGGCTGGGCGATGGAGTGCCGCATCAATGCAGAGGACCCGAAGTCCTTCGCGCCCTCACCGGGCCCGGTCCGGCTCTGGCACGCGCCCGGCGGCCCCGGCATCCGCGTCGACAGCCACCTGTACTCGGGCTACGCGGTGCCGCCCTTCTACGACTCGCTGATCGCCAAGCTGATTTCGTATGGCGAGAACCGCGACACCGCCATTGCGCGGATGCGCAATGCCCTCTCCGAGATGGTCGTCGAGGGGATCAAGACGAATGCGCCCCTGCACCAGGAAATTTTCGGGCACTCGGCCTTCCGGCAAGGCGGACTCGACATCCATTATCTCGAGCGACGGCTCGGCCTGAAGTAGAGGGCCGCGAGCGGTCGATGCCCTTCCACCAGCTCGTGATCGAACTCGGCCGCGACGGTCTGGTACGCGCCGAGGACGCCTGCACCCGGCTCGGGGCAATCGCGCTATCGCTCGCGGACGCGGGCGACGAGCCACAGTTCGAGCCCGCACCCGGGACGACGCCTTTGTGGCATGAGATTCGCCTGCGCGCGCTCTTCCCGGAGACGCCAGAGCCGGCACTGCTTGCCGCGACGCTCGAGGCCGTGCTCGGACTGCAGGCGTCCGCAATCCGCATCGAGCATCTCGCCGATCGCGCCTGGGAACGCGAATGGCTCCGGGACTTCCGCCCGATGCGCTACGGCCATCGCCTGTGGGTCTGCCCCGCGGGACAGCGCCCGGCCGAGGCGGCGCCCATCGTGCTCGAACTCGATCCGGGACTCGCCTTCGGTACCGGCACGCACGCGACGACAGCACTTTGCCTCGAATGGCTGGATGCCCAACCGCTTTCCGGCTGGCGGCTCCTCGATTACGGTTGCGGTTCGGGCATTCTCGCGCTCGCGGCGCTCAAGCTCGGTGCCGCCCGTGCCTGCGCCTACGACATCGACCCCCAGGCACTGCTCGCAACGAGGGAAAACGCAGCAAAGAACGGCTTGTCCGGGCGGATCGAGGTGGTTGCGGATGCGTATGACATTGCCGGCCCCTTCGATGTCGTGCTCGCAAACATCCTGGCCAGGCCCCTGACCGAGCTTGCGCCGCGGCTTGCCCTGCACAGCCGGCCGGGCGGCGCAGTCGTTCTCGCCGGCCTTCTCGACAGCCAGGGCGCGGAAGTAGCGCAGGCCTATCGGCCGTGGTTTGATATCGAAACAGCGGCGGTGCGCGATGGCTGGATCCTGCTCTCAGGCCGCCGGCGCTCGGAGTAGGCGTGTATACCCAATGCCCTGATTGTGCGACGGTCTTTCGCGTCACGGCGGAAGCGCTGCGTGCCGCCCAGGGCGACGTGCGCTGCGGCGTCTGCTCGACGAGTTTCAATGCGCTCGAGAACCTGAGCGAACAGGCGTTCAAGTCTGCGCCCAACCCCCCGGATTCGTCGCCGGATGGTTCGATGACCGTCGAGGAGCTGCCGGGCAACGAAAACATCGAGTTGTCATCGCCCGTCGAGCTGTCCGTCGTTCCCCCGCCTGCGGAGACGGACGAAGAACGGGCCCTGGAATTCCACGGCGATGCCGCTGATCTCGACCGGCTGTTCGTCATCGAAGCCCCGGAACCGGTGCATTTCGACCCGGGCACCGTAGCCGCAACGCTTTCTGTCAGCGAGCCGACGAAGGATCTCGACAGCACCGATGAACACCCGATCCTGGTGCTCGACGAACAGGACGAACCGCCCGAAGAGGCCGAGGCAGTCGAGGAACTCGAGGAGTTCGAGGACGCCGGAGAATCCATCGTCCTGGAATCGGAGCCTTCCCCGCCATCACCCGAACCGGCGTCGCAGACAGGCACGCACACGGGCATGCACACGTCGCCCCGAATTCTCATTCCGGATGAAATGCGCAAGCGACTCGCCGAGGAGGCTGCCGCACGAGCAGCCGCGGCCCGGGAGTTCGAACCGCAGGACTCGGTCGAGTTTTTTTCGCAACGCTGGCCCTGGGTCGCCGGCGTTGCCGTCCTGGCCCTGCTGTTTGCGATCCAGGTCATCCACAGCCAGCGCAACGAACTGGTCAAGAGCCCCGGCCTCGGGCCGCTGGTCGCGGCAGCCTATGACTTCTTCGGCCTGACGCTCCTGTCCCCGTCGGATCTGTCCGCGTATGAGCTGCGCCAATGGGGCGCGGCCAGCGACCCGAACGAAGCAAACCGCCTGTTGCTTCGCGCGAGCATCGTCAACCGCGCGACCTACGCACAACCCTTCCCCTTGCTGCGCCTGGTACTTCAGGATCGATTCGGCGGCACGCTCGGCATGCGGGACATCGGGCCGGCGGACTATTTGCCGGGTGCCGCCGCACAAGGCTTCCTGCAGCCGGGCGAGCGTGCGGACGCCGTGATCCGCATCGTGGACCCGGGCAAGGAGGCGGTCGGATTCGAGCTCGACATCTGCCTCCCGGCTCCGGGCGGCGTGCGCTGCGCCAACCAGATCAAGACCGCCCGGCAATGAAGATCGGTCATTTCACACTCGGGGCGCCGCTCGCGCTCGCGCCGATGGCGGGCGTTACCGACCTGCCGTTTCGGCAGCTGTGCCGCCAGATGGGCGCGGGAATCGCGGCTTCGGAAATGGTGACCTCCGACGTCCGGCTCTGGAATTCGTCCAAGTCGCGGCATCGACTCGACCATCGCGGTGAGCCCGAGCCGCGGGTGGTGCAGATCGCAGGCTACGACGCGGAGATGATGGCCGAGGCCGCGCGGATGAACGTCGAACTCGGCGCCCAGGTCATCGACATCAACTTCGGCTGCCCGGCAAAGAAAGTCTGCAATCGTGCCGCCGGCTCAGCCCTCATGCGCGACGAACCGCTCGTGCGGCAAATTCTCGCCGCGGTCGTCACTGCGGCCGGCGTCCCGGTCACCCTTAAGACGCGCACGGGCTGGGACCGCGGCAACCGCAACGCAGTTTCCATCGCCCGCATTGCGGAACAGGAAGGCATCGCCGCAATCGCCGTTCACGGCCGCACGCGGGAAGATTTCTTCCAGGGCGAGGCCGAATACGAAACCGCCGCGGCCATCAAGCGCGCCGTCCGCATCCCCGTATTCGTCAACGGCGATATCGATTGTGCTGCCAAGGCATTGAAGGCGCTGGAACAAAGCGGCGCCGACGGCGTGATGATCGGGCGCGGGGCGCAAGGCCGGCCCTGGATCTTTCGCGAACTGCGCGCGGGACTCGCAGGCACGATGGCCGCGCCGCCTTTGCTCGATGAGGTCCGTGCTATCATGCTTAGGCACCTCGAGGCGCTTTATTCGTTTTATGGCGAGATGAAAGGTGCCCGCGTGGCGCGCAAGCATCTCGGTTGGTATTGCCGTCTTCATCCGGCGGTCGGACACTTGCCAGCCGCGCTGTTGACGACGGAATGCGCGAGGGAGCAGCTTTCGCTCACGAGCGAATTCCTGTCAGGACTGATCGGCCGCGTTGCGCGGGCAGCCTGACCGACAACGATGACGACGGATTCGGGGACCCATTGGCAATGACCGCGAAGAAACGGGCGCAGACGTCGCGCCGTCCGCAGCTATCCCGCCCGATCAATGGGCATTCCCGCGATATACCGCTCCGCGACCACACCGAGCAGGCGCTCTGCACCTATTTCGACAGCCTGAACGGCCATCGGCCCGGCCGGCTCTACGATCTCGTGTTGCGCGAGGTGGAATTGCCGCTGTTTCAGGCCGTCATGGACTACGCCGACGGCAACCAGAGCCGCGCGGCGACTATCCTCGGCATCAATCGCGGCACCTTGCGCAAGAAATTGCGCGAATACGGGCTCGCTTCCTGAGCTAATGACGCTGCCGAACGCCCGGCGGGCGTTGCTTTCCGTGTCCGACAAGACTGGCATCGTCGAGCTCGCTCGCGAACTGCGGCAGCTCGGCTTCGAGCTCATCTCGACCGGCGGAACGGCACGCGCGCTTGCAGCCGCGGGCATTCCGGCGACCGAAGTCGCAGAGGAAACGGGCTTTCCGGAGATTATGGACGGCCGCGTGAAGACGCTGCATCCCCGGATCCACGGCGCCCTGCTCGGCCGGGGCGGCCAGGATGACCAGATCATGCGCGAACACGGCATCCGGCCGATCGACCTGCTCGTCGTCAATCTCTACCCTTTCGCAGAAACGCAGTCCATCGAGAACATCGACGTCGGCGGCCCAGCCATGCTTCGAGCGGCGGCGAAGAATCACGAGCGCGTGACGGTGCTCGTCGATCCCGTGGACTATCCCGGCGTGCTTGCAGAGCTTCGCGCGGGCGCGGTTTCCGGCAAGACGCGCCGGCGTCTCGCGGCCAAGACCTTCGCACACACGGGGCAGTACGACGCGATGGTTTCGGCGTGGCTGCGAAAACAGGCGCAGGACGATGCCTTTCCCGACGCGCTGGCCGCGGGCTTTCGCAGGAAGCAGGACCTGCGCTATGGCGAGAATCCGCATCAGGCGGCTGCCTTTTATGCAGACCCGCTCGCAACGGCTCCGTCGGTCTCGACCGCGACCCAGCTGCAGGGCAAGGAGCTTTCCTACAACAACATTGCCGATGCGGATACCGCGATCGAGTGCGTGCGCCAGTTCGATGCGCCCACCTGCGTCATCGTCAAGCACGCCAATCCCTGTGGCGTCGCAACGGCTGCGGGGACCCTTGAGGCCTATGTCCGCGCCTACGAGGCGGATCCCACATCCGCGTTCGGCGGCATTATCGCGTTCAACCGCCCGGTCGATGCGAAGACAGCGGCCGCCATCGTCGAGCGGCAGTTCGTCGAAGTGGTCGCGGCGCCGGACTACGCTCCCGATGCACTCGAAGCGTTCGGCTCGAAGCAGAATGTCCGCGTGTTGCGGACCGGACCACTCGACAGCAACTCGCCACGTATGGTCGAGTTCAAGTCGGTTGCCGGCGGCCTGCTCGCCCAGGGGCGCGACGACGGCACGATCGATGCGTCGATGCTCCGCACGGTTACGCGGCGTGCGCCCGATGCGGCTGAACTTGCCGATCTGCTGTTCGCCTGGCGCGTCTGCAAGTATGTCAAGTCCAATGCCATCGTGTTCGCGCACGACGGCCGCACGATCGGGATCGGGCCGGGCCAGACAAGCCGTGTCGTCTCGACGCGAATCGCCGCGATGAAGGCGGCGGACGTTCAACTCCCAGTCGAAGGCAGCGTGATGGCCTCCGACGCATTCTTTCCGTTTCGGGACGGCCTGGACGCCGCGGCCACACTCGGCATCCGCGCCGTGATCCAGCCGGGCGGCTCCTTGCGCGATGCCGAGGTCATCGCCGCTGCGGATGAGCGCGACATCGCGATGGTCTTCACCGGCATGCGGCACTTCCGTCACTGAGCGCGCAGTGAGAGTCCTCGTCATCGGCGGCGGCGGCCGTGAACATGCATTGGCATGGAAGTTCGCGCAGTCTCCCCGCGTCTCCGAAGTGCTGGTCGCGCCGGGCAATGCCGGTACTGCAATCGAAAAGAAATGCCGGAATGTACCCGTCTCCGCCATGGACGTTGCCGGACTCGTCGCCCTGGCGCGTGTCGAGCGTGTCGACCTGACCGTCGTCGGGCCTGAAGGTCCGCTGGTCGCCGGCGTCGTCGACGCCTTCGAATCCGCCGGCCTCGCCTGCTTTGGGCCGAGGCGCCTCGCCGCGCGCATCGAAGGCAGCAAGCGGTTCACCAAGGAATTCCTGAAGCGCCACGGCATTCCGACCGCACGCTATGCAGCATTCACGCAGGCGAACTTCGACCCCGCCGTGATCCGGGCGCAGCGCCCGCCGATCGTCGTCAAGGCGGACGGGCTCGCCGCGGGCAAGGGCGTCATCATCGCCGCGAGCGCGGACGAGGCGATACGCGCGGCCGAACAGATGTTTGCAGGCAGCTTCGGCGATGCGGGCCGCGTCGTCGTCGTCGAGGAGTTCCTCGAAGGCGAGGAGGCGAGTTTCATCGTCATGGCGGACGGCGAACACGTGCTGCCGCTCGCAACCTCACAGGACCACAAGCGGCTCCTCGATGGCGACAGGGGGCCGAACACCGGGGGGATGGGCGCCTATTCCCCGGCACCGGTCGTCACGCCCGCGCTGCACGAACGCATCATGCGAGAAGTGGTCGCACCGACGCTTGCCGGCCTCGCCGCCGAGGGCATGCCGTACACGGGTTTTCTCTACGCGGGAATCATGATCGCGCCTGACGGCACCCCCAACGTGCTCGAATTCAACTGCCGGTTCGGCGACCCGGAAACGCAGCCGATCATGGCCCGGCTCACGAGCGACCTCACGACGCTCTGCGAGGCGGCGCTCGCGGGACGGCTGCACGAGGTGCATGCCGAATGGGATCCGCGCGCGGCGCTCGGTGTCGTGCTCGCGGCCGGCGGCTATCCGGATGAGCCGCGCGCGGGCGATGCCATCACCGGCCTCGACAGGGCGGCGGCCTTACCCGGCAAGATCTTTCACGCCGCCACGCGCCAGGACGGCCAACAGATCGTGACGGCGGGCGGCCGCGTGCTCTGCGCGGTCGGGCTCGGCGAGCGGGTCCTTGACGCACAGCGCGCGGCCTACGCCCTCGTCGATTGCGTGAAATGGGATGGCATGCAGTTCCGACGCGACATAGGCTGGCGTGCGCTATGAGCCGGATACACCTGCGCCGCAGCCACGACCTCACGGCGAAGGCCGCGCGAAAGAAGGTGGAGCGCATGGCCGCTGCGCTCACCAAGCGATTCGACGCCGAGTGCCAGTGGAAAGGCGACGTGCTCTCGATCAAGCATTCGAACGTCAACGGAAAGGTCGTCGTCGGCAAGGACGATATCGTGGTCGAGGCGACGCTCGGGTTCCTGCTCGCGATGTTCCGCGACCGCGTGGACGAGGAACTGGTCCGCATCCTCGACGCGGAGTTTCCCGAAGGGAGCGCCTAGGCCGGCGGACGGACGAGGATCGGCCAGGTCAGCGTCGACTCGACATTGACGCCATTCCGGCGCGCCGGCACGAATATGAGCCTTTGCAGGATGCAGATGCCCGCCGCATCGAGCGAGTCGTCACCGCTCGTCGCCACGACCTCGGCCTTGCGCACGCGACCGCCGTCGGTCACGGTGATCCGGTAATTGATCTTCACCTGGTCGCTGCGGCCGGCCGGATAGCATTGGCGGTAGGCATCGAAAATCTGCCCGTCGCTCGAGCGCACCGTCGGGGCGTCCAGCCGGACGCGCTCGTGCGGATTGCGCGAAAGATTGAAGTCGACCGGGACGAGAACCCAGGATTCCACGGCTTCAAGGTTGAGCCGCGCCGGAAAGAAATCCAGGCGCTCCTTGAGGCAGCGCGCCGCCTCCTCCATCCACGGCAGCACGCCCTCCGGCAGTACGGTCTCAACGACACGCCCGTCCTTCCCGACCTTGACCAGGAGGTCGAGCTTGCCCTCATAAGCCGAATTCAATGAGACGAGTGGCTGGATGGCGGGCTGGCAGTAGGCAATCGCGCGTTGCAGATCCTGCCGCAACTGCGGCGGCGTCGGAAATCCGACGGCAATCGCGACCTTTCCTGCGACGGGCTGGCCGTCCTTCAGGGCCGGCTCGAACTTCATGGTCACCGCGACGCATTGTGCGGCAGCCGCCAGCGGCTCCGGAGTGCCTGGTTCGGTGACCGCGCCGGTGACGTGGCCGTCGGCATCGACCGATACGGTCACCTTCGCCTCACCCGTGACTTCACCTTCGCGGCTGTGCAGGCGAAAGCAATTGTCAGTCGCGTTGCTCGGGCTGCCCAAGGCGCGAGGCGGTCGCGTATCGGCGCCGAATGCGGCGGCCGCTGACAGACACAGTGCGGCGCAACAGACAAATCTGCGCATAGCCATGCACCGACATCATATGTCCTGGCTGGCCGCCTTGGTCGCGCTCGGCGGCTGCGGTGGCGAGGCCCAGTTGCAGGTCGCGGACGGCACCGGCCCTGACCCCAGGCTGCCGGATCCCGACATGTCACTCATTCCGACTGTGAACATCGCCCCGGCTGTCGGCTGGGCGGATGGCAGCCGGCCGGTCGCCACCGGCGGAACCGAGGTCGTCGCCTTCGCGGACGGACTCGACCATCCCCGCTGGCTGTACGTGCTCCCGAACGGCGACGTGCTCGTGGCCGAGACGGCCGCCCCCGAACGGCCGGAAGACGGCAAGGGCCTCAAGGGTTTCTTCATGCGCAAGACGATGGAGCGCGCGGGCTCGGCCGTGCCGAGCGCCAATCGCATTACCCTGCTTCGGGACCGCGATGGCGACGGTCGCGCCGATCAGCGGTCGGCACTGCTGACGGGACTCAACTCGCCATTTGGAATGGTGCTGGTGGGCGACGCGCTCTATGTCGCAAATACGGACGCGCTCTTGCGGTTTCCCTACCGGACCGGCGATACGACGATCTCCGAGCGCGGTGCCAAGGTCGCGGACCTGCCCGGCGGAAAACTGAACCATCACTGGACCAAGAACGTCATCGCAAGCCCGGACGGTTCCAGTCTTTTCGTGACGGTCGGCTCCAACAGCAACGTGGCTGAGAACGGCATCGACCAGGAGCACGAGCGCGCGGCAATCCTTGAGATAGACGCGCAAACGGGTGCGCGGAAGATCTACGCATCGGGTCTCCGGAATCCCAACGGCCTCGTCTGGGAGCCGACGACCGGCATGCTCTGGACTGTCGTGAACGAGCGCGACGAGCTCGGCAGCGACCTCGTGCCGGATTACCTGACTTCCGTCCGCGAAGGCGGCTTCTACGGCTGGCCCTACAGTTATTACGGGCAGGTCGTCGATGATCGAGTGAAACCGCCGCGCCCTGACCTGGTCGCAAAGGCGATCAAGCCCGACTACGCGCTCGGGCCGCATACGGCCTCGCTAGGCCTCGCACTCGCAGAGGGTGCGAAGCTAGGCGCGCGTTTCCAGAACGGCATGTTCATCGGCCAGCACGGCTCATGGAACCGGGAGCCGCTCTCCGGCTACCGGGTGATTTTCGTGCCGTTCATGGGCGGCAAGCCTTCCGGGGCTCCGATCGATGTGCTGACTGGCTTCGTTGACGGCGCCGGCAATGCGAAAGGCCGGCCCGTCGGTGTCGTCGTGGACAAACAGGGCGGATTGCTCGTGGCCGACGACGTCGGCAACGTCATCTGGCGGGTCAGCGCCCGCGGCTCCGAGCATCAGGCGTCAAACAACCGATAGGGAGCGCTACGCATGTTCACCACTGCCGTTCTCTTGATCGCGCTCGGCGCGGTCGTTGGCCTCTACATGGCGATTCAGCATTTCAAGGGTCGGACGCCGCCGAAGGCGGGCGTCGCGATTCTCCACGGGCTGCTCGCGGTGTCCGGCGTGATCGTGCTGCTGCTCGGTGTCTGGGAGATTGGCTTCGGTACCGCGCATACCTGGGCGCTCCTGCTGTTCGGGCTCGCGGCGCTCGGAGGCCTCTACCTGGTCAGCCATCACATGCGGCAGCGGCCATTGCCGAACGGCTTGATCGTGATCCACGGGCTTGTGGCGGCGGTCGCTTTCCTCGTGCTGCTGACGGCGGTCTATCTGGTTCCGTAGTGATATTCTTGCCCCGCAGGGGGTATGAAGAGATTCCTTGGAATCCTGGGCTGGTCGCTGGCCGCGATCGTCGGCATCGCGGTCATCGCCTATGGCATTGCCTGGGGGGTGGCGAAATCCCGCTACGACCGGCAGTGGGTCGCACATGAGGCCGCCTTTCCGATCCCCTTCCCGCTCAGCGATGCCGAGCTGACCGCGCTGCGGGAGGAACGCATCGCGGCCGGTGCATCGGCGGAGGACGCCCTGGCGGGAGTCGATCTCGAGGCCCTCGCGCTCTCTCGTGCGACGGCTCGCGGCAAGCATCTGATCGAAAGCCGGGTTTCCTGCAATTTCTGTCACGGCGCGGATTTCGGTGGCCACGCAGTCGTCGACGTCCCAATCGTCGGCCGCTGGATCGCTCCCAACATTACCGAAGGCAAAGGCAGCATCACGCTGGGCTACACGGCTTCGGACTGGGACCATGCAGTCCGGCACGGACTGCGCCGCAATGGCCGAAGTTCGTCGATGCCGGCTATCGACTTCGTCAATCTCTCGGATCGCGAATTGTCGGACATCGTCGCCTACATCCGGAGCCAGCCACCCATCGACCGGAATCTCGGTCCCGTGAAATTCGGCCCCATCTTCACATTCATGACCGCGATGGATTCCGGCGCTTTCTCTGCCAGCACGATCAATCACCAGAAGACGCACGCCATCGATCCGCCGGCTTCCGCGCCGACCGTCGAATACGGCGAGCACCTCGCGCAGGTGTGCCGCGGCTGCCATGGCGAGCGTCTGTCGGGCGGCAAGCTCCAGGGCGACCCGCACATGCCGATCGTTGCGAACCTGACGCCGCATGCGACCGGGCTCATCGACTGGACCGAAGCCGACTTCATCCGCGCCATGCGCGAGGGCAAGCGCAGGGACGGAACGGCGATTTCCGAGTTCATGCCCTGGAAAGCATATGCACAGATGGGCGACACGGAGCTGCGCGCGATGTATGCGTACCTGCGGACGGTGCCGCCGCTCGAGAAAGGCAACCGCTGACGGGGTGATCAGCCTTCGGTCTTCGAAAGCCTTCGCTGCGCTCGATCAAGATCAACCGCCCGCCAGAGATACCACGACGCCGTAGTCCGGTAAGGCGCCCAGCGCTCGCCGAATTTCTCGAGCGCCCTGGGCTTCGGCATCGTACGCTTGCCGTAGGCAATGCGATAACCCATGCGGACGCCGTAGTCGTCGACCGGCAGAACGTCGGGCCGTCCGAGCGTGAACATCAGGAACATCTCGACCGTCCAGCGCCCGACGCCGCGCGCCTCGATCAGCCTCTCGATGATCGCATCGTCCTTCATCCGCGCGAGCGCGCGTCGCGGCGGAATCGTGCCGTCGAGCGTCTTCGCCGCGATGTCCTTGAGTGCGGCCGACTTGGCGCGCGAGAAGCCGACGCCGCGCAATTGTTCGTCGGGCGTCGCGACCAGGAGGGCGGGCTCAGGGCAGCCGCTGCCGCCGTAGAGCGAGTAGAAACGGCCGAGGATCGTGTTTGCAGCCTTGCCGGTGAGCTGCTGGTGTGCGACGGCGCGCACCAGGGCCTCGTAAGGCCCGAGTGCGCGTTCAGGCCTGGGCTGGTAGGGGCCGGCGCGGCGGATGAGCTGCGCCATCACCGGATCGCGCCGGCGAAGGTGGCGCAGCGCGTCCGTCATCCGCGCTTCATCGAATCGAAGAACTCCGCGTTGGTCTTCGTATCCTTCATCTTGTCGATCAGGAACTCGACCGCCGCCAGCTCGTCCATCGGATGGAGGAGCTTCCGGAGGATCCACATCTTGGCAAGCTCGTCCGGCGCCGTGATCAACTCCTCGCGGCGCGTGCCGGAGCGGTTGATGTTGAATGCCGGGAACACGCGTTTCTCGGAAATGCGCCGGTCGAGGTGGATTTCGCTGTTGCCCGTGCCCTTGAATTCCTCGTAGATCACGTCGTCCATGCGCGAACCGGTGTCGATGAGCGCAGTCGCAATGATCGTCAGCGAGCCACCCTCCTCGACGTTTCGCGCCGCGCCGAAGAAGCGCTTCGGGCGCTGCAGCGCATTCGCGTCGACGCCGCCCGTCAGCACCTTGCCGGAGCTCGGCACGACCGTGTTGTAGGCCCGCGCAAGGCGCGTGATCGAGTCGAGCAGGATCACGACGTCGCGCTTGTGCTCGACGAGGCGCTTGGCCTTCTCGATCACCATTTCCGCCACCTGCACGTGCCGGCTCGCGGGTTCGTCAAAGGTCGAGGCGACGACTTCTCCCTTCACCGTGCGCGACATCTCGGTCACTTCCTCGGGCCGCTCGTCGATCAGGAGCACGATGAGGTAGAGGTCGGGGTGGTTCCAAGTGATGGAAGTCGCGATGTTCTGCAGGAGCATCGTCTTGCCGGCCTTCGGCGGCGAGATGATCAGGCCGCGCTGACCCTTGCCGAGCGGAGCCATCAGGTCGATCACGCGGGCCGTCAGGTCCTCGGTCGAGCCATTGCCGCGTTCGAGCTTGAGGCGCTTGGTCGGATGCAGCGGCGTCAGGTTCTCGAACAGGAGCTTGTGGCGCGCGGATTCCGGCGTGTCGAAGTTGATCTCGCCGACCTTGAGGAGCGCGAAGTACCGTTCCCCGTCCTTCGGCGGGCGTATCAGGCCCGAGATCGAGTCGCCGGTGCGGAGATTGAAGCGCCGGATCTGGCTCGGGCTCACATAGATGTCGTCGGGCCCGGCGAGATACGAACTGTCCGAGGAGCGCAGGAAACCGAATCCGTCCTGGAGGATTTCGAGCACGCCGTCGCCGTAGATGTCCTCGCCGCCACGCGCGTGCGTCTTCAGGATCGAGAAGATGACGTCCTGCTTGCGCTGGCGGGCCATGTTCTCGAGTCCCATGGACTCGGCCATGGTGACGAGCTCGTGGACCGGCTTCGTCTTGAGCACCGTCAAGCTCATGGCACTGCGGGATGCAGCGAGCTCCTCCGGCGAAATGATGTCCGCTTCGCCGCCCTCCATCACGTGATCATCCACCGGCAGCCCTTCCTGCCCGTGCCGTGGACCACCACCGCCGCGATTGCGATGCCCCTTCTGGCGATTGCGCGCCTGGTTGCCGAGATAGCCCCTCACAGGTGCTGGTCCAGCAGGGCCGCCAGCTTCGACTTCCCGACCAGGCCGACCTGCTGCGCCTCGGGCGCGCCGTTCTTGAACAGGATCAGCGTCGGGATGCCGCGCACGCCGTACTTCACGGGCGTGTGGCGGTTGTCATCGATATTGAGCTTCGCCACCTTCACCCGGCCCGCGTAGTCTTTCGCGATGTCGTCGAGAATCGGGGCAATGGCCTTGCAGGGACCGCACCATTCAGCCCAGAAATCGAGCAGAACGGGCGTTTCGGACTTGAGGACGTCGGTATCGAACGTCGCGTCGGTCGTATGGACGATATTGCCGCTCACGCGGGAGTTTCTCCTGGTCTTGAAGTTGATCGGTGACGGGCGAATGCCCGATACGGCACAATGTTTGGCGCGGTAGGGGGCGTTACGTGCGGGAGTCCGCACCGCTAAGGTGCTTTTGTAGCGCGTCGGAGGTTAATTTTCAAGTGATGAGCGTCAAAGTAGTAAACCGGTGACACAACAGCAATTTTCGGACCTTTCCTTCACTGGCCTCCATTTGCCCGAATCAGTAGCCCGCGGAGTCGCCGATGCGGGCTTCGAGCGTTGCACGCCGATCCAGGCTGCGGCACTGCCAAAGGCGCTCGCGGGGCTCGATGTCGCGGGCCAGGCACAGACCGGCACCGGCAAGACCGCCGCATTCCTGGTCGCCCTCTTCGCCCACCTGCTGCGTTATCCGGCATCCGCGGGACGGCCAGGGACTTCGCCGCGTGCGCTGATCCTGGCGCCGACGAGAGAACTCGCGATCCAGATCCATCGGGACGCCGAGATCCTGGTCCAGTACACGGGGCTTACGCTCGGCCTCGCATTCGGTGGCGTGGATTACGACAAGCAGAGGCGCACGCTCGAAGCAGGCGTCGACGTCCTGATCGGCACGCCGGGCCGGATCATCGACTTCTTCCGGCAGCATGTATTCGACCTGCGCCACGTGCAGGTCATGGTCCTCGACGAGGCCGACCGCATGTTCGACCTCGGCTTCATCAAGGACATCCGTTTCCTGCTGCGCCGCCTGCCGGACCCGCAATACCGCCTGAACATGCTGTTCTCCGCGACGCTCTCGCATCGCGTACTCGAGCTCGCCTACGAGCACATGAATGACCCGGAGCTGATCCGCATCGAACCCGAACGCATCACCGCGGAGCACGTACGGCAGGTGATCTACTACCCGGCGATGGAGGAAAAGGCCTCGCTGCTCGTGCACCTGATGCGCAAGGGCGCCGCCACGCGCACGATGGTATTCGTCAATACCAAGCGCCTTGCCGAGCGCCTTGAACGCCTGTTGCGGGCGAATGGCGTGGCGGCGGCAGCTATGTCCGGCGACGTGCCGCAGAGAAAGCGCATGCGGATGCTCCGCGAGTTCCACGAGGGCAAGCTCGCGGCGCTCGTCGCGACCGACGTCGCCGCGCGCGGCCTGCATATTCCCGACGTAAGCCACGTCGTCAACTACGACCTGCCTCAGGACCCCGAAGACTATGTCCACCGCATCGGTCGCACGGCGCGTGCCGGTGCGGCCGGTGATGCGGTCAGCTTCGGCTGTGAGCAATACGTCGAATCGCTGCCGGAAATCGAGGCGTTCATCGGGCAGCGAATCCCGGTCGGCAGCTACGATCCGGCCGAGTTGCCGTACCTGAAGTCGGCGCACCACGCGCCCCGCTCCTACGGCGATGAAGAAGACGTCGGTCCTCCGCCGAGCCAGATTCACCGGCAACCAGCCAGGCAGGGCCAGCCGGGACCGAGAAGGCGTCGACAGCGTCCCGCGCGCTAGACCCCGGCAGCGGCCGGCACGAGACCCGTGGCCAGGTCCTGCACCGACTCGATGCCAGGAAACTCGATCGGCGCGCGCATCGGCGCACGTCGCACGGGACGGCGCACGGCGTAGAGCCATCGGATGCCGTGCACGCCCGCTGCACGCAGGACCGCTGGACTGTCGTCGGCAAAAAGCGTCCGCGCCGGATCGAACGATTCGCGCGCCGCAAGCCGCGGCCAGAACGCCGCGCTTTCCTTAGGCTCGCCGAATTCGTGCGACGTATACACGGCGTCGAAGCGGCTGCGGATGCCGAGATGCGCGTCCTTGATCGCAAAGATCTCGGGATGGGCGTTGGTGACGAGCACCAGCCGCCGTCCGGCGGCACGCACCTTTGCGAGGAAGGCGCGCGCCTCGGGCAGCCAGTCGATCTGGTGCCGCATCGCACGCTTCAGCGTCACGATGTCGAGCGACAGGGCCCGGCTCCAGTAGTTGACGCAGTACCAGTCGAGCGTGCCCACGGTCGATTCGTGAATCGGCCGCATCAGGCGGTGCGCCTCTTCCACCGAAACGCCGCGGCTTTCGGCAAACCGGCGCGGAAGGAGATCGCCCCAGAAGTGATTGTCGGCACCGAGGTCGAGCAAGGTGCCGTCCATGTCGAGCAGGACGGTATCGATCGACTGCCAGTCAGGCGAATGGGCGCTTCCCTGCACGCGCCTATGATATAACGCGCCCCTTTCCGGAGCTGAAATGACATCCGACCCGAACCAGTTGCTGCTCGAAGTGACCGCGCTCGCACGCGAGGCGGGACGCGCAATTCTCGAGGTCTACGCGTCGTCGTTCAGTGTCACGGAAAAAGAGGACCGCTCTCCGCTGACCGAGGCGGACCTGCGATCGGAGCGGCTGATACTGGCTGGCCTGCGGCGGATTGCTCCTGAGATCCCGGTCCTCTCCGAGGAATCCGCCCAGGTGCCTTATGCGACGCGCCGGGAATGGAGCAGGCTCTGGGTCGTGGATCCGCTCGACGGGACGAAGGAATTCGTGCAGCGAAACGGCGAATTCACCGTGAACATTGCGCTCGTCGACAACCACCGGCCCGTGCTCGGCATCGTGCACGCCCCCGTGCTCGAGCGCGATTACTTCGCCTGCGAAGGCATCGGGGCCTTTCGCACGGACCCAAAGAAGGCGGCGCAGCCGCTCCGGGTTGCGAAGCGCGGAACCGGGCCCGTGCGCGTGGTCGGCAGCCGCTCGCATCGCGGCAGCTCGCTCGACGCATTCCTCGCGCGTGTCGGCCCGCATGAATTCGTCGAGGTTGGAAGTTCATTGAAGCTCTGCCTCGTCGCCGAAGGCCAGGCCGACGTCTATCCGCGCCTCGGCCCCACGAGCGAATGGGACACGGCGGCGGGACAATGCGTGCTGGAACAGGCGGGTGGCGTGGTCGTCAAGCTCGACGGCGAGCCGTTGGACTACAACGCGCGCGAGGAAGTGCTCAACCCGCATTTCGTGGGCATCGCCGATACGGACGTCGACTGGCTCGCGATGATGCGATGACCTGGGAGCTCCTGATCGGGGTTGCCCTGCTCGCGGCGCTGGCGGGCTTCTGGCACTCGAGCCTCGCTGCGCGCGAACTGGCGAATCGCGTCGCGATGGAAACCTGCGCAAACGCCAACGTCCAGATGCTGGACGGCACGGTCGCGATCCATCGCCTGCGCCTCGTGCGTTCAGGGGACGCGCCACTCTCCTGGCATCGCACCTACGTCTTCGACTACACGACGGACGGATTCAGCCGCCAGCGCGGCTTCGTGGTCCTGACGGGCGACACGATCGACACCGTGGGCCTTGGCCCTCGAGCCGTATGAACATTCCCTCGCCCGTCGACCTGCACCTGCACTCGACTGCTTCGGACGGAATGCTTAGCCCGGAAGCGCTCGTCGCGCACGTGGCCGGCTGCGGCGTCCGCCTCATGGCGCTCACCGATCACGACACGGTCGCGGGTGTCCAGGCGGCGGCCGGCGCCGCACGCGCGCACGGCATCGGCTTCGTCGCCGGCGTGGAACTCTCCGCAGCCTGGCGGGGCAGGGCTCTGCACGTGCTCGGCCTCGCAATCGACCCCTGCGCGCCGGTGCTGACGCGCGCGCTTTGCGGCCAGCGGGCGCTGCGCGAAGAGCGCGCGGAACGGATCGCCCGGAAGCTCGATGCCGCGGGAGCGCCTGGCCGCGAGGCGCTCGCAGGCATCCGCGGCAACGGCAGCCTGCCGACGCGCACCCACTTCGCCCGCGCGCTCGTGGCCCTGGGTGCGGCAGCCGACTGCGGCAAGGCATTCGACCGCTGGCTCGGTCGTGGCAAGCCCGGCCATGTCGCGAGCGCCTGGCCGACGCTCGAGGAAGCGACGGCGTGGATCGTCCAGTCCGGCGGCAAGGCCGTCATCGCACACCCGATGCGCTACCCGCTATCGGCCGGCGCGCGGCGCGAGCTCTGTGCCGAGTTTGCGGCTGCCGGCGGCTGCGGCATCGAAGTGGTCACGGGCGGCGGGGGCGTCCGCGACCGGGAGCAGGCCATTTCGCTGGCGGTGCGCTGCCGGCTCGAAGGCTCGGTCGGTTCCGACTTCCACGATCCCGCAGTGCCGTGGAATCCTCCAGGTCGATTGGCTAAGCTTCCCTCATCGATCCGGCCTGTTTGGTCCGGTTTCCTGCCAGAATGACCGACGAAGACAAGGTCAATACCCAGCTGTTCGAGCGGATGACGCGCCTGCGCGAACTGCGCATCGAGCACCGCGATCTCGACGACGTGATATGCCGCCTGTCGCTCGACATCTACGTTGATGAACTGCAGTTGCGGCGACTGAAGAAGCGGAAGCTGATGCTCAAGGACCAGATCTTGCGTCTCGAAAGCGAGCTCATCCCGGATTTGAACGCCTGATGGAGCGCGTGGACGCATTCTTCGCCGCAATCGCGGAGTTCATCGGGAATCCGCAGTTTCCGATCATCGCTTTTACCGTCGTCATGGTCACCGCGGGCGTCGTCTGGGGCAAGCGCTGGTACGTGAACAGCTCGAACGGCGGTCACGCGCGCCGCACCCTGACCGATGCGCTGACAGTCATTGCGCCCTACCTCGCGGGACTCGCCATCATCGGCCTGGCCATGCTCGTCGAGGATGGCACGCCTGAAACCTGGCTCGAAACCGCGTGGACCCTGCTCGCCTTGCTCGCGCTGATCCGGTTGCTGACATTCCTGGTCCGCCTCTCGCTCGGCAAGAGCCGGACCATCAAGGCCTGGGAGCTTCGCGCGACGCTGATCGTCTGGGCCCTGGTCGCGACGCAGTTGCTCGGTCTCCTCGATCCCGTGATCGCCGAGCTCGATTCGATCGGGCTCTCGAAGGGCGCGACGAGAATCACGATCTGGTCGGTCCTGAAGGCAATCGCGACGGTGACGGTCTTCGTGGTCGTCAGCGTCTGGATTGCGCGCTGGATCGACCGGCGGGTCAGCACGGTCCAGGAGCTCGCGCCATCGACACGCATCGGCATCGGCAAGTTCGCCTATGCCTTCCTGATCGCATTCGGCGTGCTGTTCGGCCTCCAGGCGTCCGGCGTCGATCTCACCACGCTCACCGTGTTTTCCGGCGCCATCGGCCTCGGCCTGGGATTCGGCTTACAGGCGGTCGCCGCGAACTTCGTGAGTGGATTCGTGCTCTTGATCGACCGCTCGATCAAGCCCGGCGACGTCATCAGCTTCACCGGCACGACCGGCACGAGCACGACCGGCTTCGGCTGGGTCGAGGAATTGCGCGGCCGCCACATCGTGATCCGCGACCGGGACGGCGTCGCGACACTCGTGCCGAACCAGAACGTGATCACGAATCCGCTGATCAACTGGAGCTACGGCCATCCGCGCGTGCGGCTCCGCCTCCCCGTGCGCGTCGCCTACCACGACGACGTGGAACTAGCGCTTGCCCTGCTGCTCGAGGCCGCTGACCACCCCCGCATCCTGCGCGATCCGCCCGCCGTGACGCGCCTGCTCGAATTCGCGGACTACGGCATGGAGATCGAGCTGCGCTTCTGGATCGGCGATCCGGCCGAAGGCGTCAACAACGTGCGCTCCGACGTCAATCGCCGCATCTGGGCGCTCTTCCGCGAGCATGACCTGACCATTCCGCCCGCGCAGCGCGAAATCCGCATCCTGGAGGGCAACAAGTCGGCCTCCATGCTCGCGCCACGTTCGTCGGCGCCGATCAAGCCGTCCGCGGACGGCCAGGACTGAGATGGAAAGCGGCGACGGGCATCGCGTCGCGATCCCCGCAGGCGAATACTCGCTTTCCTATGTACGCAGTCCCGGGCCGGGCGGCCAGAACGTCAACAAGGTCGCGAGCGCCTGTGAGCTCCGTTTCTCCGTCGGCGCGACGGTTCTGCTCAGCGAGGCGGGAAAGGAAAGGCTGCGCGTCCTCGCGGGCCGGCGGCTCACCCAGAACGACGAGATCGTGATCGAGGCGCATCGTCATCGCGGCCAGGAAGCGAACCGCCGCGACGCGATCGGACGCCTCGAGGAACTGATCATCAAGGCGATGCGGGCGCCGAAGGTCCGCAAGACGACGCGGCCCGGCCGCGCCGCGAAGGCCCGGCGGCTTCAGGGAAAGAAGATCCGCAAGGAAACGAAGCGGCTGCGCGGCAGGCCGGGACTCGACTAGGCCGGCTCAAGCCGCCGCAGGCTTCCGGGGCAGGAGCCACGCCCCAAGCGCCGGCAGGAGAAGCATCGCGCCCAGCATGTTGACCAGGAACATGAACGTGAGCATCAGGCCCACGTCGGCCTGGAACTTGAGCGGCGAGAACACCCAGGTCGCGACGCCGATTGCGAGCGTGATGCCCGTGAAGAAGATCGCGGCCCCGGTCACGCGCAAGGCCCCGAGATACGCGTCGTGCACGCTCTGGCCGCGATTCAGGAACTCCTGCATCCGGCTGAACAGGTAAATGCCGTAGTCGACCCCGATGCCCGCGCCAAGCGCCACCATCGGCAGTGTATTGACCTTGAGTCCGATACCGACGAAGGCCATGACCGCATAGACGAGAATGGAGACGAGCGCGAGCGGCACGATGACCATGACCGTGCCGATCACTGACCGGAAGTTGACCAGGCACATGATCGTCACGGCGGCGAAGACCCAGCCGAGGATCACGAATTCCTTGGCCTTCACTTCCTCGTTCTGCGCGGCCATCACGCCGACGTTTCCGGTCGCAAGGCGGTAGGCCACACCCTCGGTCGCTTCCCCCGCCCGGTACTCCTTGACCGCCGCGACCACGCGCTCGATCGTCTCGGCACGGTGGTCCGAAAGGAAGAGCATTACCGGCATCACGCTGCAATCGCGGTTGAGGAGCCCGGTGCTCGTCTCGATGTAGTTCTGCGCCTGCACGAGCTGGCGCTCGTCGCGCGGCAGGTTCCGCCACTTC
>Ga0105106_10000239_pt1 | contig 38726 bp, 34 predicted proteins | sample PPLLaktember2015_5_FD_79109 | JGI IMG/M metagenome (GOLD analysis project Ga0105106, IMG submission 79109) | Freshwater sediment microbial communities from Prairie Pothole Lake near Jamestown, North Dakota, USA - PPLs Lake P8 Core (1) Depth... | ecosystem: Environmental > Aquatic > Freshwater >... | reverse complement strand
GGTCAGCTCATGGTGCGCGCGAACGACGTGTACAGCGGGCAGCCCACGGAGACCCTGGTGGATATGGTGGTGCTTAGCACCGGCTTCGAGCCCCAGGCGGACCAGGGCGAGACGGCGCGCATCTTTGGGGTGAGTCTGAGCCCGGATGGTTTCTTCCTGGAGAAGCACCCCAAGCTGGCTCCAGTGGAGACTGCCACCGACGGCGTCTTTTTGGCGGGCGCCTGCCAGGGACCCAAAGACATCCCGGATAGCGTAGCCCAGGGCGGCGCGGCGGCTGCCGCGGCGCTGGCCCTGATGGATGCCGGGAAAGTACAACTGGAGCCGTTTACGACTTATGTCGATGCACAAAGATGCGGCGGGTGCCGCACCTGCGAAGGCCTGTGTCCGTATGGCGCCATCGAAATGGTGGCCGCGGGCGATGGGGCGGAAGACCGCTGGGTGGCTTACGTGAACGAGGTATTGTGTAAAGGCTGCGGCGCGTGTGCGGCAGCCTGCCCGGCCGGCGCGATCGCCCAAAATGGCTTTACCCAGGAACAAATCCTCGCTGAAATTGTTGGCGCATTGCAGGAGGTGTGGGCATGAACCTCTCGAAAGTAAGGACCGGGGTCTATGTTTGTCACTGCGGGACGAACATCGCTGCCAACGTCGATGTGGCAGCGGTCGCCGATTACGCCCGCGGCTTAGAAGGAGTGACCCTGGCACGCGATTATACCTATATGTGCTCGGACCCCGGACAAGACCTGATCAAGCAAGACATCCAGGAGCACGGGTTGAACCGGGTGGTGGTGGCTTCTTGCTCTCCGTTGATGCACGAGGTGACCTTCCGCCGGGCGTGCGAGGGGGCTGGTTTGAACCCCTTCTTCTTCCAGATGGCGAACATTCGCGAGCAATGCTCGTGGGTGATCGAGGACCGCCAGCTGGCGACTGCCAAGGCGAAAGGCATGGTCGAGGCCGCTGTCCGCCGGGTGCGCCATCACAGCCCGCTCAGCGTGCGCCATGTGGCAATGCAGCCTTCGGCGCTGGTGGTAGGCGGGGGCATCGCCGGCATCGAAGCCGCTCTGCGCCTGGCAGACGCCGGCAAGCAGGTGTACCTGGTGGAGCGCGAGCCGAGCATCGGCGGGCACATGGCCCAGCTTTACAAGACCTTTCCGACCCTCGACTGTGCGGCTTGAATACTCACACCCAAAATGGTGTCCGTCGGACGCCACGAAAACATCAAGCTGCTGAGCTACAGCGAAGTCGAGTCGGTCTCAGGGTACGTGGGCAACTTCGATGTGCGCGTGCGCCGCAAGGCGCGCTATATCGATGAGAGCCTGTGCACCGGATGCGGAAAATGCGCCGAGGTGTGCCCGATCGAGGTCGCCAACCCCTTTGACCTGAACCTGAGCATGCGCAAGGCGTCTTATCGCCCGTCTGCGCAGTCCGTCCCGAATGCCTTCACCATCCAGAAAAAGGGCATCGCTCCCTGCCGGGACGCCTGCCCCACCGACCAGCGCGCCCAGGGTTATATCGCCCTGGTGCACCAGAAGCGCTATGCCGACGCCTACTGGGCCATTCGCCGCGAGCATCCCTTCCCCTCGGTGTGCGGCAGGGTGTGCAGCCACCGTTGCGAGGACGCCTGCAGCCGCGGCAAATACGACCAACCGGTCAATATCATGGGGTTGAAGCGCTTCGTGTCCGATTGGGCTTTCGCCAACCGGGAGACGCTGCCCAACCTGCGCGATAAATCCATCGTTGGCACCCCGTTTGCCCATCACCCCGCGCCTACGGGCAAGAAGATCGCGGTCATCGGCGCCGGACCCGCCGGGCTGACCACCGCGTTGGACCTGGTGCGCCTGGGTCACACCGTCACGGTCTTCGATTCCCTGCCAGTGGCGGGCGGCATGATGCGCGTGGGCATTCCACCACACCGCATGCCCACCGAGCTGTTGGATTGGGAAATCCAGCAAATCATCGATGAAGGCGTCGAATTGCGACTGAGTACATGGATCGACGATGTTCCCGGCTTGCTGGATAACAGCTCGGCGAGGTTTGGCGGTCCATACCACGCGGCATTGATCGCGACGGGCGCCCACCGGGCGCGTAAGCTCTCCATCCGTAACTCCAACCATCCGGATAACTGGTACAGCCTGGACCTGCTGCGCCAGGTTTCCCTGGGTAAGCCGGTCGATCTGCGCGGCAAACGCGTGGTGGTGCTGGGCGGAGGCAACGTGGCCCTGGATACGGCGCGCTGCGTGCTGCGCCTGGGCGCCAGCCAGGTGAGCATGGCTTGCCTGGAGCCGCGCGGCGAGATGCCTGGCTTCGAATGGGAAGTGGGGGTGGCAGAAGAAGAAGGCGTGCGCATGTACGCCGGGCGCACCTTCAAGGAAATCGTGGTTAAAGATGAAGCCATCACCGGCGTGCGCTGCACGGAGATCGTCTTCCGCGGCTTCAAGCACGGGCGCCCAGATTTCGACGAAATCCCAGGCACCGAGCATATCCTGCCGGCGGACCTGGTGGTGTGGGCCATTGGGCAGGGGCCCGATTTCTCCTTCTTACCCACCGATGGCAGCATCAATACTCGCTACCCGGTGGGCATCCAGACCGATAACGCCATGATGACCACCCTGCCGGGCGTATTCTGCGCCGGCGACGTGCACCGCGGCATGACCTTCTTCGTGGTGGATGCCATCGGAGAAGGCCACAAAGCGGCGCGCAGCATTGACCGCTACCTGCGTGGCGAAAAGGGATTGAAGGAGCCCCAAAAACTGCCGGTGGTCGAGTTGAGCCGGCAGGAGATCGAAAGCAAGTTCGCTTCTGGCGAGGCCTCGCCGCGGCCGCGCGTCCCAATCTCCAGCATCCCGCTGGAGGCGCGCGCGGGCAACTTCCGTGAGGTGGACATGACCCTGACGGAAGAGGAAGCGCTGGCGGAAGCTGAGCGCTGCCTGCGCTGCGGCATCTGTTCGGAGTGCCTGGAATGCGTGGCAGCCTGCGAGCGCGGGGCGATCAAGCACGAAATGCAGGATGAATATGTCGATTTGAAAGTGGGCGCCATCGTCCTGGCGACCGGCTTCAAGGACTTCGACCCCAGCCGCGTGCCCGCTCTGGGTTACGGCAGGTTGGATAACGTGATCAGCAGCATGGAGTTCGAGCGCCTGATCAACTCCAGCGGCCCGACAAGCGGAAAGGTGTTGCTGAAAAATGGACAAGCGCCGCGCAGTGTGGCGATCTTACACTGCGTGGGCAGCCGCGATGAGGCGACCCACGACTACTGCTCGCGGGCCTGCTGCATGTACTCGCTCAAGATCGCCCAATTGGCGCACGAATATATGCACGCCGAAGTGTACGAGATCTACCGCGATATGCGCTCCTTTGGCAAAGGCTACGAGGAGTTTTATAACCGCACCGACAAGATGGGCGTGCATTTTTACCACGGCAAGGTGCGAGGCATCGAGCAGGTGGATGGGCAGCTCCAGGTGCACTGGGATGAAGCCTATCACGGGCAGCCCGATCAGGTGCTGGTGGATATGGTGATCCTCTCTACCGGCTTCGAGCCCCAGGTAGACGCCGCTCAAGTCGCCAGCACTTTCGGGATCAGCCGCAGCCGGGATGGCTTCTTCCTGGAACGGCATCCCAAGCTGGCCCCGGTGGAAACCAGCACGGAAGGTATTTACCTGGCGGGCACTTGCCAGAGCCCCAAGGATATCCCGGACAGCGTGGCGCAGGCGGGCGGAGCGGCAGCGGTAGCGCTTTCGTTGATCGACCAGGGGGTCATTGCGCTGGATCCTTCGATAGCCGAGGTGAACACCGCGCGCTGCGCAGCTTGCGGACAATGCGCACAGGCCTGCCCGTATGGGGCCATCGACCTGGATAGCGGGGTTGCACGGGTGAATGGTTACTTGTGCAAGGGCTGCGGCACCTGCGCAGCAGCCTGCCCAAACAAGGCTATGACGTTGATCCACTACGACGATCGCCAGATCGTGGCTGAGATGATCGGCGCGCTGGCGGCGGAGGTGGCATGATGTTCGAACCCAAGATTATCGCTTACCTGTGCACCTGGTGCAGCTATACAGGCGCCGATTCAGCGGGTATCGCCCGCCTGAAATATCCTTCCAATCTGCGGGCGGTGCGCGTGCCGTGCTCGGGGCGGGTCTCGCCGGAGCTGATCATGCGCACCTTCGACCAGGGGGCGGATGGCGTGCTGGTGCTGGGCTGCCACATCGGGGAGTGCCATTACGATACCGGCAACCACCGCACTGCCAAACGCGTACCGGTGCTGCAGGCTTTGATGACCTTTGCCGGGTTGGAGCCCGAGCGCCTGCGCCTGGATTGGGTCTCGGCCTCGGAAGGCGAACGCTTTGCACGCATCGTGAATGAGTTCACCGAGGGCGTGCGCCTGTTGGGACCGTGCGCCTGGCGCCAGAGGCGAGTGTGGGAGCAGCACCTGGATTTGCAGGATGCCCTGGATGGAGCCGCCCTGGGTGAAGCAGGAGGTGCGGCATGACGATCTCCAGCGAAATCCAGGCTGCCGCCAGGGACCTGCTGGCGGACGGGCAGGTGGAAGTGGTCATCGGTTACGAGCTGGGCTCGCGCGGGCGAACCCGCCCGGCTTTTATCACCGAGGCGAGGGATATTGAACGCCTGGTGTGGAACCAGGCCTGCACGCATAACTTAACCACGTATTTGAATGCCCGCCTGAACCCGGGCGGGCCTGGAAAGCCTCTACCCCCCGGGCAGGCGCCCAGGCGGGCGGCGGTGGTGGTCAAAGCCTGCGACAGCCGCGCCATCAACGTGCTGCTGGCGGAAAATCACTTCGAGCGCGAGCAGCTGCATGTGATCGGGGTGGTGTGCGAAGGTATCCTGGAAGGCGCCGGAATGGCTGGCGATCTGCGCAGCGCCCGGCAGCTGCCGGATGAAGGGTCCGGTCAGCTCCAGGCGCGCTGCCAGCGCTGCACCGAGCGCACGCCGCTGGTGTACGATACCCTGGTCGGCGAGCGACTGGCCCAGCCCGCGCCCTCCCACCCATCCGCCCCGGATGATCTGCAGCGCCTGGAAGCCATGTCACCGGTCGAGCGCGCCGAATTTTGGCTGGCGCAGTTCGATCGCTGCATCCGCTGCTACGCCTGCCGCCAGGCCTGCCCGATGTGCAACTGCCCATCCTGCCTGTACGAACGCGACGACTCGCTGTATGTGGGCATGGGCATCCGCCTGGATGAAAAACGCACCTTTCACCTGGGGCGGGCGTTCCACCTGGCAGGGCGCTGCATCGGTTGTGATGAGTGCGAGCGCGTTTGCCCGATGGAAATTCCTATCAGCCTGCTCAACCGCAGATTGGCTGTCGAGGTGGAGGCAAACTTTGGTCACAGGGCGGGGATGGCTCCCGTGCCGCCTCCTTTTGTCAGCGTGCTTTCATCGCCGCACAGCGGCGGTTAACCCAGGAGGCTGGCGATGAAGATAACTACACGAACCGCATTAGCTGACTGGCTGGACCAGCTGGCTCAAGAAGCGAGCCTGATCGCCCCACGCGAGGTCGACGGCGTGCTGCTTTACCGCGCCGTCACCAGCAGTAATGATATCCAGTGGGAATACACCCGCCCGGCGCTTTCTTTAAAGGAAGCTTTCTTCCCGCCCACCGAGCGCTTAATGACGATCGAGAAAGGCCGCCAGCTCATCTCGCTCAGCGAGACGCTTCCTGAAGAAAAACAGGTAGCTTTCGGTGTGCGTCCCTGCGATGCGCGCGGGGTGAAGCTGATGGAGGCGCTCTTCAGCGACAATGCTCCCGTTGATCCTTATTTCACCCGCCGCAGGGCTAACACCGCCCTGGTGGGTCTGGCGTGCTCCTCGATGGGCCCTACCTGCTTTTGCACCAGCATGGGCAGCGCCCCGGATGATGGGAGCGATATGGATGTGATGCTCTACCCGCTCGGCGATGAATACCTGGTGGAGGCGGTCAGCGCCAAAGGCGAGGCGCTGTTGGAGGCTTACGCTTTGCGGGCTGACGTGGCCTCACCCGAAGCTCTCGCCCGGCGCGCAGAGTTTGTTTACGAACCCGGAGAAGCCGTGCGCATTCCGAAGCCGGAGGCCTGGCGGGCGCACTTCGATGATGCGTATTGGGACCAGGCCTTTGAACGCTGCCTGAGCTGCCGCATTTGCGCCTATGTCTGTCCGACCTGCCGCTGCTTCGACGTTCGCGACGAGGCCTTGCCGGGGACCAATGGACACGAGTGTTTTGAGCGCATCCGCTGCTGGGATTCTTGCGCGGGAGAAGCTTACCGGCGCATCGCCGGCGGGCATAACCCGCGGGCGGCAAAAGGGCAGCGCTTGCGCAACCGCTTCCTGTGCAAGTTCGACTACTTCCCCCGGCAGTATGCCCTGCAGACCGCCGCCTGCACCGGCTGCGGGCGCTGTATCGACGCCTGCCCGGTGAATATCGATATCGTTGAGGTGATGCAGCACATGGTGGAGGTGAGCCGATGACTGACGCCCATGTGTGTCAAAACGGACACAACCCCATGCTTCCCTACCTGGGGAAGCTGGTGCAGGTGCGCGACCTGGCTAACGAGATCAAGCTGTTCAGCGTGGAGATGCTGGACGGGGGACGCCAGGCGCTGCACGATTACCTGCCGGGGCAGTTCGCCTTCCTCTCGGCCTTTGGGGCGGGTGAAGCGCCTTTTGGCATCGCCTCCACCCCGCAGCGCGGGGAGCGGCTCGATTTCGCCATCAGCAGACTGGGGTCGGTGACTACCGAGCTTCACACGCTGGGCGAGGGCGACCTGGTGGGAGTGCGCGGGCCATTGGGTAACTGCTTCCCTATGCAGGACTTTAAAGGAAAGAACCTGATCGTGTTGGGCGGCGGCATCGGCGGGGCGCCCCTGCGCCCGGTGATCCACAGCGTGCTCGATAACCGCGCCGATTACGGGCAGCTCACCATCCTGTGGGCCGCCCGCCATCCCTCGCTGCTGGTCTTCACCGACGAATACGACGACTGGCGCGCCGCGCCGGATACGCGCCTGCACCTGACCGTGGACCAGCCCGATGATCTGTGGGACCATAACGTGGGGCTGATCACCGAGCTGCTGGAGAAGGTGGCGCCCTCGCCGGAGAACGCCATCAGCATCACCTGCGGCCCGCCGGTGATGATCTATTACGTGGACAAGCTGTTGGGCAAGCTGGGCTTCAAGCCCGAGCAGCACTACGTCACCCTGGAGGCGCGCATGCACTGCGGGATTGGCAAATGCGGGCGCTGCAACCTGGGCGATAAGCTGGTGTGTGTGGACGGGCCAGTGTTTTCGATGGCGGAGGTGGGAGGCCTGCTGGAGAGCTTTTTGTAGGCTGGCGGCTGTGCAACGGGGGCACCCACGTGCCACGCACCTCGAAGGTGCGTGGCACGTATCAAAAAACGGCTTATTTTCTGCTATCTAAAATGTAATCGATCAGGTCCAGGATCATCTTCCTGCCCCGGTCATCCAGCCGGCTGGCGCGCTGGGTAATCTCTTGGATATACCTGCCGGAGGGCGGCAGCTCTGAGGCTGCCTGGCTTTCGAAGAAGTAGCCGGGATCAACCCCAAAGAAATCTGTAATCGCCCGCACGATGTGGAAGCCGGGATTGAGGGCCTTGCCAGTGCGCAGCTTCCACAGGTACACGCGCGTCAGGATGCCCCCGGTACCTTCCACCACTTCTGCCTGGGTGAAACGCTTCCCGTTGGGCTTGCGCACCTCCTCGAACAGGCGCTCCAATTTTTGGGCAAAATCTTGATTCTGGTCATTCATTCTCAGCCTCCCCAATTACCACACAATCGCGCCCGGCAGCTTTGGCGTGGTAGAGCGCCCGGTCAGCCGCCAGGATCAGTTCATCGGGGTTTTCGCCGTGGATGGGGAACGACGCTACCCCGGCAGATAGCGTGGCAGGCAGGCGCTGCCCAAGATATTCAGCCGGATGCTCCTGGAAATAAACGCGCCATTGGTCGGCGCGCTGCCTGGCGGTCTCGGTCGAGGTATTACTGAGCACCATCAGGAACTCTTCGCCGCCATAGCGGCAGACGATATCTCCCCGGCGCGAGTGACTGGTCAAGATCTGGCTCAATTTGCGTAGCACTTCATCCCCCGCCGGGTGACCGTAGCTGTCGTTTAGGCCCTTGAAGCCGTCAATATCCAGCATCACCAGGCTGAGCGGCGCCTTCCGCCTGGCGGCTGAGGCCAACTCGCGCGGCAAGGTTTCCTCCAGGTAGCGGCGATTGAACAAGCCGGTGAGCGAGTCGCGAATGGCTTGTTCGCGCAGGCTGGCTTGTAAAGCAGCAATCTGGCGCAGCTGCTCCTGGAGGTCTTTTTCAGCAGCCACGCGCTCGCTGATATCCTGGCAAATGAGTAGGGTGCCGCTCAACCGGCTGGTCGCTTCTCTGACCGGCATCACCTGGATGTGAACATAGCGGGGTGGATTGGCGCCCAGGGCGAGCTGTATCTTGACCGGACCTCCTGCCTCCAGTAGCGCAGGAATCTGTGGGTGGTGCGCCAGCGCCGCACCCACCGGTTTGCCGGCGAGCCCGCTTTCGGGCAGGTTCAGCAGCCATTGGGCGGCCGGGTTGAGGTCCACGATGCGCCCCTGGGCGTCTAGCAGCAGCATGCCTTCGTTCATCGTTTCCACCAGCACGTCGCGCCCGATCGGCACCAAATCCAGCAGGCGCAGGTAGAACAGCCCGTATGCCAGGAAGACCCCGGTGAAGGTAAAGGCGATGGGCGTCAGGTCCAGCCCGGTGAACGGGTTCAGGCCGGTGAAACCGATCACATTGCTCAACAATGGGAAGAGCAGCCCTGCCAGCATGATGCGCGCCTGCGGGCGGGACAGGCGGTTGGGCCGCAAAACCGCTACCAGCAGGAGCAGCAGGCTGGCTAAGATTAAACCATACGAGTAGACCACATTGACCCAGAACCAGGGCCCGCCAGCGAAGATCTGGCTTTGCATCGGGTCGCGCTGGCCTCCGTAGAACAGCCCGTGCAGCGGATCGCTCCACAGCAGAAGCAGGGTGATGGCTGGCTCGACCGCCAGCAAGGCGGCGCGGCGTCCTGCCAGCAGGTGCGAGCGTCCCAGGAATTGCAGGGCAAACCCCAGGATGGCGCCCGGGGTGGTGACCACACCCAGATAGGTCATATCCAGCCAGAAGCCCCGAGCGGCGGGCGTAACCGTCAGCCAGTGCAGGGCATAGGTGAGCGACCAGACCAGCGAGCCGAGCAGGAACAGGAACAGGTAGCCCGCCCCCGGGGCCGAGCGCCGCCGCCAGACGATGCCAGCAGCGAAGGCGCACACGATACCGGAAAAAAGCAGCAGGAAGGCATTGAGGGAAGTGGATAGGTGCATTCGTTAACTGCGAGTGGCGCTAAGTGAATATCCTGGTCATCGTCAGGATATGTATGGTAAACTGCGCAGGGCGGCTTCGGGCCGGGGACGCCGATCCAGGTTGCATTTAATTATACAATCAATGGAGGCCCTGGCGGGTGATATTTACCAGGGGAAACACCAGATTGGCTGCAGAGTATTTACTGGGCAGCCACTCAACAGGACTTATAATAGCGCGGAGAAGTGGATCAAACAAAGAAAAGATGGTGAATTAAGAAAGAGGAGGAGTGGTATGAAACGTATTAAGCTTTTCTATATAATTTTGGGGATGCTCTTAATCTCGGGTTGTAATCAAGCTGCATCTTTGCCAACACCGAGTTCAACTCAACCCCCGGCAGCGCCGGCAACGCAGTCAACACCGAGCGCCACCGAGCCCCAGGAGGCGCCGGCAACGCTGCTTCCCACTGCTACCAGCGAAGCGCTGATACCCGCTGGATGGGCGACGCACACCAGCCAGCAGTGCGAGTATGCGATCAGCTCCCCATCGGAAATAGAGGCCACTGACCAAAACCCGTACAGCCGAACCTTCGCGTTCAAACTAGCCAATCCGGATGAAGGGGCTCGAAATTTCATCTATGTATCTGTGATTACCCCAGAAATCCAAAATATGGTCGAGATGGGTATCTACAATCATGAGGTCTATAATTATGATCCGGCGGAGGCAGGCACTCTGCTCAACATGCAGGTGGGCGAGAGTCGATCCTTGCGCGAGGGGCTGAATGTGGAATCGGGGTTTACCTACCAGCGTCAGCCCGATACAATGATTGACAACCACACCGCCCAGACGTACGAGAACCTCCAGCCGTGGGAGTTTCCTGGCGGGACGAAGGAGATTCGATATTACCTGTCACTCAACGGGTGTACGTACCTGATCGGTGGATATATAGACACGACAGGGTCGAATCAGCCGGGTGCAATCACGGAAGATCTTTTTCACCAGATCATTGCCACCGTCCAATTGATGCCGTGAGGGGTTGTCTCGCTCCAGGGTCTTCTGCTCTCCCTTTGAGAATTGTATCCGTGAAAGGCTGCTTCACAAGGCGTAAGCCCGACAAGTGGGGTTCTGCGCGTTTTTTTCCTTCCCTCACCAACTGCGTTAGTTCTAAATATTCTATGTCCTCCTACCAGAACGCGCCAAACGGAGTCAGGTAGGATGCGGCTCGGGATGCGCAACGGAGCGCGGCCTCCAAGGCGGACGGATTTATTTCCCGGTGGGCTTGCTCAGCATGTAATCGGCTAGGTCCAGGATTGTCTTCCTGCCCCGGCCATCCAGCCTCCAAACGGTGCGCTTTCGCTGTTCTGAGGATCAGCTTGTCTGCCGAAGTAAAATCTCGCTTCCGCATGTGATTTGGATAGAACACTTCGCGTTGATAGCTGTCCAATCGCGGTTTATTTTCTTAAGTGCCTCAATCAAGAAAGGTTCTAGCGTCATGGCCAGTGGCTCCAACCAAAAGAAATCAGGATACAGGCCGATTGACATGCTCCCGGATTCTGTCTGCAAATGCGATCAGTTCATCCAGCTCGGTGGTGATGACGGCTTCAACAATATGGATGTTGATTTTGGTATATTGGTGGACAATCGTATTTCGAAATCCCACCATTTTTTCCATTCGCTCTGCAAGCCGGACATCGATAATGCGCGCGGTTTGAAGCAATTTGAAGCTATCCGCGCTGGAAACCGGTATCCCCAGTTTATCCGCGCGGATGACGTAATTGGCCAGATCGATGGCAGTCTCGCACGCCCTCATTACATTGAGCAGCGCGGCATCCTGGCGTGTGTAATTGGTCGCAAAGCTGTCACGATCCGCCTGGTATTCCTCCCTGGCCCTCTGGACGCAGCGCTGAATGCTCTGTATCTTGTTGATGAGGATGTCGTTCATACGGCGTATGCCCTCCCGCTCGCGTCAAACGCTTCCAGAATCGCTTGCCGCTCCTCATTTAACTTTTGATAGATGGAGAGCGTCAACATCTCGAATTCAGCAGCTGCACTTTCATCCGAGCAATATAGAAGGCGCCCGGTTTCGATGATTTCCTTCTGAAAAACAGTCGAGACCCGCCTCGCATTCAGCAAGTCCACCGGCTTTCCCAAGGCTTGCTCTAAGGCGAAATGGCAAGGTGTGAGCATTAAGTGCGCTGGTTGGTACGCTTGCCCGGGAGGCAAGAGAAGCGCAATATCCACATCGCTATCAGGCCACTCATCCGCAGTGTCGAAGGTGCCAAAGAGATAGATACACTGTACTTCAGAGTAGTGTTTCAAAATGATGGTGACAATCACCTCGATTTTGCTCACACCTGCACCTCCACAGCTCTTTCTTGTCCCGAACCGAGGTAATCTACCAACTAAACTGCCAGCATTAGCCGATTTACCTCGAAAAATTGATATTTTAACTTCCCTCAATCTCCAGCAGTTCCCAGTCGGTCAGTAATATTATATATCTATCTTCTGGAAAGCGCCAAACGGCTGGTTAGCTTCACCCGCTCCGCTGCCCTGTTCAATTCCAAAAAGCGCTGCTTCGTGCGGATTCGCGCAGATTGGTGGACAAATCGCTTGTATAATTACCCCTTATGGACAGCCCCTCGCTCAGCTTCCGCAAACTGCTGCGCTTGGCGTATTCCGAGCCGGCCTATTGGCTGGCAGGGGATGCGCAGGCCGACCCGCCGGTGGAATGGATATCGGCTTCGCTGGAGCAGACCCAGGCGGGCGACGTGCTGCTGCTGCCAGCGGAGGCGCTCACTTCCGAAACGCTGCAGCGCGCCCGCCAGGCGGGGGTGGCTGCGGTCCTGGTGGTGGGTGAAGACTTCAAGGGGGTTGAGCCGCTGGCTATCGACCTGCCAGCCGCGGTGGTCTCCGGGCAGGGCGACCTGCGCAGCATACAGCGCAACTTGCAGACCATTTTGATCAACCAGCGCGCTGCCTTGATGGAACGCGGCGTGCGCATCCACACCCAGCTGGCGCAGCTCGCCGCTCAGGGCGAGGGCCTGGAGGGTCTGGTGCGCGTGATGGCGGATATCTCCGGGCGCGGCGTGGTGGTGCAGGATAAGCGCCTGGGCGTGCTGGCCCACCAGCCTTCTTCCACACTGGCAGGCATCTGGGAAGACGTGCTCGGCCTGATCCAGGCGCGTGAGCTTCTGCCTGAAGCGCTGCGCGACCGCAAGCTGGCAGGCGGGCAGAACCAGATTGTTTTCCAGGAGATGCCCGGCGGTCTGGCGCGCCTGCTGGTGGCGATCAACGTCGCCGAGGTGGCGCGCGGTTACCTCAGCCTGGTGGGGGCGGCGGGGGAGCTGGACGCGCTGGACCAACTGGTGATCGAACAGGGCGTGCTGGTGTGCGCCATCGAGATGGCGCGGGTCAAAGCCGTGCGCGAGGCGGAAAAACGCCTGAAAGGCGACCTGCTCACCGCGCTCTTGCAGGAAGACCTGGCCTCGCGCGACGCGCAGTTGTGGGTGACGCAGATGGGCCTAAACTTGAGCGAGGCCCACGTGGCCCTGCGTTTTTCTTGGGATGCGCCGCTCGCCCCTTCCCGCCGCCGACTGGAGACGCTGGTCAACGGCGAGGTGACCAATCGGGGCTTGAAGGTCATCGTCAGCTTGATGGGCAGCGAGGTGATCTGCTTTTGCCAGGTGGGGCGCAGCCCGGCGCGCCCGGAGGCCGCACTGGCCTTTGGGCAGGCGGTGTGCGAACAGGGCGCGCTGGAATATCCAGAAATCCCTATCCGCTGCGGCATTGGCGCGCCCGCCGAAGACCTGGTCGAGTGGCGCAGCTCCTTTCACCAGGCAGGCCAAGCCCTGGAATTGGCCCGCCGGATTGGGCAGCGCGCGCCGCTCTTTTTCCCCGACCTATCGGTGTACCGCCTGCTGTTACAGATGGAACACAGCCCCGAGCTGGGCGCTTTCCTGGAAGAGACCCTGGGACCTTTGCTGGCGCAGGAGGGCTCCGCCGAGTTGCTTCGCACCTTGGAATCCTATTTCGAGCACAACGGCAACCTCTCGCAGACCGCCGAAGACCTGTACATTCACCGCAACACTCTGGCGTACCGCCTGGAGCGTATCGCCCAGGTCACCAAGCTGAACCTGGACGCCCCCGAGACGCGCCTGGCGGTGCAGCTTGCGCTGCATATCCACCGCATGACCGGCTCCAAGTAAATCGATTAACCACCCCGGAGGAGACCCATGGCGACCGTCCCGCCGGCTGGCGAGATATTAGCAGCGATCATCCAGTGGGCGGCAGGGCGCGACCCGGTGCGCGCCGCCTTGCTCACCAGCACGCGCGCCATCCCCAATGCCGCCGTCGACGCTTTCTCCGACTACGATGTGATCCTGGTGGTCGAGGATATCCATCCTTTTGTCGCCGAACACGCCTGGCTGAACGACTTTGGCGAGGTGCTCATCGCCTACTGGGACCCGATCCATCTCGACCCGTTTTTCGAGATCGAGAAGTGCGCCAATGTGGTGCAATATGCCAGCGGTCTCAAGATCGATTTCACCCTGTGGTCTATCGCTTTGCTCCAAAAAATTACCACCGCAGCTGCCTTGCCTGACGAACTCGACGCCGGTTACCAGGTGCTGCTCGAAAAGGACCACCTGACGGATGCGCTGCTACCGCCAACCGGCAGGGCGTACGTGCCCAAACCGCCCACGTTGAATGCCTACCAGACCCATATCAACGATTTCTTGAGCGATGCGCCCTATGTTGCCAAGTGCCTGTGGCGCGGCGAGCTCTTGCCTGCCAAATGGTGCCTGGACTATGATATGAAGCACGTCTACTTGCGCCAGGCGCTCGAGTGGCGCGCCGAGATCGATCATGGCTGGTCGGCGCCGGTGGGATCCCTCGGCAAGGGGTTAAAAAAGCTGCTGCCGGCGGACATCTGGAAGGCGCTCGAACAAACTTATGCCGGGGCGCACGCTGTTGATAACTGGCAGGCGCTGGCGCGCACGCTGGCGTTGTTCCGCCGGGTGGCTGGAGAGGTGGGAGACGCTCTCGGATACCCTTACCCTGATGATCTGCACCAGCGCGTGTGCGCGTTTGTGGAACACATACAACACATGGAGCATGGATGAGAAAACATTACCCCTGGTTCTGGTTCGATGCCGATGGCACTTTGTTCGATTACGACCAGGCGGAAAGCCAGGCCCTCCGGCAGACATTTCACGAGATGGGCATTCTCTTCGAGCCGGGCTATCTGGAGGTCTATCGCAGTATCAATGGACAGCTCTGGCAGGCGTTGGAACAGCACGAACTCACGCCGGCAGTCATACCGGTGCTCCGCTTCGAGCGATTGCTGGAAGCTCTGCGCCTGGCAGCCTCGCCCAGCCAGATGAGCGCCGTCTACCTGGAGCGCCTGGCGCAGGGCACTGAGCTGGTCGATGGCGCCTACGATGTCCTCCAGGCCTTGCAGCCCGCCTGCCGCTTTGCCATCGTGACCAATGGGCTGCAGGTCGTCCAACGCAGCCGGCTGGCCCGCTCCGCTATCCGAGATTTCATCTCGGAGCTTGTCATTTCTGAGGAAGTCGGGGCTGCCAAGCCCAGGGTCGCTTTCTTCGAAGCCGCCTATGAGCGCACCGGGCGCCCTGCCAAAAGCAGCATCTTGCTCATTGGCGACAGCCTGACCTCGGATATGCGGGGCGGATTGGATTTCGGGCTGGACACGTGCTGGTTCAATCCAAACCGCGAACCCCGTCCCGCCAATTTTCCGGTGACCTATGAGATCACCCAATTGCGCCAACTCCTGGAGATTGTCTATTGATCATGGTATGGGTGTCACAGCCCCTCTCGCCGTGGGGAGAGGGGAAGCGCTGGCGTTCTTCCAAAGTAGGGCTGAGAGGGCCGTGATTCCGGCCTGGTTAAGCACTTTGTACAAAATAACCGGGTTATTTTTGGACAGATTGCCAATAGACAGATGACTGAGCCCTGTGTACACTATTTCTAATATGTTCGCTCTCTTTATCGTCCTGGTGTCCATCGCTATTTTGGTTCTCGTCCTTGGGATTGAGAACCCAAAACGCGTGCGGGCAGCCCGGGTCGAGGTGAGAAAGCGGATCGACTGACAGGCGCACAGATTTCCCGAAAGTAATGAGCGGGGCTGCCCAAAGGCAGCCCCGTTTTTACTTTGTATTGATCCGAAGGAAATTTGAGTTGGGTGTATCGTGCGGGCGAAGCCCGCACGATACACCCAGATCCTAAAAGAAAAAATGACTATGCGTTCAGACCAGATCAAGAAAGGCTTCGAAAGGGCTCCACACCGGGCGCTGCTCAAGGCGACCGGCGTGACCAACGCGGATTTCGATAAGCCCTTCATCGCCATCGTCAATTCCTACGTCGACATCGTCCCCGGGCACGTGCACTTGCAGGATTTTGGCAAACGGGTCAAGCAGGCGGTGCGCGCGGCAGGCGGCGTGCCCTTCGAGTTCAACACTATCGGCGTGGATGACGGCATCGCCATGGGGCACGAGGGCATGAAGTTCAGCCTGCCTTCGCGCGAGCTGATCGCTGACAGCGTGGAGACCATGATCCAGGCGCACCAGTTCGACGGCATGGTGTGCATCCCCAACTGCGACAAGATCGTGCCGGGCATGATCATGGGGGCGCTGCGCGTGGATATCCCGGCGATCTTCGTCTCCGGCGGGCCGATGGCTGCCGGGATGACCCCCGAGGGCGAGACCGTGGATTTGATCTCCGTCTTCGAGGGCGTGGGCGCCTACAAAGCCGGCAAGATCGACGCCGCCCGCCTGCAAATGCTGGAAGATTACGGCTGTCCCTCTTGCGGATCGTGCTCCGGGCTGTTCACCGCCAATTCGATGAACTGCCTGCTGGAAGCGCTCGGCCTGGCATTGCCCTTCAACGGCTCGGCTTTGGCGCTCAGCGCGGAGCGCGAGGCCCTGGCGCAGCGCGCCGCCCGCCAAATCCTGGAGCTGGTGCGGGAGGATATCACCCCGCGCGAGCTGGTCAGCCTGGAAACCCTGGATGACGCCTTTGCCCTGGATATGGCGATGGGCGGCAGCACCAACACCGTGCTGCATACCCTGGCGCTGGCGCACGAAGCCGGGCTTAACTATCCTCTGGAACGCATCAACGCCGTGGCGGACCGCGTCCCCTACCTGTGCAAGGTCAGCCCTTCGGGGCCGTGGCACATGGAGGATGTGCACCGCGCCGGGGGCGTGCCGGCGATCCTGAACGAGATCGCCCGCCTGGGCAACGGTTCGCGCCCCCCGGCGCTGCACATGCAGCGCCTGACGGTCAGCGGCGTGACCCTGGGCGAATCGATCGCCGGGGTGAGCGTGCGCGATCCCCAGGTCATCCGCCCCATCGAAGACCCGCATTCCGCTACTGGCGGGCTGGCGGTATTGTTCGGTAACCTGGCGCCCGAGGGCGCGCTGATCAAGACCGGTGGGGTGGCAGCGCACATGCGCCACCACAGCGGTCCGGCGCGCATTTATGAGAGCCAGGAAGAAGCCATGCGCGGCATCCTGGAGCACCAGGTGCAGCCCGGCGACGTGGTGGTCATCCGCTATGAAGGCCCACGCGGTGGCCCCGGCATGCAGGAGATGCTCTCGCCCACCTCAGCCATCATGGGTATGGGCCTGGGCGACAAAGTGGCCCTGATTACCGATGGGCGCTTTTCGGGCGGCACGCGCGGGGCGTGCATCGGGCACGTCAGCCCCGAAGCAGCGGCGGGTGGTCCCATCGCTGCGTTGCAGGAAGGCGACATCATCGAGATCGATCTGGATGCCCGCCGCCTGGACGTGCGCTTGAGCGCTGAGACGCTGCAAAGCCGCCTGGCAACTCTACCGGAGCACGAGCCGCGCACGCGCAGCTCCTGGCTGCGGCGCTATGCGCGCATGGTCACCAGCGCCAGCCAGGGAGCAGTGCTGGTTTAATAAATGGGGTATGGGGTGTTTTGGGCGGGCGTCGCCCGCCCAAAACACCCCACTTCCCCTCTAAAGGAGCAATCATGAAAAAAACGGGTGCGGAAATCTTGTGGGAGTGCGTGGTGCGCGAGGGGGTTCAGGTGGTCTTCGGCTACCCGGGCGGCGCCAACATGCCTATCTATGACGCCATGTTGAGCTACCCGGTGCACCATGTGCTGGTGCGCCACGAGCAAGGCGCAGCGCACATGGCGGATGGCTACGCGCGCGCCAGCGGAAAAGTGGGGGTTGCTATGGCGACCTCCGGACCGGGAGCCACCAACCTGGTGACGGGCATCGCCACCGCCATGATGGACTCCTCGCCCATCGTGTGCATCACCGGGCAGGTGCATGCTCACCTGATCGGCGGAGACGCCTTCCAGGAAACGGATGTGACCGGCATCACGCTGCCCATCACCAAGCACAACTACCTGGTCACCCACGCCGACGAGATCGCCGAGGTAGTCCACGAAGCCTTCTATATCGCCCGCAGCGGGCGCCCGGGGCCGGTTTTGATCGATATTTGCAAGAACGCCCAGATCGAGCAGGCAGAATTCGAGTATCCGCAGAAAGTCTCGCTCTTGGGCTACAAGCCGCCTGTGCGCGCCCCGGCTGCCGAATTGCACAAGACCCTGGAATTGATCCAGCGCGCCGAACGACCTGTGATCCTGGCAGGGCACGGCGTGTTGATGTCAGGCGCGGTGGAAGAGCTGCACGCTTTCGCCGTCAAAACCCAGACTCCGGTTGCCAGCACGCTCTTGGGGCTGAGCAGCTTCCCCGCCTCGCACCCGCTCAGCCTGGGCATGATGGGCATGCATGGCGAGGCCTACTGCAACCTGGCAATCCAGAACGCCGATCTGCTGCTGGCATTTGGCATGCGCTTTGACGACCGGGTGACCGGCAACCTGCGGACTTATGCCCCGCGCGCCCGCAAAATCCACATCGAGATCGATCCCTCTGAAGTGCACAAAAACGTAAACGTGGACGTGCCCCTGGTGGGCGATTTGAAAGCCGTGCTGACTGATCTGATCCCCATGGTGGATGAATATGATCACGATGCCTGGCTGAAGCAGATCGCCGCCTGGCGCGCCGAGACCGACGACCGCGATATCCGCGGCTGGCCCGAGGATGGCAAGCTGTACGTGCCGCACGTCATCCGCGACCTGTGGACCATGACCCGGGGGGACGCCATCATCACCACCGACGTAGGACAGCACCAGATGTGGGCGGCGCAGTACTACGGCATGGAGAAGCCCAACCGGCTGATCACCTCGGGCGGAGCCGGTACGATGGGATTTGGCCTGCCATCCGCCATCGGCGTGTGGTTCGCGTACCCCGAGCGCGAGATCTGGACCGTGGTTGGCGATGGGGGCTTCCAAATGACCCAGGCCGAGCTTTCGACTGCGGTGCAAGAAGGGGCCAATGTCAAGATCGCCCTGATGAACAACAATTACCTGGGCATGGTGCGCCAGTGGCAGGAATTTTTCTTTGAAAAACGCTATTCGGCGGTGGAGCTGCACAACCCGGATTTCGTTAAGATTGCCGAGGCGCACGGCATCCCCGCCCGGCGGGTGGAAACGCCCGGCGAGATCCAGCCAGCTATCGATTTTGCTCGGCGTACCCCCGGACCCGTGTTGGTGGAATTCCGCGTGGAAAAGGAAGAAGCGGTGTACCCGATGGTCCCGACCGGCGCAGACCTGGATGCTATGATCCGCCGCCCGCTGCGCAGCCAGGCGGTTGCCTGATTGGAGGAGGCTGACATGCAACACACCCTGATCGCACTCGTAGAAAACAAGCCCGGCGTGCTCAACCGGGTGGCTTCCCTGTTTCGCCGGCGCAATTTCAATATCGAATCGCTCAACGTGGGACAGACGGAAAAACCCGAAATCTCGCGCATGACGATTGTGATGGACAGCGACGCGCAGGATGCCCGCAAGGTGGAGGTCAACCTGTACAAGCTGGTAAACGTCATCGACGTGCAGGATGTCACCAACCAGCCGGCTGTGCTGCGCGACCTGGCGCTGATCAAGGTCAAAGCCACGCCCGAGCAGCGCGCCGAGATTGCCAACCTGGTCTCCATCTTCCGCGCTCGCATCGTCGATGTGGCGCCCGACTCGGTGATCGTGGAGATCACCGGCACGGAAGACAAAATCGAGAGCCTGCTGGAATTGCTGCGCCCGGTGGGGATCCTGGAGATGGTGCGCACCGGGAAAGTGGCGATGATGCGCGGCAGCGCCACAGGCGTGCGCTACGCCCCGGGCGCCAACGGTCACAACCACGAGGAGGTGGTGACGGGATTTTAGATTGTAGATTTTTGATTGCAGATTTTGACTCAGATCATGAGCCACGCAAAAGCATACTTGGTAAGGGTGCACGGCCGTGCGCCCCAACAAAAGATCAAATAAGGATTTATACATGGCAACGATTTATTACGACTCGAACGCCGACCCGGCGTTGATCCTCGGCAAGAAGGTAGCGATTATCGGTTACGGCTCCCAGGGCCATGCGCACGCGCTCAACCTGCGCGACAGCGGTGTGGAAGTGCGCGTGGGACTGCGCCCGGGCAGTAAATCCTGGGCCAAAGCCCAGGCGGATGGCGTGCAGGCCTGCACCCCGGCAGAAGCTGCCGAGTGGGCCGACACGACCATGCTGCTGGCGCCAGACACCGAGCAGCCGGCCCTGTACGCCGAGCATATCGCGCCCTACCTGGCGCCGGGGAAGACGCTCATGTTCGCGCACGGTTTCAACATTCGCTACGGCACTATCCAGCCCCCGGCGGGCGTGGACGTGAGCATGGTGGCGCCCAAGGCGCCCGGTCACCGCGTGCGCGAGATTTACAAAGAAGGCGGCGGCACTCCGGCTTTGCTGGCTGTGCACCAGGACGCCTCCGGGCAAGCCCTGCCCAATGCCCTGTCTTACGCTTACGCCCTGGGCGCCACGCGCGCCGGTGTGCTGCAGACCACCTTCGATGAGGAGACCGAGACCGACCTGTTCGGAGAGCAGGCTGTGCTGTGCGGCGGGGTCTCGGCCTTGGTCAAGGCGGCTTTCGAGACGCTGGTGGAGGCTGGCTACCAGCCCGAGCTGGCTTATTTCGAATGCCTGCACGAGCTGAAGCTGATCGTGGACCTGATGTACCGCGGCGGCCTCAACTACATGCGCTACTCGGTTTCGGATACGGCGGAGCACGGCGATTACACCGCCGGCCCCAAGATCGTCACCGAAGAGACGCGCTATGCCATGTCGCAAATCTTGAAAGACATCCAGGATGGCACCTACGCTCAGGGCTGGATCGAGGAGAACCGCCGCGGGCGTCCCTGGTTCAACGAGCAGCGCCGCCGCGACCAGGATCACCTGATCGAGCGCGTGGGTGGGCAATTGCGGTCGATGATGCCCTTCATGGACCCCGTAACCATCAAGCCGGGTGAATGAGATGAATCCCAACCACGTGCGCATTTTTGACACCACGCTGAGAGACGGCGAGCAGTCTCCCGGGGCTACTCTGACCTCCGCCGAAAAGTTGGAGATCGCCCGCTCGCTGGCGCGCCTGGGTGTGGATGTGATCGAGGCCGGTTTCCCCGCCGCCTCGCCCGACGACCTGGAAGCGGTGCGGCGCATCGCCGTGGAGGTCGGAAATTCGCCGGTTGGCGATTTGGGAATCTCTCTCTCGCTGCCGGTCATCTGCGGTCTGGCGCGCGCCAATAAGAGCGATATCGACGCCGCCTGGCAGGCGATTCAAACCGCCGCCCGCCCGCGCATCCACACCTTCCTGGCGACCTCCCCCATCCATATGCGCTACAAGCTGCGCATGGACCCGGAAGAGGTGGTGGAGCGCGTGCGGGAGATGGTGGCCTACGCCCGTTCATTGTGCGAGGACATCGAGTTCTCGCCCGAGGACGCCGGACGCAGCGACCCGGAGTTCCTGTACCTGGTGATCGGCGAGGCGATCAAAGCCGGCGCTACCACCATCAACATTCCCGATACGGTGGGCTACACCACGCCGGAGGAATTCGGCGGGTTGATCGCCGGCATCATGGCCCACACGCCGGGCATCGAGGATGTGACCGTCTCTGTGCACTGCCACGATGACCTGGGTTTGGCGACTGCCAATACGTTGGCGGGCATCCGCGCCGGGGCGCGCCAGGCTGAGGTGACCGTCAACGGCATCGGCGAACGCGCCGGCAATACCTCCCTCGAGGAGGTGGTGATGACCCTGCACACCCGCCGCGCCATCTTTGGCCTGGAGACCAAAATCGATACGACCCAGATTGCGCGCATCAGCCGCATGGTCTCGAATCTGACCGGCATACCGGTGCAGCCCAATAAAGCCATCGTGGGAGCCAATGCTTTCAGCCACGAGGCCGGCATCCACCAGGATGGCATGCTCAAGCATCAAATGACTTACGAGATCATCCGCCCGGAGACGGTGGGCTTGAACCAATCCCGCCTGGTATTGGGCAAGCACTCCGGGCGCCACGCGCTGCAAGCTCACCTGGAGGAGATCGGCTACGAGCTTTCTCCCCAGGACCTGGAGCGGGTGTTCGAGCGATTCAAGGCGCTGGCCGACAAGAAGAAATCGATCACGGATGCCGACCTGGAGGCTTTATTGGAAGACCAGGCCTACCAATTCGCCGAAATCTACCGGCTGGATGGCTTGCAGGTGGCTTGCGGCACGATGGGTATGCCCACGGCAACGGTGCGCTTGCAGGGATTGGATGGGGCGCTGCACCTGCAGGCGGCAGTGGGCACAGGTCCGGTGGATGCCACCTACAAAGCCATCAACCAGATCGTTGGCGTGCCCAACACGCTGCTGGAATTCAACGTGCATTCGGTGACCGAGGGCATCGATGCCATCGGCGAGGTGACCGTGCGCTTGCAAGCCTCCAATGGGGATGCCATGCAGCGCACGATGCCGCAAAATGGGCAGATACGCATGCGCACCTTCGGCGGCTATGGCGCCGATACGGATATCATCGTCGCCAGCGCCAAGGCTTATCTATCGGCTTTGAACAAAATCCTGATCGCCAGCGGGCGTTTCAAAATCCCCGAGGCGAGCAAAACCATGACGACGGCCTGAGGCCGGGGAGAATGAAGCATGAACACACCTTATAACCTGTTCGATGATGCACCAGGAGACGACCCGTCTAACCCGTTTGCCGAGCCGCGCACCATCCCGAGCGGCTGGGATTTGAGCCACCTGACCAGCAGCAAGAACGGTCACCCTGCAGAAACATCCCAGAAATCGGGCGCTGTGCCGCTGCCTCCTGAGTGGACGCCCAAGCATGTGGAACTCAGCTTGAGGCAGCGCCGGGATTGAGCATGGGAGCTGCGCGCACCCTGTTCGACAAGATTTGGGACCGGCATGTGGTCTCCTGGCAGCCGGAAACGCCTGCCATCTTGTATATCGACCTGCACCTGGTGCATGAGGTTACCTCCCCGCAGGCGTTCAGCACCCTGCGGGAAAAGGGACTTAGCGTGCGCCGGCCCGAGCGCACCGTGGCGACCATGGACCATTCCATCCCGACGCGCGGGCTCGATTTGCCCCTGCTGGATGGCATGGCAGAGCGCCAGCTGAACCAGCTGCGCGCCAACTGCGCCGATTTTGGCATCCAGCTCTATGATCTGCACAATCCGCAGCGCGGCATCGTGCATGTGATCGGGCCGGAGATGGGCCTCACCCAGCCGGGCATGACCATCGTGTGTGGCGACAGCCATACCTCCACCCACGGCGCTTTCGGGGCGCTGGCGTTTGGCATCGGCACCAGCGAGGTCGAGCATGTGCTGGCGACCCAATGCCTGCTGCAATACCGCCCGAGGACTCTGCTGGTCAATTTCGAAGGCCGTTTGCCAGCGGGTGTGTCGGCTAAGGATATGATCCTGGCGCTGATCGCCCAGGTGGGGGTGAGCGGCGGGACGGGTTATGTCTTCGAGTACGCCGGTGAGGCCGTGCGCGGCCTGGATATGGAGGCGCGCATGACGCTGTGTAATATGTCTATCGAAGGTGGGGCACGGGCGGGGATGGTGGCGCCGGATGACACCACCTACGAATACCTGGCGGGACGGCCCTATGCGCCTCAAGGGGCAGCCTGGGAACAGGCCCTGGAGCGCTGGCGCGCTCTGCCCTCCGATCCGGGGGCCCGATACGAACGCCGCATCGATCTGGATGTCTCCCGCCTGGAGCCGATGATCACGTACGGGACCAATCCGGGCATGGGCGTGCCCATCTCCCAGCCAGTGCCCGACCCCCAGCAGGAGGGCGATCCCGTCCGGCGGGCGGCTTTGGAGAAGGCGCTGCGCTATATGGATTTGCACCCCGGACGCCCGCTGCTGGACCAGCCGGTGGATGTGGTTTTTATTGGCAGCTGCACCAATGCGCGCCTCTCCGACCTGCGCCAGGCAGCCTCGCTGCTGCGCGGGCGCAAGGTATCCAACAGCACACGCCTGGTGGTGGTGCCTGGCTCCGAGAGTATACGCCGCCAGGCCGAAGCGGAAGGCCTGGACCGCGTTTTTCTGGAAGCCGGCGGCGAATGGCGCTCGGCGGGCTGCAGTATGTGTATCGCCATGAACGGCGACCAGCTCGAACCCGGGCAGTACGCCGTGAGCACCAGCAACCGCAATTTCGAAGGTCGCCAGGGGAAAGGCGGGCGCACCTTCCTGGCCAGCCCACTCACGGCAGCCGCAGCCGCGCTGAACGGGCGTATTTCCGATCCGCGCCCCTTGCTTTAAATCCCGTCTGAGACAGGTATTCTATGCAACCTTTTGGTATTCTCACCTCCACTATACTTCCATTGCCCCATGCTGACATCGATACCGACCAGATTATCCCGGCGCGCTATCTCAAGGTGACGGATAAGCTGGGTCTGGCAGAGGGATTATTCGCCGATTGGCGCTACCTGCCCGGCGGCGCGCCGGACCCATCCTTCCCGCTCAACCGCCCAGAGCATCGCCAGGCGCAGATTTTACTGGCAGGCGATAACTTTGGCTGTGGCTCCTCGCGCGAGCATGCCCCCTGGGCGCTGGTCGGGTGGGGCATCCGTGCAGTGATCAGCAGCTCCTTTGCCGATATCTTTCGTAACAATGCCCTCAAAAACAGCCTGCTGCCGGTAACAGTGGATGCCCGAGTCCAGCAGCGCCTGTTCGCGCTGGCGGCGGGCGACCCAACGCTCGAGGTCACCATCGACCTGGCATCACAAGCCGTTGCCCTGCCGGATGGCAGCCGGGCTGAATTTTCAATCGACCCATTCTATAAAATCTGCCTGCTGGAGGGCCTGGACCAACTGGGCTACCTGCTGCATCACGCAGAACAGATCGATGCCTACGAGCGCCAGCTTGCGGACCCGGCGGCATTGTAAGGAGGCCTTCTGGCATGAACACCGTCTACCTGTATGACACCACTCTGAGGGATGGCACCCAGCGCGAAGGCATTTCACTCTCAGTCGACGATAAATTGAAGATCACCCGCCGCCTGGATGAGTTCGGCGTGCATTATATTGAGGGCGGCTGGCCCGGCTCCAACCCCAAAGATGCCGCCTATTTCGAGCGCGTGCGCCAGCTGCCGCTGCGGCAGGCTAAAATTGCCGCCTTTGGCTTCACCCTGAAAAAAGGCAACCGTCCCGAGGAGGATGCCAACTTTCAATCCTTGCTGGAGGCGGGGACGCCCGTGGTAACCCTGGTGGGGAAGAGCTGGGATTTACATGTCATCGACGTGCTGGAAGTGGGCCTGAGTGAGAACCTGGGGATGATCGGTGAGAGCGTTGCCTATTTCAAGGCGCAAAACAAAGAGGTGATCTACGATGCTGAACACTTCTTTGATGGCTACAAGGTCAACCCGGAATATGCTCTGCAGACGGTGCAGGCTGCGGCGCAAAATGGCGCGGATGTGGTGGTGTTGTGCGATACGAATGGCGGGACGATGCCCTGGGAGATTGAGCAAATCATGCAGGCGGCGTCTGCAGTGCTGGATGTGCCTTTGGGCATTCACACCCACGATGACGCCGGTTGCGGCGTGGCAAATACGCTGGCAGCCGTGCGCGCCGGGGCCGTGCACGTGCAGGGCACTATCAACGGTTATGGCGAGCGCGTGGGCAATGCCAACCTGTGCACCATCATCCCCGATTTACAGCTCAAACTGGGCAAAGACTGCATCCCGGCAGAGAATTTGGCGCACCTGGTAGAGCTTTCGCGCTACCTGGCGGAGGTCGCCAATTTGCCCCACGACCACCACCAGCCCTACGTGGGGTTAAGCGCCTTTGCTCACAAAGGCGGCATCCACGTGGCTGCCATGTTGAAGAACGAGCGCTCCTACCAGCATATCGATCCCACCCTGGTGGGCAATCGCAGCCGCACGCTGGTCTCTGAGCTTTCGGGGCGCGGCAATGTATTGGATAAAGCCCGCCAGTTCGGCGTGCAGGTGACCGGCGAGCAGGCACGCGAGGCCCTGGGGCAGATCAAAGTGTTGGAGGCGCAGGGGTTCAGCTTTGAAAGCGCGGATGCTACCGTCAGCGTCATGCTGCAGCAGATGCAGCCCGACTACCGCCCGCCCTTCGAATTGATCGATTTCGTAGTGGTGGTGGAACACCGCCAGGGGCGCGGCATGCTAGCGGAGGCGACGGTCAAAGTGCGCGTGGGTGAGCGCGTGGTGCACACCGTCGCGGAGGGCAATGGGCCGGTCAGTGCGCTGGATGCTGCCCTGCGCAAGGCTCTGGAGGATGTGTATCCCAAGATCAAAGAGGTGCGCCTCTCCGATTACAAAGTGCGCATTTTGGATAGCGAGAGCGGCACTGGCGCCAACGTGCGCGTGCTGATCGATACCAAGAACGGCAAGCGCCAGTGGAGCACGGTAGGCGCCAGCACCAATATCATCGAAGCCAGCTGGCGCGCCCTGGCAGACAGCATGGAGTACGCCTTGCTCAATGGCGCTGGGGAGCATGGGGGAGACAAATCTACCCAATAAGATGGGGTCCTGGCACCTCTGAATTTAACGCTCGAATCGTATTATGCTAAATTCACCCATCCCCCCTTTGTCCCCCCTTCCCTTGCAAGGAAGGGGGGAAGATAGCGGAAATTTTATTGTTTGGCGGGCGTATCGCCCGCCAAACAATAAAATTTCCGATCTAACTCCCCTCCCCCATTTTGGGGGAGGGGCCGGGGGTGGGGGCATTGGCACTCGGGCTCACATTAAGGTTGAGGTGAGATGCATTACCCCTGAGGGTGAGGAAATGCGCCTGGATGAACAACATGGAAGCTGACATCATATTGCTGCCGGGAGATGGCATTGGACCCGAAGTGGTGGGCGCAGCCGCGGCCGTATTGCAGGCGGTAGCGGCGCGCTCCGGGCACACTTTTTATATGCGAGAATACTTGTTGGGCGGCTGCGCCATCGATGCCCACGGGACACCGCTGCCACCTGAGACACTGGAAGCATGCCGCCGGGCGGATGCGGTGCTGCTGGGCGCTGTGGGCGGCCTAAAATGGGATGATCCCAACGCCAGCGTGCGTCCGGAACAGGGATTACTGGGTCTGCGCAAAGCATTGGGGCTGTTTGCTAACCTGCGCCCGGTGAAGCCCCACCCGGCCTTGCTTGCGGCCTCGCCGCTGCGCAGTGAGCGCCTGGCGGGTGTGGATCTGGTGGTGGTGCGCGAGCTGACCAGCGGGATTTATTTTGGGGAACCGCGCCTGCGCCGCACGCTGGGGGATGAGATTGAGGCGGTGGACACCATGACCTACAGTCAGAGTGAGATACGCCGCGTGGCGCATGTGGCTTTTCAACTGGCGCGCGGGCGGCGCGGCAAGGTCACCTCAGTGGACAAAGCCAATGTGCTGGAGACCTCGCGCCTGTGGCGCCAGACGGTTAACCAGGTAGCCAAAGAATATCCCGATATCCGCCTGGAACACATCCTGGTGGACGCGGCGGCGATGTTCCTGGTCTCGCGCCCGGCAGCTTTCGATGTGATCCTGACCGAAAACCTGTTTGGTGATATCCTTACAGATGAAGCCTCGACCCTGACCGGCTCGATGGGCAACCTGCCCTCCGCCTCGCTGGGAGCGGCGCAAAATCGCTTTGGTTTGCCGCGCGGCCTGTACGAGCCTATTCACGGTTCCGCCCCGGATATCGCCGGGAAAGGGATTGCCAACCCGGTGGGCGCGATCCTTTCGGCAGCCATGTTGCTGCGCCATTCGTTGGGGCTGGCGGGCGAGGCTGAAGATTTGGAGGGCGCGGTAAATGATGCGCTCTCAGCCGGGCTGCGCACCGCTGATCTGGCTGCCGCCGGAGAACCGGCGTTGAATACGCTCCAGATGACCGGCTCTATTCTCGAGCGGCTTGCTGCTGGCGCAGTTCAGAGGGGTTGAGCGAGTTTCAACTCGCTCGTGCGCAAGATGTAATCTTGGGCAACAGGAAGGCAGGTGGATTGTGATCGACCCGAGTTGTATATGGATGGATGGCGAATTGCTGGGAGCGGATGATGCTCCCCCTGCTGCCAGTGACCCCGCTAACACGGCTGCCCTGGAATGGATGCATTGTACCGAAACGCCGAAAGGCACGGCGGTCTTCCGCCTGCAAGATCACCTGGAGCGCTTTTTGGCGCAGGTGAAGAAGGCAGGCGTCGAGGACTATCCTCATCCCCTGGGTAAGCTGTACCAGGCAGTTCACAGGGTGGTCTGCGCCAATAGCTGCCTGCGCTGCCAGGTGCAGATACAACTGGTGTGGGAAGGCGCCAGGCCCGTCACCCTGATCAGTATGCGGCGGGGAGAGGGGCACCGCACCTACGACATGCAGACCGGTGTGAAAGCGCGTTTCTCCGATCTTCAAAACAACCCGGAGGTCTTTTGGATGCACAACGGGAGGCTGTATGTGGCTGCGTCTGGCGTTCACCTGGGAAGCATCGCACGTGACAGCCTGATCACCCTGGCAACGGATGCGGGCATGCGCGTGGTGCAGGCGCATTTTTCTCGAGAGCAGCTTTTGAATGCCGAGGAACTCTTCCGGACCAGCCCGCCAATTGACGTCTTGCCGGTGATCGAGGTAGATGGGCATCCCATCGCCTCAGGCACGCCTGGGACCTTGACTTTGACGCTGCGCGAGAGCCTGGAGGCAGCCGCGCATGGCAGTGGGGGACGGGTGCGCGCCTGGTTGGAGCCCCTGGACGAGACGATTTATGCAGTTTAGCGCTTATCTCGAGTCCTGCCTCCGACCGGGCATGAAGTGCCCGGTCTACGACGCTCCGCAAGCGAAGCTTATAACGCCGGGTGAACCCGGCTGAGCCTGTACTCAGGCGTCCTGAGCTCCGTTCACGGAGCGTTGTTTCGTAGCCGGGCGGATTTATCCCCCGGGAAGCAGTAGAATACGAGTATCAACTTTTCAAAAAGCGGAAGAACCTATGCGTGTCGCATTTCAAGGCGAGCCCGGCGCCTACAGCGAGCTGGCAGCGTTAGATTATTTTGGAGCGCAGGCAACCACGGCGCCGTGCGAGACATTCGATGATGTCTTTGCTGCGGTGCAGTCTGGCGCGGTTGAGAGCGGTATGATCCCGGTTGAGAATTCGTTGGCGGGCAGCATCCATCGCAATTACGATTTGTTGATCCGGCATGAGCTGCACATCGTGGGGGAATACCACTTGCGCGTGAGCCATTGTCTGATAGCGCTGCCCACCGTAAGGCTGGCAGACGTGCGGAGGGTGCATTCGCACCCACAGGCCCTGGCGCAGTGCGAGGCTAACCTGGCGCGCCTGGGGGTGGAAAAAGTGGTCGAGGCGGATACCGCTGGCAGCGCTCGACTGCTGCGCGAGCGCGGCGACCGGCAGGCGGCCGTGCTGGCTTCACGCCGCGCCGCTGAGGTCTACCAGCTGGAAATCCTGGCGGAGGCTATGGAAGATAATCCCGCCAATTTCACGCGTTTCCTGGCGTTGGCTTGCCAGCCACAGACGGCAAGCGACCCGGAGCAGGGCGATTACAAAACCTCCATCGTCTTCAGCCTGGAGAACCGTCCCGGGGTGCTGTTCAAGGCGTTGAGCGTGTTTGCCCTGCGCGATATCGACCTGACCAAGATCGAATCGCGCCCGGTGCCGGGTCAGCCCTGGGAATACCTGTTTTACATCGATTTTGCCGGGCACGCCCAGGCGCTCAACAGCCGGCGCGCCCTGGATAACCTGGGGGAGTTGGCGCCATTCCTACGCCTGCTGGGTTCCTACCCGCGCCACAGAATGTCAGAGGCAACGGATTAGGCCCCAAAATGTGGTGCCTAAATGCTTGGGACACGGATTGAACGGAAAAAAGCGGAGGGGTAACAAACCACCCGCGCATGAACGCTAAAAAGACAAGTTAACCACCAGGACACGAAAGCACCCTGATAAGAGTGGGGAAGACCAGAGTCAGGTCGAGATCGCTTCGCAATGACCGCCTACTACTCATAACATAATTATGCCACCTCCGCTGGCTGAAGGCAGAAGCCATATTTGGCCGCCCTGGCTTGTAAATGACGAATGTCCTTCTCACGTTGCACCTGAAGAAACGTTTGCAGATCAGGAGCAAGAAAAGGTTGGCCTCGGAGTAACATGAAGTAAAAGGTTCGAGCGATTTTATGAGCTGTAGCCACGTTAGCTTCTTTGGCCCCAGACCGGGCTCGGATATGGCGATAGAATTCGCTGTATACGGTTTTTCCACGACTGACTGCTCGAGCTGCCAGGCGGAAACACTGTCCAGCCCGGTTATGGTTTTTGAGGGTATGGCTATACAAGATGCGCCCTCCCGAAATAGCATTGTGGGGAGCCAACCCCAACCAGGAACAGAAATCCTTGACGGTTGGGAAGCGGGACATATCCAAGCCGACTTCTGCGATGATTTTTTGGAGCAAGATCTCATTTATGCCGGGGATGGCCATCAAATCGACACCCGCCAGAGGATACAGCAGGGCGCGGGCATCATAGCTGGGGGCATTTTTGCTATGGGAGTTGGGTTTGGGATCGGGAGGCAGGGGCGGGAAATCGTCCGGGAGTTCCGGCTTAATCTCTTCCAGCAAATGCTCGATCTCCTGGTCGCATTCCCGCAGACGTTGGCTGAAGGTTTCAAACATCTCCAGGGCTTGTTTCAAGACAAACAGATGCTCCTTTCGATAGTGTCCCGTCAAGGCCTTGATCAAATCCTCTTGCGAGTGCTTGCAATTCCCGTGGCGCATTCTCGACAGGACCAGCGGATCGTGCTCTCCCCCCACGATCGCATGCAAAATTGCCAGGCCTGTCTCCCCGGTCAGATCGCTCAGCACCTGGCCCAATTGGAGATTCATTTGCAGCAGGGCTTTCTCCATGTATTGAATGTGCTTGGCGCAATCTTCAAGCAGATTATCACGGTGGCGCAGGTAGGCCCGCAGTGTGCACATATCGGCTTCCGGACGAAACGATCCCCGCAACATCCCATGGGCATGCAACTGTTGGATCCACTGGCAATCCATGACATCGCTCTTGCGTCCCGGGGGATGCTTGATATGCCGAGCGTTTACCACGATGACTTCAAAGCCCCTTTCTTCCAGCAGCTCGAAGATGGGGATCCAGTACACCCCGGTCGACTCCATGGCCACATGGGTCACGCCCCCTTCTTTCAACCAATCCGCCAGGGCAGCCAAATCCGGGGGGTAGGTGCCAAATCCCCGCACGGTTACACCTTCCCGATCGGGGGAATGGCGACCATGATCTCGCTGGCGCCAATGTCCAATCCGGCGGCATTGGGGAAGACAATCTGCAGAGCGGCTTGCGCTTTCGGCTGGAGAGCACTTTTCGCTTTTTTCATGGGTCTGGTACCTCGCTTGCCAGGGGTCTTGGCCGAGCCCCTGCAAAGCCACCAATCTTTTTTCGCGGCCTGGACGGAACCAATCTCGCAAATGGGCTCTAACGCACCAGTTCGGTGCCGGTCTCGACTGCATGGAGGGATGACCACATTGTACATGTTATTTCTTCCCCGAATACCGCCTTCGGCGGTATAGCCGAATCTCGCAATGACGGGAGGGTAGCGTCACTGCGAACGGAGCGCAGCGAAGTGAAGCAATCTCGTTCTTGAATTCGAGACTGCTTCGCACAGAACGCTCGCAGAGACCACGCAGGTTATTTTATGATGAATAGCGCTTTGGCGCTGTGGAAGCACTCGCGCTGACCTTATGAACCGATCAAGAGAGGCAGTGGATTCTTGGATAAAATCCGCTGCCTCTTGCCTTGTAGAGGCTCAAATCTGTTCAATCCGTACGAAAAATCTGTCCCTTGAGTCTTTGCTATGTTAAAATGAACAGGAATCCCATTCCTATTTAGCCAGCACTCTGCCCAACTCAACACTATCACAAGGAGCACCTATGACTACAGAACTGTATCAAGCCATGGCGCAAAGCATCATCGACGGCGATGCGGATGCCGCGCGCAGCCTGGCCCAGCAAGCGATTGATATGGGCCTCGACCCGCTGGATGCCATCAATCATGGTTACGTGATCGGTGTTAACCATGTCGGCGATGAGTTCAGCTGCGGGAATGCCTTCCTGCCTGAACTGGTTATGGCAGGCGAGGCGATGAAGGCCGCTGTCAACACCCTCGAGCCGGAAATGGCCAAGCGCGGCACGCAGCGCCAGGTGCATGGCAAGGTGGTGCTGGCAACTATCCAGGGCGACATCCACGAGATCGGAAAGACGTTGGTAGGCACCATGCTTTCCGCCTCCGGCTTCAAGGTCTACGACCTGGGCGTGGATGTGCCTGTGGCGCGCATCCTCGAGAAAGTGCGCGAGGTGGATGCCGATATCGTCGGCGTCAGCGCGCTGCTGACCACGACCATGCTGCGCCAGAAGGACGTGATCGAAGCCCTGGACGATGTGGGACTGCGTCCGAAAGTGAAGGTGATGGTGGGTGGAGCGCCAGTCACGCGCGACTGGGTGCGGGAGATCGGCGCGGATGGGTACAGCGAAGATGCGATCGGCGCGGTGCAGGTGGCGATGAAGCTGGTAGGTGCCTGACATGGCGCGCAAGATCAAATCGATCACCAATCCTGCTCTGCGGCTGGAACTCCTCAGCCGCGCCGATGTGGAAAAGATTCACGCCGCCACCCTGGAGATCATCGAGAAAGTGGGTGTTCGATTTCCTTCCAAGCGCGCTCTGGATATCTGGGAAGCCCACGGCGCCCAGGTCGATCGCAGCACCTTCCTTGTCAAAGCTCCGCCGCAATTGATCGAGCAGGCCTTGAAGAGCGCACCACCCGCATACACGCTGGCGGCGCGCAATCCCGCCCAGGATTTGCCCCTGGATGGCAACCACGTCTTCGTGGGCACCGATGGCTGCGGTGTGGAAGTGCTGGATATGCACAGCGGCGTACGACGCCGCTCCTGCCTGCAAGACGTGGCTGACGTCGCCCACATCGGCGATTACCTGGAGGAGGTAGGTTTCCATTGGGTGGCGGTTTCCGCACAGGATTACCCCGCCCATACGCGCGGCTTGCACGAGCTGAACGCCATCTGGAACAACTCCACCAAACACGCTCAAACTGAGAGCATCTACAATGCGGCGGAGGCGCGCGGCGCGGTGGAAATGGCGGCAGCCATCGCCGGCGGGCGCCAGGCTCTGCGCCAGCGGCCCTTGTTATCTATTATGCAGTGCACCGCTTCACCCCTGGGGCAGGATGGCGGCAGTGTGGAAGCTGCTTTGGCGGCGGCGGAAGCCGGGCTGCCGGTAGGCTTTATGACCATGGCAGCCTGCCTGACGACCGGCCCAGCGACCATGGCGGGCACTCTGGTGGTGGGCAACGCCGAGGTGATCAGCGCCACAGCCCTCATCCAGCTGGCTTACCCGGGCGCGCCGGTCTTCTACGCCGCGGCGCAGACCGCTTCCGACCTGCGTTCCGGCGCTTACACTGGCGGTGGACCGGAAGATTTTCTGTTTGGGGCTGCCACCAACGCGCTGTCCGATTATTACAACATCCCGCTCTCCATGGGCTCTTTTGCCACTGGGGCCAAAGAGCCCAACTGGCAGGCTGGGGTGGAGAACAGCCTTTCCACCTTCATGGCATGCGTCTCCATGTCCGATATGCTGCTGGGAGTGGGTTTCCTGCACGGCAGCCGAATCTGGTCGTATGCACAGATGCTCATGGATTGCGAGATTTTCAGCATCGTGCACAAGATGATGCAAGGCATCCCTGTAAATGAAGAAACCCTGGCGCTGGAGGCCATTTACGCCGTGGGACCGGGAGGGAATTTCCTCTCGCAAAAGCATACCCTCCAGCACATGCGCGATGTGTTCCTGCCGCAGTTCATGGACCGGCGGCCTTATAACGAGTGGGAGCAAAAGCAGGATGACGCCCGCCATTGGGCGTTGGATAAAGCCCGCCAGATCCATGCTACCCACCAACCGGAGCCGCTCGATCCCCAACTGGCGAGCGAGTTATCCAGGATTATCGCCAGCCTCGAGAAAGCGTGACAGGCATGCAGCCTAAACTGGAACTTCTCTCGCCAGAGCTGGTGGGCCGCGTCCTGGATGAAGCTTTTGAGCTGATGGTATCGCCGGGGATCAAGGTTCAGTCGCCTCAGGCGCGGCGGATGCTGGCTCAGGCCGGTGCGCAGGTGGACGAGAACACTGAGGTGGCGCGCATTCCCAGAGCACTGGCAGAGCGCGCCCTGCGGACAGCCCCGCGCCGTTTCTACCTGTATAACCGCGCCGGAGAGCCCAGCGTGGATTACGGCGGGGATGCGGTGCACTTCGACCCTGGCTCCTGCGGCGTGCACATCCTGGATCCGGACACCCAGGAACACCGTCCATCCGCCAGCGCCGACCTGGTGCGCATTATCAAGGTGGCAGAGATGCTGCCGCAGTACGCCGCCCAGTCCACCGCAGTCGTATGCAACGATGTGGACAAGGCTATCGGTGACCTGTACCGGCTGTACCTGGTCTTGTTGCATTCTTCAAAACCGATCGTCACAGGGGCATTCGGTGTCCAAACGCTGGAAACGATGATCGATATGTTGGCGATTTTCGCCGGCGATCGAAGGGCTCTGGCGGGAAAACCCCAGGCGATATTCGATGTGTGTCCCTCGCCGCCGCTGATTTGGAGCGATTTCGGCGCCCAAAACTTGATTCAATTGGCCCAGGCGGGTGTGCCCGCCCAGATCGTCTCCATGCCCCTGGCAGGCGCGGCCGCGCCGGTGACACTGCTGGGGAGCGTAGTTCAGCACGCTGCCGAGTGTCTGAGCGGCATCACCATCCACCAACTGGCCCAACCCGGGGCTCCCATCGTATGGGGCGGCGCGCCGGCGATCTTCGACATGCGTAAAGGCACTACCCCGATGGGCGCGGTGGAAACCGCCATGATCGACGCGGCCTGCGCCCAGGTGGGGAAATCTTTGGGGCTGCCCACGCACGCTTACCTGGGCGCCAGCGACGCCAAGCTGGTGGATGCCCAGGCTGGTTTGGAGAGCGGTGTGACAGCGATGATCGGCGCCCTGGCAGGCATCCATATGATCTCGGGCGCGGGTATGCTGGATTTTTTGGCGTGCTTCAGTGTCGAAAAGCTGGTGGTGGACGCGGAGGCCATCGGCATGGCGCAGCGCTTGTTGGCTGGCATGCAGGTGCATACCGAGACGCTCGCTACAGCCATGTTCGAGGGGATCGACTTCAAGGGGGATTTCCTCAAGCAAAAGGTCACCCGCCAGTTGTTTTCCAGGGAGCAATATTTGCCTTCAGCGGTAATCGACCGCAATTCGGTGCGCGGCTGGCAGGCAGAAGACGGTTTGGATACCTTTGGGCGCGCAAGGCTGCGCGTGAATGCGCTGCTGGAGAGCTACCAGCCCCCGCAAACCGATCCCCGGCTTATACAGGAACTGCGTGGCAAGGTGTTGCGCCTGGCGCAGGAGGCCGGCATGGAGCGCCTCCCGGAGAGTTGATGAGGGTATTACCTGATCTAAGAATATGGGGTAACGATGCTGACAAAGGCTCATGAAATCCAAGATCAATTAACCGCCTGGCGGCGGGATTTTCACATGCACCCGGAGCTGGGATTCCAGGAAACCCGCACCGCTGCCCGCGTGGCCCAGGAGCTGGAAGGACTGGGATGGCGGGTGCGATGCGGCGTTGGGCGCACAGGGGTTGTCGCCGAATTGGGAGATGGCTCGCCGATCCTGGCGATCCGCGCCGATATGGACGCCCTGCCCATTCAGGAGATGAACACCGTTCCCTACGCCTCGCAATCGCCGGGATTGATGCATGCCTGCGGGCACGACGCGCACACAGCGATTGCCTTGGGTGTGGCAACCATGCTGGTGGGCCGGCAGTTCCCTGGCACCGTACGGTTATTATTCCAACCTTCAGAAGAAGTGGCTGATGAAGAGGGTATCAGCGGCGCGCCGCGCATGATTGAAGACGGCGCCATGCAGGGGGTCGAGATGGTCCTGGCGCTGCACGTCGATGCCACCAGCCCGGTGGGCGCGATCCGCGTAGGCGCAGGCCCTTCCTCGGGCGGGGTGGACACCTTCTTCGCCACCATTTATGGGAAAGGCGGACATGGCGCCCGGCCCCACGAAACGGTGGATCCCTTTTTCCTCTCCGCGCATGTGATCCTGGCCTTGAATGCCATCATCTCCCGGCGCCTGGATCCCTTCCACCCGGCAGTGGTCAGCCTGGGCAGCCTGTGCGGCGGTCAAGCCGCCAACGTCATCCCGGAGCAGGTGGAGATGTCGGGCACCATCCGCTACATGCTCCCGGAGGTGCAGAAGCAGATCCACGCCGAGATCGAAAAGGTCTTCGCCATCACACGCAACCTGGGAGGCGATTACCACGTGCGTTTCGAGATCGGCGACCCGCCCATGATCAACGCTCCGCAGGCCGTGGAGCTGATCCAACTCGTGGCTTCTGACCTGATCGGCGCGGAACACGTTTTACCGCCCCAAAAGGGCCTGGGCGCCGAAGATTTTGGCAGCTTTTCGGCGCTGGCCCCGGGAGCCATGTTCACCCTGGGCTGCCAGATCGATGGCGACCACCGTTTTCACCATCACCCGCGTTTTGATATCGATGAGCGCTGCCTGCCGTTCGGCGCAGCCATCCTGGCGGAGGCGGCTCTGCGATTCCTGGGTCGCTCTTGACCTGGGGCAGAGTCCAGCAGCCCCCACCTCTTCCTGTCACCACGGCGACTCCCGATGATCCAAAGTGATACTCTCTTCTAAATCTGACAAATCTGGTAAAATTGCGCGCATCGCCCACTGAAGGACCTTTCTGCGTCGCAAACAAATTCGCCGCTGCGCGCGGATAATCGATCGCCTTTGAAAAATGAAATATCAGGTGCATGATGAACCTGGCGCTGCGCGTCCGCCTGCTGGGCGGGTTTCAGTTTCTCTATAACGATTCCACCTTCACATCCATTAACTCGATCCGGCTGCGAGACCTGATTGCCTGCTTGCTCTTGCGCCGGCATATGCCGCAGAGCCGTTCCGAGCTGGCTTACCAGTTTTGGCCCGATTCGAGCGAAGGGCAGGCTCGCGCAAACTTGCGCAACCTGCTCCATTTGCTGCGCCGCACTTTCCCGGAGATCGGGACCTACCTGAACAGCGACGGGCAATACCTGCGATGGACGAATGCGCCGGTCAGCCTGGATATCGCGGATTTCGAAGAAGCCATCGCCCGCGCCGCGCAGGCGGATGCCGCTGACCGTCCGCATCAAGGCTGTGCAGCACTGGAAGAGGCTGTCGGGCATTACCGCGGAGACCTGCTGCCGAATTGTTACGATGATTGGATTTTGCCAGAACGGGAGCGCTTGAGCCAGATGTACATGAATGCTCTGGAGCGGCTGGCGATTTTGTGGGAACAGCAGGGCAATTACTCCAAAGCCATCCAGCATGCCCAAACCTTGCTCAATTACGATTCCCTGCGCGAATCCACTTATCGCACGTTGATCCGGCTGTACGCGTTGAACCGGGACCGCGCCGGGGTGATCCGCACCTACCGCACCTGCGCGCAAGTGCTGCGCCGGGAATTGGCGGTTGATCCCAGTACGATGACGCGCCAAACCTATGAATACGTAATCCGGACCGGTCTGACCTATTCGACGGGCGCGGATGCGCGTGTGGAACAACCACGGCTGATTGGGCGCGCGGATCAATGGTCACCCTTGTTGGAAGCCTGGCGAAGGGCGGTTTTAGGCCAGCCGCGCGTGATGGTGATGTCCGGAGAAACCGGCATGGGCAAAACCCGCCTGCTGCAGGAATTGCTGCAGTGGGCCGGGCGGCAGGGCATCGCCGCCGTGCACGCCAGTTGCCGCGCGGCCGAGACGGGACTGGATTTTGCGCCCGTTGCGGTTTGGCTGCGTTCCCGGCCTCTACCCTTGCTGGATAAGGGGGTGCTTTCAGAGGTCGCTCGCCTGCTGCCGCAGGTGCTGCGCCAATGGCCTGGTACCCCTGCTCCCTCCCCGCTCACCGATGGCTGGCAGCGACACCGGTACTACGAGGCCCTGACGCAGGCGTTGCAGATGAACCGGCAGCCAACGCTCCTGGTCTTGGACGACGTTCAGTGGTGTGATGCGGAAACCCTCGCCTGGCTGCAAACCTTGATGCTCGCGCACCCTGCTCCCAGCTTGCTGCTGGTCGGAGCTTTGGACCCAGCGGAGCTGCTGGAAAAATCGCCTGTCTTGCGCTTTCTGGAAACGATGCAACGCGAAGACCGGCTCACCAGCCTGGCCTTGCCGCCGCTCCACCAGGCCCAGGCTGCGGTCTTGCTGCAGGATTTGCTGGGAAACCAGGCGACCCCAGCCCTGGTTGGGCACCTGTACCGAAAGAGCGAGGGGAACCCAATGTTTTTGGTGGAGCTGGCGCGCGCCACCCAGGATGTCAACACCGCACGCCCAGCAGGGGCAGGCTTGCCGCCCAGGCTGCAAATGCTGCTCTCGGCCCGCCTGCAGCGCCTGTCACGGGCGGCGCGCCTGCTGGTTGGCTTGGCGGCAGTAGGGGAGGTTCCTTTTCGGCTGGAAATCCTCCAGCAAGCCTGCGATCTTAAAGAGGCAGTATTTCTGCGCGCCCTGGATGAGGCCTGCCAGCGCCGGATTCTGCGCGAGCACAGCCGCGGATTTTATGGATTCACCACAGATCTGCAACGCCTGGCGGTCCTGGGTTCTCTAAGCTCAGCGCACCAGTCGATTTACCAGCAGCGCCTGGCAACCATCCAGGCAACCGGTTGGCAGGGGGTGCCTCCCGAACAAATGACTTTTGACCTGTGAGAGTGAGCCGGGGGACGGCAATTTTATTTGCCGGGTTATAAGATTTAGCAAATAAATTCAGGGGGAAAGAAACGCTTTTCAAACGCCGGTTTTGATATAAGATCAATATAGTCCTAATTATGGGGATAGGCGCGCCTTGCGCGCAGCCTGAAAAAAGGCCCAATGGATGGTGATAAAACCTTATTGGTAATCCAAATGGAAAATCCCTATCTCGCCCCTCGTTCTCAATTATTTACGGTCCGGATTT